>Ga0256406_1004904_pt1 | contig 14789 bp, 17 predicted proteins | sample RumenRJG_03DNA_FD_185986 | JGI IMG/M metagenome (GOLD analysis project Ga0256406, IMG submission 185986) | Bovine rumen microbial communities from Lethbridge, Alberta, Canada - RJG_03 | ecosystem: Host-associated > Mammals > Digestive system > Stomach > Rumen | place: Canada: Alberta | collected... | reverse complement strand
AGTGGTAAGGTGCTTGACAAAAATGGCTAAACAGAAAAAACCGGAAGGCAAGATAGTAACTACTGAAGAGATTCTGCTGAAGCTCTGCCATTCCGTAACAGGTGTCCTCAGTGAGGCTGCTCATATCCCTGTGTACTACTCACCGATGGCGCAGAAGATTAGCAAAACCTGCCTGCGTCCTGATATCGGCTGCTTTGTTCTCTTTGACGGAGCCTTTTCCGGACTGGTCGTCATAAACCTCACTGCCGAGGCGGCGATGGAGATTTATCACAACTACCTCTCCAGCATGAACATCCCTGATGATGAGCAGGCTCAGGTCTATACCTCGGACGAGGTAGGCAACGTCATGGGCGAGCTGATGAACCAGATCCTCGGAGACTTTACCAAGAAGGTCAGCCAGGAGCTCAAGTCCTCGATCACCCAGAGCCAGCCGAAGATGCTCACCCTCAACAGGCAGGTCAGGATTTCCGTTGACACCAACCTCGATCATCCCCAGGCAAGGCGCGTTTCCTTCTACACCGGAAACAACAACATCTTCTACATGGAGCTTGCCATGGACCATACCGAGTTCATCAAGCTTCAGGACTTTGATGCCGGTGAGGAAGTCAATCCGGATGATCTCATTGAGAGCTATTCAAACGGAGGAAGCCCTGAAGGGGCTCCGGCTGATTCCGGCGCCGGCTCCGCTCCTGCCGCAGGCGATGACGCGGGCGCATCCACCCAGAGCGACGCGGACGACCTGCTTGCCTCACTCGGCCTCTGATCCACGCTGCAGCCTCTCCTGACTGAGGGGCTGTCTTTAATTTTCTTCTGCCTTCCTGTTTTTCCCTCATCTTTCTCAGTCCATGTGCCGTTATCTCTCTTTTTAACTAAATAACCGGCATAAATTGACATGCCAACTTGCCAAAGTTAAATTTTTTTTGATTTCTGTCGCAAATTAATAAGTGACAAGCGGGCCGCGATATAACATAATTCGGACGTGCGATGCCTCGGGCTCGCTTTACTGGAATCGGAAAAATGAAAAACTTTAAGGTTTTTGCACTGGTACTTACAGGGATCCTCGGATCTTTAGCTGTTAGCGCATCAGCGGCTGAAGAGGAAAAAGTTCTTCACATTTACAACTGGAGCGATTACATCGCCCCGGATACCATCGGGAATTTCGAAAAGGAAACCGGCATCAAGGTTACCTATGACCTCTACGACAGCAATGAGGTCCTGGAGGCCAAGATGCTCGCCGGAAATACCGGGTATGATCTTGTCGCACCGGGATCAGATTTCATGGCGAGGCAGATTAAGGCCGGCGTCTACAGGAAGCTGAACAAGGACAACATCCCTAACTGGAAGAACATTTCTCCGGTTCAGCTCAAGCTCCTTGACGCGGTTGATCCGGGCAATCAGTATTCCATCCCCTATGAGATCGGCACCACCGGCATCGGCTACAACGTCGACAAGTTCGAGGCGCTGTTCGGCAAGGGCGCCAAGCCTGACTCATGGGACTACTTCTTCAAGCCTGAGAACATGAAGAAGCTCAGCACCTGCGGCGTCGCAGTGCTGAACGCACCTACCGAGATTATCGCGACAGCCCTCCACTATCTTGGCTACAGCGCGCAGAGCGAGAACATTGATGAGTACAAGGAGGCGAGAAAGCTCCTCCTTACCGTACGTCCGTATATCAACTATTTCCACTCATCGCAGTTCATCAATGATCTCGCGAACGGTGACATCTGCATGGCAATCGGCTGGAGCGGAGACATCCTTCAGGGTTCGGAAAGGGCAAAGGAGGCCAACAACGGCGTCCATGTTGACTATATCGTCCCGAAGGAAGGCGCTCTGATTTTCTATGACATGATGACCATCCCGGCTGACGCTGACCATCCTGAGAATGCCGAGAAGTTCATGAACTACCTGCTGAGGCCAGAGGTCATGGCAAGCATCAGCTCGTATGTCCATTACTTCAACGCTGTTCCTGCGTCAAAGCCCCTTGTTGACAAGGAGACCAGCGAGAACCCCAATATCTTCCTGCCGGATGAGCTTCTCTCCAAGATGTTCATGGTCAAGCCCATGCCTCCGAAGATCACCAAGGAAATCAACAAGATCTGGACCAAGATCAAGTCTACAAGGACCAAGCCTGAATAATCCGTCAGGTGCATGACTATGCAGAGGCCAGGGACTTTCGCAGTTCCTGGCTTTTTTCGTTATTTATTTGAAATACTGCGGCAATCTTGCCGCAGAATGTAAATTTTCCCTTAATTTTCAGTGAAGCTTTTGCGGAAATATTTACATTCACAGGCCTTTTTTTTCTTGCAGTGAAAAGATAATGAGTTATTATCAGCGCAAAATGAGCGGCGGTGTAGTTTACTGCTTCCGTTCTGGTCTGGGTTTTTAACTTGCGGCGCTCTGAGACGCCGCTTGCGTACATTTTGTCCTGGAGGAACTTTAGAAAAATGCTGGAGCATAAGGACGGTCAGCAGAAGAAGGAGGTCAAACCCCCGCTTCTTGTCATCAAGAATCTGTCAAAAAGCTATATTCCCGGCGTGCTTGCCGTGGATGATGTCAACCTGACAGTCAACAAGGGAGAGATATTCGCTCTACTTGGATCATCAGGCTGCGGAAAGTCAACGCTTCTCAGAATGCTTGCCGGATTCGAAAAGCCGACAAGCGGCAAGATTATCCTTGACGGGCAGGATCTCTCCAACGTCCCTCCGTACAAGAGGCCTGTGAACATGATGTTCCAGTCCTATGCCCTTTTCCCCCATATGACCGTGTGGAACAATATCGCCTTCGGACTCAAGCAGAAGCATATGCCGAAGGACGAGATTAAGGAAAACGTTGAGCAGATGCTCGCCCTGGTCCACATGGAAGAATACGCAGACAGGAAGCCGCACCAGCTTTCAGGCGGACAGCGCCAGCGCGTGGCCCTTGCAAGATCGCTTGCCACCCACCCGAAGCTCCTGCTCCTTGATGAGCCGATGGGCGCGCTCGACAAGAAGCTCAGGACCAAAATGCAGCTCGAGCTCGTTGACATCATCGAGAAGGTTGGCGTTACCTGCATCATGGTTACCCATGACCAGCAGGAGGCTATGACCATGGCTGAGCGCGTCGCGATCATGGACTGCGGCGAGTTCCTGCAGGTCGGAGATCCTGAGGAAATTTACGAGAACCCCAACTGCCGCTTCACCGCCGAGTTCATCGGCTCTGTCAATCTGTTTGACGGAGTGCTCGGCGAGAACGGCAGCGACTTCATGTATGTCGAGTGCCCGGCGCTGCAGAACAAAATCTATATTGACGCAGGAGCGGCAATTGCCGACGGCATGAAGCTCTCTGTGGCGATCCGTCCCGAGAAGATCACTCTTTCAAAGGAAAAGCCCCAGCAGGAGTGCAACTTTGAGGAGGGTATCGTTGACAACATCGCCTACATGGGCGACGTCTCAATTTACCTCATCAAGCTTCAGAGCGGCATGATTGTCCGCACCACTCTGCCCAATGTCGACAGATTCCGCAAGAACCAGCCGACCTGGGACGACAAGGTATTCATCAGCTGGGAACCTGATTCCTGCATTGTCCTTACCATTTAAGGGAAAGTGCGCATGAAACTTAAGACTAGCCGCCTGAGAAGACTTCATTTTCGGGGGAGCAGCTGTGTCATTGGCGCTCCGTATCTGTGGACAATCCTGTTTTTCTTCGTCCCGTTCCTGATTATCTTCAAGATAAGCTTTGCTGACGTCTCTGACACGTCGCAGCCGCCGTACTCGGATCTCTCCGCGTATGAGGACAATCATGTCAGCATATCGCTGAATGTAGGCAACTACCTTGATCTGTTCAGGTGCGAGGACGAGGAGGACTGCAACGTCTGGAAGATTGACTACAGCTTCCTGAACTTTGAGTCTGTCGGGCTCAATTTAAGGGACAGCCTAAAGGGTTTCTTTGACGCGATCAGCACCGAGTTCCACGTTACTATTTACATCGAGGCCTTCTGGAACTCGGTGAAGATAGCGGCGGTATCAACGCTTATATGCCTTCTTATCGGTTACCCGATGGCCTGGTCGATAGCACATTCCTCGCAGGCAATGCGCAGCGTGCTGCTGATGCTTGTCATCCTGCCCAGCTGGACCTCGTTCCTCATCAGGGTCTACGCCTGGATAGGGCTGCTGAAGCCAAACGGGACAATCAACAATGTCCTGATGTGGTTCGGTATCATACATGAGCCTCTCAATATGATGCACACCAGCTTCGCTGTCTATGTCGGTGTCGTCTACGCGTACCTGCCCTTCATGATCATGCCGCTCTACACGGCTATCTCAAGGGTTGACAACTCGCTCATCGAGGCCGCGGAGGATCTCGGGGCTAAGCCGTTTACCATTCTCACCAAAGTGCTGCTTCCTCTTACCTCAGGCGGCATGATCGCAGGCTCCATGCTGGTGTTCATTCCTGCGGTAGGCGAGTACATTATCCCGGAGCTTCTCGGCGGTCCGTACAACATCCTTATCGGACAGCAGCTCTGGATAGACTTCTCCAACAACCACGACTGGCCGAAGGCTGCGGCAATAGCAGTTGCCATGCTGATGTTCCTTCTTGTTCCCATAATCTGGTACTTTAAGCAGCAGAAAAATGAGGGGGTTTCAAAATGAGCAGCCCTGCACCTGAAGTAAAGTCGGTCTGGAGACTGGTAATCCTTGCACTGGGATTCTTTTTCCTGTACATGCCGATCATTGTGCTGATCGTCTATTCATTCAATGACTCCCAGCTGGTAACCGTATGGTCCAAGTTCTCGCTGCGCTGGTACAAGGAGCTTTTTGTCGGAGTGCAGCAGCAGAGCGAGGCGATAAGATCCGGAGTCCTGCTCTCGCTGACCATCGGATTCTTCTCGGCATCGTTCGCTGTTGTCCTCGGGACTGTTTCGGCCTTTGTCCTCACGAGGTTCGAGTCGTTCAGGACAAAGACGCTCTTCTCGTTCCTAACCACAGCGCCGATGGTGCTTCCTGATGTCATCATCGGACTTGCCCTCATGCTGCTTTTCGTAGCGCTTGAGAACATGACCGGTGGTCTCTATGACTGGCTCAATGGGATGAAGGTTGAGGAGGGCTCGCTCTGGAGCGGCATCCACGGGGCGCTGACCTACCTGGCGTCAAAGATCGCGGGCTGGCCGGAGAAGGGCGCCTTCACCATCTGGCTCGCGATGGTTACCCTTACCTCGGCCTATGTCTCGGTCGTCGTCAGGACCAGGCTTCAGGAACTGGACACCAGCATCGAGGAGGCTGCCATGGATCTTGGCGCCACTCCGCTGAAGACGTTTTTCGTGATTACCATTCCGTCGCTGTTTCCGGCGATTCTCTCCGGATGGCTGCTGGCCTTCACGATTTCCATGGATGATGTGGTCATTACCCAGTTTGTTTCCGGACCAGGTGCAAAGACGCTGCCGATTGTGGTTTTCTCAAGCGTCAGAAGAGGCGTAAGCCCGACCATCAATGCCCTTGCCTCGATAATCGTCCTGGTTGTCTCGGTCTGCACATTCATTGTCTGGTACACCATGCACCGGAAGGACAAGAAGCGCCAGCGCGAGTACGGCATGCTGTCCCAGAAGCAAAAGAGGCAGTAAGCCGCCTGCAGGCGCCTATGAGAGCGCCTGCTTTTCCCCCTGGCTGCCTCGCTGTGCCGCATCATGCGGCACTTTTTCGCCGAGCCCCTGCATATGGACCATGTGTCCTGCTGCAGGGGCTTTTCTTTGCCCGGATCCTGCGTGGGCTGAGCGATCCTGACCTGATATTCCCATTGATAAACCTGTTTTTATGAATTATTATTCTGTAATGTAAGGCTAACAATACTGATATGTTTGATTTTCTCAAGTCTCTGACAGCCGATTCCATATATGAGGCGCTGATTCTCCGGCAGGTGAAGGTTGCCCATGTCAACGAGGGCAGGATCCGCTTTGTCTATGAAGGCCTTAAGAAAGATGACGGGATATACCGGAGCATCTGCGATGCGCTCGATGCCGAGGAGGGCATCACTGACTGGAACGTCAACCGGGTGACAGGAAGCATCACCGTATTCTACGACAGGGCAAAGGTCAGGAAGGGATCGCTTTTTGACAGGCTGATCGAAAGCGCTTTCCGGATATACAGGAAGAATAAATAATGACTACAAACGGAGTACCGGGATTTTCCGAGGGATACAGGCTCGGACAGGCGTTCGCCGACATGATGTTCTCAAACCGCGGAATGGTGATTGCGCACCGAATCCCGGGAAGACGCCGCTACAGCTGCGAAGCTATAAAGGGACGCCCGGAGATCTGCTCGCGCATAGAGGATCTTCTTCTAGGGCTTGACGGCTTTGACAGCGTCAGGGTCTCTCCTGTTACCGGTTCCGTAATTGCGGAGTATTCGGTTCCTGAGGAGACCGCGGATCTGGTCTTTGACGCTCTGTCCCATGCCGTCGCCGGAAAGCACGCGCTCCAGGAGCAGACTTTAATACCTACAGGAATTGTTACCGCAGGCGACAACATCTACGATATCTTCCGCGGTCTCAAGAAGAGCCTGCTGACCTTCTTTGATCATACCGGGCCGGCTTTTATCACCAGAATTGCAGGTTTCGCGCTTCTTGCCTATGGAATCAACCGGGTAGTGTTCCAGGGCGAGAGGCCGTCCGGAACGCAGATCCTCTTCTGGGGACTGGCGCTCCTTCTTCGTCCAACCCATCTTGAGATAAAGGATTTTACCAAGCCGGCCTCCAGGCTTATAAGAAAGGCCCGTGCCGTCGGAGGTCGCTGAAATGCCTGAATGCAGGACTTATTCGGTATTGATTGGCTCAGCTCCTGAAGGGAAGGCCGCGCTTCTTGCGGAGGCAAGGGCAAGGGCCATCCCTCATGTAAGAGGGGCGCTTATCACAGGTGACAGGTTAAAGATCACTGTGGATGCCGGCTCTGCCGGCGGGATTGCCGCAATCGCGTCAGAAGTGCGCAGAATCTTTGCACCGCGCAGCCTTCCCGCTGCGGCGCCGCGAGCCGGAAGAATCGTTAAAGCGCCGCGTGCCTCAGCTGCTGAGATGAAGTCCCAGGAGCAGAGGCCGTCCTCAGATGCTGATGACTTCGAGAAGGAATTCAGGGGACACAGGCGCAGCGCCATAATTTCCCTCGTCTGCTTCGGGGCGTTCCTCGGGCTCAAGTACCTGGCTCCTCAGGTCTACGCGTCCACCGGCCTTATCAGGAGCGCAGCAGTGCTGCTGATGTCTACGGAGCTTTTCAGGAGCGGCATCGCCGGGGCAGTGAAAGAGAGAAGACCGAATGCGGACACGCTGACTGTAACTGCAGTCACCGCGTCTGTCCTTGCCGGGAAGCCGGAGTCCAGCCTCACTCTCCTTGCGATATCCAATTTTTCCGAGATGCTTACCTCTCTTGCCGCCAGGCGCGCAAGGACCAATATCAGCCGCCTTGTCGGGCTTAATGTCAGGGACGTCTGGATCCGCGAGAACAGCATTGAGAAAAAGGTACCGCTGAAGTCAGTGAGGCCCGGCATGACCGTCCTGGTGTTCACCGGCGAGAAGATCCCGGTGGACGGAACCGTAATCGAGGGAATGGCGGCAGTTGATCAGGCTGCGCTTACCGGTGAGTCGCGCCCGGCTGACAAGAAGCCGGGAGACAGGGCATTTGCCGGAAGCGTCGTCATGCTCGGCAATCTTGCGATAAGGGCTGACAGGGTCGGCGATGACACCTCGCTTTCGAGGATCATCCACATGGTCGAGGATGCCAACAAGACCAGGGCGCCGGTGCAGAACTATGCCGATCATATGGCATCAATGCTTGTGCCAGTCTCGTTCATTGGGGCTCTCGTGGTCTATCTTGCGACCCGGGACATTTCGCGCGTCCTAAACATGCTCTTCATCGACTTCTCCTGCGGGCTCAAGCTCTCGACCGCAACGGCGATATCAGCCGCCATCAGCCGCTGTGCCCGCTCCGGAATACTGATAAAGGGCGGATCGTTCATTGAGGCCGCGGCTGGCGTGAACTCTGTCGTCCTCGACAAGACCGGAACAATTACCAACGGACGCCCTGAGGTGGTCAACATAACAGCTGCCGAAGGCATCTCCTCGGAGACCGTGCTTATGGCTGCCGCCTCAGCAGAGGTTCACTCTACACATCCTCTTGCCATCTCAGTACTTGACGAGGTTAAGAAGCAGGGGCTCGAAATCCCTGGGCACACTGAGGCTGAGACCGTAATAGGCCGCGGCATCAGGGCAGAGGTGGAGGCGTTTGACGGCTTCAGCGGCGGCGAGGTCCTTGTCGGCTCGCTTGCCTTCATGAAGGAGAACTCGGTAACGGGAGTCCTGGAACCTGAGAAGCTGAGCCCTGCCGCGAGCGTCATATACGTTTCTGGGGCCGGGAAGTTCATGGGAGCCCTTGAGATCTCCGATTCCGTAAGGGGCGATTTCAGAAGGGCAATCAACCGCCTGCGCTATCAGGGCGTTGAGGAGATCATGATGCTTACCGGTGACAACCGTGAGGCTGCCGCCGCCATTGCGTCATCTCTCGGTCTCGACGGCTATGAGGCAGAAGTGCTGCCAGAGGACAAGGCCAATATCGTCAACCGCGTGAAGAGCAAGGGCGTAACGCTGATGTGCGGAGACGGAATAAATGACGCTCCCGCGCTTGCCTACGCCGACATCGGCGTGGCGATGGGCAAGGGGTGCACTGACACCGCGATGGAGACAGCAGATGTCACGATCAATTCTGACGATCCGCTGAAGCTTCCAGAGTTTGTCAGCATCGGCAAAAAGACGATGGGCATCGTCCATTTCAATTTCGGCGTGACTATTGTGGTGAATTCCATAGCCATGACGCTCGGCGCCATGGGCATGATTACGCCGCTCCTCGCGACGCTTGTACACAACGCATCTACTCTGGGCGTTGTGCTCAACAGCTCGAGGATACTTGTTTCAAAGGACAGGAACTACCGGCGCCTGCCGCGTCTCGGCAGGCTTCCGGCAGCTAATACAGATGCGGAATATTCCAGATCCGCGCAGACAGGAGAGTGAAAATGGCATTTTTTACCAAAGGAATTGTAATCAGCTTCGTAGCAGGCATCGCGGCCGGCGTAATCGGCTCACGCCTCTATGAGAGCCACAAGGGCCAGATCGAGTCAGGCCTTGGCTCGCTCAGGAACCGTTTTGCCGCAAACGGACTTGTTGAGGACAGCGACAGCGCCGCAGAGGAAGACAGCGTCACTCTTGAGGAGCTTGAGAAGCAGAAGGAGCACCTTGAGGATCTTATTGCTGATCAGCAGGCCAAGGCCGGTGCAGCATCGTCAGGGGCTGCTGCCAGCTGAAAGCGGCCTTGTCAGGCAGTGAGCAGTGTTAGGCAGAGGGCGGCGAGAGCTGCTCCCTGCCTTTTTCGCTGAGTACAGTGTGAGAGCTGATCCAGCTGCGATTCGATACGCCTGCTGCTGCCGGTCGGATCTGACAAAGAAAAAGGGCACCGTACGGTGCCCTTTGCCTTAACGGGTCATGCAGATAAGCTTACAGCATGTAATTCTCAGGAAGCGGCAGCTGGGCTACTCCTGACTTTACGGCAGCCTCTGCAACGGCACGCGCAATCTTCTTGAGGAGCCTTGGATCCATCGGCTTCGGAATGATGTAGTGCGGTCCGAACTCGAGATGGCTCTCTCCGGAGGCGGTAAGAACCTCAGGCGGGATATTGGGATCCTTGGCAACTTCCCTGATTGCTCTGACAGCTGCCTTGATCATGTCAAGGTTGATGTCCTTTGCCCTTACATCGAGCGCTCCGCGGAACAGGTAAGGGAAGCAGAGAAGGTTGTTGATCTGGTTAGGGTAGTCGGAGCGGCCGGTTGCCATGATGATGTCCGGGCGGCAGCGCCTTACGATCTCAGGATGAATCTCAGGCTCAGGGTTCGAGCAGGCGAAGATGATAGCCTTGGGAGCCATGCCCATGACTTCCTCTTCGGTAACTACGTTGGGTCCGGAGACGCCTACCAGGATGTCGGCGTCCTTAAGGGCCTCGGCAAGGGTGGTAGCGCCGGAGTCATTGATGAACTCCGCCTTCCTTCCTGTCAGATCATACCTCTTGGAGGTGATTACGCCGTGGCGGTCGCAGACGTACAGGTTCTCCTTCTTGGCTCCGCACTGAGTAAGCAGATCCATGCAGGCGATGCCGGCTGCACCGGCGCCGACGCAGACGATCTTGCAATCCTCAAGCTTCTTGCCCTGCAGCTCGCAGGCATTGAGCATTCCGGCAGTGGTGATGATCGCAGTGCCGTGCTGGTCATCATGGAATACCGGGATCTTGCAGATTTTCTTGAGCTTCGTCTCGATCTCAAAGCACTCAGGAGCCTTGATGTCTTCCAGGTTGATTCCGCCGAAGCTGTCAGCGATGTTTGCGACAGTGCGGACAAAGTCATCGATGCCCTCATGCTTTACTTCAATATCGATGGCATCAATATTGGCAAAACGCTTGAATAGCAGGGCCTTTCCTTCCATTACAGGCTTTGATGCCAGGGGGCCGAGCGCTCCGAGTCCGAGAATTGCGGTTCCGTCGGAGATGACTGCTACGGAATTGCCCTTTGAGGTGTAGCGGTATGCAGCATCGACATCCTTGTAAATCTCACGGCAGGGCTGTGCAACTCCAGGGCTGTACGCGAGGGTGAGATCGTAGGCTGTGTCTGCAGGCTTGGTCAGCTTGATCGCGATCTTTCCGGGGTACGGCTTCTCGTGGTATTCAAGCGATTTCTGATAGATATCTTCCTGAGCCATTGTTTTGCTCCTTGTTATATTAGTACAGAGAGTTTCATAAAGGCTGAAACACCAGACTGCGGCGGAGCCATGCTCCGTCCTGGTCTGCAGCTGACTGTACTCCCAGCTGTTAATATAGGATTATCGCGCGATATTTTCTAGGATCTCTCTCTCCTTTTTCTATTCGATTTGTTAACAGACTGGTAAAAATTCTGCAAAGCACTGGAGCCATGCTTGCGCCTGGAAATATCAGGGAGCGGACTGAGGGCCGGCCTGGCTGAATGACTGGGGAAGAAAGGATGATGGATGGCTGACAGACAGGGCTGCTGCTCTGGAAATAAAAAACGCCGTTCTGGTGAACGGCGTCTGCTGACATGAATACCAGGAGGTATTACTTGTCTGCCTTCTTGGCTCCGGTCTTCTTTGCAAAGACACCGAAACGCTTGTTGAAGCGCTCAACGCGTCCACCGGTATCAACGATCTTCTGCTTGCCGGTGTAGAACGGATGGCACTTTGAACATACATCGATCTGGAAGTCGTGGCATGCAGTGCTGCGTACTTCAAACTCGTTTCCGCAAGAGCACTTGACCTTTACCAGCTCGTACTTGGGATGAATTCCTTCTTTCATTTTACTCTCCGGTGCGTCGCCGTCAGGTCATCTTCCTGATACCACGCATACTCACAAAAAAAACAAATTCAATATTATATATATGATACAGGTTTAAATCAAGCATGAAGTTTCAATTCAGGCCCATGCAGCAGGGCATTTCTGCGCCTTGTGCGTCCAGGCTTTTCAAAAATCTGTCCTGCAGTCCGGTAAGGATCCCGGAATTTTGCGATAATAGCGGCTCAGCAGCAAGTTTGCACTGTTTCTTTGCCGGTGCCCCTTACGGGCCAGACCGGCAGCATCAATGGAGTCTATAGCAATGCCTAAAGTTCTCATCACCGGCGCAGGCGGACAGGTCGGATACAAGCTCACGGCCCTTGCAGGGAAGAGCGGCTTCAGCGTTTTTGCCGCAGGGCATGCGGATCTTGACATTACCGACAGAAGCCAGGTAAATAGTGCAGTAGCACGGGAGCTTCCTGACGTGATCATCAACGCTGCCGCCTACACTGCCGTTGACAGGGCTGAGAGCGACCGCGAGGCGGCATATGAGCTCAACTGCCGCGGGGCCGGATTCCTTGCTGAGGCAGCGCATAAGGCGCGCATTCCGCTCCTCCATATCTCCACGGACTATGTATATCCCGGAAAAGGGACTGAGCCTGAGAAGGAGGATGATCCTACCGCTCCTTCCAATGTTTACGGGCAGACCAAGCTCGACGGTGAGAAGGCTGCCCTTGATGCCTGCGAGAGAACCATTGTCATGCGCACTGCATGGGTTTTCTGCGAGCATGGGAACAATTTCATAAAGACTATGCTGAGGCTCGGGAAGACTCACCCTGAGCTCAGGGTGGTAGACGATCAGATAGGCGGTCCCACCTACGCAGGAGACATCGCTGAGTCGCTCCTGAGAATGGCATCTTCCGTTCTGGGGTGCTCTGATTTCACTGAATATGGCATTTACAACTACTGCGGCAGCCCGTTTGTCAGCTGGCGTGAGTTTGCCGAGGCAATTTTCAGCGGGGCAGCAGAGCAGGGAATCCTCAAGGAGAAGGTCAGGGTAACGCCTATCCCGTCGTCTGCGTATCCTACTCCTGCGGTACGCCCGCTCAACTCGAGGCTTTCCATGGAGAAAATCGGCAGGGTCTTCGGGATAAGCCCTTCCGACTGGAAGGCTGCTCTCAGGGATCTAAGCGGCTACGCTCCGTCCTGAGACGGCAGAAAATTTTCAAGCGCATGATTCTGTAAGGGAAAAAGTTTATTTCTGTGAGGCGTGTCTAATTCGCTTGCAAAGTGCAGAACAGATCACTATAATATTCGAACCCGTTTTTCGCGGGAAGGGGAGCCTGCTGTTAAAGGCAGGCGACTGAACCCTTTTTCTAAGGAAATATTTTTTAAATGGCTAAGAAAGTTTCAGCTTATATCAAGCTGCAGGTAAAGGCAGGCTCTGCCAATCCTGCTCCTCCGGTCGGACCGGCTCTCGGTCAGCATGGCGTGAACATCATGGAGTTCTGCAAGGCATTCAATGCCCAGACCTCCAATTTTGAGAAGGGTGCACCTATCCCTGTAATCATCACTGTCTATGCAGACCGTTCCTTCACCTTCGTTCTGAAGACCCCTCCTGCAACCTTCCTCCTGAAGAAGGCTGCCGGAATCACCAGCGGTTCTTCAAATGCGCTTAAGACCAAGGTTGGTTCAGTAACTCACGCTCAGCTGCTTGAGATTGCCAAGACCAAGGAACCTGATCTTACCGGAGCTGATGCAGAAGCTATGGCCCGTACCATCGCAGGCTCAGCACGTTCCATGGGCCTCGAGGTAAAGGACTAAAGAATGGCTAAAATTTCTAAGCGCATGCGCGCTCTTTATGAGAAGGTTGACACTTCCAAGCTTTACACCGCTGATGAGGCTGTAAATCTTGTCAAGGACATCGCCACCGCCAAGTTCGTTGAAAGCGTTGACGTTTCTATCAACCTCGGAATCGACCCGAAGAAGTCTGACCAGAATGTCCGCGGAGCAATCGTTCTTCCTCACGGAAGCGGCCGCAAGGTACGCGTCTGCGTATTCACCCAGGGTGAGAACGCTGAGGCTGCCAAGGCAGCCGGCGCAGAGTTCGTCGGAATGCAGGAGCTTGCTGCAGAGATCAAGAATGGCATGATGGACTTCGACGTCGTCATCGCCTCCCCTGATGCAATGCGTGTTGTCGGACAGCTCGGTCAGATCCTCGGACCCAGAGGCCTCATGCCTAACCCGAAGGTCGGCACCGTAACCCGTGACGTTGCCCAGGCAGTCAAGAACGCCAAGGCAGGTCAGGTTGCATACCGCAATGACAAGTCTGCTATTGTCCATACCACCATCGGCCTTGCCAACTTCCCGGCAGCTGATCTGAAGGACAACCTTGCAGCTCTCATTTCGGCTATCCGCAAGGCTAAGCCCGCTACCTCCAAGGGTGTGTTCCTTAAAAAGATCAACCTCAGCACCACTATGGGTGTCGGCGTCAATGTTGACCCGGCTTCCATTGCTGACAGGTAATTGATTATGCGGGGCGGCTTGCCGTCCCGTTTGGTTGGGGTTTCGGCCCTAGTCAAAGACCGCAGGCGGGAAACCTTAATGTTACCTGCGTAGACGGTTCCGAACTTCAGCAGGAAGTTTTTCTTCTTCTGGATGATGGATACCGGAATTTCCTTCCCTCCGGGGGAGGATTGTTAGCCGGCGCAAGCCGGATTTTCCAGGAGTTTAAGCCAATGGCATTAAATTTAACTGACAAACAGAAGATCGTTGCGGAAGTCAGTGAACAGGCCAAAGGCGCTCTGTCGGCAGTTGTTGCAGATTCCTGCGGAATCACAGCAACCAAGATGGATGCACTGCGTAAGGCCAGCCGTGAGGCTGGTGTCTATGTGCGCATTGTACGCAACACTCTCCTCAAGAGAGCCGTTGAAGGTACTGAATTTGCGTGCATGGACGACGTATTTGCAGGTCCTACCCTTATTGCCTTCTCTATGAAGCATCCTGGCGCCGCAGCCAGACTCTTCAAGGAATTCGCTAAGAAGGAAGATAAGTTTAAGGTTAAGGGCTGCGCCTATGAGGGTGAGTTTATTCCCGCAGATCAGCTTGATGTTCTCGCATCGCTTCCTACTTTCGAGGAAGGCGTTGCCCAGATCATGGCCGTTCTCAAGGAAGCAGCAGCAGGCAGGCTGGTACGTACCATCGCTGCAGTTGCAGAGAAGAAAGAGACCGAGGCTCCGGCAGAAGCAGCTGCTCCCGCCGCAGAGGCAGCTCCGGCTGTTTAACCGCTTTCTTTCACCCGAGTTTTTTGTTTTCAACTGACAATTTTATTTCGACAGGATTTGACTGTTATGACTAAAGAAGAAATTATTGACGCTATTGCCAACATGTCTGTTAAGGACATCGTAGAGCTCGTTAAGGCAATGGAGGAGAAGTTTGGTGTTTCCGCTGC
>Ga0256406_1004903_pt1 | contig 14793 bp, 8 predicted proteins | sample RumenRJG_03DNA_FD_185986 | JGI IMG/M metagenome (GOLD analysis project Ga0256406, IMG submission 185986) | Bovine rumen microbial communities from Lethbridge, Alberta, Canada - RJG_03 | ecosystem: Host-associated > Mammals > Digestive system > Stomach > Rumen | place: Canada: Alberta | collected... | reverse complement strand
AGCAATTCCACGATGCGGAACTCAGCCACAGAGAGGTTCTGTGCGCGCCAAGAGCTTTGGAAGTGAACCTTCATGAAGCGTCCCTTGACACCGCCGTTCTCCATTACCGATGACGGAGCATTGAAGACCTGCCAGCCAGCTGTCTGTGCAAACTGCACGTCCATGAGGTGTGTCCAGCTGTTCAGACCCACAGTGCTGTAGTCGGCGATGTTTCCACCGTTCTTCACAGGCGTGAACTTGAACTCATTGTCGGCTGTGACGTAAATCTTGGCATCCTTGGCGTCGCGGTTGTTCGGGCTGCGCTGGAGCTCCTGTACACCAATGACGTTGCGGGCCTTCTGCAGGTCGACGACGAAGATGGTCTTGTCGGCGTTGCGCCAGCACTTGAAGGCATGGTGGTCGTTGTAGCCATAGTAGTAGTCGTCGGAACCGGTGAACTGTGACAACTGCCATCCGGTGTGCCAGAAGGAGTTGGGGTTCTGGTCGAAGATAGCTCCGATACCGGCGTTGTCAGAGCTTCCGCCAATAGCGTTGTCGTTGTTGCAGAATACCACCTTGCACTGCGAGACCGGCACAACAGCCGTAGCATAGAGTGGTACGCTGACGATGGCATAAGAGTAGACAGAGTCGTTCTGCATCTTCTCACCCATCGACGAGCTTCCTATCTTGAGCGGCAGGATGTAGGTCTCATCGTTCTCAAGGTTGGCACGGTTCACTACTAAGGTAGCAGTGTCGCGGATAAAGCCTTTGCCAATACCAAGGTTGCTGAAGCTATAGGAGCTTGAAGGCAACAGCTTGTACGACGTGCCGTGCAGATTGTTGTAGTCGGCCACGGCCTTTGCCTGTCCGGCATTGTCGAGCGCGAGCGTGATGTCATCGGTGTTGCGGTCGGTGTTGTTGATAACCAGCGGAATCTTTACGTCGAGACTCTTGTAAATCATCGTGGCTTGAATCTCAGTTGCGTCAAAGCCTAAGACGGGGCTCTTCACGTCGACTACATAGAGTGCGCGGTTCATGTCGGAGTTCACGCTGTCCTTACCCACAGTGTTGAGTTGCAGGGATAGCACATACTGAGCGTCGGCATCCTGCTGAGCGAGCTTATAGATGGCCGTCGGGTTGAAGGTCACTGGGAAGTACTGTCCCTCCTGGCCAGAGGCGAAACTCACATCCTGTCCGTTGGCAAAACTATAGCAGTTGGCAGGCAGCACCTTGTAGTTGGTGCCGAGGAGTTGATTGTAGACGGAGTCTACGGCCACTTGGTCGAGCACATCCATCTTCAGATTAACTGAGGTCGAAGGGTCGCTGCCTGCTTTGATGAGAATCAGGGAGTCGGTGTATTCGGTCTGCGTGGTGAACAAGTGGAGGTTGTGCGTACCATATTCCTTGATGTAGGAAATCTTATGGTAGGCATCGGGCACCAGTTTGTCGAGGTCATAGTCGTGGTCGTTGCACGACACTACGGCAAGTAGTGTCACGAACATGGCCAGGCATGATATGATTTTCTTTTTCATACTGTGTTCTTTATTAAGCTTGGGTTAATTAGTAGCCGGGAGCCTGCACGAGCTGCGGGTTGCTGTAGACCTCGCTCACTGCGACAGGAATCAGGTACATGCGGTTTGACCACTGGAAGGGCTGGTCAATCTTCTTGGGAGTATTGAACTCTGCAAACGAGGGGTCGGCCTTGCTTAAGGCATTGAGGCCTTTGCGTACATTGGCGCCCAAATACTGCGGTGCAAGCATCCAGCGTCGCAAGTCCTGAGCGCGCTCTCCCTCGAAGAAGAGCTCCGAGAAGCGCTCGTTGTGAACCCACTCCACGATGGGGTGCTCGCTGGTCACGTCGGCAGCCGTCAGGTCGGGCACGCCAGCGCGCTCGCGGATGATGTTGAGGTCGCCAATGGCCTTGTCGGTCTGGCCGAGGTTGGCGTAGCACTCTGCACGCAACAGATAGAGGTCAGCCAGGCGGATGACTGTCCGGGGAACAATGCGCATGTTGTTGCTGCCCGTACCCGTCCACTTGAAGTTGGGCTGCACATTCTTCTTCATGTTGAAGCCGGTCTGGCTGTTATCGCGCTGATAGAGCGTGGGATTGTAGCCCTGATAGGCCTTGTCGGACTTCAGATAATTGCAGACAAGAGGCTTGCCATTGCTTATCACCTGGCTGTACTCATCGCCGTCAAAGGTTACCCAGGCGTAGAAGCGGGGCTCACGGTAGGCGTTCAGCTTGATGATGCGCTCCTTGCCTTTGATGCCGGCTGATTCGAACCACTCACTTTCATTGTAGAAGTTTGGATCGTCCTTAGGAAGCTTTCCGTCCTTTGTGTAGAAGCTCTCTATGGCGTTGAGTGTCGGTGAGAGTCCAGCCCAACCGCCTACGGCGTTACCGTCGTTCTTAACCAGACATCCGTGGGGCATGCCAGTGCGGATATGTGCATCAGCGTCAACAACAACACCGAAGATGACCTCGTGGTTGCCTTCCTCCTCTGTTGACGTGGTGAGATAGCGCATCTGCATCACGTGCTTGCTGAAGGTGGTGTCCTCACCTTCGTAGGTGGGGAGAGGCAGCTTGTCGAGCTTACGTAGGCTCTCAGAGGTCTTCATGTCGAAGAGAGAGCGCTGGCCTGTTGTCGTAGCATACTCGATGGCCTTGTTGCAGGCTTCGAGTGCCCTCTGCCATTTCGAAGCATCGTAGGTGTTGCTCACGAGCAACTTGCCGTCCTTGTTCTTCCATGTAGGATAGGGGAAGTGGCCGTTCCACAATGGTGAAGCGGCGTGCACAAGGAGCTTGGCTTTCAAAGCGTAGCAAGCTGTCGACGTGCCGCGGCCCAACTCCTCGGTAGAGACAGTTGCGGGCAAGGTCTGAGCGGCCTCGTCGTACCACTTGCTGATGGAATCGACGCAAGCATCGTAGGGCGAACGTCCCGGGAAGTCGGTCTTAGCTGTGTTCTGCGGGATGTAGCCGGTCACCAATGGGATGGGGCCGTAAGCATCGAGAAGGATATTGTGGTAGATGGCCTCAAGGAACTTGATTTCGGCCATCCAGCGTGTGCGGTCCTCCTCCGTTACCTGTTCTGGATTGAGCACAGGCAGGTACTTAGTGAAGAGGTGACACTGTCCCAGGTTGTTATAGATGTTCACCCAAGGACCGAGGTCGTTGTGCTCGGTGGGAGTCACCTGATTGAAGTTGTAGTACGAGAAGGCGTATCCGTACTCCATGGGCTCCACGAACTCATCAGAGGCTGACAGGTAGCTCTCAGGCTTGCTGTTGGCCCAGGACCTTAGTCCGGCATAGCATGAATAGAGGAAGCCGAGTGTAGCGTCGCGATCCTTCATCGTATCCTTGAAGTCGGGCGTGGCAGGCGGGACGATATCCAAGTAGTTGCAGCTTACCAGGGTGACGGCTGCCATGGCCACAGTGGCCATCGTCTTTATATTTTTCTTAAACTTTTTCATTGCGATTAAATTTTAACTTGTACACCGAAGTTGAATGTGCGCTGCAGCGGATAGGAGTTCCACCAGATTTCGGGGTCCCAGTACTTGAAGGGGCTCCACACAGCGAGGTTGTCGCCGCTGAAGTAGACGCGGCAGAACTTGAAGCTGTAGCCCACCTCGAGCGTCTTCCAGCGGATGTAGCGGAAATTGCGCAACCAGTAGGTACTGTTGGGTGTGTTCTGAGCGTCGTCGGCGTTGGTGAGACCCAGGCGTGGGAACTCTGCATTGGGATTGGGGTTCGACTCGCTCCAGTAGCTGTCGGCAATCCACTGCATCACACCCTTGGCGTTGCCCATGTTGGCATGGAAGGGCTGCATGCCTTGTATGAAGCGCTTGGTTTTGTCGGAGCCGTTGAAGAATACACCGAAGTCGAACTTCTTATAGTTCAGGCTCAGGCCGATACCGTACTGGATACGCGGAAGCGAGCCGTAAGGTGAGACAATGGCCTGGTCCTCAGTGGTAATCTTGCCGTCGCCGTTGATATCGCGGTACTTGATGTCGCCCACCATCGGGGTGCTTCCAAGTCCGGTCTGGTCGGCGTGCATCTTGATTTCTTCTTCACTCTGGAAGAGGCCTTCAGCAATGTAGCCTACACAGCTGTAGAGCGGCCGTCCGGTCTGCACCTGCCACACATAGGGATAGTCGGGCTCGTCGACATAGACGTATTTGTTCTTGGTGTAGGTCCAGTTGAAACGCAACTCAAAGTGCAGATCGTTGTTCACCTTGTGAGCCCAGTTCACGCTGAACTCGTAACCTTTGCTGTCCACCTGCCCCACGTTGCTGAAAGGCACGGCACCCCAGTAGCCGAGTAGTGAGGGGAAAGAGCCACGGCGCATGAGGATGCGGTCGCGCTTGTTGTGAAAGTAGTCGAAAGTAATGTTGAGGTCGTTAAGGATACGGGCATCGAAACCGAAGTCGAATTCCTTGGCACGCTCCCAGTGTGCACCTTCCACGGCGTAGCGGCCGATAGCAGGCCCCCTGAGGTTCATGTTACCGCTGGCACCATTGTAGGGACCTGTGATGTAGTTCGCACTGTTGCCCGGTGTCACCTCATTGATGTAGAGGAAGTGGGCAGCACCGGCACTCTCACCTGTCTGGTCGTTACCGACGAGACCGTAGGAAGCGCGGAGCTTGAAGAAGTCGACATACTTGTTGATGGGTTTCCAGAATTTCTCGTTGCTCACCACCCAACCTAATGACATAGCGGGGAAGAACTCGAAACGGTGAGTCTTAAGACGCTCCGTACCATTGTAACCGAAGTTGACCTCGGCCATGTAGGTGTTGTTGTAATCATAGGTAAAGCGTCCAGAGAACCCTTGGTTGCGGTGAGGATACACATCACTGCGATATTCACGCATCATGTACATGAGCATGCCGCCGACAGTGTGCTTGCCGAAGCGGCGGTTGTAGTTCAGACGGGCGTCCATGTAGAACGTGTTGTCAGCGTTGCGGTTGATGCCCGACTGGCTGATGAAGTCGGTACCGGCCGTACCCACCATCTCGGTCTGCACCACTGAAGGGTCATCGGGATTCCAGCTGCCATCCACTACCCTATAATAATAAGGTGTGACTGAACGAGAGTAGTACGACTGCGACCATGTCTTCCAGTTGAAGAGAGCGGTGATGTTGAGACCCTTTGTGATGAAGTCCAACTTCTGGTCGATGCTCATCGAAGTGTTGATGGTCGAGTAGTTGGTCTCCTTGAATGAGCTCAGCATGTTGGCGTAGGGGTTGGTGTAGAGTCGCGTATCTGAGTAGATGGCGTTACCGAAGCGAATATGCTTGTCACCCTCTACAGCGGGGAAGGTAGCAGGGAAGCTCACCGGGTCCACCTGCCAGACGTTCCACAGTAGGTCGCTGGAATTGGCGTTAGGTCCTTTGTTGTTGCCTATCTGCGTGTTGATGCGCAGACTCACCTTCGTCGTGTTAGTGAGGTCGTAGGTGACGTTGTTTTGGAAGAGGTACTCGTAGGCGTTGTAGTTATTGTTGAAGAAGTAGTCGTCGCGCGTGTTGAAGAGTCCGGTGTTGTGGTTTACCTGAGCACTCATGTAGTAGGTCACGCGACTGCCGCCACCCGAGATATTCATATTGGCACGCTCGTTCCAGCATCCCGACTTGAACACCTGGTCGTACCAGTTGACATTAGGATAGACGTAGGGATTGATGCCACTTGCTGTGTTGGCGATATACTCATCTGAGTAGCGTGGAGTCAACGAAGGGTGGCGTGTAAGCTGTGCCTCGTTGTACATCTTCATGTAGGTCACGCCGTCGGCAATATCCAATCTCTTCACCGGGTGCTGGTAGCTTGCCTCGAAGGTGACATTGATGCGGGCGCGAGAGTTCTTCTCACCATCCTTAGTGGTGACGAGCATCACACCGTTGGCACCACGTGCACCGTAGATAGCTGTTGCCGAAGCGTCCTTCAGGATGGTGAAGCTCTTAATGGTCTCAGGCGGAATACGGTTGAGGTCGCCCGAAGAGATTTCCACGTCGTCGAGCAAAATCAGAGGTTGCGTACGTCCGCCGAACGTGCTCACACCGCGGATGTAGAACTCTGATACCGAGCCTGGTTCGCCACTGCTGGCTCGCGAGATGATACCCGCAATCTTACCCTCCAGGTTGTTGGTGAGAGATGAGGAGGGAGCCACAAGGTCAGTACCCTTGATGGAGGCAATGGAGCCCGTCACTGAGATTTTCTTCTGTGTACCGGCACCGACGACCACAACTTCGCCGAGCTGGTTGTCCGTAGAAACCAATTGCACGTCGAGCACGGCGACATCGCCCACGCTGACGGTCTTGGTCTTATAGCCGATGTATGAAAATTCTATCACCGACTTAGAGGTGACACCTGTGAGGCGGTAGTGACCGTCAACATCGGTCACGGCACCACCCTTGGTTGTGCCTTTGATTCGGATGGTGACACCAATGAGGGGCTCGTTGGTGACGCCGTCGGTCACAGTTCCCGAAACGGAATGGGTCTCCTCCTTATTGACGGAGGCTACCTCGCTGTGGGTGGGGACAGCAAGGGCTGTCGCTGTCGTGCTCAGGGCTGTGCATAGCAAGAAGGCCTTCGCCAATGTAAGCAGGCGGGGGGGGTATGCCAAGCGTGAGCCGGTTTTTAGCTGTTGTTTATACATACGCATTTTGATTAGTTAATAAGGAACTGCATCCGCTATCAGGGGAAGCGTCGCTTAGATTAAGATAGAATGTCGTCGTTAATGTTCATTTAGTGGCTTTAACCTCATCAAGGTTGATCCTTGTGTACAAAGGTACGTCATCTTTCCATAACGAGCAAATATTTGCGGAAGTTTTTTTATAGTTCTTCACAGTTATTTCTTCGCGCTTATTAAATTTTGTGTTGGAATGTTTAATATTGCGACTATTAGCAGGCAAAACAATAAAAAAGGCTTTCGTGGATTGCAACGTTTATTAACTGTTCCGTGTCAATCATCATCTTGCTGAGTTCATAAACGCACCACCCTTCACGAACTCGGCCACCACCGACAGTGTCGCCCTCATGTCGGCATGCGTCAGCGTGGAGCTGCACTCAGCCATCACCTCGAGTTCGGCAGGCGGCGAGAGGTGCAGTGCTGCATGTAGTGCTGCATGTAAGGCTGGCTGTACCTGTTAAAATCGGTAACGTCGGGACGCCGGGCCCCAGGGTGCCGGATGTTACGCCAATTGGCGGAGACATTTACGCCATAAGGCGGAGCTACGTACGCCATAAGGCGGAGATATGTACGCCAATTGGCGGAAAATCTACATGGATTACTACAGAGCATCATCCCGCAAGTCTCTGTAGGAAGTATAGCGGGATGATGCTGCCTGAGAGGAGGAGACTACACGAGTTTGAAGTCGTAGGTCACTTTCCCGGTCTTTTTGATGACCTTCTTGCCCTGTTGCTGCAGTGACACGTGCACGCTTCGGCCTTCGCGCCACACTTTGAGGGTGAACACCTTTTGGCAGAGATGGATGTCGCTGAGTGTCATCTCCTGCCAGTCTTTGGGCAGACGTGGCGTGACGCTGATGGAATGGAGTCCCGTGGGACGAATGCCAAAGAGACCTTCGGTGAAGATTCTCGCATAGAGAGCACTCTCGGCAGAGAGATGGCGTTGGCCACCCTCCGGCCAGGCCTCTATGGCGTAGGGAACGTGGTCGCCCAACATCCGGCGGTGAGAGTAGAAGGTCAGGAACTTCATAGCGCGCTCGGTCTCGCCTGCTGCTAAAGTTCCTCTGAGAGCGTAGAGCGTGGAGCGGTCCCAGAACGTACCGTCGCCTTCCTGAGTGAGCAGTCCGTTGTCGGTCCATAGACGCGGGGAGAAGAGGGCGTCGATAGTGCCTTTGGCGCGGTTGTAGATGCCCATCGTGAGCGGGATGCATATCCAGGCCCTCAGCTTGTCGTTGCCTTTGTAGTAGCGGTAGGTGTCGAAGCCGTCTATGGTGGCATGGAAGTAGCTGTCGATGTGGGCTCTCATTTCCTTAGCCTGCCGGGCATAGGAGAGTGAGGCAGCCTTGTCGCCGAGGTCGTGGGCAAGATAGGAGGCCGAGAGCAAGGCGTCGGCATAGAGACTCGAAGTGCAGAGGTTGGCCTCACCCGAAGGGAAACGGCCTTCGAGCTCGTCGCTGTTTGAAGCCACCACGCCCTCTGGAGTAAGCTTCAGACGGCAGTATTCCAGACACCATTGGATGAGGGGGTAGAGGTGTTGTGCCTCGGTCTTACTTCCCGATTCCAGTGCGCAGCGCGAGGCTCCATAGGCTATCATGGCTGCGTCACCCCTGTCGCCGGCTGCACTCCAGCAGCTCTCACCCTCGGCGATGACCGAGCTCGGCAGAGGCTTGTAGGCGTCGTTCATGTAGCGTGCAAAGAGATCATAGGTGGTGTGGATGCTCTCGTTGGCATAGCTGTAGCCCATGAATGGGAAGAATGGATCGGCATATTCAGCCTGGTCGTTGGCCCAGATAGCAGCATAGTAGGCTTCGCCGCCTGGGCTGTGCATGGGTCCCGCCTTGGTTTGGAAGATGCTCTCGCAGGCTCTAACCTTGGCGAATGCAAACATGCGGTTGATGACTGGGTCGGGGGTTGTCAGCTGTAGGCTGCCCATGAGCTGGCTGACCAGCTTGCGGCGTTGGCTTACTTCTTCAGCCCCGTCCCATTGCGGGATGGGCTCGCCGTCGCCAACTGCATAGAGCAGAGCCGAGAACGACAGTGAGTCGCCGGGAGCCAATTGCCATGCACCACTCTTGTCGAGTGAGAGACCGATGCGGTAAGATCCTTTCACACCGAGGGTGGCTGGAGTGGTCATCTCCTTCCGTAGACGGTCAATGCCGATGGTGACATTGTATCCGGCGTTGTTCTTCAGCGTGTAGACCATCACGAAGGCTGGCAGGTGGGTGGAAGGCGAGAGCACGCGCCGCAGGTGGAGCCCTCCATAGTTGCTTTCCACGGTCATCATGCCGTCGAGGGTGATGCTGCTCACCTTTTCGCCGCTGAGACTGCGCTTGTTTACGGTCACCGCCTCAAGAGCATCCCATCCTAACTGCCGTTGCAGGCTGGCATGGGTGTCATTGGGCAGTGTGCGCAACATGGGCCACACCATGCCGAAGTTGCAATGGAAATAGCCCTGTGCGTTGACTCCGTAGCGCAGCACGCACGACATACGCTTTCCCGACATCTCAATATGGTCGGAATGGGCACGGCCGTCGAAGGTCCAGGTGATGCCGCCCGAGGAGTTCAGGTGCCAGAAGTCATTAGCTGCCTGGCAGGGGCGTGCAAGTGCGATGAAGCCTAATAAAAGTAGAAGTCTGAAGGTCTTAATAGTCATCTTTTTATATTGTAGAGTGGGTGATAGGTAGAGGAAGACCCTCTCCGGCCAAGATGCGCAAGGCCGAAGAGGACAGTATGGTTGTCCGGAGCCGTCAGCGTGCGTGGCTGTTGAAGGTCTGATCGAAGAGCGTGCGTCCCTTGAGGTCGGCGATATGCAGGTGGAGTTTCCCATCCTTGGTCTCTCCGTAGAGGCTCGAGTTGTTGGAGTTCACCACTACGGGGAAATGGATGTCGGCTGAGGCCGGGGTGTAGCGGAACTGGTGGAGATGGGCACAAATCATCACGTCGACGTCGGCCTTGTTGAGGATGCTGGCGAACTTCTCCTTCACTTCAATCTCGCCATGCCATGCGTCGGGCGATGTGGCGGGAGGGACATGGGCCACCACCACGTGGAAGGGAGCTTTCTTGTAGGCCTCAGAGTTGATGATGCCCTTCAGCCAACGGGCCTGTTCCGTGCGGTAGTCGTCGTAGCAGTTGAATCCGTAGTATTCGATGTCGTCGTCGGGCTTGTCCTCTCCGGTGTCGAGGGCAATGAAGAAGACGGGCCCTTGCTGCCATGCGAAGTAGAGATGGGGCTCACGGGGACAGAAGTACTGATGGAAGGTTTCGGCAGCTTTTCCACGTGTCTCATGGTTGCCGCGCACATAGTACCAGGGCTTCTCTTTGGCGAAGACGCGCACAGTCTCGTCGAGGAATCCTTTGTAGAGGATGCTGTCCGTGCTGAAGGCGTTCACCATGTCGCCGTTGTAAATCACCATGTCGCGGTTCTCGAAGTCGGCCTGTTTCAGCATGGGCTCGATGAGGGAGTCGCGCTGATGAATGTCGTTGAGCACGACAAAGGAGGTCTCTTTGCGGTTCTTGTCGAGGGTGGTGAAGACGGGCGGCTTGGCTGAGAATACATCGAGGGCGGCTATGGCGCCGTAGCGACCTGTGGCAGCTCCGCGACTTAACACTTCCTTGGCATAGACGCGGTAGCGGTAGCGCGTGCCCGGGCGCAGATTGGTGAGCTTCACGGAGTGGATGCGGGTAGTGCGCTTGATACCCGTTTCCACGTCGAAGAACTTTGGCCGGTCGCAGGCGTAGTAGTTGGTTCCGTCGTCAGGGGCCAGTTCTATCCAGCCTATAGATGGCTTGTCGGAAATCCACACTACGGTGGCCGAACTGTCGGTGACGTTTTGCAGATAGGGGCCGTGGGCTATCTTGATGGCCTTGGCCATGGGGGCACTGAGCAAAAGAGCGGCTGCAAGACAGATGAGGGTAGCCTTGCTGCCCGCGCAATATTTACTGAATTTCATTGGTTATGGTATTGAATGTTATTCCTGTACAAAGTTAGTACAATTCCTCTGATGCAGCAAGGAAAATACCGGAAATTTGCCTTGGCTCTTTGACTGAAGCTTCGCAGTTGTCGTGCACAAGGGCGTCAGCAGTGCTGCATGCACCAGGCGAAGGCCTTGCCCGTGCGCGGACCGGAGTCGCGGAAATGTCCGCCTTGGTTCCACTCCATCGTGCACTCCTTGCTCCCGGCTCTCAGCAGTTCAGCCTGGGCTGTGAGGGCATCGCCCACGGTGGACATTTGGGCATTACGTGTCTGTGGTTCTTTGTCGCCCAAACTGAGATAGACGGCTCGGGCCTGCATGGTGTGCGCGGAGGCAAAAGGCAGCCAGCCGGGAAACCACACCGAGGGCGATGCGGCGGCGATGGCGTCGAACGCTGAGCAGGTGTAGCCCGCCCAAAGCGCAAAGAGACCGGCGAGAGAGTAGCCGCCGAGAATGATGGGAAGGCCGGGGTGCTGTCGGTTGAGCTCGGGAAGGATATTGTGCGTGATGGCAGTCAGCGTGGCCGCGGCACCGTCGCCAAAGGCCTGCTTGCCGAAGACCGGTGGGGCGGCCCAGGGTGAAAGCTCGCTGAACCAGTCTTCCACGTGCAGGGCATAGAGTGAGAACGGCTCGGGGACTGATTGGCTGATGGTCTCCATCTCCTGGGGGATGGTTTCGAGGTCGTGCTCATCGCAGGGTTGCAACAGCAGGTGGGTGGGGGCAGGGGCATCATATACCGTGAGCTCCTTTCCGCCCAAGAGGAGGGGTGAAGGCTGAAGGGTCATATAATAGTCAACTGAGCATTGCTGATATCGCGGTCGCTGAAGGCCCTTGTAGAGCTTCGCTTCTGGAGGGCTTGCATCAGAGTTGTGGGGCAGCTTTGGTCGGGCCTGGGCAGCTGAATGTCCTGAGCCTCAGAGACTGAAGACCCTAAGAGCAGAAGGGCGAGGAATAACAGTTTTCTCATAAATAGGATTCTTCTTTAATGTTATAACGGCAAAGCTGGTGATTATTGTATAGCAGACTCTGTTATTGTTTTTAATACTATTCCTCGAAATCTTATTTGTTCAATTTGACCATTGCCCTTCGGATATAAAATAATGGCTTGTGCGGTCGCTTCCTATAAGCCTCTTGACTTCATCAATGTGTCACCCTAAATTGAGACAATTGAACTTTTATGCTTGTCTTTTCCCATCATCATAGCCGGAAAAAGTCCGTGAACGTTCGTGGCAAAAATCTACAGCTTAACATCAAGTCCATGAAGCGCCTATGCCAATATCCATTGCTTAGCAAAAGTCCGTGAGCGTCCCTGGCAATTACACCCACGGATGAGGAATCAGTGCCATAGCTGGGCGCACGAGCATCTACGCGCAGTATGCGGCAGTCCCCTCATCCACCGACCTTCTCATCTTAGCCACTAAATTTTCGCGATTTAGGCTCTGATGTCAGCGAGAATGCGTAATTTTGCAGTACCATCACCGACGGTGGTGATAGGATGTAAATATTACGGTATGCAACGATTATCCCTTATTCTGTTTTTTGTTATGACCCTGTTGAATGTGAGTGCCCAAAAACGAGCCTTCACCATTGCCGATGTCTATCGTGTGGAATATGCCAGCTCACCGAAGCTGAATGCCGACGGCTCGCTGCTGGCCTTCACCCACAGCCGCTCCAGTATGAAAGAGCATAAAGGCTATCGTGACGTGTGCCTCATCGATACCCGTAGCCTTGAGCTGTGCACGCTGACCAGTGACAGCAAAAGCTCGTTCGTGCAGTGGAGTGCCGACGGCAAGAAGCTTTATTTCCTGTCAACCCTTACGGGAAAGGCTCAGCTCTATGTCACCGATACCGAGGGCACACAGTCGAAGCAGGTCACTGATTTTGCCCTTGGCGTGGATGCTCCTTTAGTGTCGCCCAACGGCCGCTATGTGGCCTTTGTGGCTGAGGTGTTTCCCGAGGCCGGAGCTGACGGAAAGAAGAATGTAGAATTGCAGAAGAAGCTCGACGACGGTCCCGTGCAGGCTCACATTGCCGACCATCTGCTTTACCGTCATTGGACTGACTATGCCGACGGAAAGGTGCAGCATATCATCATCTATGATACAGAACGGAAGACCTATACCGACGTTACTCCCGGCAACTATGTCTCACCGGTGTTTTCGCCCAGTGGTGCTGAGGGTGGTTTCTGCTTCTCACCCGACAGCCGGATGCTTTGTTTCGTGAGCAATCACACCGGCCATCCCGAAGCCAACACCAATTGTGACCTTTGGACCGTGAGCGTTGACGGTGGACCGCTGACCTGTCTTACGGCTGACAATAAGGCTTGGGACGGCAGCCCACAGTATTCGCCCGACGGCCGCTGGCTGGCCTACCGAATGCAGACTGTGGAGGGCTATGAGAGCGACCGTTTCCGTCTCGCGCTCATCGACTTGAAGACCGGTGCGCACCGTGTGCTCACCGAGAATTTCGACAACTGGGTGGACGACTATAAGTGGAGTGCAGATAGCAAGCAAATCTTTTTCCTTGGAGAGGAGAATGGTTACGAGCCACTCTTCACGGTCAACATTAAGAGTGGAAAGGTAAGGAAACTCGTCGCCGACCGCGCTATCTCAGCCTTCGATGTGGATGCCAAAGGCAACCTCTATTACGCTTATTCCACCACCGGCAAGCCGTCGGCACTCTACGCCCGTGGCGCTTCGGCGGCGAACGAGACTCAGCTCACCTTCTTTAATAAGGCGCTGGAAGACGAAGTCGACATCCGTCCCTCGGAAGCCATGTGGGTGAAGGGAGCCAAGGGCGACAGCGTGGAGGTGTTTGTGGTGAAGCCCCATGACTTCGATCCCAATAAGAAATATCCTCTCGTTATCAATGTTCACGGCGGACCGCAGATGCAGTGGATGAACAGCTTCCGTGGTGATTGGCAGGTGTATCCAGGAGCCGGCTACGTGGTAGCTTACCCTAACCCTCACGGCTCCACGGGGCGCGGACAAGACTACTGCCGTGCTATCAGCGGCGACTGGGGCGGGGCACCCTACGAGGATGTGATGAAGGTGACCGATATGCTCAGTCGGCTACCCTATGTGGATGCCAACCGTATGGGAGCCATGGGATGGTCCTACGGTGGCTACTTCATGAACTGGCTTCAGGCCAACAAGCATCCCTTCAAGTGCCTCGCATCCATGATGGGGCTCTTCGACCTGCGCTCGATGTGGGGGGGCACCGAAGAGCTGTGGTTCCCCAACTTCGACCTTCAGGGGCAGCCGTGGAACTCGGAGCTCTACAAGAAATTCTCGCCCTCGGAGTATGTCGCTAATTTCCACACGCCCACACTCATCATCACCGGCGAGCGCGACTACCGTGTGCCCTACACCCAGAGCCTCCAGTATTTCAACACGCTTCAGACCTTGGGCATCCCCTCGCGCCTCATCATCTTCAAGAACGACGGCCACTGGCCTGACAATCTCCACTCCATGCCCGTCTACTACAATGCCCATTTGGAGTGGTTCCACAAGTATCTCGGCGGTGCATCCGCACCCTGGGACACGGAGAAAATGGTGAGGAACCAAGTGGAATATTAGCGCGGTATTTCTATCGCCATAGCCACGACGGCTGTAGACCGTGAAGCCGGACTCCAGTTCGATTTTCCATGGCAAAGCCCGGTACATATCTTTCTTTTTTCAGCGAAGAGCCCGGGAGAGGATGCCAGGCATGCGGTAAGGCCAGCCCCCCGGGCGGCGCCGGCCTGTTTCCGTGGTTTTGCCTGGCTCACCTCTCACCTCACATGCAGCTCGTGACGCCGAGCGTGGTGGCAATGGCGGTGAGAATGGAGATGATCATGTTGATGATAAGCTTCCAGGTGTCCTTATTCTTTATGGGAGACATAACAATTTAAGGTTTTTAAGGGGTTAAAAGATTTGCTTCGGTTTTCGTTTCCCCGGGAGCCTCCGGGGCCAGAGAGAGAGCTCCGGAGCAGGGCGCGCTTCCTGCTGCCGGAGGCCGGGGCGGCGGGTCAGTTGCCCGTTCCGGCGGGAGGGACGGCGGCCTTGGCGGAGTTGGGATCCATGCGCTCGAGCTTCACGCCCTCAATCAGGGCACGCTTGCGGTGGGCGCCCTTGGGGGCGAAGCCGCTCACGGCGGGACGGAACCGGATGCGCACGGTCTTGA
>Ga0256406_1004902_pt1 | contig 14797 bp, 8 predicted proteins | sample RumenRJG_03DNA_FD_185986 | JGI IMG/M metagenome (GOLD analysis project Ga0256406, IMG submission 185986) | Bovine rumen microbial communities from Lethbridge, Alberta, Canada - RJG_03 | ecosystem: Host-associated > Mammals > Digestive system > Stomach > Rumen | place: Canada: Alberta | collected... | reverse complement strand
TAATAATCCGCTGAAATGGCAAATGATTTCAGACGGGATGATTCTAAAGACTTGTCAGACTCATACAAATATGTGGCCCCGACATTATACTGTTTCGTTTTCTCTGGTTCTAGGGTTCTGACTCCAAATGAATTGAAATACAACTCATTGAAATTTGGCATTCGGAAGATATTCTTGTAAGAAGCTCTAAAATAGATGGATGGAGCAAAAGGTTTATAGGAGACGGCAATGGAAGGCGACAGATGTTGGTAATTATCTGGTGCTTCGCCAACCTCCACTTGGTTGAAGAAGAATGAGCCAAGCAAAGTGGCTGTTGCCGTCACCTTTTCATTCTTAAATTTTCCGCTCAACGCATCCAACAAAGTATGACGCTGCGGAAATACACATCCGTGGATATTAGAATTGAAGCTGTTTAGAATATAATCGGTAGCGTTTGCCATCGAGAAATGTTCAGTAAAATTATGTCGCACCACCGCTTTCCCGTACCACTCTCGTTGGAAATAGCGGTTGTCAAGTTTTCCTCCAGGATACATCATAGCCTCATCATGGTAGTAGGATGCATTCCAGTTGAATTTGCCACCGATCTTCATCACCGTTCTGCTACCCCAATCTGTGCGTGATACTACCTCAGCAAACGCATTCTTATCCTTCAAAGTCTCATTACTCTCAGTATTGTAGAAAATCACACCTCCAGGCAATTCCCTGTCAGATACGTAATAATGAGTTTTGGCTCTTAATTGAGTCTTTGAAGATAAAAGGAATCGTCCCGACAACTCACCATGCCCACACACAGACTCACTATGCTCACGTCTTTCCTCCGTCTTCAACGTACCATTGGTAAGAGTGTAGGGATAATTACCATCGGCACGGGAAAAATTAGCTGATGCCTTGATACTGTTATGATCTCCTAATTTATGATCAAAAGAGACATAAGGATTGACAAAACCGAATGAGCCACCGGTGATTTTGGCTACAGCGTTATAATTTTTATCTGAGTAGATAGGCGCAGAACTCATGAGGTTCAACACCGAAGTAGATGCGAAATAAGAAGCAGCGACATCAATATCACAATCTTCTCCTATATACAACTGAATCTCATCCAGTTGATCAAGAGAAAACCTGCCCAAATCCACCTGACCATTCTGGCAATCTGTGACTGGCATTCCGTCGTAACAAACCAAAGTATGTTTGGATCCGAGACCTCTGACCGAAACCGTTTTAAGTCCGCCGATACCACCATAATCTTTAATTTCAGCTCCAGCCATACGGCGTACAGCATCCGATATATTTTGCAAAACAAGACGGTCTGATTTTTTAAGGTTGATTGTCTGAGACGTGTTGGTTGTCGGCACAGAAGCATGTTTTTCTCCCGTCACCACCACCTCCGGAATATTCGTATGAGAGGAGACGCTGTCGGGCAGACTGCCGTAAACATATACGGGAGCCAACATCAAAGACATCAAAAATTTGACACTGAAATCAAAGTGCATCCTGTTTGGTAAAAATCAGTTAAATAAAACACACCAAACACAGAGGAGTTAAACGTTAACGAAGACGTTGACGATAACATGCACAATTGCGGAGACGAGGCAGATCCCCGTCTTACGTTTGCCAAGAAAAAGCGCACGTGAATCCCACATTCCTCTCCTCGGAGGTGCCAGGTGTATGTTGTTTTGCAGGTCTTCTGACTTCCTTCAATTGCTCGCCTTCCCATCAATCAAGACAGTGGCATTTATCCAAATTGAGCAATCCTCTACCAAAGGTTACAGCAGCGGGACTGTCCGGGACTCACACCCGATTCCCTTTTAATCCGAAACGAAAAAAATACGAGTCGGAACAAAACAGGTGCAAAGATACAAAAAATTACGACTATCTCTTCTTTGGTCTGAATTCATTGATCAAATTCCAAAATTCTGGAAGTTTCTTATACTCTTCCATATCCACATCAGCAAGGATAGTGTCAACATAGTTAGGGTGCTTTTCCAAAGCCTTTCTTATATAAGGCAAGCCACTTGAATATTCACCCATCATACCATATGCGCATGCTATATTAAATAAGTCACGCGAATCTTCCGCATTTTCAGTCTCACACAACGACCTCACCTTATCCTTTTGTCCTAACAGAGCATAAGCATATTTTGCGCTTTTGCCAGAAGCGAACTCTTTATCCTCTAGCAATTTGTTCAAAATCAATTCTCCATCTTTCTGTTTTCCCATTTTATACAACAACTCCGCCTTTTTTATTCTATCGAAATCATCCTCGTTAAATGCACACGATAATTCTAAATCAGCCATGGCACCTTGCAGATCACCTTTTAGTCGTCTGATATCAGACCTTTGGCCTAAAAGTGCCATTTTACTTTTATCCAAAATCACATTAGAGCTTGAAATGTCGCCAATCAACCCATCAGCAGTCTCCAATGCTTTATCGTAATCTCCCATTACTGTGTAAATCCTCAGTTTTGAATGCCAGCATCTCATTTTTTTAGGGTCAACCGCATAGGCAGAATCACAATATGCCAAAGCTTTGTCGTAATCACCGGCCAACAAATAGCAGTCTGCTATATACAGATAAGCAAGATATTCGTTTGCTTCTCCAGAACGCAATGAAGAAGAATAAATATCTATAGCCTCATAAACTTTTCCATAATTATAGTAAAGATTAGGAATTACGTTTTTACTGATACGTTTAGAAGGCTCCTTCTCTACCCTATCTTTAAGTTTGGCCATAACACTATCAAACGATGTAGAATCAACCAGCTCATTTAGCAAAAGGGAGGCTTCCTCAAAATATTTTGTAGAAATAGCAGACACAGCATCATCAAATGCCTTATCATACTCTTTCATCATCAGATATGATTTTCCGCGTAAGATATATGTATAATAACTATCAGAAAAATTTTCAAGTGTTGTTGTGTACCAATCAGCAGCCGCCTTATAGTTTTTCTTTAGATACTCATTTTGAGCCACACCTCTGTAGGCCTGATGATTTGGTTCCATTGCAATAACCTTCTTTAATTCAGCTGTCGACTTGTCATACTGCTTCATTTTTCTAAACATGATTGCCCTATCCAACAAAACATCTTTATTACTAGGATCTAAGGAAATGGCAAAATCATACTCTTTCAATGCCGCAACAGTATCGTTCGACTCCAAATAAAAAGAGGCTTTTGTCCCATGATAAATCGGAAGATTAGGATCTTTCTTACCGTATTTGATTGTCTTATCTATATATTTGAAAGCATTATCAAAATCATTCATCTCATAATAGAGAACAGACAGCATAAAAAGAGCCTCTACATCCTTAGAGTCTTCCTTTATCGCCTTCTTCAGATTTTCCATAGCTCCCACATAGTCTTTTTTGGCATATAATGCACGCGCACTTCTAACTTCAACCGATGAGGCACACACAATGGCGATAGAAAACCAAACTGCATATAATAAAGCAATTATTTTCTTCATGTTCATAAAAGTTTAATAGTCCTTAATATTTTCAGAAACAAATATACGTATAAAAAGATAAAAAGCAAGTTTACTGTTAATAATTGGTTATAGTTTCACCTCAAACTATCCGCATTTTGTCATCTCATAAATAATCCTTAACTTTGCGGCAAAATTTATATCCATATTTTTATGATTACAATAGACCAACTAAAAGATGTGTTGGAACGCGAGGACGCGTTGAGGAGGTATCTTTGACATAGATGCCAAGCGTGTGCAGATTGAGGAAGAAGAGATGCGTACGCATGATCCTAATTTTTGGGAAGACCAGAAGGCAGCCGAAGCCCAGATGAAGAAAGTGAAAGACCTTAAACGCTGGGTGGAGAAATATGAAGCCGTGCACAATGCGGCACAGGAGGTACAGTTGTCGTTCGACTTCTACAAAGAGGAGTTGGTGACAGAAGCTGATGTTGACCAGGCATACGAAAAAGCCATCACTTTGATTGAAGACCTTGAGATGCAGAACATGCTTCGCGCGGAAGAGGACAAGATGAGCGCGGTGCTTAAGATTGTGGCTGGAGCAGGAGGTACAGAGGCTCAGGATTGGGCTGAGATGCTATTCAGAATGTATCAGCGTTGGGCCGACCGTCAAGGATATAAATGTGAGATTTCCAACTATCAGGAAGGTGATGAGGCCGGACTTAAGACTGCCACAATGAAGATTGAGGGCGACATGGCATACGGATACCTGAAAAGTGAGAACGGCGTGCACCGTCTTGTGAGAGTGTCGCCATACAATGCGCAGGGAAAACGTATGACATCATTCACATCCGTATTCGTGGTTCCGTTGGTAGACGACAGTATCGAGATCGAGATCAACCCGGCAGGATTGTCGTGGGACACGTTCCGTTCTTCAGGAGCTGGAGGTCAGAACGTCAACAAGGTGGAGTCTGGTGTTCGTCTGCACTATAAATTCCACAACGTCTTGACAGATCAGGATGATGAAATCGTTATCGAGAACACAGAGACACGTGACCAGCCGAAGAACAAGGAAAACGCGCTACGTCTGTTGAAATCACAGTTGTACGACATCGAGTTGGAGAAACGTCGTCAGGAGACAGCGAAAATTGAGGCTGGAAAGAAAAAGATTGAGTGGGGAAGCCAAATCCGCAGCTACGTGTTCGACGACCGCCGCGTGAAGGACCACCGCACTGACTACCAGACTTCAAATGTCAATGCCGTGATGGACGGAGACATCGACGGATTCATCAAAGCATATTTGATGCAGTTTGGCGGAGGACAATAATTCTTTGGAATTAAGAGTTAAGAATTAAAAATGAAGAATTGAGGGTGTATCAAAATGTGATGATTTCGTTTTGATACACCCTTAATAATTCATAATGCGTAATTCATAATGCATAATTGTAGGGAAATCCACGCATCTGATAATACACCCTCTCGTAGAGACGCACGGTCGTGCGTGTCATAAGGACATGCGTGTCTGGATAATTCATAATGCATAATTGTTGGGAAATTCCACACATCTGATAATACACCCTCTCGTAGAGACGCACGGTCGTGCGTCTCATAGGACGTGCGTGTCTGGATAAATTCATAATGCATAATTCGTAATGCATAACACATAACATAAAATGAATCATTTCCAAAACAATCAGTTTTTGTCACAATCGTATGCATCATCTGAATGATTTTCAACTTTTATTTGTAGTTTTGTAAAAAAAATGTGGACAAAAGAGATAAGGAGTTTTTTAGAAAACATCTACCTTCTTTTGGGCTTTGGCGACCAATCATTCAATATAATTTGAAACATTGAATTAATATGAGGAGAAAAGCACTTTCATTAATTGTCACATTGGCTGTATGTATGTCTATGTTTGCTGGCACCGATAAGAGTGCCAAATCAGATGACGGTCAAATTGAGAATATTATTTCTCCTGTCGATATATCCCAGTCTCCTTTGAAATTCAAAATTCTATCGGATTCTACAGTTGAGGTAGAAAAGGTGAATTATAAAGACCTTGACTCTGTAAATATCCCTTCAAAAGTAAGGATTGATGGCAAAGTGTATAATGTCACCAGCATCGGAGAACGGGCATTTAAGGGCTGTAGCAGTTTGACTAGCATCTCTATTCCTAAGAGTGTCTCCAGCATCGGATCTGAGGCATTTAAGGGCTGTAGCAGTTTGACTAGTATCTCTATTCCTAAGAGTATATCCAGCATCGGAGGTCGTGCATTTTATGGCTGTGAGAAACTTACACCACACTTGTTGACTTACGATAATGGCACAAAATGCTATGGTTGGGTCGGGGAAAAAGATTCTTGCGTCAATGTTGTGATTCCAAGAAGTGTCTCCAGCATCGGATCTGAGGCATTTGCTGACTGTAAAAGTTTGACTAACATCTCTATTCCTAAGAGCGTCTCCAGCATCGGATCTGATGCATTTAGGGGCTGTAGCAGTTTGACTAGCATCTCCATTCCTAAGAGTGTAATCAGCATTGGAGAAGACGCATTTAGGGGCTGTAGCAGTTTGACTAGCATCTCTATTCCTAAGAATATCTCCAACATCGGAGATTGGACATTTTATGGCTGTAGCAGTTTGACTAGCATCTCTATTCCTAAGAGTATATCCAGCATCGGATCTGGTGCATTTTATGGCTGTAGCAGTTTGACTAGCATCTCTATTCCTAAGAGTATATCCAGCATCGGATCTGAGGCATTTAGGGGCTGTAGCAGTTTGACTAGCATCTCTATTCCTAAGAGTATATCCAGCATCGGATTTTGTGCATTTGAGGGATGTAATCAACTTACGCCACACTTGTTGACTTACGATAATGGCACAAAATGCTATGGTTGGGTCGGGGAAAAAGATTCTTGCGTCAATGTTGTTATCCCAAGAAGTGTCACCAGCATCGAAGGATTTGCATTTGCTAACTGTAAAAGTTTGACTAACATCTCTATTCCTGAGAGTGTCACCAGCATCGAAGGATTTGCATTTGCTGACTGTAAAAGTTTGACTAACATCTCTATTCCTAAGAGCGTCTCCAGCATCGGATCTGATGCATTTAGGGGCTGTAGCAGTCTGACTAACATCTCTATTCCTGAGAGTGTCTCCAGCATCGACAGATGGGCATTTTATGGCTGTAGCAGTTTGACTAGCATATCTATTCCTGAGAGTGTCTCCAGCATCAAATATCGTGCATTTGAGGGTTGTAGCAGTTTGGCAAGCATCTCTATTCCTAAGAGTGTCTCTTTCATCGGAGATCATGCATTTGAGGGCTGTAGAAGTTTGACTAGCATCTCTATTCCAGAGAGGGTCTACTACATCGGATGGGGGGCATTTAAGGACTGTAGCAGTTTGGCAAGCATCTCTATCCCTAAGAGTGTCCCCAACATCGAAGATGAGGCATTTTCTGGCTGTAGCAGTTTGACTAGCATCTCTATTCCTAAAAGTGTCTCCAGAATCGATTTTGGAGCATTTAAGGGCTGTGTAAATCTTGATGTTGTGATAGAGAATTCGGAAGAAAATGTAAAGGTTGGAACTGATGCTTTCGAGGGTTGCAAATCTGTGAAATTCACAAAATAATTCATAATGCATAATTGTATGGGGAATCCATCGGTGGAATTAATTGGATTTCCACACAATTACGAATTACGCATTTTGAATTATGAATTTTACCCTCTATCCGCTTGATTTTCCATTCAAAAGCCTAACTTTGTATAGTTTTCATCAAAAACGCACTAATAAGATATAATATGGTAAAGAATCTATTTGTACTAATATTAGCGGCAATCTCCATCGTGCTTGCCTCATGCAGAGAGCAGTTCGTGGATGAGATTGATCTGACCCCCATCAACAAAGATTTGCTGAAGGGGGGATGGCACTTCGACTCTGTACGTGCCGTGATCAACACTAAAAACGGAAGTATGCAGAACACCGCAGCCAATGTGTGTCAAAATTTCATGAAAAAGACCATGGGCTGCCGCACTTTGTATTTCACAGAAGACACCGCCTACTGCATCGTCGACATTGACATTGAGGACGACATGTATATGAGACGCAGCAAATACTCCGCTGATGGTCATATCCTTAATTTCGAAGAGACAGAAAAATTTATGGGCAGCTGGTATCTTCCCTTCTGGTACATAAAGGATCAAACTCCTGACAATGCGACTTTCTATCTCACGAAAGATGAGATAATCGTCCTGCTGGAAGCCGACGGTTCTGTGCCACAAACCATCATCAACAAGATTGAGAGCGGTGCCTGCTACTGCTATTTCAGCCGTTGCCACTACCCTATTTTCGACGAGATTGAAGAATCTGAAAAACATGATTCTTCCGAAATTCAGGAATAAACACAAGTGGCAGGACTTTATATTCATATCCCTCTCTGCACTCAAAGATGCAGCTACTGTGATTTTTTCTCCACTACGCTCCTCAACAAACGTGTGGAACTGATCGACGCACTCTGCAAAGAGATGAAAATGCGCGCCCATTATCTTCCCGTCGACGGGAATGTGCTTGAGACAATCTACATCGGTGGCGGCACTCCCTCTCTGCTCTCGTCGTCGGAGATAAATATTCTAATCGACTGTGCGTTAGAATCATTTCCCCACGTCGACACAGGCAAAATGGAAATCACCATGGAGGCGAATCCAAATGATTTGTCAGACAGTTATCTGAAAGAGTTGTCTGGCACAGCCATCAACCGCCTTAGCATTGGTTGTCAATCATTTAACGACACCACACTAAAGATCATCAACCGTCGCCACAATGCGGAGGAAGCAAAAAACGCTATTGCCAACGCCCGCAAATATGGATTCAACAATATCAGCATAGACCTAATCTATGGTCTCCCGTCGCAAACCATCGACTCTTGGAAAAATGATGTGGCGACAGCGATCGCACTGAAGCCAAACCATATTTCCGCATATTGTCTTGAATTACACGAAGGTTCGCTTCTGACAAAAAAAATCTCAAAAGGAGAACTGACAGAGATGGACGAGGCGGACTGCCTCACTTGCTTCAAACATTTGAGAGAAGCGACATCCGCTTCTGGTTACGAGCACTACGAAATCTCCAACTTTGCGCAAAAAGGATTCCGTTCACGCCACAACTCTTCTTATTGGCACGACATTCCGTACATCGGCATCGGACCTGCCGCGCACTCCTACAACGGAGTAAGCAGACAATGGAATGTGAGCCATCTGCCTAAATACCTCAAAGCCATCAGTGAAAACAGACTTGACACAGAAATTGAGACTTTGAGTGTGACGGAAAAATACAACGACTATATTCTCACAGCATTAAGGACAAGCGACGGAATTGATTTTCAATACATAAGCAATAAATTCGGAACAAGGTTCTCTGATCTTGCCAAAGAGGTGGCAGCAAAACAGCAAAAAGATGGCAACGTGGAAATTATCGGAGAAAAATGCCATCTCACAGAAAAAGGCATCTTCATTTCCGACTCCATCTTCACGGAATTCATCGTAGTGGATGAGGAATAAAACATATTCCGCCATACAGAATGGACGAAGCATCATCAAAAACACCAATAGAGCCACGACCGATATATATTTTCATAATTATTTTCTCAATATGTTAATAAATGTTTATATTTGTAGCGTCGCTTCAAAATTGCACTCTACAATTTTGGGAAAGCGTATTGCAAATCGAACAAGAGAAAAATAATTTTTGGATGAGAAATCATTACTACTCACGCAAAACAAGACATATTGTCAAGTTTAGTTCTTTATTCGTCGCAACATTACTCAATTGCGCACCATCATTTGCCGATGACGTATCCGACAAAATAAAAGTTGCCATTCCACAGGCAGACTCGACAACGTTTGTTTACAATGGAAGTCTGCAGGCTTACTCGCTTGCCGAAGACACTACACACTACACTATTTTTGGCGACAAGCATACAAGTGCCGGAGAATATGAAGTGGCAGTCTCCCTCAACAGCGTTGCCCTCTTTGAATGGGAAGACGGGAGCACAGATGCCAAGACATACAAATTTGTGATCAACAAGTCGAAAGTGGAGATCCCTTCAGCAGACACTTCACATTTCGTCTTCAACGGAGATCAGCAGACATACATGATTGCGGCAAACGATAATTATACCGCAAACGGCATCCACAAAACAGTGGCAGGAAACCATACGGTGACTGTATCACTCAACGACACTGCCAACTACGAGTGGACTGATTCGACTGTAGCAAACAAGGAATACAATTTCGTGATCAACAGAGCTCAGGTCGATATTCCGTCGGCAGACACAACAAAATTCACATACAACGGTGCGATACAGATTTATGCAATCTCACCAAACATCAATTACAACATCACGGGAAATGCTCAGACCAATGCAGGCAAACACTCTGTAAACGTAGCACTTTCCGACAGTGCCAACCATGAGTGGACAGACGGGACAAGCGAAGCTAAGCTATTCGATTTTGAAATTTCCAAAGCCAAATTGGAAATCCCGTTTGTAGACGAAGACACCTTCTATTATGACGGCAAAGTCAAACACTTTGATATAGCGACAAACAGCAGATATACAGTCGACATAACCAATGAGATGGCATCTGCCGTCGGCACCTACGAAAGATTTGTTTACATCAACGATGCCGAAAACTATATGTGGGCAGACAACACGTCTGAGCCAAAGAAAATAACATTCGTTATCGAAGAGGGAAAAGTAAAAATTCCAGAGGCAAACGATTTCACATACACAGGATCAAAGACAACTCTTGTTCCGCAAAACGATGGCTATACAGTCGAGAATGGGGAGGCGGTAGACGCTGGTGAATATAACGTAAGATTGACACTCAACCCTAGTTACGTATGGGAAGATGGCTCTAAAGACACGATAAACCTATCAGTCAAGATTCTTCCAATCTTGGTAGAGAAACCAGCTGTAAACTCAAGTGTCGTCACTTACGACAGCACCGTCTACGCTATCAAAGTCCCTGAAAATCCAGCATATACAATTTCAGGAAAGTCGATTGGTTTGGAGCCAGGCACATACACCACCGTCGTATCTTTGAAACCAAACTACGCATGGAGTGACTCCACAACAGAAAACCAAATCTACGAGTTGAAAATTGCTAAAATCAAAGTGTCTATTCCGTCGGCAGACTCAACAATTTTCTACTACAACAGAAAAGAGCAGACATATACGATTGATGAGAATGACAACTACTTTGTAAATGGAGAGAAGCAGACCGCAATTGGAAACCATGATGTAGTAGTCACCCTCATTGACACTTTTCATTACGAATGGGCAGACGCGACTGTTAAGCCAAAACATTATCAGTTTGACATAATCGAAAGCGAAAAATTTGGTTTTGAGACGACAGAAACCAACACGAATGTCATACCGGGAGAAGATTTGACAATAGACATCGATGTAGACGGAATAGTGCAATACTACAAAATCAGCTGTGAACAGATGCCCGAGCTTGGAGATTCTTTGAGAGAGTTCGACAACGGACAACATACAATAAAAATCCCGACATCAAGCGACGCAGTTCCGGGCAGATATAAAATGAATGTGACTCTTATATCTGGCAATATCGACTCGACATTCACAATTGATGTCACAATCAATTACCCTGCGTCTGCAATAAAAGTGTTGTGGAATGACGTGGTTGCTGTAGACAACGCAATAGTCAAAACGACAACATACCAATGGTATAAGGATGGCGAAATGATTCCAGAAGCGACAGGACAATATTATTTCGACAAAGCAGGATTATGCGGCTATTATATGTGCGAGGTAGACGGTGGACTGACCGTCGGACCAGCTTATTTAAATTTCGGCAAACCATTATGGCTGAACGCATACGGAGAATCCGGCAAAATAGTCGCAAATATAGAAGGAAGCACAACAGCAAATGTTTTGCTGATGAATGTTGGAGGCATGCTGATTGATTCAAAACCAGCCGCAAAGGAGATGACATTCACCGTCAAACCAGGAATTTATGTGTTAGTTCTTGATGGCACAGACCAAAGTGTCAAAGTGATTGTTAAATAAACAAAGGGTTAAATCAGGATCGAGACAAACGAAAGATGAAAAATACAACAAGTATAATATTAGCGTTGTTCGCTGCATTTGGCAGTTTATCGGCACAAGAAAAACAGACAGCAAAAGATTCCTCTACAGTCATGCTGCAAGACACAGCGTCGGGGCTGGGGATGACGACATCAGAAGTGCCACAAAGACAAGATTTGACTCTTCCTCTTTGGGAGCCTCAAAACAAATATTTAAGTTTGGGATTCGGAGGCGGACTCAGCACACTGAAATACAACCCTAATGATTGTGAGCGTTCTCCAATGGGTGGCGGAACAATCAACATCGACTATAACGTCTTCTTCGGCAAGAAATGGGGACTCTCTTTCGGAGTTGGAGCCTCTGTCTACAATGCAAAGACAATAATCGACACCCGATACACGTCTTCAGAAAACATCCCCGTGACACTCTCTGACGGAACAACGACAATCGAAAAGAGCGATTTGTATACCGATTTCAACGATTGGGAGGAGAGACAAACCTGCATCGCTTTGGAAACACCAATCGGGCTTCTCTACCGCAGATACCTAGGCGGCAACACCACCCTGCTCACAGGAGCCGGAGTGAAATTGTCGTACCCAATGAAAACGACATACAGAGTGAAAACTGGAAACCGCAAAACAAGCGGACACATAGAAAATTCAGACATCTATTTAAATCCAGACCTTCCTCAACATGGCTATACGACAAAATATGAGCGTCCAAGCGGAACGACGGGGACAAAAAATATCTCTGCCGGAATATACCTTGATATAAACTTTGTGCATAAGACAGCCAATGCTAACTTCTTCTACGGCATCTATGGAAACCTCGGTTTGTCCAGCATACGCAAAGGTGAAGGCAAATCGTTGACCGACACGAAAGAGTATTGCGGAGTGTTGGCTTCCAATGCAGTCGACGCTACGACTCTTAACGCTGTGGGAATAAGATTGGGAGTGAAGATTCCATGTCCAAGACTAAGAGATGACGACAACGACGGAGTGCTCGACAAGTTCGACAAATGTCTTGGCACGCCAGCCAACGTAGCTGTGGACTCATGCGGATGTCCGCTCGACACCGATAAAGACAGCGTACCTGATTATCTCGACCAATGTCCTAACACGCCAATTGGTGCACAAGTTGATTCCGTCGGATGTCCAATAGACACAGACAAAGACGGAATTGCAGACATCTACGATCTATGTCCTAACACACCAGACAGCATCGAGGTAGATGCACATGGATGTCCGGTAGATAGCGATGAAGACGGTGTGGCTGACTATCTCGACAAATGTCCTGACACTCCAGAAGGAAGAAAAGTTGATGAAAAGGGATGTCCATACGACACTGATGGAGACGGTGTTGACGACATCAACGACAAATGTCCAGACACTCCAGAGGGAGTAGAAGTCAATGCCAAGGGATGCCCCGTAGACTCAGACAAAGATGGAGTGCCAGACTATCTTGACAAGTGTCCTAAAGTAAAAGGTTCGAAAAAGAATCACGGTTGTCCGGTTGTGGCATCTTCAGCCAAAGCCGTATTCAAACAGGCGATGCACGGAATCCAGTTTGAGACCAACAAATCAGTGATCAAAAAAGCGTCATTCCCGATCCTCGACAAAGTGGTGAAGGTGATGAAAGAGCATCCGAAATACAAGCTTCATATCTCCGGACATACAGATAATGTGGGAGACCCAAAGAAAAACATGAAGCTGTCGAAAGAGCGAGCAGCGGCAGTTGTGAAATACCTCAAGGGAAAAGGAATCAAAGCATCTCGATTGAGAAGCGATGGATTCGGAGACACAAAACCTGTAGCTTCAAACAAGACCGAGAAAGGCAAGAAGCAGAACAGGCGAGTTGACTTTGAAGTGGAATTCTAATGACAAAAAATTATCACCCACGGTTGCGGTATCCATACCTTCCAACCGTGGGTGAATTTCGCATACGGATTGCAAAGGGCAGGATACCCTTGCCCCACCTCAAACATTATGGAATCAGCTACGTTTGCCGATGGCAATGCAGACCTGATGAACCTTACTCTCAGCTTCTATCTATTTACTCCTCTCCGCCGTAAAAAAATAAGAACATTAACATTTATTCACCATTATCTTTTTGTCATACAACAGGAAAGAGATAATTTTGTATTGTTTTTCTTGACCGTTTATGATGACTTATACACATCGGCGATGACACTTTAAGAGGAATATGAAAAACAAAAATTGGCAATATATTTGATAAAAATCGCAGAAAAAGTTTTATGGCAAACCAGCACACCGAATCAGACCAAAAAACGATTTTCAACAAAAAATTCATTTTGACGATTACAACCTTCGCCATAATCATTCTCATTTTACATCATTTTATTTCTACACAAATCCCCAAAGAGAGAACATACAGGATCATCAGTGAAAATAATGGAACTTACCTGATAGACCCCTCAGGAGAGCCGTCTATCTTCACAATGAATATTTTTGAGTTAATCAATCACTTCTACAATCCTCCCATAGATAAAAAAACGTTTTGCACTTCCAATATAAGGCATATTTCATTGCCGAACACAATGCAAACTATTCCAAACGATGCATTCGGATATTGCTCTAATCTAAGGACAATCAACATCCCGAATTCTGTGGAAAGCATTGGATATCGGGCATTCTCCGGTTGTTCAAGTCTGCAAACAATCAACATTCCGAATTCTGTGAAAAGCATTGGGTATGAAGCATTCGCCGGTTGTTCAAGTGTAAAAGAAATCAACATCCCTAATTCTGTGGAAAGCATTGGAGATGGAGCATTCTACGGTTGTTCAAGCCTGCAAACAATCAACATCCCGAATTCTGTGGAAAGCATTGGATATCGGGCATTCTCTGGTTGTTCAAGCCTGCAAACAATCAACATTCCAGATTCTGTGAAAAGCATTGGATATCGGGCATTCTACAGTTGTTCAAGCCTGCAAACAATCAACATTCCAGATTCTGTGAAAAACATTGGAGAAGACGCATTCGCCGGTTGTTCAAGTATAAAAGAAATCAACATTCCGAATTCTGTGAAAAGCATTGGGAATAGTGCATTCTTCGGTTGTTCAAGCCTGCAAACAATCAACATCCCGAATTCTGTGGAAAGCATTGGAAAAGACGCATTCGCCGGTTGTTCAAGTATAAAAGAAATCAACATTCCGAATTCTGTGAAAAGCATTGGAGATAAGGCATTCTACGGGTGCTCAAGCCTGCAAACAATCAACATTCCGAATTCTGTGAAAAGCATTGGAGATAAGGCATTCT
>Ga0256406_1004901_pt1 | contig 14798 bp, 15 predicted proteins | sample RumenRJG_03DNA_FD_185986 | JGI IMG/M metagenome (GOLD analysis project Ga0256406, IMG submission 185986) | Bovine rumen microbial communities from Lethbridge, Alberta, Canada - RJG_03 | ecosystem: Host-associated > Mammals > Digestive system > Stomach > Rumen | place: Canada: Alberta | collected... | reverse complement strand
AGGACGGACCCGACGGCGCTGAGTTCATCGGCCATGCCTGGTTCCAAGCTCCGGACTCTGACGGCGTCGTTCATATCGCGAGTGGCGAGCTCTCCGTTGGCGACATTGTGACCTGCGACCTTGTCGACTCCTTCACGTACGACCTTGTCGGTGAGGTTGTTGATGGCAAGGAGGGCGTGCGATGAGCGCCGCAACCTCCAAGGGGGACGCGCCATCCATCTGGACCCCAGCTAACGTTGTGACCTGCATCCGCGTGGCCGCTGTCCCCCTGTGGCTTCTCGTCGCCGAGATGTCTCCTGCTGCTGGCGTGGGTTCCGGGTGGTCGCTTGGCGTCTTTCTCTTCTTTGTGGCGCTTTCGCTCACCGACAAGCTCGATGGCTACCTTGCGCGCAGCAGGAACGAGGTCACGACCTTTGGCAAGTTCCTTGATCCCATAGCTGACAAGCTCGTCGTTGTGGTTGCCCTCTGCTTTCTCCTCGAGCGGGGAGAGGTCTCCTCGTGGGTTCTGCTCGTTATCGTTGCGCGCGAGTTCCTCGTTTCTGGGCTGCGCATGGTTGTGGCCTCGTCCGGCACCGTCATCGCGGCCTCTCCTCTGGGCAAGGGAAAGACCGCGGTTACGATGGTTGCCATCTCCGCGCTGCTCCTTGCCATGGCGCTTCCCACAGGTGGCGCAGCGGACGCCTTTGAGCTGCTCGGGCAGGTGCTTATGGTCGCAGCGGTTGTACTGACGGCTTGGTCGGGCATTGACTACTTCGTAAAGGCATGGTCATACGTAGTGGGGGAGCGATAGCCATGGCACCTTCCGTGATTTTCGACGGCGAGACGCTCGATGCGTGCGAGGCACTTGTCGCTGCGTGCCGGGCATCTGGCATAACAGTTGGCACGGCAGAGTCCTGCACCGGTGGGCTGGTGGCATCGGCTATCACGGCCATTCCGGGCTCCTCCGAGGCCATACGTGGTGGGGTCGTTAGCTATGCGATACCCGTCAAGCACGAGGTGCTGGGGGTCTCGAACGACATTCTCGATGCCCCTGGCGTTGGTGCCGTTTCAAGCGAATGCGCGGCAGCCATGGCAGAGGGGGCTCGTCGCGTGCTTGGGTGCGACGTTGCCGTCTCTGTAACCGGTATAGCGGGACCAGGTGGCGAAGAGCCCGGCAAGCCCGTTGGAACCGTGTGGATGGGCTTGGCAACGCCCTTCTCCACGCAAACGTTCCCAAACCTCTTTGAGGGGGACCGCGCTGAGGTGCGCGCGCGTGCCGTGAGGCGTGCGCTTGAACTTCTCATCCAGGGCGTTAGAGATTCTGCCGAGAAGCGCTAACTTTTTTTCTTTCTCGCTACGCGTTTCTGCTAGACGCGCCAGTCCTTGGGCGATGCTGTTTATGCAGGTAGATATCTGTGCACGTCAGAGACGTGACTGCCCTGTGAAAGAATCCTGTCCGTGCAGCGTCAAAATGGTGCAAGCCCTTCCTCGTAAGCTATGGCCAGCGATGTTGACTACGAACGGGTGTTCGTATATCATCGGTGGCAGCCAATAGATGAGGAGCAAGCATGGCCAGGAGTAAGGGTACTGTCAAAGAGGTCAACCACCCCGAGACTACGGAGGAGCGCGACAAGGCGCTCGAGGTTACCACGCAGGAGATAGAGAAGAAGTTCGGCAAGGGCGCCATCATGCGCTATGGCGATGACAACGCCAGCCTTGAGGTCGAGGCCATTCCTACTGGTTCTCTGGCTCTTGACGCCGCGCTTGGCATAGGGGGCGTCCCGCGTGGGCGCATCGTCGAGATTTACGGTCCCGAGTCATCGGGCAAGACTACGCTCTCGCTTGAGATTCTTGCAGAGGCCCAGGCCATGGGTGGGGTCGTGGCGTTCATCGACGCAGAGCATGCGCTTGACCCAGGATACGCGGCGCGCATTGGCGTAGACATCGATGAAGTTCTCATCTCGCAGCCAGATACCGGCGAGCAGGCCTTGGAGATCTGTGACATGCTTGTGCGCTCGGGTGCCATTGACGTCGTCGTCATCGACTCCGTCGCCGCGCTTGTTCCTCGTGCCGAGATTGAGGGTGAGATCGGAGACACTACGGTTGGCCTTCAGGCCCGTCTCATGAGCCAGGCACTCCGCAAGCTCGCAGGCTCCCTCTCCAAGTCAAACACCACCTGCATCTTCATCAACCAGCTGCGTGAGAAGATTGGCGTCATGTTCGGCAACCCCGAAACAACCCCCGGTGGCCGCGCACTCAAGTTCTTCTCGTCGGTGCGCATGGACATCAGGCGTGTTGATAGCATCAAGGTCAACGGCGAGGTTGTTGGTAACCGCGTAAGGGTGAAGGTTGTCAAGAACAAGGTAGCCCCTCCCTTTAAGTCGGCAGAGTTCGACATCATGTACGGCACGGGTATCTCCAAGGAGGGCTCGGTGCTTGATATGGCGGTTGAATATCAGATTGTCGACAAGTCTGGCTCCTGGTTCACCTACGAGGGAGAGCGCCTTGGCCAGGGTCGCGAGGCGGCAAAGGCGTTTCTTGCTTCCAATCCGGACCTCATGGAGGAGATTGACCACAAGGTGCGCGTTGCCTGTGGGCTTGTCCTTGGGGACGAGCGTGTGGGCGAGCCTGTAGACGGTGCCGCTCCAGACTCTGAGGACGTTCAGCAGTGACGCGTTCCGCCAAGAGAGAGTGGCCAAAGACGGCTCTTGACTGGGAGGTCCACCTGCCGCAGCGCGGATCACGCGGCCTGGGGCAGGCCGCTCCTCGCGGTGAGGTCGTGGTTAGAACGCCCAAGCACGGGGAAGAGCACATTAGCGTCCCCGTTGCGGTGGCGCGTTCGCTAGACGCCAAGGCCAGAGGCCGAGAGCTTCTTCCCTCGTCACGTGCCGAGCTGTTGTATTCGATGGGGGAGGTCTCTCGCAAGTGCGCCATGGAGCGGACGGCCTCCCTCATCGACCGAAGGGACTACTCCGAAGGCGAGCTCTCTGAGCGGCTCTTGAGGGATGGTTATGCACCTCAGACCGTCGAGCACACTTGCAAGAGGGCAGTCGAATGCGGCCTTGTGGACAACACCCGCTTTGCCGACGCCTTTATCCGCTCGAAGCTATCCCAGGGCTGGGGAAGGGTTCGGATTGAGCGGGAGCTTTCGCGCCGCGGCATAGACATTGGTGATGTTCCTGGTTGGCCCGAGCTCTACCTCACACAGGAGTCTGAGGAGGAGACGGCCTACGAGCTTGCTTCCAGGCGTCGCCTTACTGGCAAAAACGACTACGAGAAGATTGTGCGTTTCCTGTCTACGCGGGGATTTCCCTTGGGCCTTGCCACTAGAACAGCCAGACGCGTCCTAGATGAGCGCCAAGAGGAGATTTAACCGTTCTGCGGGCTCGTTGCATTCTGCGGCGAGCCCGCAATCGATACCCGTTCTCTCCACAGTTCGTCTCGCCTCTTGCTTCTCTCGTATATTCCGTGGAGCGGGGCTTGTTTGAGCGCAGACGGTACCCTAACAGTTTGACAGGTATCAAATGCGAACATATGATTGAAAGGCCTGAGAGCGTATCTTCCGCTGGTTTACCAGCTGTGCATTGAATTTGTTTCACCGTGTCAGCATCATGGAACGTCATGTTTTTGGCATCTGCGGCCGGATACCCCGATGGCGGGTTCCCCAGCGCTATGCGTTGGGGTCTCCTGAACAATCTCGTGAATTCGTCATCTGAGGAGCGGCTATGGAAATTGTTATAGGAATTATCTGCCTAGCGGTGGGAGCTGGTTTGGCGTACTTCTTCCTTGCCGGGAAGAGCAACTCCAAGCTCAAGTCTGCCAACGAGCAAATCGAGAGCGCGCGCGGCGAGGCAGAGCGCATCACGTCTGAGGCCCGCCGCCAAGCGGACACTGCCAAGAAGGAGGCGGTGCTCGAAGCCAAGGAGGAGATTCTCCAGCTCAAGCAGAACTCCGAGGCGGAGGAGAAGAAGCGCAAGGGCGAGCTGCAGTCCATGGAGGGCCGCATCATGCAGCGCGAGGAGTCCCTCGACCGCCGCAACGACGCCCTTGACAAGCGCGAACGTCAGCTCTCTGGTCTTCAGAGCCAGCTCGACCGTCGCAAGAACGACCTCGATGCCCTCGAGGGCAAGCAGACCACCGAGCTCGAGCGTATCGCCGGCCTCTCGAAGGACGAGGCTCACGACGAGCTCATCGCTCGCGTTCGCGCCGAGAGCGTGCGCGACGAGGCCCAGATTCTCCGCGAGTCCGAGCAGAATGTGCGCGCAAAGGCCGACAAGACCGCCCGAGAGATCATCTCTACGGCAATCCAGCGCTGCGCTGCCGACCAGGCGGGCGAGATAACCGTCACCACCGTCCACATCCCCTCCGACGACCTCAAGGGCCGCATCATCGGCCGTGAAGGCAGGAACATCCGCACCTTCGAGCAGGTCTCGGGCGTCTCCCTTGTCATTGACGACACGCCAGAGACCGTAGTCCTCTCGAGCTTTGACCCCGTCCGCCGCGAGACGGCCCGCGTGGCCCTCGAGAACCTCATCGCCGACGGGCGCATCCACCCCGCGCGCATCGAGGAGCTCTATAAGAAGGCCGAGGACCTTGTCAACGAGCGCGTTCGTGAGGCTGGCGAGCAGGCTGCCTTCGACGCAGGCATCCATGACCTCCACCCCGAAATCGTGAAGACCCTGGGTGCGCTCAAGTACCGTACCTCCTTTGGGCAGAACGTCCTCTCTCACTCCATCCAGGTCTCCGCGCTCTGTGGCATCATGGCCTCAGAGCTGGGAATGGACCCCGCCTCCGCTAAGCGCGCAGGGCTTCTCCATGACATTGGCAAGGCAATCGACCACGAGGTCGAGGGCCCGCATGCCGTTATTGGCGCCGACCTCGCTCGCCGCTATGGAGAGCGTCCCGAGATCGTTCATGCCATCGAGGCACACCATGCCGACGTCGACCCAGATACCGTCCTCGACGTCCTCGTACAGGCGGCAGACGCCATCTCCGCTGCACGTCCCGGTGCTCGTCGTGAGTCTGCCGAGACCTACATCAAGCGCCTCGAGAAGCTTGAGGAGATTTCCAATGCCCACGAGGGAGTCGAGCGTACCTATGCCATGCAGGCAGGACGCGAGCTCCACGTGATGGTCGAGCCCGAGAAGATCTCCGACGCCCAGGCAACCGTGCTCGCGCACGACATCGCCAAGCAGATCGAGGACGAGATGGAATACCCCGGTCAGGTGCGCGTTGTGGTTATCCGCGAGTCCCGCGCGGTTGACGTCGCCAAGTAGGCGAGAGGCACCACCGTGGCAGGCAATCAGGACTCCAGCGCGGCCGGCCTTGCCGACTTCGTCGCCCGCATGGGCGGCGAACGCTCGCTCCGCGTAGAGGAGAACCTCGGCGAGGGCTATGTCCGCCTCCGCGTTGCGGAGGCGGAGCGTCGCCAGGCAAAGCACGACATCCGCTGCGTCGAGGACATGGTCATCGAGCTTCTACGCAACTCTAGGGATGCCGGTGCAAAGCGCATCTACCTTGCCACGTCTCGTGAGGGGGACCTTCGTACCACCACCATCCTCGACGATGGCTCTGGCATTCCGGATGACATGCAGGAGCACATCTTCGAGGCACGCGTTACCTCCAAGCTCGAAAGCGTCCACGTTGATCGCTGGGGTGTCCATGGGCGTGGCATGGCGCTCTACTCGGTAAGGGAGAACGCTGAGTCAGCCCGTGTTGCCTCGTCTGCCCCGGGGAAAGGGGCGTCTATCACGGTTGTGACTGACGCCACCAAGCTCACCGAGCGTGCCGATCAGTCCACGTGGCCCGCGCTGGGTGAAGACGAAGACGGAAGGCGCACCTGCGCTCGGGGACCTCACAACATTGTGCGTACGTGCTGCGAGTTCGCGCTCGAGGAGTATGGCAGCTGCGAGGTCTATGTTGGTTCTCCGGCAGAGATCGCTGCTACCGCTCGCGCTCGTGTTACTCCCTCAGTCGACGGCTCAGATCTGCTCTTTATCGACGACCTCACAGCCCTGCCCGTGCTTGAACGACTTCGGGCAGCTGCGGATGCGAGGGAGCTCCTCTCGGTCTGCCAGGGCCTTGGACTTGAGATGAGCGAACGCACGGCGCACCGTGTGGTGTCTGGGCAGATTCGCCCTCTGAGAAGCGTCGCCTCGCGCATGCTCCGCAAGGCGGATGCCCCCACGGGGCCCAAGTCGGTTGACCTTTACCGTGACCGTCGCGGCCTTAAGCTCTCAAAGCCTGACGCAGAAGAGTTCTCCCGTGTCCTTGCGAAGGACTTCTCGTTTATCGAAGACCGGTATTACGTTTCTCTCGTCAACAATCCAAAGGTGAGGGTTGGCAAGGGCCGCATTACCGTGACCTTTGACCTTGAAGAGGCGGATTAGACGTATTCGCGTATCTGTCACCCCGCTTGCTTCACTTTGCATTTGCATTAGCTAGCTGGGACATTACAATCGTTGCTATATAAACTCTCATCAGCGAAGTCAAACGCACCACACCGATAACCACCGCACCATTGGAGCATCAACAGCATGGATTTTCTGAAGGTCTCGAGCAAGTCATCTCCGGCGTCTGTCGCCGGAGCAATTGCCGGCATGGTTAAGGACGGGGTTCCCGTCAACATGCAGTGCGTCGGAGCTGGTGCGGTCAACCAGGCCGTGAAGGCGCTTGCCATCGCACGTGGGTTTCTCATCCCTACCGGTGTTGACATCTCCTGTGCGCCAACGTTCTCGGACATCGACATCGGGGGCGAAAAGCGCACAGCAATCCGCTTTGCCGTTTACGTCCACAGGCTTACGCCCCAAAGCACCTCGGCAGACGCTATGGACGACAGGGGAGTGGTCGCGTAGATGGCATCTTCTGACACCCAGGTGCTCGTCGGCAAGACGTACAGCATCAAGACCTTCGGCTGCCAGATGAACATGCACGACTCCGAGAGGGTCTCAGGCCTTCTCGACTCGTGCGGGTGCATTGAGGTCGCAAGCCCCGATGACGCTGACATCGTGGTGTACATGACGTGTTGCGTCCGCGAGAATGCTGACCAGCGCCTCTATGGTCAGGCGTCTGCCATGGTCTCTGCTCCCACGCCTCCTTCCGGAAGGCGTGTCGTCGCTGTTGGTGGCTGCATCGCGCAGCGTGACGGAGAGCGGCTGCGAGCCCACATTCCCAACGTCGATGTGGTATTTGGCACAAGCGCCCTGGCAAGCCTCCCTAGACTCCTCTCTGAGGCCTTTGGCGATCAGCCCGGTGCCATCGAAGTGGACACAGAAGAGCCTGGCACGGGCTTCTCGACCGATTTGCCCAGCCACCGTGCGGAGCGCTACCATGCTTGGGTGCCCATCATGAGCGGCTGCAACAACTTCTGCACCTACTGCATCGTCCCGTATGTTCGTGGTCGTGAGCGCAGCCGCACCATCGAGAGCGTGGTGGCGGAGTGCCGCCTGCTTGTTGCCGATGGCGTGCGGGAGATCTGCCTCCTTGGCCAAAACGTCAACTCCTACGGCAGAAACATCTACGGTGAGCCACGCTTTGCCGAGCTGCTGCGTGCGGTGGGCGAGACGGGCATCGAGCGCATCCGTTTCACCTCCAGCAACCCAAAGGACCTCTCGGATGAGACCATCGCCGCCATGGCGGAGGTACCTGCCGTGATGCCGCATCTCCACCTGGCGGTGCAGTCGGGTTCCACGCGCGTGCTCAAGGCGATGAACCGTAGCTATACAAGGGACGAGTATCTGGCGCTTGTGGGGCGTCTCCGCGCCGCAATCCCTGATATTGCGCTCTCCACCGACATCATCGTAGGTTTCCCAGGCGAGACCGAGGAAGACTTCCAGGAAACGCTCTCCCTCGTGCACGAGGCTGGCTTCTCGTCTGCCTTCACGTTCATCTACTCGCCGCGCCTTGGAACCCCCGCTGCCAAGATGGTTGACAACACGCCACACGAGGTCATCCAGGATCGCTTCGACCGACTTGCCGAGCAGGTCGCCCAGCAGGCCCACGATGCCAACCAGGAGGACCTGGGGCAGCTCGTTGGCGTGCTGGTCGAGGGTCCGTCAAAGCGAGACGACTCTGTGATGGTGGGTCACAGCGAGAAGAACCGTACCGTCCACTTCCGGCTACCCGAGGGAGTTAGTGCACAGGACGCCGTTGGCAAGATTGCTCGCGTCCGCGTGAAAGAGGCGCGTACCTGGTACCTGCGTGGCACCATCGAGGGCGACCTTACGTGAGTGAGCCCATGGCTTCTCGACGCGTCGTCTGCATCGTCGGGCCCACGGCATCTGGGAAGAGTTCGCTCGCCGAGCTTGTTGCCGAACGCCTGGGGTCCTCTGTTGTCTCGGTTGACGCGATGCAGGTCTATCGAGGGATGGATGTGGGAACCGCCAAGACGCCAAGAGGCGAGAGGCGCGTGCCCCTTCTCATGGTGGACGTTGCAGACGTAGACGAAGACTACTCGGTCCAACGATTTCAGAAGGATGCCCGCGCCTGTATTGATGGGCTCCTTGGGCGCGGTGTGGTTCCTGTGCTCTGTGGTGGTACTGGGCTCTATCTTGATGCGGTTATTGATGAGATGGACTTTCCCGCCGGTGTCATCGGCGACGAACGACGGCAGAGCTATGAGCGAATAGCGGCTGAGCAGGGACCGGAGGCACTCCATCGCCTTCTTGCCGCGCGGGACCCAAAGAGCGCCGCGCTCATTCATCCCAACAACGTTCGCCGCTGCGTGCGCGCACTTGAGATGCTTGATGAAGGCGTGAGCTATGCCAAGAACAACGAGGGCCTCAAGCGCCGAGAACCTCACTACGATGCCCGCATCTGGGCTATCTCCATGCCACGCGAGAGGCTTTACGAACGCATTGACACGCGTGTCGACAAGATGTTCGACTCTGGTCTTGTGGAGGAGGTTCGTGGGCTGAGGGAGTGTGGCCTCAATCGATCTCACACTGCAGGCCAGGCGATCGGCTACAAGGAGCTTCTCGCCGCCCTTGCGGGGGAGAGCACGCTCGAGGAAGCAAGGGACCAGATTAAGCGACGCACGCGCCACTACGCCAAGCGTCAGCTCTCGTGGCTCAAGAGGGATGGCCGTGCCCGATGGATCGATGTGGACGAGATCGGCCGGGACCATGCTTGTGACCTTATCGTTCATGATGTCTTGGGCCAGTTCGACGCCTCCAGCAGCAATCAAGAGGAGGTCGATTAGCTATGGCGCGCTTTGAGCCCAAGTCCACGGCCCCTGTGCGAGAGAGGGCCATCCTCGTGGGGGTCGACTTTGGCAAGAATGACGACTGGACGCTTGTAGAGTCCATGGCTGAGCTTGGCCGCCTTGCTGAGACGGACGGCGCAGACGTCGTCTTTACGCTCACGCAGCGCCTAGACGCACCGGTGCCACGCACGTTCATTGGTAAGGGTAAGGTTGAGGAACTCGTCTCCTACGTGCGCAACCTTGACGCCGACGTTGTGATCTTTGATGATGAGCTCACACCCTCGCAGCAGTCAAACCTCGAGAAGATCGTGGGTGAGCCAGTAAAGATTATCGATCGTACCGCGCTTATTCTCGACATCTTTGGCGTTCACGCAACAACGCGCGAGGGGCGCCTGCAGGTTCAGCTTGCGCAGCTTCAGTACGTCCTGCCCAGGCTACGCGGCATGTGGAGTCACCTCGTGGGCGAGCAGACGCGTGGCGGCATTGGCTCACGCTTTGGCCAGGGAGAGAGCCAGCTCGAGGTGGATCGCCGCCTTGTGCGCAAGCGCATCTCAACGCTTCGTGACGAGCTCGCACGGCTCGAGACTAGGCGAGAGGTACAGTCGAAGGCCCGCTGGGACTCTGGCGTCTATCGCGTGGCCCTTGCCGGATACACCAATGCAGGCAAGTCTACCCTGCTCAATGCCCTCACTGGCTCCGAGGTGTACGTGCGAGACGAGCTCTTTGCCACGCTTGATCCCACGACGCGCTCGATTGAGCTCGAGGAGGGGCGCAAGGTCACTCTTACGGATACCGTGGGCTTTATCCAGAAGCTCCCGACAACGCTCGTCGAGGCGTTTAAGTCCACGCTTGCTGAAGTGCGTGCCGCAGACCTCATCCTCCTTGTTGCCGATGCTTCGGATTCTGGGGTTGAGCGTCAGGTGCGGGCGGTACGCTCCGTCCTGGATGAGATTGGCGCAAGCCAGATTCCATCGGTGCTTGTCCTCAACAAGTGCGACCTCCTTACCCCCGAGGCTTTTTCGGATCTTCAGGCCATCCACCCCGATGCGGTAACCATCTCTGCACGCGAGGGAACGGGCCTTGCCGGCTTGCTCTACCGAGTAGCTCGGGAGGCGTCACGCGGGGATGCCACAATCACCGTTCTGGTGCCGTTTTCCAAGGGAATCCTCATGAAGATGGTCCACGAACGCTGCCAGGTCATACGCGAGGTGTATACCGAGAAGGGCCTTCTGGCTACCGTAAGTGCCTCTGAAAGGATGCGCTCTACCCTTGCCCCTTATGTTGTTCCGGATGAAAACTTTGAACCCTGGGGTTCCACTGCTCCTACACCACGCCAGTGAGAAACAGCAGAACAGGCTGGTGAATCACGTAGACGAGAAGTGCATGCCGTCCAACAAAGTTGAGTACGGGTACGTTGGCGCTCAGTGCCCAAGTGGGATAGCCCCGCTCCTTGAACCATGCCCCCATTGAAGCGCCCGCGAGGTACATGAGAACAAAGGGGACGAGAGGGTAGTAGTCGCCGGAGGCGAAGCCTGGACCAGGAATGCCAAGCCAAGCAAGGCCGGGCTGAGCATAGAGCGATTGCGGAAGCGTAATCGAGAGTGCTCCAACACCCAGCGTACCCGAGGGAAGCCCGAGGAAAAATACAAAGCACAGAAAGAGAACTGCGGCGGCAATGGGGCCTCGCGGCATGCAGCGGAACTTCTCGAGAAGCCATGCTACGAGGGTGCAAGCAGACATGCAGTAGATGATGCCGAACGAGATGGGCACGTCCACAGCGGCCAACGCCGTGACCCCATATATGGCTACGGCCACAGCACCGTAGGTTAAGCCGCGCTTGAGATTGTTTCTCGAAAGCGAGCACATGCAGCCGGCGACAAAGAGGAACGTCCACGAGATGCTCGCTCGCCAGATGTCCTGTAAGGGAGGGGCAAACCATGAGAGGCCTGCCCCAGCTAGGAATCGCAGGTCATAGCAAAGGTGAAACAGCACCATCGAGATGACGGATAAGCCTCGCACCGCGTCGAAGATGCCAATCCTTTTGCGCTGACACCTTGGGATCCCGCTCGCGAATCCTGTGCCCGCAGTTTTGCCAGAGGACCCCTCTCCCATGGCTATGAAATGGTTCTGATGAGCGCCGTCACGCGTCCAAGGATGACCGGGTTGTCCGCGTAGATTGGGCTCATGCTGTCATTCTCGGGCTGTAGGCGGATCCTGTTCTTCTCGCGATAGAAGGTCTTAACCGTTGCCGAGTCGTCGATAAGTGCCACCACAATCTCGCCGTCATGAGCATCATGCTGCTCTTTCACCACAATGTAGTCACCATCGAAGATGCCAGCATTGATCATCGACTCGCCCTTGACGCGCAAGATGAAGGAACTCGCATCACCCACGATGCTTGTGGGGAGCGTAAGCGTCTCCTCGACGTTTTGCTCTGCCAGGATGGGTATGCCTGCAGCAACGCGGCCCACAAGAGGCAGCGTGATGGCGTTCTTATCCACATCCTCCTGTACCGTGACAATTTTAGTCTGGGCGCTACCGTCCTCAGAGACCTGCTTGTCTGGGACAACCTCGATGGTTCGAGGCTTCTTTGGGTCCCTGCTAATGAGCCCCATCTCCTCAAGAACCTTGAGATGCATGTGGACGGTTGAGGGCGAAGCCAGGCCTACCGCAGCGCCAATCTCCCTCACCGAGGGGGGATAGCCGTGCTCGTCTGTGTAGGTGCAGATGAAGTCATAGATGGCCCTCTGGCGCTTGCTGAGCTTTCCCTTTGACATGGCGTCTCCTCTCGTCTGCCTTGATGATACCCGTTTGGGGAATTCATTGCAAACAAATGTTCGTATGAGACTTGACACGAACAAATGTACGTTGATACTAGAGTACAGATGTTCGGTCACAAACGCAAGGTGCTTATTTGTGTCCCGCGCGACCGGTATAAAGGTCCCGGCAAACACACAAGAGGGGAGCACACCATGACAAGCACCAATAGCATGTACGGTACCGAGGGTTCTTCGGCTCTCGTTCCTTCTTATCCCATGCTCACGCTCATCGAGGGTAGCATTGAGCGAGGTGGCGTCTGCGAGCAGCCACAAGTTCGGGATGAGAGCGTCGTACGCCCGCGCCTCACGCGCCGAGAGGCTCTTACGGTTGTTGTATGCACACTTATGGTTGCAGCCGGGCTTCTTGTTGCGCTTGTGGTGAGCAACGCCTCTGCCTCTGCCAACCTTGATTCTGCGCTGTCCTCTATCCCCGCCCAGGAGGTTGTCGTTGAGCCTGGAGATTCCATTTGGGGTCTTGCTGGCCAACATCAGGTAGATGGGTACAGCACGTCCGAGCTTGCGCAGTGGATCTTTGAGAGGAACTCACTCAGTACCTCTAGCCTGCAACCGGGACAAGTGTTGCTCGTTCCGGCATCTAACTAGTTTATGGGATGCCTCGTGCGTTTGCCGTGAGCATCCCCTGTCGCCCACTACTCCTGCATTCCTTTTCCAGTTCGTGATAATTGGCATCTTTGTGGTGGAATTTTGGACACTTTGTGTTAAGTTCCTAATGGAGTCCATTAGGAGGTTTGATGCGCTGTCCAAAATGCGGGTGCGAGGAATCTAAGGTCGTTGATTCGAGGCCATCCGAGAGCAATGACGCTATTCGCCGTAGGCGCGAGTGCGTCAAGTGTGGTTATCGGTTCACAACGTATGAGCGGCGCGAAGAGATGCCGCTCTTGGTTGTCAAGAAGGACGGCCGAAAAGAGACCTTCGACCGGCAAAAGCTCATGCGCGGGCTGCTTGCAGCCACGGTAAAGCGAAGCGTTCCCGTCGAGACGCTCGATGGTCTTATTGATGACATCGAGTCTGAGCTGCGGGATGAAGGCGTCAATGAGGTTGACTCTCATGACCTCGGAAGCATGGTGCTTAAGCGTCTAGTGGACGTCGACAAGGTCGCCTACATTCGCTTCGCCTCGGTCTATCGGGACTTCAAGGATGTTGACGAGTTTAGCGAGGAGCTGAGGAGTCTCAACAAATGACACAGAACAATGTGACACTCCCCATCAAGCGCCTTGACCCTTCCGTGGAACTTCCTAGCTACGCCTACGAGGGTGATGCGGGTCTTGACCTAAGGTCGAACGAAGACGTCACGCTCGCGCCCTTCGAGCGGAGGCTCGTGGGCACCGGTCTAGCAATAGCCATTCCCGAGGGATATGCCGGGTTTGTGCAACCCCGGAGTGGCCTTGCTTTGCGCGAGGGCCTCTCCATGGCAAACACCCCCGGCCTCATTGATGCTCATTATCGTGGTGAGCTCAAGGTCTGCGCCATAAACCTCGATTCAGCTAAGAGCATACACATCGAGCGGGGAGAGAGAATCGCCCAGCTCGTCATTAAGCAGGTTCCAGTCGTTCGCCTCCAGGAGGTCGACAAGCTCGATGAGACCGATCGTGGTGCCGGAGGGTTTGGCTCCAGCGGAGTCTAGGCCTTTCGGGCACACCTATGTTTGTCGTGCCACGTCCGTTTGCGGCCGCGGCTGGTTATTTCTGTCCCTGGCTTTTGAGTAGAAAGGATGGGAAGCATGGAGAAGTTCTTCAAGTTCGGGGAAAGAGGGTCGTCTGCAGGCCAAGAGCTTCGCGCTGGTCTTACGACCTTCCTTGCAATGGCCTACATCATTGCCGTTAACCCCTCCCTGCTTGCTGCGGCCGGCGTTCCCATGAACGCCGCTGTCACCTCCACCTGCGTTGGCGCGGGCATCATGACCATCTTCATGGGCCTCTTCTCCAACAGGCCTCTCGCCTGCGCCTCGGGCATGGGCATCAATGCGGTTGTTGCCTTTACCCTTGCTGCCATTAACGGTGCCGACTGGCAGGTTTCTATGGCCGTCATCTTTGTCGAAGGCTGCGCCATTCTCGTCCTGGTCCTCTGCGGCCTGCGTGAGGCAATCATGGATGCCATCCCAGTCTCGCTTCGCCATGCCATCTCCGTTGGCCTTGGCATCTTCATCGCGATGATTGGCCTTGCCGACGGTGGCATCATCGTTGCCAACGAGTCCACAATGGTTGCCTTTGGTGACGTGACAAGTCCCAAGTTCCTTGTGGGCCTCATCTCCATTGTTGCCACGGTCATTCTCTATGCGATGAACGTCAAGGGGTCCATCCTCATTGGCATCATCATTGCCGTTCTCTGCGGTATTCCGCTCGGCGTCACGCAGATGCCCACCGGCATTGTCTCTGCTCTGGACTTCTCGTCCTTTGGTGCTCCCTTCATGGTGGACTCCACCGGTACCGTCGCCGTGGTAAGGGTGCTCACCACGCCAATCCTGCTCGTCTTTGCGTTCTCGCTCATGATGTCTGACTTCTTTGACACCATGGGAACCGCAATGGCCGTCGCCAAGCAGGGCGAGTTCCTCAACGAGGACGGAACGGTCGAGAACATTCGCGAGATCCTGATTGCAGACTCCGCCGCTGCAGCTATTGGCGGCCTCGTTGGCGCCTCCTCGATCACGACCTTCGTCGAGTCCGCCTCTGGTGCAGCTGACGGCGGGCGTACTGGCCTCTCCTCTGTCTTCACCGGCATCTTCTTTATCATCGCCGCGTTCTTCGCGCCGGTCATCTCAATCGTGAGCAGTGCTGCCA
>Ga0256406_1004899_pt1 | contig 14802 bp, 17 predicted proteins | sample RumenRJG_03DNA_FD_185986 | JGI IMG/M metagenome (GOLD analysis project Ga0256406, IMG submission 185986) | Bovine rumen microbial communities from Lethbridge, Alberta, Canada - RJG_03 | ecosystem: Host-associated > Mammals > Digestive system > Stomach > Rumen | place: Canada: Alberta | collected... | reverse complement strand
AGGAGAGAAAAAATGCTGAACGTTGTACTGTATGAACCGGAAATCCCGCAGAATTCGGGTAATATCATGCGTACATGCATGGCGTTTCACTGCCGCCTGCATCTGATCAGACCATTGGGATTTGAACTGGATGACAAACATCTAAAGCGGGCCGGGATGGATTATATTGACAGTCTGGAATGGCATGTGTATGAAAACTGGCAGGACTTTATGAATCATAACAGCGGAGAGATGTATTATGTTACCCGCTATGGCTCCCATACCCCGGACAGTTTTGACTTTGTGACCCCATGGAAAGAGAAAAAAGAAATCTATCTTGTCTTCGGCAAGGAAAGTACCGGCATTGACAAGCATATTCTCAAGGCCAATCTTTCCCGCTGCATGCGTATTCCCATGGTGGAGAATGCCCGTTCACTGAACCTTTCCAACTGTGTTGCCTTAGTTGTCTATGAAGCTTTAAGACAGCTGCAGTATCCGGATCTTTCTCATACGGAAGTGATCAAGGGAGCCGACTTCCTTGAAAAGTGCAAATGATTGGACGAAATAGAACTGTCACTTTACAATGACCATGTTTGAGAAATACATGGGAAACGATAAAATGATTGAAAGTTTAGAAAATACAGGTGTGCCGCAGGCATGCGGCACCAGGTCGGACGGTGTACGCCTTGGAGATTTTATTTTTGTCTCAGGACAATTGCCGATCAATGCGGATGGTACGATGTCGACTGGTGATATCAAAGAACAGACAAGGCTGTGTCTGGATCATGTCAAAGGTGTTCTGCAGAAAGCAGGGCTGGATCTCAGATATGTGCTGCAGATCAGAATCTATCTGTCTGATATCAGTGAAGAAGCGGCAATGTGTGAAGTGTTCAATGAAGTATTTGATGCCCCATATCCGGCCAGAAGCTGTGTCGGTGTTGCCGGACTGCAGGGCGGTGCTAAAATTGAAATAGAAGCTTACGCCGTTGATACAAGGGCATTGGAGATACTGTGCCGGGAAAACAGCACAGGCTGTGCCAGCTGTCACTAGAGGGAGAATGTATGTCGGAAGTATACGCACTGTACCTGCAGGAAAACAGAACTGTACTCGAAGAGGACAGCGGCAGGTGCAGTTTTTTTGATGGAACGCCAATTGAGTGGCTGGATGCGCTGTGTCTCAGGTATGGCTCTTCCTATGAAGGCAGATGTGCTTCTTTCTGCCATGTACTTGGAATCAGACAGAAGCCATGTGTACTGGTATCGGAAAGAAAAGGGAACATCTACCTGCCGACCCGCTCAGCTGAAAATCCCGCCTGTGTCTGGCTGCTCTATAATGCCATTGTCAGTACGCAGCGGAAGGACAGCCATCATACGATTGTAAAATTTACAAATCACCGTACAATAGAAATTAATGCGGACATCCGCGTCATCCTTGGACAGATGAAACGCTGTGAAGCATATCTGCAGGCTCTGGCTGACAGCGGCAGAAACGATCAGGACAGGGTGAAGGAACTGGTCAGGGGGATTGATCAATGATACAGGAAGAAATAAAAAAGATGAATTTCACAAAGAAGGACATCGGCTATATTGCGATGATCGTTCTTTCAGCTTTGATTTATGCATTGAATATGAATTCCTTTGTTGAGTCAGGCAACCTGTACCCAGGCGGCTTTGCCGGTGTTTCAAGACTGCTGGCCAATCTGAGTCAGACCCTGTTTCATGTGAAGCTGTCCTTCAGTTTCTTCTATATGGTTCTGAACCTTGCGGTTACACTTCTTGTATTCCGTACCATCGGCCATAAGTTCATTCTGTATTCTGTGATCTGGTACACATTGACTTCCGTCTTTACCGGTCTGATTGATATTCCTGCCATTACCCATCAGCTGCTGCTGATCTCGGTATTCGGAGGTCTTATCAACGGATTTGCCATCGGCATTGCCCTGCGATCCAATGCATCAAGCGGCGGTACGGACTTTATTGCCATCTGGCTCTCCATGCGCCTCAACCGGCCGACATGGAACTACATGCTCGGCTTCAATGCTTTGATCCTCTGTATTGCCGGGGCAGTTTACGGCTGGGAAACAGCATTGTATTCCATCATCTTCCAGTATGTATCCACTCAGGTCGTCAATTCCATGCATCAGCGGTATCACCTGACGGCGCTCAAGATCATTACCGATGCCCCGGAAGAAGTAACCCAGGCTATCTTCCATACCTGCCGTCATGGCGTAACCAAGATCCGCTGTGAAGGCGGCTATACGGAAAAGGAACATTACCTGATCATGACAACCATCAATACCTATCAGCTCAAGGAAGTTCTTACCAATGTCCGCAAAGCGGATCCCCATGCTTTTATGGAAATCAACCAGGCCAGCCAGATCATCGGCAACTATTACCAGAAACCAATCGATTGAAAAAGGGTCAGCCTGATGGCTGACCTTTTATCGTCACAGACATACTTTCATCATACAGGGAGGAAAGAAATACATGTTAGGTGCAATATACGGCGACATGGCCGGTTCTGTTTATGAATTCCACAATACATATGATTATGATTTCAGACTCATGGGAAAGAATGTCTTTCCAACCGATGACAGCTATATGACGCTGGCGGTAGCGGAGGCTTTGATGCATACATATGGAAAAGACGATCATACCATACAGAAGGAGCTTGTTCATACCATGCAGAGCATGGGCAGAAAATATCCTCACGGCGGCTATGGCGGCATGTTTGCAAGATGGCTTCGCCAGAAAGAGCCAGAACCCTATGGCTCTTTCGGCAATGGTTCCGCCATGCGGGTATCACCTGCCGGCTGGCTTTATCAGACCATGGCGGAAACCCTGCATGCGGCTGAGCTGAGCGCATCCGTAACACATAATCATCCAGAAGGCATCAAAGGTGCCAAAGCTATCGCAGCCTGTATCTTTCTGGCCCGTATGAAAGTGTCAAAGGATGAAATCCTTGCTTATATCACCAACGTTTTCGACTATCATTTCAATTTCAAGCTGGATCAGATCAGAGGCATGTACGGTTTTGACGCGACCTGTCCGGGTTCTGTTCCCCAGGCCATCCGTGCGTTCTATGAAGGAAAGAACTTTGAAGATGTGATCCGGCTTGCGGTAAGCCTTGGCGGAGACAGCGATACAATTACATGTATGGCCGGCAGTATCGCGGAAGCGTATTACGGCATGCACGAAAAAGAGAAGAAGCAGGTCATGGATCATCTGGATCCATACTGCCGCAGCATTCTTGGAAAGTATCATGGCTTCTATAAGAAACATTCCGGAGAGCCCACGGAAAAGGCAGACACTCTTTTTCTTCAGGCCGATGCGACAGCCTGTCTCAATGAAAGACTGGCAGAAGAAATCGACTGGTACAATCCTGAAAAGAAAGAGAATGAAGCAGCACTGCTGAAGGCTATGAGCGACTTCATGGTCTATGATGCCCGTATGTATGTACCGGTTACTAACAGTAAAGGCTTTGCCATGGTCGAGGAAGAAGCGAAAGACGGCAATGAAGCAAATGTTTTTGTCTATACCGGCATGGATAAAATGACAGCCTGCAGGGAAACATACACGGACACGATGCGGATGGATCTAAGGAGTGTGATTGAAGCTGTATTGATTGAAAGCGACAGGGAAGTCGGCGTATTCATTAATCCGTCGCACGGTCTGATTCTTTCAACAGAAGATCTTTATAAACTTCTTTCCATGCAGAAAGAACAATACCATGATGAGATGGATGTCAGACATCCTTTCCATGCTGAGATTCTGCATAATACGGTACTGATCGAACAGATCAGAAATTTTGCCGAAGCACATCTGAAGAATGTAAAAAGGATCTGGTTTGCGGAAGATGAAGAACATACACCTGTATTTCTTCTAGACGTGCAGGATGAAGAAGAGCGCAGACAGTTCAATGTTTTCATGCATACACTGTATGGACCGCATCTGCGTTTCTGCAGTGCCATCAGACACCGAGTGGATCAGCACCATGGCACACTGATCTTTGAAGAGAGGCATAGTGACAGCTGAGCAGACTGTTTCTGTTTTTCCAGATGCTGCGGTAAGATAAAGCACATGCGGAGGAATGATTGATATGAAGAGGTTTTTCAGAACGGTACTGCTGATCCTTGTCAGTATGGCAGCCGGCGCTGTTCTTTATGCAAGATATGGTTCAGAACTTCATCTGTCTCAGCAGACCATGGTCTGAACTTTAAAGATATCGGAGAGCTTTCCACTCAGGAAGCAGATGTCATGGAACAGGGAACGATTGAAAAGGACAAGCTGAAGGATAAGACAGGATGGGATATCCCACTGATCGGTTCCAAGGTTCTGTACAGCTATGATGTTGCGATCAAAGCCGGTTATGACTTTGCGGATGTGACAGCAGATGTGGATATAGCCGCAAAGAAGGTGACGGTACATCTGCCGGCAGTGAAAACCCTGTCAAAGGAAATCGCCCCTGACAGCATTCAGGTATATGACAGCTATAACAGTGTTTTCAATCGGGTAACGATGGAAGATATCAGTGCTTCCCAGCAGCAGTTGGAAGATACGGCTGAGAAGAAGGCAATAGATAACGGCCTCTATGAGAAAGCAGAAGAAAATGCACAAACGCTTCTCAATGACAAGATTCACAGCCTTGGCTATGAAGATTACAGCATTATCTATGAGCAGGCATAGAAAAGGGATGTCCATGTAAAGCGGGCATCCCTTTATCAGTATCCTTATTTATCAATGATTTCCATGCCGATGGCACGCTGTACTTTATCGAGCTTTGCATTGGCAATGACATTGGCCTTGGCAGCACCTTCGCTCAGTGTCTTTTCCAATAGATCAGAATTGATGACTTCATTGTATCTGTTCTGAATGGTTTCCAAGGTATGGCATACATCATCTGCCACGGCTCTCTTGAAGTCGCCATATCCTTTGCCCTTGAACTGTTCCTCAATCTCACCGAACGGTCTGTTGTCTTCCAGCGAGCTCATGATCTGCATGAGGTTGGCAATGCCGGGCTGATTTTCCGGATCATAATGCACATTGGCGAAGTTATCCGTGACCGCACCCATGATCTTTTTTCTTGCCTTCTTGAGATCATCCAGCAGATATACGCAGCCTTTGTCATTGTTATCCGATTTGCTCATTTTCTTGGAAGGGTCATTCAGCGACATGATGCGGGCGCCGACCTTGCCGATGAGCGGTTCCGGCACCTTGAAGAGTTCACCATATCTGTGATTCATGCGGATGGCAAGATCACGGGTCAGTTCAACGTGCTGCTTCTGATCATCTCCAACCGGTACATAATCCGGATCATACAGCAGGATATCCGCTGCCATCAAAGAAGGATAAGTGTAAAGACCCCCGGAGAGGTTCTTCTCACCCTTGGCCTGCTTGTCCTTGAACTGGGTCATACGGGAAAGCTCACCCATGTAAGTATGGCAGCACATGATATAGCCGAGCTGGGCATGCGCCTTGACATCTGTCTGCAGGAAAATGGTAGCCTTTTTCGGATCCAATCCGCATGCCAGATACAGAGCCACGCAGTCTTTCAGATTCTTCTGCAGAGTTGCCGGATCCTGGGGGACGGTAATGCAGTGCAGATTGGCAATAAACGCATACATCTCATATTCATCCTGATAGTCCACAAAATGCTTGAGGGCACCCAGATAGCTGCCTAAATGAAGCTGGCCGGTCGGCTTGATGCCGGATAACATTCTTTTCATATGATAACCTCCTGATAAAATAAAAGTCCCCTGTCCCAGAAGGGACGCAGGAGACTTTGTGCGCGGTACCACCCAGCTTATTCATACCTTGTATGAATCACTTTCCGGCTGATAACGCAACACCTGCGACCTGTTTCAGTTGACGCTCCCGGGCTCCAATATGAACAGTATGCTTCATTACGGCTTGCACCAGAATGCCGCTTCTCTAAGCTGAACTGTACTGTTCTGCACCCGATCAATGCTTCACATATTATTTCATATTTCAACACGGAATTCAATTGAATGACCGTTCATGCTATAATAAGCCGGACAGGAGTTAAGGAATGATTGTTGTGTATACTTCTCCGGGATGTGCCAGCTGCCGGAAAGTCAAGCAGTGGCTGAAGGAAAGGGATATCCCGTTTATTGAAAAGAATCTGTTTAAAACACTGCTCAATGATAACGAGATCAAGCATCTTTTAATGCGTTCTGAGAATGGAACGGATGATCTGATCTCCAAGCGTTCCAAAGTCATACAGGAAAGCGGCGTGGATATTGACAGTATGACAATCAATGAGCTGGTAGAGTTTGTCAAGCATAATCCAAGCGTGCTGAAGCGTCCGATTATTGTATCTGAGAATAATTTCCAGGTAGGCTATGATGCGGATGAGATTACGGCTTTTCTGCCGAAGGAACTGCGCTACATGTCTGATCAGACATGTAATGAGACATGTCCCAATTACAAGGCATGCGGGGTCGTGCATCATGATCAGGATTCAGTGAAGCCGTAATGGCTTCTTTTGTTTAGGGAGAGCATATGACGAAAGTAATGGTAGGTTTCAGCGGCGGGGTGGATTCTGCTGCCGCGGCATATCTTCTCAAAAAGCAGGGGTATGATGTTATCTGTGCTTTTATGAGAAACTGGGACAGTGCAGCCAATGATGACATTGAAGGCAATCCGACCATCAATGATCCGGTATGTCCTCAGGAGAGCGACTATAATGATGCGAAAAGAACGGCAGATCAGCTGGGACTGCCTTTGCTGCGCATTGATTTTATAGAAGAATACTGGGAAGAGGTATTTCATACTTTTCTATTGGAATATGAAAAGGGAAGAACGCCGAATCCGGATATTCTGTGCAACCGGTATATCAAGTTCGACAGTTTCATGAAGTTCGGTAAAGAGAAGGGTTTCGATCTTGTGGCAACCGGACACTATGCCTTGATGGGGCAGGAGAACGGCCATAACGTTATTCTGAAGGCGGATGACCGCAATAAGGATCAGTCGTATTTTCTGAGTGAAGTCAACCGCAGTGTACTGGATCATGTGCTGTTTCCCTTAGGCCATATCACCAAGCCTGAAGTCAGAAAATGGGCCGATGAATGCGGTCTGTCCATTGCACATAAGAAAGACAGCACCGGCATCTGCTTTATCGGGGAGAGACATTTCCGGGAATTCCTGAGCAATTATCTGCCGATGAAACCGGGAAAGATCATCAATATCATCAATCATGAAACCGTAGGGGAACACCAGGGCGTTCTGTACTACACCATCGGACAGCGCAAAGGCCTGAATATCGGCGGCATCGGCCCGTTCTTTGTGGTCGGCAAGAATGTAAAGAAGAATGAGCTGTATGTCGTAGATGCGGATCATCAGGACTGGCTGTACAGCGACGGGTGTCTCATCAGCGGTGTCAATGTGATGGCGGATCGTGATCTGCCGCTGCACTGTGCTGCCAAGTTCAGATACCGTCAGGCGGATCAGGATGTGACCATTTCCAGGGTGGATGAGCATACGGTATATGCCTCTTTCCCGCAGCTTTCCCGCAGTGTGACACCGGGCCAGGAAGCAGTTTTCTATGATCATGATGTCATGATCATGGGCGGCAAGATTGAAAAGGTATTCCGCAATGGATGCGATCTGATGACGATGGTCAATGAACAGGCGGGCTGAAGTATGAGTGAAGAGCTGCAGTGCATCAGCGGCAAAGCCACTGTCATCATCTTCCGTAATGAATCCAACGGCTATACGGTATTCCGCTTCAAACAGAATGATGAGGAAGAAAAAGTCATCACGGTAACGGGCATATGCAGCAAGCTCAAGATGGATGTACTCTATAACATCTATGGTGAGTTTGTGGAACATCCCCGCTACGGCATTCAGTTTTCCATGCATTACATGGAACCCGTTCTGCCTAGCGGCAGAGAAGCAGAGATCAGATATCTTTCCGGTTTGAATTTTCCCGGCATTGGTAAAAAGACAGCTGAGAAGATTGTGGATGCGATCGGTGAGGATTCCATTAAGAAGATGAAAGAGGATCCGTCTTTAATAGACGGACTTGATCTGAGTGAAAAACAGAAAAAAGTCATCAAAGAAGGCATCAATGCGGAAGATGAAGGCATGCAGGAGCTGATCCGCTTTCTTGATATCCACGGCATCGGGGTCCGCAATGTGACCCGTCTGCATAAGCTCTATGGCCGGGATGCGGTGAAGAAACTTTCAGAGAATCCCTATAAAGTCGTACAGGAATGCGATGGCTTCGGTTTTGAGACAGCCGATAAGATCGGAAGGCATCTTGGCTTTGAGGAGAATGATCCTAGAAGACTGGAAGTAATGCTTGGGTGTCTTGTCATGAATCTCTGTGTAAGAAATGGCGACAGCTATACCACAGCAGATCATCTGAAACAGGCCTTTGCCCGTACTGCAGGGGACATCGACTATGATTTTGATACGCTTCTTTCAGATAATATCAATGATCGTGTTCTGGTGCAGAAGGAAGACAGAATCTATCCGATCACACAGTATGAATCCGAAGAGAACATCGCAACATTTCTGAGTGAATTTCCCTATAATGAGTCGGAAGAAGTAGATGACAGCATCCTGGCCAGGTATCTTTCTTCCATTCAGGAACATTACCACATCCATTATGATGCCAGACAGATATCCGCCATCCTCTCCATCTTCCACCATCCTTTTACCATCCTGACCGGCGGTCCCGGCACCGGTAAGACAACTGTTGTGCATGCTCTGATCCGTCTGTATCAGTGTGTGTATCCTGACAGCACAGTGATCTGCTGCGCGCCGACCGGAAGAGCTGCCAAGCGTCTTGGCGATCTGGCCGAAGTACAGGCAACCACCATCCATTCTCTGCTGAAATGGGATCTTGAAACAAATACCTTCGGCAAGAATGAAGATGATCCGATCATCTGTGATCTGCTGATTGTGGATGAGTTTTCCATGGTCGATGACTGGCTGTTTGCCAATCTGTTAAAAGCCAGCCGGGTCATTAAGAAGATCTGCATCATCGGTGATGAAGACCAGCTGCCTTCCGTCGGTCCCGGTTCCGTATTAAGAGATCTGATCGCATCTGATCTGTTTCCGGTTGAACGCCTGCAGCATATCTACCGGCAGAAAGAAGGCTCAGATGTCATCCAGCTTGCCTGGCAGATCCGCAATGGACAGATCAATCTTGATGAACTGCATCATGATGCCGTGTTCATTCCCTGTGCTGATACGGAAGTCAAGCAGGATGTCATCGAAATCGTGCACCAGGCTCTGGAAAAGAACTACTCCATCAACGACATCCAGGTACTGTCGCCGATGTACAAAGGAAACTGCGGTATTGATGTGCTGAACAGCGCTCTGCAGAACTTTCTCAACCCGCCAGAAGCGGGAAAGAAAGAAGTCAGAAGGGGCTATATCACCTTCCGTGAAGGAGATAAGATCCTGCAGCTGAAGAATCAGCCGGATGATGAAGTATATAATGGCGATATCGGCATTCTGGAAGAGATCGTAGATGCCAAGGACAGTGAAGACCATAAACGCAAGCTGGTTGTCAACTTCCAGGATGTCTATGTGGAATATGACGCTGAATCACTGAACAACATCACCCTTGCCTACTGTATCAGCGTACATAAGGCACAGGGCTCGGAATATCCGATTGTTATCATGCCGATCTCACGCCAGCACAGCATCATGTTAAAGAAAAATCTGCTATATACAGGCATTACAAGATCACGTAAATCGCTGATCCTGCTGGGGGATAAAGATGCTTTTATCAAAGGCGTCATGACCCCGGAATACCATCCCAGGGCCACAACGCTGTGTGAAGCACTGAAGGAAAGAGCAGTGGCTGACCTCAAGCCTGTAGCTGATAATGATAGTTCAAAGTCTGATGATGAAGAGGAAGAAGCCTGGCCGTTCTGAAAGAATATACTGTGCAGAGAAACAATGTTCTCTGCATTTTTTGATCTGCCTTTGGTAAAGAAGAGTATGACAGCATTCTGCTTTTGTCATTGTGATGGTATAATCCAAATAATAGAAAGACAGGAAGTTCCTGAAGAGGTTTGAAAATCATTATGGCTTGTTTTTTAGTAAGTACTGCAGAAGCAGCAGCTGTCGAAGCACTCCGCCGGCATGAAGTGAAGATGGAAGCAGAACATCCGGAAAGAATCAGAGAGGATAAGGTGCCGATGAGCACAAAGCTTGGGTGGCTCAGAAACCTGCTGTTAGGCGGTGCAGTATTACTGCTGTTTGAACATATCTGGCATGGTGAAGTAGTGCCGTGGTTCCCGTTTCTGACCGCAATGAAAGACCCTGGAGATATGATGGCGATGTTAAAGGAAATGGGGACGGTCGGTGTCTGTATGGCTGTTGCTGTTACACTTGTCTGGGCAGTCATCTGCAAAGTCGCTGATATAGCTCTTGCAAAAGACAGTAAAGAGGTGAAGGCATGACCTTATTGATAACCATTTTTGCGGCGGTTATTGCAACACTGATCTGGTATAAGGAACTGCCGGAAGATACGTATCATGTGAAGATGCTTGTCATTATGTTCTGGGGTGCTTCCTTGATGTGGCTGGTTGATGCACTGTTCGAATTTGCAAAGCTGCATGCGGCCTACTTCACGCCGGCCGGGGCGGATATGCTGAATGATACCTTCTTAGGCTTATCCGTTATTGCCCTTGCCCTTGTGATCTGGGTGGTGCGTCTTTTAGTCAGTGATCCAAGACACGTGCTGGCTTCATCCCTGCGCAGGCAGATCAATGATAAGAAGAAGGTGTGAACGTGAAAGTGCTGTATCTTTCCTGTCAGATGGGTGCTTCCGGCGATATGCTGATGGGAGCACTCAGTGAGCTGACAGATCAGAATGCATTTCTGAATATCATGAATCATGCGGGTATTCCGCATGTTTCTTTTTCCATTGAAGACAGTGAGAAATGCGGCATCCATGGCACGCATATGAAAGTGCTGGTGAATGATGCGGAAGAGATGGATCATCATGAAATGCATGAACATCATCATGCCTCTTTGTCTCATATTTTTTCCGTGATTGGCAGTCTGTCTCTGTCTGATTCGGTAAAACAGAATGCAAAGCAGGTGTATCAGCTGATTGCAGAAGCAGAAAGCCATGTTCATCATACGCAAGTCAGCGAAATTCATTTCCATGAAGTAGGCACGCTGGATGCGGTTGCGGATGTCTGCGGATGCTGCGAACTGTTCGAACTGATTCAGCCGGATCTGATTCTCTGCAGTCCGGTGGCGACAGGCAGCGGTACGGTTGAATGCGCTCATGGTATTCTGCCGGTACCGGCACCTGCTGCAGCTTATCTGATTCAGAATATGCCGGTGTATGGAGGAAATGTAAAAAAGTGAACTGCTGACACCGACCGGGGCAGCGCTGCTGAAGCATTTTGTCAATCGATTTGAAACAATGCCGGTCATAAAGATTCAAAAGATCGGCTATGGCATGGGAAAGAAAGACTTTCCGGAGGCGAATTGTCTGCGCGCTTTTCTTGGTGAAGTGCAGGATGAAAAGAATACGGTCACAGAACTTGTTACATCCATTGATGATATGACGGCAGAAGAGATCGGCTATGCCTGTGAAGTTTTAAGAAAAGCAGGTGCGCTTGATGTCTATACTTCCTCTATTTACATGAAGAAGAACAGACCGGGCACACTGGTCACAGTTCTCTGCAGAAATGAGCAAGCAGAAGAAATGACAGAGCTGATGTTTCAGCATCTTTCTACGATCGGCATCCGCCGCTATGAAACGAAACGGGTATGTCTGAAACGGCATGAAGAAACTGTGCAGGAAGGAAATGAAACGATCCATCTCAAGATATCAGAGGGTTATGGGACGGTACGCTGCAAATATGAATACGATGATCTTGTCAGACTTGCGCAAAAGAAAGGCAGAAGTCTTGCTGAGATTAAAGAAGAAATAAGGAACGGCATGAAGAAGTGATGCCGTTCTTTTTGATCTGGCTGATAAGAAATGAGAAATGTCTATATAATTAAAGACAGAAAGACAGTAGTTGTACTGAGGTACAGGAAAGGAGTATCGGGATGAGTGATACAGCTTTGCTGGATGAAAAGATCAATGCATTAAAAGAAGAAATCGATGTGCTGTCGGTTTCACTTGAAGAGACTGATCCAGGGCTTCTTGAAGTCAGGCAGCAGCTGCAGGAAATCCTGACGGAAATACAGAAGGGCAGAATCAGTCTTTCTCTTCTGTATCATCTTCTGGTAACGGAAGTCAGATACAGAAAGATCTGTTTTGAACAGTACCGGATTGTTCTGCCTGTAAAATATACGGATGCGGCAGAGGACTTATTTGCGGTTCTGAAGAAACAGATCATTGAAATGAGAAAATAAAATTTTACAGGGGAAACAGGAAATCATTTTCATATATATCATCAGGAAAGGAGACAGTATGCTGGATTATCGAAACAGAAGAGAAGATATCCTGCAGGATGAGAGTCATACGCTTGTGATTCCGGTAAACTGTCAGGGTGTGATGGGAAAAGGACTGTCCTATCGGATTGCAATGCAGAATGAGGATGATTTCATAGCTTACCAGAGAGCCTGTGCGGATCATGTACTGAAACCTGGCGGTATGTTTGTATATGAATCAGAAGAAAGAAGAATTGTGCACCTGGCGGTGCAGGATGACTGGCGGGATCGGGCCAGGCTGTCCGACGTGTCTTCGGCACTTGAAGCATTCCGTAAAGCATATCCGCATGATTCATGTGCCATTGCCGGAGACATGTGCTACAGCTCTCTTTTGTGGAAGGATGTAAACCGGGTTCTGCAGTATTGTTTCGGAAAAGAAGAAAGAATATGTACGGTATATCCGCCGCTGAAGGATGATAAGGGGATGAGCCGGCTGAAGATTACCGCAGAAGGGCTGTGTCTGCTGCAGGATAAAATGATGCTGAAAAAGTTCAATGGGGTCAGACTGCAGATGATGTGCTTCTTTATGAATGTGTATCTTGGAAGGGAGCACTATCCTTTCATTAAAGGCAGTGATGGTCCGGTATCTTTGCTGGTAAAGCGGGAAGCAGAGCGGGTGAAGTACGATATGAACAGCTTCCATATCAGGGATGCAGGACAGGCAGTGAATCTGTTTTACCGGGTATTGTGCAGTAAGGATACGGATCGATTGATGCGTATGAATGAGAAGGCAGGCGGGAAGGCTTCTGCATTTGTCAATGGGATTGAAGATGATCTTGTTTTGGCAGGATGCGGAATGGTGCTGTATCTGCTGAAGCATGGATACAGTGCGGATATTTCCGGCATGATTCTGAAGATGAGAGGATGGTCGGATGACAGTCCTTTTGTCTTATGTGAGAACCGGGTTTATCAGATGATGTTTGATGCATTGAAAAGGGCAAGACTGATTGAAACGGATATGTTCGGACAGATCAGACTGACCAGATGAAAATGCCGGCACACTGCCGGCATTTTGACTTAACGGGATAACAGGGCTTCATCACTGGCAAACTCTTCACCAGAGAGTCTGGCAAAGCGCTCAAGCAATGATTCAACCGTAAGTTTTTTCTTTTCTTCACCTTTTACATCAAGGATGATATGGCCTTCATGCATCATGATGAGACGGTTGCCATTGCGGATAGCATCTTTCATATTATGCGTTACCATCAGGGCAGTGAGATGATCTCTGGTGATGATGCGGTTGGTCAGGGTGAGTACTTTTTCAGCAGTTTTCGGATCCAGCGCTGCGGTATGTTCATCTAACAGCAGGATCTTCGGCTTCTGCAGACTTGCCATCAGCAGAGTGACAGCCTGTCTCTGTCCGCCGGAAAGAAGACCGACTTTAGCACTCATTCTGTCTTCAAGCCCAAGATCAAGTTCCTTGAGTCTTTCTCTGAAGTCAGCCCGCATGTCACTGGATACATTCCATTTCAGAGTGCGTGACATGCCGCGTCTTGCAGCCAGGGCCAGGTTTTCTTCCAGCTGCATATCCCCAGCCGTACCGGTCATCGGATCCTGGAAGACACGGCCGACATATCTGGCCCGTTTGTAATCAGGCAGACCGGTAACATCAACCCCGTCAATCAGAATCGAACCGTCATCTACCGGCCATACGCCGGCAATGGCATTCAGCATGGTGGATTTGCCGGCGCCGTTGGAGCCGATAACTGTGACAAAGTCACCGTCTTCAAGGGTAAGGGAAAGATCAATCAGAGCTTTCTTTTCGGTAATGGTACCAGCATTGAAGGTCTTGGATACATGTCTGAGTTCAAGTGTGCTGCTCATTTGGAATCACCTGCCTGTCTTCTGGAAGAACGTCTGCCTGCCCGGCGGAAGGAGGATCTGGAAAGATTCTGCAGATATGGTACCGCCAGGAAAATCGCCACGATAATAGAGGAGAACATCTTGAGGTAGGCGGACGGCAGTCTCAGCCACAGAACAACAACGATGACAAGATAATAGATGATGGCACCAATGACTGTGAAGGCAAGGCGGCCGGCAAAGTTGAGATGTTTGCGCAGCAGAGCATTGCCAAGTACTTCACCGATGATGATGGATGCCAGACCGATGACGATGGAACCTCTGCCCATATTGATATCCGCAAAGCCCTGATACTGAGCCAGAAGGGCACCGGACATGGCAACAAGACCGTTGGAAAGCATCAGGCCGATGATCTTCATGGTGTTGATATTGATGCCCTGGGCCTTTGCCATAGTAGGGTTGCAGCCGGTAGCTCTTAAGGAAGAGCCATGCTGGGTACCGAAGTACCAGTACAGCACGCAGATTGTTACAACACAGAAGATCAGGGCTGTCAGGATGGCCTGCGGTATAATGCGGCTTGTC
>Ga0256406_1004897_pt1 | contig 14806 bp, 14 predicted proteins | sample RumenRJG_03DNA_FD_185986 | JGI IMG/M metagenome (GOLD analysis project Ga0256406, IMG submission 185986) | Bovine rumen microbial communities from Lethbridge, Alberta, Canada - RJG_03 | ecosystem: Host-associated > Mammals > Digestive system > Stomach > Rumen | place: Canada: Alberta | collected... | reverse complement strand
ACGCGTAGAACGTTGCGGAGGGGAAGACATCCTTGATGGTGTGCCCGTTCACGAACGGGAGCGCCAGGAACTCGTCCACCGTGGGGACAAGGTCGCTGCAGTCGACAAAGTGGTTCTTGGAGTTGCGGATGCTGGTGTCCTGGGCGCGCCAGGCCTCGTAGTTGACGTCCGTGAGGTAGTAGACGTCATTGCCGACCTTCATGTACACGGAGTGGTTCTTGTGCAGGTAGTCGGCAAGCTCTTCGTAATTTATATCGAGTGCCTCGGCTGCTTTCTTACCCATATCGCGTCCTTTCTCTAAAAGGAACTGACCTTTGGATGCAAGCATCTTACCGCGATGCCCGCGCCGTTTGGCCGCGCGTCCCAAACCGTTAGGCAAGCGTTGCCCATCCCTACGCAGACGTAAGGATGGGCAACGTGGTGAAAACTTGGGATGGGGAGGGGGTATAAGGGGGCAAACCGTGGCGGGGCAGCGGGCCCGGCTGCGCGCTAGCCAAGCAGCGTGTCGGCAAGCTCCTCCGTGGTGTCCACGATGGTCTTGGCGCCGGCGGCCTTAAGCGCGGCGGCGCTGCGATAGCCCCAGGACACGCAGACGCACGCGGTCTTCGCGTTTGCCGCGGTCTCGACGTCCACCTCGGAGTCGCCCACGTACACGCACTCGTCCGGCGTCACGCCAAGCGCGGACATGACCTCGTTCACCGTGTCCGGCGCGGGCTTGCGCCTGACGCCGTCGCGCTCGCCCGCGACCGCGTTGAACAGGCCGGGGAAGAACTCCGCCACGAGCCTCTGCACGGCGGCGTCCGGCTTGTTGGACACGACGGCGCGGTACATGCCCGCCGCGGAGATGGCGTGCAGCATCTGCGTCACGCCCTCGTACGGCGCGGTCTTCTGGCAGAAGTTGCGGGAGTAGTGCGCCTTGAACGTGTCGAGCACCTGCTCCTCCACGTCCTCGGGGGTGTCCATGGGAAGCGAGCGGTGCACGAGCTGTCGCACGCCGTTGCCCACGTTCGCGGTGGTCTCCTCTATGGTGACCTCCGGGAAGCCGTTGGTGCGGAGCGCGTAGTCTACGGAGGCGTCAAGGTCCTCGATGGTGTTAAGGAGGGTTCCGTCCAGGTCGAAGATGGCTGCCTTGTACGTCATGGTTGCCTCGATTCTGAGCGGTCGGGGCGCCGGGGCGGCGCAGTCGGGTGGCTGTTGGGCGCTCGGGGGAGCGCGCGGGTTCCGACCGTCGTGGAAACGTTACCAGAGGATTCTGTCAGATATATGGCGAAACGCATATAAGACAAAACACTTACAGCATCAAGAAAACTTCTGCATACGGTTGAAATCTCCAGGAAACAGGTATCTGCAGAGGCGTCCAGTTCTTCTCGCCCGGCGGCTTTTTCGCCGTGGGCGAGAAGAGCGCGCCGTCCCGGCTTGGGGTCCGGCGCGTGTCGGATTCGTTTCGATGCGGCGGAGCTTTGCACAAACGCCGCCGTGGCGCCCCGAACGCTGCTATCATGTGACCTCGCGCACGTCGGTGCCGTCTACGCCGGCCTGCCGTCATCTGCAAGTCCGTCCGTCACGGCACGGGGCGGAAGAGACGAGAGGAACAAGATGCCATTTAGCATGCACACCCACACCTGCGGAGAGCTACGCAAGGCCGACATCGGCACCGAGGTCACCCTGACCGGCTGGGTCTGGCACCGTCGCGACCACGGCGGCCTCATCTTCGTGGACCTGCGCGACCGCGAGGGATCGACCCAGCTGGAGTTCGACCCCGAGGTCTGCGACGAGAAGGCGTTCCATACCGCCGAGACCATCCGCTCCGAGTGGCCGATCAAGGTGACCGGCACCGTGCGCCCGCGCCCCGAGGGCGAGGCGAACGAGAAGCTCGCGACCGGCGAGATCGAGGTCTACGTCACGGACATCGAGGTGCTGAACACCTCGAAGACGCCCGCGTTCCAGATCGAGGACCACGTGGACACCGCGGAGGACGTCCGCCTGCGCTACCGCTACCTTGACCTGCGCCGCCCGAAGATGGCATCCAACCTGAGGCTGCGCTCCGACTTCACGTTTGCGCTGCGCGAGGCGTTCCACAACCGCGAGTTCCTTGAGGTCGAGACCCCGTCGCTCTTCAAGAGCACGCCGGAGGGCGCCCGCGACTTCCTGGTTCCCAGCCGCATGCAGCCCGGCCACTTCTATGCGCTGCCGCAGTCCCCGCAGCTTCTGAAGGAGCTCCTGATGGTGGGCGGCGTCGAGCGCTACTACCAGGTGGCGAAGTGCTTCCGCGACGAGGACCTGCGCAAGGATCGCCAGCCCGAGTTCACGCAGGTGGACGTCGAGATGAGCTTCGTGACCCAGGACGACGTCATGGGCGCGCTGGAGCAGACCCTCGCGGACGCGTTTGGCCGCATGGGCGTGAAGATGGAGCTGCCGCTGCGCCGCATCGAGTACTGGGACGCCATGGACACCTATGGCATCGACAAGCCCGACACCCGCTTTGGCATGACCCTGCACGACGTCACGTCGATCTTTGGCGAGTCCAAGTTCAAGCTCTTCTCGGGCGCCGCGAACACGGAGGGTCAGTACGTCAAGGCCATCAACGCGAAGGGCGCCGGCAAGTGGCCCCGCGCGCAGATCGACAAGCTGGCGAAGGTCGCGGCGGAGTTCGGCGCAAAGGGCCTCGCCTACATCGCCTTCCGCGAGGACGGGTCGGTCACGAGCCCGATCGTCAAGTTCTTCTCGGACGAGGAGATGACCAACCTGCGTGCCGAGATGGACGTCGAGCCCGGCGACCTCGTGATGTTTGCCGTGGGCGCCCGTCTTGAGGTCGACACCATCCTGGGCGGCATGCGCAACCACATGGCGGACGCGCTCGACGTGCCGCGCGAGGGCCACGACTTCCTGTGGGTCGTCAACTTCCCGCTGTTCCACTGGGACGAGGACCGCAAGTGCCTTGACTCCGAGCACCAGCCGTTCACCCAGCCGAACGAGGATGAGCTCGACCTGCTCGAAAGCGACCCGCTGTCCATGGGCTCCCATACCTACGACTTCGTTATGGACGGCTACGAGGCCGGCGGTGGCGGCATGCGCATCCACAACGCCGAGCTGCAGGAGAAGATCCTGGAGAAGCTGGGCTTCACGCCGGAGCGCGCCGAGGCGCAGTTTGGCTTCCTGATGGAGGCGCTCAAGTTTGGCGCGCCCCCCATGGGCGGCTTCGCACTCGGCCTCGACCGCGTGTGCATGCTGCTGGCCGGCGCGGACAACATCCGCGAGGTCATGGCGTTCCCCAAGACGGCAAGCGGCTCCGACCTCATGAGCTCCGCACCGTCCGAGGTCTCTGGCAAGCAGCTGAAGGAGGTCTCGCTCAGGCTCCTGTAGCCCACGAGCCACGTTTGGCCGCCACGGCAGATTCCGCGACGACGGCCTAAAACCATGCGAGAAGAGCCCGGCAGACGGCGTTGGCACCGCCTGCCGGGCTCAGTTCTCCCTTCACGCTGTCTTAATCGCGCATGAGCCAGTCTCGCATCGACCAAATTGTTCGACCACCCACCACGGTCGTCTCCTCTGCGTTCATCACGACTGACTGCGATTCGTTGTCGATGTGCAGGAGCTCGCCGACGTGCGAGAGGTGCCGCGTGAACGAGGGACGGAACGTTGCCGAGGGCTTTATCTCTACTAACTCCAGCTTGCTTACATTCGTCAAGTCTACGAGGTCGACCTCGATCTTGCTGTCATCGCGATAGAAGAAGAGCTGTGGCTGCCTTCCGGCGTTCTGATGGCGCTTGATTGTCTCTGCGATTACAAGGTCCTCGTATATCGCGCCTCTTTGCGTAGAGGAGAGGAGCTGCTCCCTCGTTTGGATTCTCAGCAGATGACAGAGGAGACCAGTGTCGTAAAAGTAGAGCTTGGGCGTCTTGGTGAGTCGCTTGCGCAGGTTGGCATGATATGGCTGCAGCAGGAAGACTACGTAGCTTGACTCAAGGAGCGAAAGCCACGAGCGTGCGGTCTGAACGCTGATTCCCACGTCGTTGGCGAGGCCCGTGAGGTTGAGGAGGTTGGAGCAGTTTGCAGCGCACGCCGTGATGAAGTTCCTGAACATGCTGAGGTTGCGAGGGTCAACGTAACCCGAGGCGTCTCGCTCGATGTAGGTGGCGAGATAGTTCTCGTAATAAACCCCAGCAGGTATGTCTATGTCGTAAAGCCGCGGATATCCGCCGCGCAGCACGAAGTCGCTCACCTCATGTTCCGGATCCGCAGAAAGTGCCTCCCTGAACGAGAGCGGGAGCAGCTTCAGGATGCCGACCCTGCCAGCGAGCGACTGCGTGATCTGCTTGAGCAACAGGAAGTTCTGCGAACCCGAGAGTATGTACTGACCTGGAGTGCCAACCTCGTCTGAGACCACCTGTATCATGTTGAAGAGCTCCGGAGCAAGCTGTGCCTCATCAATGATGAGGCGGGGCGGCCTGTTACGTATGAATCCAACCGGATCATCGAGTGCCATGGAACGGGTACCAGAATCCTCAAGGTTGACATAGCGATAGCCAGGAAAAATCGCTCGAACTAGAGTCGACTTCCCGCTCTGCCTCGGCCCGGTGATGGATACCACGGGAAACCAACCAGCATTCTTCTGCGCCCACGAGGTAATGTCGCGGTTAATCATAAGGGACCTCTCAAGATGAATTCCATGGTCGTTACCTCTATATTCCCATAATCAGTAAGCACCTATTACCATAATCGATAAGTGAGTAAAACCATAATCAGTAAGTGGATAAGACCACAATCAATAAGTGAGACTGACCATAATCGGTAAGTGATGGGGCGGCGCGGAGGAATAGGAAATCTTCCCGATGCTTCCAACGTCAACAACGAGCGGCTCCCACGGGTTGATTGGAGGGAGGTTGATTAAGTCATCCGCGCAGGCTTGCCAAAGAGCGAGGGATCTCTAGAACGTATGCAGCGACCTGCAGACAGAAGTCCGCACTCTAACACGTTCGTCCAGTTTCGGCCTGCGTAGCCTGCCGCATGGTCGTGGCTCTTCTCGCGGCGATTGCAAAGACCAGCATCAGCACAACGTTAAGAACCAATACGACAACGCTTCCCTCGATCTTGCAGGAGCCGCCGGAAAGAAGTGCATTTGCGGACGGCGTCATGTTGAAGAAGCTGGGGTAGTCGTCTGCCAGGCTCACTCCACCAAGAATCACGCCGCCGACCATATTCCATACCGCGTGTGCCATGATCGGCGCCAGCAGCGTTCCCTCCGCCTCGTACAGAGCGGTGGTGAAGAGGCACATGGAGACGACGTTCGCCACCGGCAGCAATCCCGCCTCGAACGCCCCTCCATGCATGAGCGTGAACAACGCGGTCGAGACAACGACTGCAACAGGCAAGTTGCAATTGGTCTTCAGCAGCTGATAGATGTACCCGCGCACAAGAAGCTCCTACATTGTGATTGCGTACCTCTTCAATGTGGCAGAACGGTAGGAGGGGAGTGTCTTGCTGTCCAAACATTCGGACGTTGCCATGACTCAAACGCGACCTTTCGCGAATACAAATAGTCGGAACAAGAGACGCCGAGGGACGAATCTTACTCCGACATTATATGGCTCCGTCTGACACTGGGCATTGCCGACGTAGCGGCCTACGCCTTCTCCAACAGGCGCGCGACCGTGAGCATGGCCTGGTCAAGCTCCGCACGCTCCGCGGAGCTTAGGTGCGAGAAGAGCTCGCGTGCCCGCTTTGACCCCTCTGCGATGTGCAGGTCCACGTAGTCGCGGCCCGTGCCGCTGAGGGCAACGACGTGACTGCGCGCATCGGCGTCGTCCGCGCCCTGGCGGACGTAGCCCATCTGCTCCAGCCGGGCGACCATCTTCGACACGTGCTGCTTCGAGGTGCGCAGCTCTTCCGCCGCCTCGCGCTGACGCAGCGGTCCGCGCTGGTATAGCAGCTCAAGCAGCTCCACCTGCGCCTGCCCAAGCTCCCCGCGGTACGTGTCGCGGTACGGCGCCACCACCTTGCGCTCAAACACGACGCGCATGCGGTAGGCGGGGGCAAGGGTCGCGTTGCCCGCGTTCTTCTCGCCCGCGGGCTCTGCCCCCGCGCCGGCCGCGGCATCGTCGTCCACGGCCGGCTGCGAATGGTCTGTCATGCTACCAGGTCCTCGAGCCGGCAGAGCGGAACTGCGCCACGGTGGGGGCGTGCGAGTTGAGGCCGCCATCAACATTGATGATCTGGCCCGTGACGTAGGCGCTCTCGTCGGAGGCGAAGTACGTGCAGGCATGTGCAATGTCAGCGGGGTTGCCGTAGCGGTTGACCTCGATGTTGCTCAGGAAGACGTCCTTGAGCTGCTGGGGAACGTGGGCCTCGTTCTGCGGGGTCACGATGAGGCCCGGGCGCACGCAGTTGCAGCGTATGTTCTGCTTGCCGTACTGCAGCGCGACGGAAGACGTGAGCATGTCCACGCCGGCCTTGCTGCACGCGTAGGCGGTAGAGCCCAGGTCGCCAGAGATCGAAGCCATGGAGCCGATGTTCACGATCGAGCCGCCACCTGCCTCGATCATGTATGGAAGCACTGCCTTTATCGCATAGAACGTCCCGCGCACGCCAGAGGCGAACATCGCGTCCCAATCCTCGAGCGAGATCTCGTCTACGCGCCCGTCCTTCAGTCCCACGCCCGCGGCATTGTTGATCAGGACATCGATGTGGCCGTGGTCGCGCGCCGTGTCCGCAAAGAGTGCGTCCACCGTGGAGAGGTCCGTCAGGTCCATGCGGTGGAAGCTCGCGCTGCCGCCCTCGGCTGCGATCTGCTCCACCACCTCCTGGCCGCGCGCCTCGCGCCTGCCGCACACCACCACGTGCGCGCCCTCCGCCGCGAACTCCCGCGCGATGCCAATGCCGATGCCGCTGGTAGAGCCCGTGACCACCGCGACCTTGCCCTTGAGCCTGTCCATGTTGCCTCCCCTTGCGGAAATGTCCCGGCAGCGTGTGGTGCCGCGTGCCGCCCGTTGCTGATGGCAAGATACCCACGGCAGAAAGTAATATACATATGACTAATGCCAGGCGAGAAAAGCTTCACAACGCGGGCCCTGCTCGGCCACGGGCCAGCGGTTCCCGCCGCCCGCGTGCTATGCTCCTGATGACATCAGAGTACGAACGACCAAGAATCCGGGAGGAACACATGGACAAGATGAGCAGCATCACCCCCGAGGACCTTGCGGACTCGCGCGAGCGCTTTGGCGCGGAGCGCGTGAACGCCGTCGCGAAGAACGCCGTCACCGCAAGCGGAATCCGCGCCGCCGCGCGCCGCCCCGAGGGCGTCGCCGCCAACGCGCTGGGCTTCGACCTCGAGGTCACGCAGGGCGACCGGTGCAACCAGGAGCGCTCCGGCCGCTGCTGGATGTTCGCGAGCCTGAACACCATGCGCTACCGTGTGATCAAGAAGTACAACCTCAAGACCTTCGAGCTCTCGCAGGCCTACCCGCTGTTCTGGGACAAGCTCGAGAAGAGCAACTGGTTCCTGCAGAACATCCTCGACACCCTGGACGAGCCGCTCGACGGCCGCCTCGTGTCCTTCCTGCTCGCAGACCCCATCGGCGACGGCGGCCAGTGGGACATGTTCCGCAGCCTCGTGAAGAAGTACGGCGTGGTGCCGAAGGAGGCCATGCCCGAGACCGCCTGCTCTAGGAACACCCGCGAGCTCGACCGCTACCTCACGCGCTACCTGCGCGGCGCCGCGAAGCGCCTGCGCCAGAGCCACGAGGCCGGCGTGGGCACGGACGACCTGCTTGCCATGAAGAAGCAGATGATGGACGAGGTCTATCACCTTCTGGCAGTGTGCCTGGGCGAGCCGCCCGCGTCCTTCTCCGTGCGCCTTCGCGACAAGGACCAGAAGCTCGCGCTTTCCGGCACCTTCACGCCGCAGGAGTTCTTCAAGACCGCCGTTGACATGGACGTCGACGCGTACGTCTCGCTCATCAGCGCGCCCACGGCGGACAAGCCCTTTGGACACACGTACACGGTCAGCCGCCTGGGCAACGTGTGGGAGGACCACGGCGTGCGTTACCTCAACCTGCCGCCCGCGGAGCTCAAGCGCGTCGCCATCGCGCAGCTCAAGGACGACCTGCCCGTGTGGTTTGGCTGCGACGTCGCGCAAAGCTATCTGCAAGACGAGGGCATCATGGACACGGCGGCGCTCGACGTGGACACGCTCTTCGGCTTCCCCGTTGAGGGTTGCATGGACAAGGCCGAGCGCCTGGACTACGGCGAGAGCCTCATGACCCACGCCATGGTGCTGGAGGGCGTCCGCCTGGACGAGAAGGGCGAGCCCACGCTCTGGAAGGTGGAGAACTCCTGGGGCAAGGACCATGGTCGCGACGGCTTCGACACGCTGTCCGACGCGTGGTTTGACGAGTACGTCTACCAGGTGGTAGTCGACAAGAAGTACCTGACAGAGGAGGAGCGTCACACCTACGAGACGGAGGAGCCCACGGTGCTTGCCCCGTGGGACCCGATGGGCTCGCTCGCGTAGGCGTATCGGTCACACCACAGCTAGCACGTGCAATCCATGCGCTAAAGGTGATCGCCAGTCCCGGGTAACCCCGAGGCTGGCGATCTTGTTTGTTAGCTCTATTCTCTATCTCTTGCTACTAAGACCTCCAGTTGATGGTGACCTTGACGTTGGAGCCCATTGCACCCCTCAGCATCGTCTGAAGGTTCTGCTTGGCGAACGTCTTCGCCTGATCGATCAGCCCGCCGCTCAGCGCGTCTTTGTTGCTTTGCTCGACGCAGCGCTTCTGCAGGTCGACCACGCTGTCCGGATCGATGGGGTTGAAGATGTTGTTCTCCTGGTCCACGATCTCGGTCTTGTCCATGTCGGGCGTGTTCGAGATGATCTTGGGCGCGTCCAGCTCCACGACGACGCTCTTTGGCAAACCGCTCCTCTTGTCCTTGTTCTGAGAAGTGAACTTGGCGGTCTTCAGATTGACGCCTGCCTGTATGGTGCCCGCGTAGCGCATCCAGTACTTGTTCTTTTCTTGGTGAAGGGAACGTCAAGCAGATTGAGAAGGTCACGGTTCGAGCTCTCGACCTTTGAGTAGAGATCATAGCTCTTGCTGGCGCACACAAGCGTGCCTTGGGCCTGGGCCTGCTCGAAGACCGCATCGACAGTGGTGACTCGCTCGTTTCTGGCCTCGACGCCGCTTACCTTGGAGCTCATGGCCGACCCGATGCGGTAGCCTGCGTAGGCGCCCAGATCAACCGATACGATAGTGATAACGATAAAGAGAACCGTGTTGCTGCGTACCATCTTGCCGATAAAGAAAAACCTTGCACGTACCCTCTTGAGAGTAGAGCGCGCTTCGGAATGCGGCTCAACGCAAAGGGTTTCGGAATTTTCATCGACGGGGTAGTTCTCGGGGTCCTGTCCCTTTTTCCTTCTAACTGACGTGGTCGACCTGGCACCATGCTTTTCTCGCCCCAGATGAGAAGTCGGGGAGTATCGTAGCGCTGCGGGTTGGGCATGCGAGTGGCGAATGCAGTCAGGAAGGAGTACACGAGACGGCTTTCCGACATGTGTTTGACGGGAGCGTGGGGGAATCGTCATCGGCCCCGAGCGGTTCTTCCTTGCGTTGTGCTTGGACGGTAAGTTTGCCTGAGTTTGCGAAGGTCGGGAGATGAGACCGCGGTGGGACGCTCATTACGGGGGAGGACCTGCGTAGTGCTTGCCGTGCCGCACATTGCCATGCGGGCGAGTGGGCTCGTCTCCCATGTCCTTCTTGTCCGAAGTGTGCAAGGAGTAGCCGAAGCAATGAGGGTGATATGCTTTTAGGAACCAAAAGATGAACTGCTCGAAGGGCAGGTTTTGAATAACTTTCTTCTCTACTTGATTGGCGTGAACGTGGTTGCGTTCCTCGTCTTCGCAATAGATTTCTTCCTCTGTTCGAGGAACCCCGATCTGGACGACTCGGCTACTAATTCGTTGATTCTCGACGTGTTCCCCTTAGCGGGCGGAGCAATCGGGATGCTTCTCGCCCTGTCCATTTTCGGAGGCATCGGACGTGGACACCGCATGAACAAGGACAACATTGCGTGGTGGTTCCTCGCCATCGTGTGCCTGGTCGTGTGGGGGCTTGTCGTGGCAGTGAGGTTCGGTTACTTGTCCTTGGACGCAAGCACCGGGGTGTTGTTCGAGGGCTGGGACCTGAGCAAACTGAAGGTTCTCGGTGTCTACCTATCCGTGGTCAACATCATCACCTTCGTGGCCTTCGCGAGGGACAAGCGTGTAGCTTCAAGTGGCAATGACTATGGTCGGCGCGCCCCCGAGGCGCACCTACTCGGACTCAGCCTCATCGGCGGGTCCGTTGGGGGCCTTTTCGCCATGTACGCGCTGCACCACAAAACGCGGAAGTGGTACTTCACGATCGGCCTTCCCAGTTTTATAGTCTTGAATATTTCGACGATTGTCTATGCACACATGGGAGGACTTATTTAGCCGAGGTGCGGACTCTCCCGGGTTTCTTCTTCCCAGCAAGACCGTCGGTTGTGGTAAGGGCGGGTGCTATTACCTGGCTGTTCGCATGGCAGATGGAGATGCCGCCTGGGTGCGGATAGGGTCGAGGAGTGCAGGGTGCCGGGGACAAGTTAATGCTTAACTGCTGGTAGATGGTGGGCCTCCCTTTCCCTAGGCGACATGGATTCTTGAATCCGCTAGTGGAGCGGATGGATTGGTGTGCGCGGAGAGTTCTGCGTCTACCAGGACAAGGACGGGTTGAGGTACGTGTATACGGTGCGCTGGCGGTCCGTCCGCCTGGCCATGCGGGTGTACTGAGAGTACGGCTTGCTCCTCCCCAACGAAGACGTGCAGATGGTCTGTTACGACTGGGAGGCGATTGACCGGTTAGGCTCACTCCTCTCGTTTACGAACTTCATGACCCAGGTGCAAGTGCCTGGGTCTGGCCTGCTGGTCAGAACGAAAAACATCCGCAACCCCTCATCCCATCGCCCGTGATAGAGGCCCGATACCTGCGGGTTCCTCCCCCGTAAATCCATTCATGCATGGCTGCAGGATTCAAGTAACCCTACATCTCTAGCGCGAGGATTATCTCGCATGTTCTGCTCTGTCAGCCGCGCGTCAAAGTGGAGAGTAGCTCGTTCTTCTCCGCGTCGTGTCCGTTCGTCTCGATGCCAAGAACAATGAGTTTCTCTTGGATCGGTAGTGATAAATATCCTCTCGAAGGATTCGCTTGCTTCCTTCTCAATTGGGAACTCCTGTAACAAGTGGAGCCCTCTGACTATCGGCCGCTCAAAAGAAAAAAGCCCATCTTCGATTCTCGAAGATGGGCTTGTGCCGCTCGTGATGCATATACTTTTTACTGCTCTTTGCCTGCGGCACCGCCATCCCAAACGACATTGACTGTGTACTTGTCGCCATATGCGCTGTAGAAGACAGACCGGAGGTTCTTCTCCGTGCTCTCCTTGGCATCATCGATGAGGCCCTGACTCATAGCCTCCTCTTTGCCCTTCGCCTTGCACTCTGCCTCGAAGGCGATTGTGTCGGCCGTGCTTAGCTGGTTGATGACGCTCTCGTGCTCCGTACCCTCAAGCGGGCCGCTCTCTTTGAGGTCGGCGTCGTTCCCGAATGTCTCAGGCTCGGGAAGGTGGATGGTTAACGTCTTGTCACCCTCATTAACGGGGTCCATCGTCGCTTTACTCATATCGACACCTGCTTCAATTGTGCCGACGAACTTCATCCAGTAGCCGCTCTCCGAGAACGGGATGTCGAATAGGTTGAAGAACCGGCTCTTCTTCGTCATCCTCTCAACTACGCAGTACGGCATCTCGACGCTGATCATCTTGTCGGCCTCCTTGGCCCTTTCGAAGATAACGGTCGGATTGTCGTAAGCTTTGGTGGTCACGATGGCAGGGGTGGCCTTCTTTGTATCGTCTATGGCAAAAAGCTTGGGAACGACGAATCTCCCTAGGATGGTCCCCACGATAAGGGCGACTGCTGCTACTCCAATCAAACTCAAGATGCTATAGCGCTTACGTGGTTTCTTCTTCCGATTCTTCCCCAACCCCATGAGCGTATGCCCGCCTGTGCTTTCAGAGGTCGATTTATCGAGATTTTCGTCATTGTCTATGCCAAACATAACGCCCCCCAGACACAAATTACACAGATTATCTAAATACTAACATCAGTCGCGTCTAACGAATGCAGTCGACTGTTGAATCGTGCTTCTAGTCTTTTACCTTGGTGCTTGAATTCGGAGGCCATCCGAGCGGTCTGCCCGACTTCTCGTCTTCGTACTTGGGCGAACACGACAAACCGGGTTTTGCGATTGGAGATGGCTCCGGCGGTCATCTTTCTACATCATCGGCATGGGCACGCCGAAGTCGGCGGCGTACCCGGCCGGCGCATTGCCGCAGGCGCACAGCCCCACGAGGACGGCCCCGGTCGCAACCGCCGCCGTCAGCCTCGTCCTAAGCATTCGCTTCCTTTCGCTCGTCTTCCTGCATCGAAGCAGACCTGCTACAGAAGCCTACGTATGTTCTCGTAGCTGCCGGGCCCGTACATCAGCTCCACCAGCAGCTCCATCTCGGGGAGGTCCAGCGCGGAGTCTCGCCCGTCGTCTCCCGCAAACGTCAGCTCGAACGCGACTATGTGCCTGAACAGCCGCTCCAGTGCGTCCCGGTCCTTCGCGCGGCCAAGTGCGAGCGCCTTGTGGTACCTGCTCACGCTCTTCTCGATCTCCTCGCGCAGGAGGTCTATCTGCTCGTCCAGAATCGCGTCGACGTCTGAGTGCACCCTTTCGAACTCCCTCTTCACCTGGGGGAGGGTCTTGCCGCGCTCCTTCAGCAGGGACACCGCGTACAGCACCTTCAGGTCCTGCGCCGAGTACACGCGGTATCCCCACTTCGTCTCCTTTGGCGACAGAAGCCCGATGCCGCCTTCGCCCTGGTAGCAGACGCGCTGAATGTCCCTGCGGCTCAGCCCCGTCAGCCTCTCGACCTCAGAGATCTTCCAGCCGGCCTGACCCAGCTTCTTGCGTTGGCGCCTTGACTTCATGCTGCTTTCCCCCTGAGACCAATAAATCTGTTCAAGGGTTGAACAGCAATGCCCATTTGAATCGAATCTGCCCTTGGTGCCCTGTGCGTGGCTCATGCCAGCCTCCTCGTTCTCAGAAGCGACCGAACGCGCTTCTCCTATGAGGGGGCGTGTTTTTTTCGCGAGGTGGCGGACGGCATGGCGCTGCGGCAGACAGGGCAAAGGTGTCGGCTCAAATCACCAGGTAACGTTGCGGTTGCGCCGCCGCCCGAAAGACAGCTGAAAGAGAGCTCCGCTGCGCCGCCCTTCGCCTACCATGTGGAAAAGACTTCTGACACAGGGGGCGCGCATGCGAGAAACGCAGGCCACGGGCACGGGGGCGGGCCATGGGCCCGGGCGCTATCCAAGTGTGCTTCTGCAGGCGGCCTGCGCCATCGTGATCGTGGTGGCGCTCGGAGTTGTGTCGATGGCGCTGCACGTGCTGGGTGCGCCGCGCAAGGTTTCCGTCGCGTCCGCGGCAGAGCTCGCGCCCCTGGGCACGGTGAGCGACCGGCCGTACGTGGCACAGCCCGGCGTGGACGTGGACCTTGTGATGGTGGGGGACGTCCTCATGCACGAGGGCGTGTACCAAAGCGGTGCCACCTCAGATGGCAACTACGACTTCGACCACGTGTTTGCGCACGTCAAGGGCGAGCTTAGCGGGGCGGACCTCAAGATCTTGAACCAAGAGACGCCCCTCGGCGGGGACGTCGCGCCCTTCTCGGGCTATCCGCAGTTCAACGGGCCGCAGCAGATGGGCGACGCGGAGGCGAAGGCCGGCTTCAACGTGGTGCTGAAGGCGTCGAACCACGCGATGGACGCGGGGTATCCCGCCATTGGGAGCGAGCTCAGCTTCTGGCACCGGCGCCATCCCGGCGTCGCCGTCGTGGGCATGCGCGACCCGGACGCGCCCGCGACGGACGTGCCAAACGGCGTGTACATATACGAGAAGGACGGCTTCCGCGTGGCGGTGCTCAACTTCACGTTCAGCCTCAACGGGCTTGCGGACCCAAGGGGTGCCGTCTCGATGCTTACGGAGGAGCACGTGCGCGATGCCATGGCGTACGCCCGCACGCACGCGGACATGCTGGTGGTGTGCCCGCACTGGGGCGCGGAGTACGTGAGCGAGCCCACCGCGTCGCAGCGGCAGTGGGCCCAGCTCCTTGCGGACGGCGGGGCGGACGTGATCGTGGGTGGGCACCCGCACGTGATAGGACCGGTGGAGACGTTCCAAACTGCCCGCGGCGGCACGGGCGTGTGCTTCTGGTCCGTGGGGAACTTCGTGTCCACGCAGCGCGACGACCCCACGATGGTGGGCGGCATGGCCAAGGTCACGCTGCACAAGGACCCGGACGGCGGCTGTCGCGTGGTGCGATACGCGCTCGAGCCCGTCGTCACGCACAAGGGCCACGGGCACGACATGACCACGTATATGCTCCGCGACTACACGCCTGCCCTCGCGGCGACGTCGGGCAGCCCCGGCTGCACGCCACAGTGGGCTCAGGGCTACGTCGCCTGCGTGCTGGGACAGGGCTACGACCCGCTCACGAGCCGCCTTGCCGCAGAGCTTGGCTAGGCGCGCCCCCGCCGGGGCGCAGGGGCGTCACCACGTGCGTCCCGCCGGTTTGGACCAGGAGGCTACCTGCGGTAGCCAACCTCCTGCAGCGCATAGATCGACTTGTCCATGTTGAACAGGTACGCCACGGCGCACACCACAAAGAAGTGCGGCAGGTAGGCAAAGCC
>Ga0256406_1004896_pt1 | contig 14808 bp, 26 predicted proteins | sample RumenRJG_03DNA_FD_185986 | JGI IMG/M metagenome (GOLD analysis project Ga0256406, IMG submission 185986) | Bovine rumen microbial communities from Lethbridge, Alberta, Canada - RJG_03 | ecosystem: Host-associated > Mammals > Digestive system > Stomach > Rumen | place: Canada: Alberta | collected... | reverse complement strand
CCAGACTGATACGTCCCTGTAGGGAAAAATACATCTTTTAAATTTTCAATAGAAAAATCTGAAGGAAGACTAACATAAGTCTGTTTGGTACAAAGATAATTCCAAGTTTCTAAAGTTCCCCCGCCACCAGCGTTTGACGTTAAATAAGTTGAAATATTGTTATTTATATCAGTTAAAGACATTGGAATAGGAATAGGTACCAATACAGATTGAAAATTAGTAGTATATATAGTAGAAGAACCCCGAGTATAAGATAACTGATTTTGTTTAGGTATTAAATAATTTCCATTTTCATCTTTTAATTTTATAATAATGTTACTAAATGAATAACTTTCATCGAAATAATAACTCTTATTTTCATCTGTACTAGATATCCTCAAATAAGTTTGCAAATTATTAAAATCAACAGTCTTACTGCTTCCTTCCCTACTGTATGATTGTCCATTTATAGTTAATTGTGTATATTCACCACCACCACTCCAAGATACTTCAACAGATTTAAACGGTTTATTAAAATAAAGATTCCAATCACCAATTTTACACCAATCCTTAGTTATGGATGATTGCGGACCAACAGAATAACTAACACTTTCAACAGAAAAAATAGATACCAGTTTAGAAGCTGGGTAATATCCTTTTCCCGGATCGTCAATAGAAGAACCTTCTCCTAATTTATCTCTCACAGCATCAGCAATCCCAGTCAGAGAGTCTTTATCAATTATATATTTATTTTCACTCATTAAAACTTTCCTTCCTCAGCAATAGGGAATGAAACTGAAATTACACCATTTGTAATATCAATTCCAGTGCCAGCTGTATATGATCCGCCGCCGGAACCACCTTCGCCGTCCATTACATCAAAATTAGTATTTCTAGCATCACCAGTTCCATAATCAAAAGCAACATTATGTCCACCTGTAATTGCGGTGATTGTTACAGTAGGAGTAATACCATCTGTACCATTAGTACCATTTGTTCCTGCGGGGCCTTGTTCTCCTTTAGGCCCTGTCGGACCAGTCTCACCTTGAACACCTTGCGCCCCATCATTAATAGTTGCAATAGCTGTTCCATCAACAGAAATAGTAGTAACAGTTCCAGATTTTGATGCGGTTACCACTGGTGAATGTCCATCGTTACCAGTTGCGCCAGTCTAACCTTTCGGGCCTTGTTCGCCCTGAGGCCCAGTTGCACCTGTCGCACCATCTTGTCCATTTGTTAAATCAACTTCAGTAGTACCAACAACATCTGTAATAGCTAAATGATAACCATTACTTGTTTGCGTCACAACAACAGAAGGTGAAAAACCATTATTACCAGTATCGCCCTTTTCACCTTTTTCACCCCGCGGTCCTTGAATACCCTGGTCACCTTGCGGACCTACTGGGCCAGTTTCACCTATATCGCCCTTTGGCCCTTGTGGACCTGTGGCTCCATCGGCTCCCTTCTCGCCATCATTAATAGTTGCAGTCTTAGTTCCTGTTGCATCCGTGATATTGATAGTAGTAACACCATCTACTTTTGTTACTTCAACAGTGGGAGAAACACCATCTTTACCATTTGCACCGTTTATTCCGTCCTTACCTGGGGCGCCGTCCCGTCCATTCTTACCATCTGTTCCAGGATCGCCTTTCTCGCCCTTGAGTTCAGCTTTTTGCTCATCAGTTAAATCAGCAAATGTAAGAGCATCACCTTTGTCACCCTTCTATCCTTGCGGGCCAGTAGCTCCATCTTTGCCATCTTTTCCTGCGGGACCTTCTGGGCCTTGAGGTCCTTCTGGACCAGTTTCACCAGGATCTCCTTTGTCACCCTTCGGGCCTTGCACACCCTGAATACCTTGAGGACCTTGCTCGCCAGGAACGCCTTGTATACCTTGGATGCCCTGTTCCCCAGGATCGCCTTTGTCTCCTTTAGGTCCAGTTGCGCCATCTTTACCAGCGTCGCCTTTATCACCTTTAGGGCCTTTTATATTTACAGTAGGAGGGTTTTCTAATCCACTGCTATTCGTCCAACTTAAATTCCCTTCCTCATCAACAGAAGGAATAAATGTAGTGCCATCTTCGCCCTTACTCCCAGCGCCAACAGAAGTTTTCCCATTTAAAGAGCCAACAGGAGAGAGTGATTTTACAATTAAAGTTTTTTCTTCCATCAATATGTCACTCCTTCTAGTACTCTAAATTTTGCAGGGCCAATAATTGTATCTACGCGCCCATCCTTTGTATTTACTTGTATATCATAATAATAAGTACCTTTATCTAAATTCGTATCTTCCGTAGTTAAACTAATATTCGCAACCCCGTCATCAGAAAAAGTTGTTACTTCTTTTTGGATTAAAGGGGATTGAGACTCTTTTTCTTTTGCCACCGTAAAAGTAACAGTATCCCCATTTGAAAGAACATAATTATCTAATGTTATATCAAAGGAGGCTGTGTCTTTCTTAATGATAGTCATTTGATCTGTTTCATTATCAATAGTAAACATAGTTACTCCTTCACTTCAACTAAAATAGTATGATAAAGGCGGTTGTTATGAACAGTTTCTCTTACTGAATATGTTTTACCCTAAAAAAAATAAAGGGCTTCTTTTTCATCAAGAGGCTCTGAAGTAATTGTATACAGAATTTGCTCACCGTGAGTTCCATATTCCGAAGCGACTTCAGGACTCACATTAAAAGAAGCCCTACATTTAACATCAGAGTTGACACATCCAGTTTTAACGCGACCACCCATCCTATCACGCTCATAAGTATTTTTCATTTGGCGTAAAGTGTCTCGCATAACCATATCAATGTACCACCCTTATTTTTCTATTTTTAATTAACTTCATCTTTACAGGTTCACTATAAAAATCTGTATAAGATTCGTTAATACCAGAAGTAGAGACTGAGGTGATTCCCTCAGTCCCTATCTTATTATATCTTTCAATTACCATTGCAATTACAGCGGAGTCAAGTTTAGAAGAGTATTCATCTAAATTACAATAATCAATAGCTTCATCTTTACACAAAGAGATTAATGTATTAAGCAAATCATCTTTACTTTCATCTTCTTCGGAAAGACCAAGTAAAATCTTAATCTTTTCTAACATCACTTAACTCCTTTTTATTTTAATTACGCAGTCGTGCCAGTCTTGATAACAACAAGTTTAGTAGCATCTGTAAGAGCAACAAGCATTACCTTACGTGCATAAACTGTATTCTTTCTAGTGTTAGGATCTCTTTCCTGCTCGGTTTCGTTACCTTTCTTAGTGAAGATAGTAACAGCAGCACGAGTAGCCAGATAAGCCTTGTTAGCTGGAACCGCATCACTTACATAAATCGGAACGCCACAAAGAGTTCCAACATAACCAGTTCTGATGAAGTCCTCAACATACTTGAGCTCATCCTTGCAGCTCTTACGAAGCTTTGCAAGATCCTGTCTATTGATCAACAGGAACAGACCTTCCTGATCAGTAAGCTCACCAGGGAACTTAGCAATAGCATCAACAACAGCATCAAATGTAAGACCCGTAATAGAAGCATCAAATGTAAGTGTACCTTTGTCAAACTCAGCAACGATTTTCTTTGTGAGATCGTTTGTCATCTTTGTTGAAAGACCATAAAGACCAGTATCAACAACTTGCGGATCAGTCATCTCCTGCTCATCATAATAAGCAAATCTACCCTGTGTAGTTCCTACTTTATATTCCTTCTCAGTGAAAGAAACTTCAATATCCTTTGTATTTCCATCTCCCATAGCAAGATCTTCAACTTCACCACTTGCAGTATATTGATGGATTTTCTTAATCATTCCTGGTTCGCCCTGAAGAGAATTATCAGCAGTAGCGAACTGATTCATATTAATATGCGTAGTTAAAAGATCTTCGAGCTTATTCTCAAGCACGAAATTCTCATAAATTTTATGTGCCATTATAAATCTCCTTAATTATCATCGAGCTGTCATTTCCTTATACAACTCTGGGTTTGTATGATATAGTTCAGCTTGCTGTGCTAGAGTCATCTTACTGAACTGCTCCTTTGAGAGACCTGTCTGTGTTACATTACTATTTTTAGGTGCAGACCCAGCTAAACGAGTACTCACAGCATCAGCAATTGCGGCCTTCCATGCCTTTTCAAAAGAATTGATATTCTCCATCATGGTATCGGCATCGTCCGCAACAATATAATCAACGAACTGAATAGGTAATCCCCTATCAGCCATAACTTTGCTTGCGCTTAGTTTGTTCTGTGTTAAATTGAACTCTCTTTCTTTTGCTTCGAGTTCTTGTACACGTTTATTGAACTCATACTCCTTCTTTTGCGCCTCGTCCATGTCTTTAAGTTTCTCTGATTCTGCTTTTTCTGCTTCAAATTTCTTTTGTTGTTTAGCAAGAGCAGAAGTAACGCGGCGATCGGTCTCCTGTTGTAGCATTTTATCAACTTCTTCTTGTGTATAAGTCTTTGCGGCTTCAGTCGTTACCTGTTCGGTAGACTGCTGATTTGATGTTACCCCAGTTGTCGTTGTAGTAGTTGTAGTATTGTCCATAATAAATCCTTTCTGAGTTATAGCTCAATGACTATCCCTCATTTAACTAATATAATGAGTTGCATAAAGCCCCTCACTTTTTTTGTTCTGTAATCAATAGAAAAAAGAGCAGAATCAATTTTATGATTCCGCCCAATAATGCTCAAATTTATATTTACTTGTCTTACTCTTGTTGCTGCGGATTCTAGAGCTATCAAGCCAACGTACTAGAGTATTCACTCCAATACCAATAGCTTCACAAGCATCTATCTGTGAATTGTAAACAGCTACTTCACCAGTTTCAAGGTTTGTCACTTTAATAGCTCTTGATGGATATGGGAATTGTTTTGGTGTAGAATCATCACCAAAAACTAAGAAGTAATTTTTCTTGATAATTGGGTATTTGTAATTCTTCTTCAATAGAGAAATAGCAGCAGGGGAACAATCAAAATATATGGCGCAAGCCCTAATACTATCGAATTGTTTAATAAGGTTCATCCCCTTATCATATAATTTGACTGTCTGCGCAGACATTATTCTATCGGGATGAAGATGCTGACTATAAAGCGCATTTCCCCTAGCTGTTGTGATTTCCAAGTTATCAACTCTATTATTTGCTGGATTCTAATCCAAATGGTTAATTACTTCTGCCTTATTATATCTATCTAAATCTAAGAAAGCTTCTGCAACAAGTCTATGAATTAATGCTTCCTCATGTTGCCCCTTATTACAAAGATGGACTTTATAATGTGGATTTTCTTTAGTTCCACATGGGCGAGGTGCTAAATTTCTTTTTGCTCTTACGCTGTAAACATTGCCATAATTAGAAACTTTATAAAGTCCCTCAAATCCTTTTACGTCTTTCCAAATCTCTTTCGTCATATCTGTCATAGTTTAAATCCTCCATTAAGGTAAATAATTTTTCTATGGGATTTCTCCCTCTCAATGTATATAGAATTTAAACTTGATAAAACTACTTAAAATTGTCCAAAATTTTTTAAGATTTAAAAAGAGGAACTACATAACACTGACAGTCTGGATGGAAAGGTGGAGCGGTATTGCCCTCATCCCATTGCTCTATTTTAAATATCTCTCCCGCAGGGCAATACATTCCGCATTCCGCTGCGCCCATCACTCTATAATGAGTCGCGCCCAGTTCCACAAAAGAAACATACAAGGCATCATTGAAATATGCGATTCCTTCTGTTCTTATCAGCCGCTGTCCCTGGTGTTTTTGTACTTCAATTCTACGAGCGATTTTCTTTACCGTTGTATTTGGGTTTTCTCCTTTCAAGACCCCATTTAACAAAATGCTCTGTGCTTGAGCCTCTAGTTTATTTGTATTCCTAGCAATGCGACTGTTGTACTTAATCCCATCTCTGGTCCAAGGAATTGATATCCTCTGCTTACACTTGACAATATCTAATTCATTTAGCGGCCTGCTCATCATGCCAGAGTACGTTTGCTCCTATATTTTTAACACCAGGTTCCTAGTCTAACGAGAGGTTATCGAAGCCAGATCTCTCTGATTCTATACAAAATATTTAATGAATCTATTATATTGACGTCTGAATTCATTATTCACTCGATAAGCTTGTTTAATTGCTTCTTTATTATATGTTCTACTATCCTACAAAAGAAAAGGAGAGAGCATTTCCTAATATTGACCAACTATCTTTTTAGATATTTGGGAGGAAACCTTAATCAAAGAAGCATTTGTCCTGTAAACCTCTATAAAAGCATTTTCTTTTAATCTAAGAATTTTGTCTCCCCAATTCTCACTATTCATTATTTCTTATCCTTATCTTTTTTCTCTTCTGGATTTGAAGAATCTTCCTCTTGTCCCTCGTCGTCTTCTTCACTCTGATTCTTAAAATTGGGACTCTCGTAAAATTCTTCTACGTTTTCTTCTTTTTCTGATTTTAATTGCTCCATCTCTTGATTAACATTCTCCACAAAAGGAACCTGAGATAGAAGAGTCTTCTCGCTCACAATACCACTCAAAGTAGAAACCATACTTGCAATTTCTGTTTCATTAGTAGGAAGATTACGTTTGAATGTCATATCAATAGCTCTAAAGTCATAAACAGAACCCTTCAATGCAAGAATATTAAACAGAATCTCTAGTCTCTGTTGCAGACCTTTCTTAAACTTGCGCTCCTTCACAGATACGATGTTCTCCATAGGCATTGTCTTATACTTGATGGCGACACCAGATGCATTGCCCGCAAAGTTCTCGTCACTCATATTGGGGACACCCGCAAACTTATGAATGTCCTTATCTATTCTAATCTTGATTATTTCTGTTGACTGACTTACATTTGCATCCTTAGTTAACCATTTTGCATCGCTATCTTGATCAAGCAGAATAACACGATTCTTCTTCATCTCTGCGATATCATCAGAGTCCGCACTCAATCCAAATAGACACAAATATGCATCAACAAAATAATCAAAGTCATCAAGAGAGTTGGATTCCATTTTATCATAAGCATCAATTAAGCTAATGACAGTTTCAAAGTCACCAACTTCTTCTTCATTGTTCTGGAACTCAGCAACAGGAACTATACCAAAATAGTGCGGCTCTCGTCCCGTCTCCACGATAACACCAAACAATTCATCTGATGTGTAGTGAATAATCTCTGTTCTAGTGTAAACATCAATATTCCAACTCTTGCGGTCGGTAATTAAATCTTTGATAGGATAGTAACGAATAAAATAAAGAATCGCCTCATCGAGTGTGTCATCTTTAATAATGATTCCCTCTCTAGGATCAATCCTCTTGAGCCTATTCATACCATCTTTATCAATATATTGTAATTCAATACCTTCACCGAAAATGCTTGCATCTTTGGCGAGTTCGATATTCTAATCTTGTTCATCGTTGTATTCTAGGATAGGTGTTAATTCATCAATAGCAGCTTGATCTTTAGATGTGTAGGTTACACCCTCGCCCATGAAATAACCAGTCAGTTCATCAGTAATTAACTTACCATATGGATGACCTACCTTATTATTTGGTAACGATTCATCTGTTTGAACTTTGCTATAGATTTGATTCTTACCTAAATAATACTTTTCTAGCTTATTATATCTCGGAACAGCGACGCCCTGATGTAGATTAATTAATTTTCTAATCAACTCTACTGTGAGAGGCTGTTCTTCACTTAACTTGAAATGAGGTATCATGTATGCTCCTCTCTTGTTTTCATTGGCAGCTTATTTAATTCTGCCATAATCTTTTCTGCGCTCCCATTACCGCCCGCTGCCTTATATGGTTCGTATAAGTATTTATCCAAATCCTAATATTCATCTGTGGTTACATAACCCCGATCGAGATAAAGCTTGCCGAGACTCATAATGCGGTCGTGCGCTAATCCTAATAGTAATTTATTTGTATTGCTTTTTCTGTCTGTAATGCGCATTATAAAAGCCCAAAAACCAGAAGACGCAATACAAGCTAATATTATAGCTAATATTGTACTCATTAAAATAAAGCTCCTCTATCCAATGTTTGTAATTGTTTTCTTTGTGACAAACACTGAATGCCGTATCTACTTGCATCCATAAGGTGGTTAAACTCGTCAATGGGTTTATCTACCCACTCGCCTGTTTGTTTGTCTTTATCAAAAGTGTAGTTTGATAATTCAATCTCGAAGTTCTTACAACTAGGATGAACTATCATTTCATACTCTTGAAGCTTCCTAACACCCTACATAATGCTCTTTGGGCCTTTCTTTGCCTCTTTAATCTTGAGTATCCCTTTCTGTTGTAGCTAAACAATACTGCGCGGCTCAGCTGCATCCGCCATTATAACTGACTTGCTGTATCCATGATCCTTGAGCCATTGCGCCACCAGATCAAGAGTCTGATGCTGTGAATAGAACTCATCACATATATATAACTTCTTATGTTCTTCATCTACTCGCATAACAGATATTGCAGTTGGATCTTCCCAACCAAAGTCTAATCCAATAGCAAGAGGCAATTGAAGGCGCTCTCTATCAAAGTCCTGCACCTTCCAGTTAGTGTAGATTAGACCTTCGCTAATGCCCCAATGTCCTAGGCCTTCAATCTCATAGCGGCGAGGGTAGCGTTCTTTCATTTCATCAAATACTTTCAGGTCATCCTCGCCTAACCACTAGTTGCATTTGTATGTAGTGGTAAGAGCCAGTTTGTTGTCTGTGTTAGGCACATCAAAGAACCGCTTCTTTATCCAACAGTGTTCAGACCAAGGGTTGAATGTCATTATTATCTGCTTGAAATAACCATCAGGCAGCTCGCCCCTGATACTCAAATCAATTTTGTTAAATGCTTCTTCACTTTTGATTTCATATGCTTCTTCAAACCATACTAAATTTACAAAACCTTTATCAACAGTAATGGAAGTAATTTTTAGCGGATCATCTAATCCACGAAAGTATATTTTTTGACCTGTTGGTTTATATGTGGCTTCAAGCGGCACTACCGTAAAATTCCACAATGCGGCGACTCCTAATCTCTATGTTGCCCACTTTAATTGTCGCCAGCAACTATCTCTCTGTGTATTAAATGTCTGTCTAACAACCAGCGCATTCATCAGAGGATATTTCATCATAAGAAAAATTATTTTCATAGCAGCGGTTGTAGATTTCTTGCTACCTCTGCTACCTTTAACTAATAAATATCTTCCTTTAAAATTCCAGAACTTATTATAACCGCCGCCTATTACATCACTCAGTCTTATCTGCTTCATCAGGCAAGTCCTCTACAATCTGGACTGCGCTGCTTACGTCCGCATTAATGTTCTGGTTCTTTGTCTGTAGACCTAGCTGTTTCTGCAATAGATCTAGTGCTTTAAGCGCATACCCAGTTCTTTCTTTATCATCGTCATAAGCAATAGAAGCAAGTTGAATGGCAATAGCCTCAGCATTAATATTGGCTTCTTCATAAATTTTCTGTAGTCGTTCTTCTTTATATTTCTTTACTCTTGGATTATTAAAGAACTCAGATGCGTGACTTCTTACTGTATTAGGATTAGAATGGTCATTTGGAAAACAAGCCCTATATGCGGCGGTGTAGTTATAAGGGCGATGACTCAGATAATAATCTACACAAGTCTTCTGAGATTCTGTTAATGGAAGATTCATATTATCACTTAATCGCTTTGCCATAGTAACCTCCTTCCTTAATTAAATATTTTTTTAAATTTGTCCCAATCTTTTAGAGCTTGGTCTAAGTGTTCATCTTTCTAAAACATCCAATAGTAGTTTCCATTTGTATGGATTCTACGTTCGGTGTATTGTAGGCCATTCAATTTGAGCCAATCCTTTAGCTTGATTGAATAGCAATAAAAATATGTTTTATCCATAGTCAACTCCTTGCTTTGGTTCCTAATTTTTCTTACTAAAGAAATTAGAAAAATATCAAAAGCAAATTGAACTAAAAAGTCTCGACATAAACATCCCAGATCAATAGAAAGAAGACTAAGTGGGGCCGCTCAGTTGAGTGTTGATTTTATCTAGCTCATCTAAGCGGTCTCTGCAAGACCAGTACCACTCGATCTATTTCTTATAGTCTTCCATTGCTTCCTTTAATTCCTCTACCGCCCCAATTAAATCCCTTTCTGTACTCATCATTTTTCTCCTTTTTATAATTAATAGCAAGATGTTTAATATGTTCTCTTTCTCTTGCCTCATTTTCTATAGTTTCACATTTCCAGAGTTCATCTTCTTCATATTCTGCCATATAGTCCATCCTTTTTCTCTTTTCTGTTGTTTAGCGCAGCCCCCTTTAGGGGGCGAGCATAAGGGTCTCCCCAAAGGGGAGAGCCGCCTTTTAATTATTCTTTATTTGTATAGAGAAAAATGAACGAAGTGAATTTTTCTCTATTTTATTTATTCTAGTAAAAACTTTTTACCAATGTGGTAAAGAATTTTTACCAAGGTGGTAAAAACTCTTTACGATTCCACTACTAACCTCAGAATGAAAATCTATCACCCTGTTCTTCTTCATAAGGAAGTGGCGCAGGATTAATAATAATTTCTTCTTCATCTTCTGGTGGAATCTGATAAAATGTGTACTGATTTGATCCTTCTTCTTTTTGCTGTAAATAGCCTAATGCTTCAAGTTCTTTAAATGCTTTTAGATAAGTTGGCTTTGTAATGTGACAGACTGTCATTACATTTTTACTTGATAACGCATATGGTTTTTTATAATTGCTCCACATACACAAATATCTAAAAAGCTTATAAGCGCCAATTGTTTTAATATTTTCCATTGCTTGTAACTCGACTTGATTATTTGTCGCAGTATAAGGATGCCGCCTATCGCATTCTTGCTTCTTCGTTCCCTAAATAATTCTTTGATTTTCGTAAGTAACCATTACAAAAGTTCCCCTGTTTTTTCATAATATGCGGCGGCCGCTGTAAAATATTTCTCAGGCAGACGCCGCTTACCTTTAATAACTTTACTAAATGTGGAATTATCAATTCCTATTTCTCTTGCTTGCTGTTGAAAGGAAACATTTCCCATATATTTTAGTTTGATTGCTGTCTAAATAATTTCTTTTTCACTCATAGCTAATGCTCCTATTTTGTCCAAAAATTGTCATCCACTTCAAAAAGAAACTGGGACGTTTTTAAAGAGATATTATACGTCCCAGTTATAAACACACGTATAGCTTTTGGAGGATGCTATGAATCGTGTAGTAAAAAGAAGAAGAAAGAGATATTATGGCAGATTATGGCTAAAATCTTTGCCAATCAAACAAAGTTAAAAATTAGGTTATACATATTATTTAACTCTGTCCTTACTATATCTTATAGTTATATTATATCAAAAATTTTTCTAAATGTAAAATGTTACTGCTTATATCTTAATCCATTTTCATTTAATGTAAGAGTGGCAGGAGAAACACTTCTGTCCCGCACTCCGAGATCTGCACCTTGGATAGCCGCAGAGAAACAAGAATCGACTCTTCGCTTTTCAATATCAAGAGCTTCAGAAATTTCCTTGGCAGTCGTCCCATTATGTTCTTTCAAGTAATTTAAAATTTTATAACTTGTATCAGTCATTTATTTCAACTCCTTTAAATTCTGTCTAATATATTCTATCTTCTCTTCATATGAAGTATTAATATGATTAATCATACGAGAGAAATCTATAATACGATTTGAAATCTCAACTTTGTCTTTTTCAGGCTCAAAAGGATATTGGATTATTTTCATGACTCGTTGCGGAGTCTTGACACGTTTTAATTTATCAACTAAAATGATGGTGTCCCCAAGTTCTATCTCTTTTGGTAATGCAGAAAGGCTCAAACTATATCCTACGATAGGGGCACAGTGTTGATTTAAATAGGTCTCTGCGGCTATTTTTAAATCTTGTGCCTTATCAATATCTTCATCAATATAGTAGACTGGAAGATATTTATTTGTATAGCTATAATTTTCAACAAAGTTGATACTATTATTAACTGAACCAATATTTAGTCCATCTTTACCAAGTGGATAAACAACAGTACAAATGTTATAAGATTGCCCTTGACGTTTAAGAGTTTTTAATCGCAACTCATTATTAAACAACATGCCACGATTTTTACCAGCTTTCGTATAAACTTTCACTTTTTTATTTTTTGTGTCGTAAATCAGCTCTAAACTAAACTCTGCTTTAATACTTTCGAGGATTTCATAAGCCGATTTATTAGCAAGTTTGTACTCAACAGTATTAGCTACTTTGCTATTGTACTCAATAGACCAAGTCGAATTAATATATGTAAGTGCCTTTTCCATAGCTTGCTGAACATTCAAATCAATGACATCATAAACAGGAATGAGAGAATACTTTAGTTCTTCTATATCTGCGTTGCAAAACACTTCAAAGAAATCATTTGTGGAATAATTTTTTTCTTTGATTACATACCAATAGTCTTTAGTCTCTATATATCCTTCTTCGTCAATAATACTTAAATATTCATCAGTTACAGGCAATTTAAGAGACAGAGTTTGTAGCCCTGTCTCCAAATCTTTTTCTATTTTTGCGTCCTTGCACCTATCTATAAGTTTTAAGAATTTCTTCTTGTCGTTATATACTTTGAACATATGGCGCGCCCCCTTAAATATATCTTGGCTGGTACTCGATACTTACTGTTGCAGTTTTAGAATCTGTAATAGTGATATCATTTGTTCCAGGCAATAACCTTGGAAATTCCCAAGCATCATATTTATCAAAGGCTTCCACTCCATCTAATGTTACAGTCCTATCAATTCCATCAATAACTAAAATTTGTTTGCTTTTAACCTAATTCATTTTGATTGGCTCATCGCTCAATCCTATGATAGTCATAAGCATAACATCATTTTGAGGAATAACGGTCAGGCGGCAAGGGGCTGCCGCCGTTCCGTTATTTATAATAGAAAAGGAATTGTCTGAACTAAAAACAATAGGAAGATAGGTTTTATTGTTTATATCCATCGTTAATCCCTCTTATTAAATAATTTCAGAAACAGAGTTTTCTGTGTCAATCCATCCACTGTCAATCTTCTGCCAGAAGCCATCTCTGACTAATTGCGCGGTAGCTGTAATTCTGTCTCCCTCCTGAAGATTTTTAATGAAATAAGCGTCATCCTTGATAGGATGTGAATATACAGGTAGGAGTTTAACGGAAATACTATAGTTCTTATTAATTGCAGTAGTATTTAATTCAGTTGCCTTTTGATGCGCCCAGCCAAAGTTTCCAAAGAAATAATCTCCGCACTTAGCAGTGTAATGCTGGACTGTTTCTGATGAACAAGTTTGCTTTGTGTCTTCTTTAGAATCACTGTTTTCTGGAATTAAATTTAATACATATTTTGTTACTGTATTTCGCGCATTACCAGAATTTTCTGCTTTGATAGCTAAATCAAGATCAACTGCGCTGATAGAATATTTATCTGTCGCCAAAATAGTAGTATTATCAGCTTGGAACCAAGTGCCATCATATGCTCTATACCATTTGCCAGAAATATTATGTTCGCTGTCAGATGTTTCACCATTAACAGGGATAACAAGTCCTGTTTCATACTTATTAGTTGCAATAGATAAAACATCAGGAGCTTCATAACCTTGAATCTCTGCGGAGGTCTGTACTACATAATTCACATCTGAAATTGTGTAGTTATTCCATCCCGCAAAGTAGTCAACTTTATTAGCATCTACCAACTCTTTATTATCATAATAAATATCTGGGCCAGAATACTTGAGCGTCTCATCTCGCCATTTTTCATCTTTGCAAACTGAAGCAACAGTATGAGAAATAACATCATACATAGTATTATACTGTATTCGTGAACCATCTGGTAATCTATAACCTTTTGGAACAGGAATCCAATAATGAGTTAAAAGATAATTCTTCCAAACTTTAATATACCAAAGAGCGATATTCCTATAAATAATGTTCTTTTCGCTAACCAAACCAGCATTAATATACTGCCAAGTTATTCGTTGTGCGGCTTTAACAGAAATAGAATCCACAGAAGTAGAGAAGTCTCCTAGATCGGTTGTATAACTATGATTTTTATTATAGAAAGTAACATTCTCAAAAGTGCGGTCATATAGGTCTTGTGGATTTTTTATCCCATTTGGAGAGTGCACTGAAAAAGTAACATTTCTATTTGTAGGAGAATAGTTCTTAAAAGCGTCTTCATAGAACCTATACATATTCATCCAAGATTGATTTGTATTTAGGCTATTTGTTATTTCGACGTCTTTTTTATCTATAGGAAGAACATGCCTAGAAAGAGAATCTTCAATGGAACCGCCATAACAACCTTGAGCATAAGCTTCAACGTTATATGGAGATTGATATTGCGTCAATGGATTACCAATTGAGTAAACCAATGTGGCATTTCTCTTATTAGAAACATTGGAAATTTGATAATAATTTTCATTATTACGATTATCAAATAACCTCGGTGCTCTTGCGTATCCTCTCCCGTCTTTGCCGAAATAAAAACCTGGAGCATTCTTGAGACTTCCACGAAGATCTGTGGTATATCCGCTTTTTATTTCAACATCCCAAATGGCTTTTGATTGATCCAATTCAGGAACAAAAGTGTATTTATCTATACCTAACGGAATAGATAATCCCTGATCTCCTTTAGTACCATCAAAATATGCCATATAATTAGCAGTCATTTGAGGTATATATAGAATCTGTTGTATTCCTGTTGTGACTAGTTCCTCAAAAGTGAATTCGTTCTTTACAGTATCCCAAGTTCTCGGATTCCATAAAAACAAACCATCTTGATAACTATTATCTGGTTTATATTTATTTCTTTCAACTCCGAAG
>Ga0256406_1004895_pt1 | contig 14810 bp, 9 predicted proteins | sample RumenRJG_03DNA_FD_185986 | JGI IMG/M metagenome (GOLD analysis project Ga0256406, IMG submission 185986) | Bovine rumen microbial communities from Lethbridge, Alberta, Canada - RJG_03 | ecosystem: Host-associated > Mammals > Digestive system > Stomach > Rumen | place: Canada: Alberta | collected... | reverse complement strand
GGAGCTCTGAGGCTCAACCTGCGGGGCTAAAGCCTGTGCATGACCATTTTCCTTTCCCTTTTCCATCTAAAAATGGCAGGGCTGTCCACTCAGCACGAATGCTGATTGCAATTTGGGAAGATACATGTAGTTCCGTGGAAGAAAAAGGTTGTTGAAAAATAACGAAATTTGGATATACTATATTGAACACCCTATCAATTTGTTAGAAAGATAAAACAATAGTCAAACTCTTCATCGGCTAATTGGTCAAACATATGTCAGCCAAATGAACGACATATGTTTGACCCTGTGAACTGCTTTCAAAACCGATGCTCACCAATCTGCTTGACGATGAACTCGGCTGCAAACCGCCCCATCGCCACATAGCCCTGCGGATTAGGATGGAGCCAGTCGCTCTGCCACTCCCTCCTCAACTGGAGCTTATCGGCTGGGTCGCGCATCAGTTCATCGAAATCGATAACCCCGTCATAGTCCTTGTTGTTTCTTATCCACGCATTCACGGCCTGCCTTGCAGCCTCTCGCCCTAAAGAGAAATAGCCACTCCCCTTACAGGGAGTAATGGTAGCTATATAGGCGCGCAAGCCCCGCTGATGAGCTTTCTCGGCCATTCCCTTGTAGGCCTCTATGAGCCGGCGGGCCGTTGTCAGAGGCTCACGGCTCGTACCCAAATCGTTGATACCCTCAAAGACGATGACAGCTCTGACGCCGCGCTGAGCCAGCACATCACGTCCGAAACGCTCTACTGCGGGTTTCCCATAACCGACGCTGAGCACTCTGTTGTTGCCGATGCCGAGGTTGAGCACAGCACAATGGGGCACCTCCTTGAAGCTATGAAGGAGTGGCGACGAGGGACTATTAAGATATTTGCTCATCTCGTCAGGCCAGCGATTCTGCTTGTCAGTGGTAGAGCCCTTACCGTCAGTGATGCTGTTCCCGATGATGGCAATACCCGGCTCGGAACTGTTGACAACGTCGACAGAGGCTATATTGAACCACTTCTCATAGCGGAACGAATTGGCGAAACTCATCTCAGGGTTGCTATAGCCTTTCAGGATATAGCTTGTTGTACGGGAACCCATGTGGACAGTAGGCTCCTTGGGTGCCTTCTTGTAATTGATGGTAATGGCCAAAAGCTGGAGAGGCCTAAGGTCGAAATGCTCAGCGTCGGAGATGACTGCCTTGCCCGGCTCTATCACCACACGCTCACGCCCACGAAAGTTCAGATAGTGCGCACTCTTGGGCTCGATTTCCCACCCTTCCTTGGCATTCGCGATATAGACCGAACGTATTTCCACAGGCTCGCTGCTGAGTTCATTTGAGAGCTCAAGCCTTACCATATTGCCACCGGCCGAAACCTTTACTATCTGGCGGACAGAGCGGAAAGTCATCTCATTATTATAAGGCATATAGCTCCTTACAGGGGTCTGTTGAGCCGTGGCCCATGTAGTGAGCCAGCGTTCCTGCCACACCGCAGGCTCCTGCTTCTGAGCAGACACCGCCATGGCGAAGGAAAACAGAAAAACAAATAATAACTTTTTCATCAGCCTGCAAAGTTAGTGTATAAAAGTGGAGCAAAGGCAACGAAAAAGATAAAATTGTTGTATCTTTGCAAATGTTTCCTATATATCATAATATGAACCCACTACTTCTATTTGTATGCACGAGGCATACTGTGCCACAGATAATAGATAAGAAGGCCGACGGCAGTTTCTCGCAATTCGACCGAGTCGTACACCGCCCCTGAAAGGGCAACTCCTACCGTTGGCACCTTTATGAAAAGAAACCAAACAAAAAAAACAATATGATGAAAAGACTCTCGTTCTTTTTAGCTTTGGCCTTACTGGCCATTCTCACAGCCTCAGCTTCCGACAGGCCGCTGTGGCTTCGCAACTGTGCGATTTCCCCCGACGGCACCACCATTGCCTTCGCCTACAAGGGAGATATCTTCACGGTACCCGTGACAGGAGGCAGTGCCACGCAAATCACGTCTAATCCGGCCTTCGACAACTATCCAGTATGGAGCCCCGACAGCAAATGGATAGCCTTCACATCCAAACGCGAGGGAAGTTTCAATGTCTGGATGGTGAGCCGACGCGGTGGCACACCCAAACAGCTCACGCGCTCTACAAACGGAGGAGTGCCTGTGCGCTGGCTCGACGGCGGGCATGTGCTCTACAACACCATGGGCATGCCGTCGGAGAAATCTATCATCTTCCCGAGTTCACAGTTCCACCAGGTATTCGTCGTCGACACTACAGGCAACAGACCGAAAATATGGAATGAGACGCCGATGAACAGTCTCGACATCAACGCGGCCGGTGATGTCATCTATCACGATGTGAAAGGCTATGAAGACCAGATGCGCAAGCATCATCAGTCGCCCATCACACGCGATATTTGGCTCTACAGCAAGGGGAGCTACCGGAAGCTCACTGACTTCAAGGGCGAGGACCGCAATCCCGTATGGGCTTCCGACGGAAAATCGTTCTACTATCTCAGCGAGGCCGACGGCACATTCAACGTGTGGAAGCGAAGTCTTGACGGCAGCCAGCAGACCCAGCTGACGCATTTCGCCAAGAATCCGGTACGCTTTCTGTCTGTAGCCCATAACGGGACACTCTGCTTTGGCTACGACGGCGAGCTCTACACCATGAAGGAAGGAAGCGATCCCCAACGCATCAGCGTCTCAATAACTACTGACAGCTACGACGACCAGCTCATCCGCCAAATCTATCGCAACGGTGCTACCGAGGTGAAGGTTTCGCCAAGCGGAAAGGAAGTGGCTTTCGTACTCCACGGTGATGTCTATGTCACATCCGTCGACTACACCACTACGAAGCAGGTAACCGACACGCCAGAGCAAGAACGCAGCATCGACTTTGCTCCCGACGGGCGCAGCATCGTCTACGCGTCGGAGCGTAACGGACTCTGGCAGATTTACAAATCAACCATCAAGAAGAGCGACGAGAAGCTGTTCACCTACGCCACAGAACTCGAAGAGGAGCAACTCGTAAAGTCGGACAGCACCTCGTTCCAGCCCTCATATAGTCCCGACGGCAAAAGCGTGGCCTTCCTGGAAAATCGTACAACCCTGCGCGCCGTCGACGTAAAAAGTCATAAGGTGCGAACGCTCCTTGACGGACGCTACAACTACTCCTACTCCGACGGTGACGTGAACTTCTGCTGGAGTCCCGACAGCCGATGGCTGCTTGCCGACTACATAGGCTACGGTGGATGGAACAACAAGGACGTGGCTCTGGTACCGGCCGACGGAAGCGGTAAGGTGACGAACCTCACACAAAGCGGATACAGCGACGGCAACGCCAAATGGGTTCTTGGAGGCAAGGCCATGATTTTCGAAAGCGACCGCGCAGGCTTCCGAAGTCACGGGTCGTGGGGATCGGAAAGTGATGCCTACATCATGTTCTTCGATCTCGGCGCCTACGAGAAATTCCGTATGAATAAGGAGGACCGTGCGCGACTTGAGGAACAGCAGAAAGTTGAGAAGGACAAGAAAGACAAGGAACCCGTCGACGTCAGTAAAAAGAAAGAGGAGCCCAAACCCATTGTACTGGCATTGGACACGGTGAATTGCCGCGACCGGGTAATCAGACTCACAGTAAACAGCTCGCGCTTAGGCGATTTCGTTCTCGATCCGAAGGGAGAAACACTTTACTATCAAGCAGCATTTGAAGGAGGATACGACCTGTGGAAGCACGACCTCAAGGAGAACCGCACACAAATAGTAATGAAAAACGTGGGCGGCGGCGAGATGGTTCCCGATAAAGACTTCAAGTTCCTCTACCTCTGCTCCGGAGGCAGTATCAAGCAAATCAATGCCTCAGCAGGTTCACAAAAAAACATTGACTTCGAAGCACGCTTCAATTACCAGCCCTATAAGGAGCGCGCCTACCTCTTCGACCACGTCTGGAGACAAGTAAAAGACAAACTGTATGACCCTAACCTGCAAGGAGTTGACTGGAACTACTACCGACAGGAATATGAGAAGTTCCTGCCCTACATCAACAACAACTACGACTTCTCCGAGATGCTCTCCGAAATGCTCGGCGAGCTCAATGTCTCTCATACAGGAGCACGCTACTATGCTCCCGGCCCTTCCTTCCCAACTGCCACGCTTGGACTCTTCTATGACTCCACGTATGAGGGCGACGGGCTTCGCATCAAGGGAATCCTGAAGGGCGGACCGCTCACGCTCATCGACAGCAAAGTAGTACCGGGCACCATCATTGAGGCTATTGATGGAGAGAAGATTCTGAAGAACCAAGATTTCAGCCACATGCTTGACGGCAAGGCCGGACGCAAAGTGAGACTCACGGTGAAAATACCGGGCAAGGGCGAAAGTACTGACGTCATCGTAAAGGCTATCAGCTACGGCCAACAGATGGACTTGCTCTACAAGCGTTGGGTGGAACGCAACCGGCAACTCGTGGACAGTCTGAGCCACGGACAATTAGCCTACGTCCACGTCAGAGCTATGGACAGCGAAAGCTTCCGACAAGTGTTCTCCGAGCTACTGAGCGACAAGAACCGGCGCCGCAAGGCTGTCATTGTGGATGAGCGTCACAACGGTGGAGGATGGCTCCACGACGACCTCTGCACGCTGCTCAGTGGCAAAGAGTATCAGAGGTTCATGCCCCGCGGACGTTACGTGGGCTACGATCCCTGGAACAAATGGGTGAAGCCTTCGTGCGTTCTCATGTGCGAGGATGACTACAGTAACGGACACGGATTCCCACTTACCTACAAGGCTCTCGGAATAGGGAAACTGATAGGAGCTCCTATGGCAGGAACAATGACTGCCGTCTGGTGGGAACGCCTCATGGACTCCTCGCTCGTATTCGGTATACCTCAAGTGGGGTGCATGGATATGGAAGGACACTACGCTGAGAACAAACAACTCGATCCGGACATCGTCGTCTACAATACACCTAAAGATTATCTCTCAGGACACGACAGACAACTCGAAAGAGCTGTCGAAGAGATGATGAAGAACTGACGGGAACTCTTCTGAAGGAGTAACGTACGGGCTGGACCTCATTAGCGGTCCGGCCCTTTTTACATTAACGAAGTACAGACACAATGTCAGTAAAAACAGACAAGATGACATAATCTTCTTGTTGGTATATTCCTTGCAAAAGAAAAGGTGAAAGGCAGTGCGAAAGCACAGCCCGCATAACAGAATATTAACAACAAAAAAATAGGAGACTATGATTATGTTACCCACTATGCAGAGAAACAGTTGGTTACCCGACGCATTCGATGATTTCTTCAATACTGATTTCATGCCGCGCGCCAACGCTACCACCCCCGCCATCAACGTGATAGAGAAAAACAAGAAATACGTAGTAGAACTTGCAGCCCCAGGCCTCAAGAAAGACGACTTTACTGTGACTGTGGATGCCGATGGCAATCTGAAGGTCCGCATGGAAAAGAAGCAAAACAATGAGGAGAAAGATGAGAAGGCCCATTACCTTCGCCGCGAGTTCGCCGACAGCCAATACGAGCAAACACTGGTTCTGCCCGAAGATGTTGAGAGGGATTCCATTTCCGCCAAAGTAGAAAACGGAGTACTCTACATAGAGTTGCCCAAGGTGGGTCAGGACGAGCAGAAGGTACAGCGCGAGATAAAGGTAGGCTGATTCCGACAGACCAGAATCCACTATTGGATTATCAGCCACAAACGCATAAACAGGCCGGCATTCAAAGAAGAGTGCCGGCCTTTTATATTTCTTTAGATGTCTTTTCTTTGCGAAGTGGCTCAAAACGAGTAACTTTGCACCCAAGATACATATACATTATCATCATAGATACATTATGGCAAAGAAAGCTTTACTGATGATTCTCGACGGATGGGGAATCGGCAAGCATGGTAAGGGCGACGTTATCTACAACACTCCAACGCCTTACCTGGATTATCTGAATGCAGTTTCAGCACACTCCCAGCTCATGGCCTGTGGCGAGGACGTAGGTCTTCCCAAAGGGCAGATGGGCAACTCGGAAGTGGGACACCTCAATATTGGCGCAGGACGAATCGTCTATCAGGACCTGGTAAAAATCAACAAAGCCTGTGAGAGCGGTGATATCCTGAAAAACAAGGAGATTGTCAATGCCTACAGCTACGCACAGAAGACAGGCAAGAAACTCCATCTGATGGGACTCACGTCCACGGGTGGTGTGCACTCCAGCCTTAACCACCTTTTCAAACTTATCGAGATTGGTAAGGAATACAATCTGAAGGACGTCTATGTGCATTGTTTCATGGACGGACGTGACACTGATCCCAAGAGCGGCAAAGGCTTTATTGAGGACATCGAGAAAGTCTGCAACGAGAATGGAGCTCACATAGCAAGTATTGTAGGACGTTTCTACGCAATGGACCGCGACAAACGCTGGAACCGCGTGAAGGAGGCCTATGACCTGCTCGTAGAAGGCAAAGGCAAACAAGCCACCGACCTGGTGAAAGCCATGCAGGAAAGTTACGATGAAGGCGTTACGGACGAGTTCATCAAACCTATCAACAACTCAAATGTTGACGGTACCATTAAGGAGGGCGACGTGGTAATCTTCATCAACTTCCGAAACGACCGTGCCCGCGAGCTCACTCAGGTACTCACCCAGCAGGACATGCCCGAAGAGGGAATGCACACCATAAAGGACTTGCAGTACTACTGCATGACACCCTACGATGCCGACTTCAAAGGTGTACACATCCTTTTCCCCAAGGAAAACGTTCAGGACACTTTGGCTGAATACCTCTCGCGCATGGGCAAGCGTCAACTGCATACAGCAGAAACAGAGAAATATGCCCACGTGACCTTCTTCTTCAATGGTGGCCGTGAAGCTCCATTCCCCGGAGAGGACCGCATACTGGTACACTCACCGAAAGTAGCCACATACGACCTGAAGCCTGAGATGAGCGCTTACGAGGTAAAAGACAAACTTGTCGGTGCCATTAAGACACAACAATATGACTTCATCGTAGTGAACTTCGCCAACGGAGATATGGTGGGCCATACTGGTGTCTACAACGCCATAGCCAAGGCCGTGTGGGCTGTAGACCACTGCGTGCACGATGTTATCGAAACAGCCAAAGCCAACGACTACGAGGCTATTATTATCGCTGACCACGGTAATGCCGACAACGCCATCAACCCTGACGGCACGCCCAATACAGCACACTCGCTAAATCCTGTCCCCTTCATCTACGTGACCAACAACAACAGCGCCACAGTGAAGGACGGCCGTCTGGCCGATGTCGCTCCCTCCATCCTGCACATCATGGGCTTGGAGCAACCCGCAGATATGACGGGCGAAAATCTTATCAGTGACAAGTAATCCATCCACTCCTGTCCTCCTCCCGGCGAAAAGGCCGAGGGGAGGATTCGATTTTTTGAGGCCTGCAGAAACTTCTGCCGGCCATTTTTAATTCAAGGTATTCTGATACCGATAACAACAATACTCATGGATGTCAAGATAGAACAGTCGTGGAAACAGCATCTCGGCAATGAATTTGAGAAGCAGTATTTTGTCGATCTCACACAAATGGTGCGTCAGGAATATCTCCACTACCCCTGCTATCCACCAGGACACCTCATCTTCAACGCCTTCAACCTCTGCCCTTTTGACGAAGTGAAAGTGGTAATTATCGGTCAAGATCCTTATCATGAACCGGGACAGGCAATGGGACTGAGTTTCTCTGTACCAGACGGCATCATGATTCCCCCATCGCTCGTCAACATCTTCAAAGAAATAGAAATGGACCTCGGCAAGCCCATGCCTCGCAATGGTGACCTCACACGCTGGGCGCGACAAGGAGTGTTGCTGCTCAATGCCACGCTTACCGTACGTGCCCACCAGGCCAACAGTCACCAGCGACTGGGTTGGAGCCAGTTTACGGACGCTGCTATCCAGGCACTCAACCGCGACCGCGAAAACCTTGTATTCATGCTTTGGGGCAGCTACGCGCGTAGCAAGGCCGCCTTCATCGACCGCAACCGCCATCTTGTACTCGAATCTGTTCACCCCTCTCCCCTATCAGCCAATCGTGGCGGGTGGTTTGGTCTCCATCAATTCTCACGTTGCAATCTTTACCTTCAGGCGCATGGCCAGTCGCCCATAGAATGGTAGAAACAGTACAGGACCCATTACATTAGAACAGAACGCACTGACAAAAATGAAAGAACTGCACATCGTACAAGTGGGCAACGTCATCGTCTCGCCCGACATCTTCACCGAGAAATTCTGCTGCGATCTGCACGCCTGCAAGGGAGAATGTTGCGTCGAAGGCGATGCTGGTGCCCCAGTAACGCTCGATGAAATCGGCGAAATTGAAGAAGCACTCGACGTAGTATGGCCCGATTTGAGCGCATCGGCACAAAGCGTCATCGACAAGCAAGGAGTAGCCTACACCGACCGGGACGGCGATTTGGTAACGAGTATCGTAGGAGGGAAGGATTGCGTTTTCACTTGCTATCACGATCTCGACTTAAACGACGGACAGCCACCGGTACGAAATTGCTGTCTGTGCGCATTCGACTGTGCCTTCCGCAAAGGAAAGACGAAATGGAGGAAGCCTATCTCTTGCGAGCTCTATCCCATACGCGCAAAAGAATTCTCAAACGGTCTCACTGGTATTAACTACAATCGGTGGAAAGTTTGCAAAGAGGCCGTCAAAAAAGGTGAAGAACTTAACATTCCTCTTTACGTATTCCTAAAAGAACCTCTTATCCGGAGATTCGGAAGTGAATGGTACAACGAACTTTGCGAAGTGGCACAAGTTTTACTAAAGGATGCAGACGTTCTGTAAAGAGCATCCAGAAGGAAAAGCGCAAGAAACCATTACCAGGGGGAGCCCGTTTTGGGCCAATCAGTCGGAGGCTCCAAGATGAGGCCCTCTACTTTCTGCACTTGTGACACGCGGAAAGACTCGTCGCCGCACACCAACACACGCCTGCAAACGGGCAGGGTGAACTTGAGGCAAGCCTGTTCGTCCATTTGGCCACTACACACGTATTCGAGCCCTCCAATGTTAATTACCTCGCCAGGCTTAGCATCTCTCAGAGTGACACGAATCCAACCCCGAAAGCCCGTTCCAAACTCGTACCACACACTGTCGTGTTCAGTGTCAAAATACTTAGGACTAATTATTCTTGACACTTTCCAACCATCCTCCCGCTCCGGCATCAGGCAGACAGCCTCTTCAGCACAACTTTCAGTCTCGCTTGCATTTGTCCATAGAGCCAAAGAGTTGTCGCTGCCGAGAGTCCAGTCGGAAAGCAAAGAAGCCCCATCAGTCGCCTCTCCGCCGTTTGGAAGCAAGCGCCGGTCAGCAAGCCGGCAAAGCCACGAGGCATCAGAATCATAACAGAACTTCCGCCCCAACGCATCACATCCCGCAAGATTGACAGCTACCTGACGCTTAGACAGATGGGGGAAAGAGGGAGAATAGAACACAGATATTACATTGTTGCCACGGCGAAGAAATCTCTCTATCTGGTAGCTCACCCCCAGGGCTCCGTCATCGGGATATTGACGGCAGGGCATCAATACGCTCGTACTCACATTGCGCCCATTAACATAGATATCGAAGAGGCCTGTCGTTATTAAGGTGAGAGAGGCCCGCAGAGGCTTGGTTTTGAAGGTGTAGGTACGACTGAACCACACACACGAGAAACTGACGGCCCGCTCACATCCTATCCATGCCGGTCGCCACACTTGCGCCCACATAACGACTGGCATGAAGAGGATAAACCATAATATCAACAATCTTCTTGGTATCATATCATTAAAACGGCAAGCATAAAATATGCTTGCCTTTTTCCTTTGTTTCAGAGTGTTGCCACACCTTGTTTGCTGAGCTTAACAAGCTTACTTGTCCCGTTATATTTCACTGTAACCTTGGCGTTCTTCGGTCCATGAAGTGTAGCCTCCTTTACCTGACCATCCTTCCACGCAAAGTCCACGGTGAAGCCTCCACGGGCACAGATTCCGCTCACCGAGCCCTCACTCCAAGCCTTGGGTAAGGCTGGCAACAAGGTCACTACGCCGTCGCCGCTCTGGATGAGCATCTCACAGACTCCGGCCGTACCACCAAAGTTACCATCAATCTGGAAAGGTGGATGGGCATCGAAAAGATTGGCATAGGTACCACCACCTCCATGATAGCTTTCTGGAGCATCGGGATTCACATAGTTCAACAGGTTCTTGTACACCTTGTAGGCATGCTCTCCGTTGCCAAGACGTGCCCAAAGGTTGATGCGCCATCCTGTACTCCATCCTGTACTGTGGTCGCCCTTCTGCTCTAAGGTCTTGCGGCAGGCTTCAGCAAGCTCGGGCGTAGCAGACGTCGATATGTGGTGACCCGGATAGAGCCCGATGAGGTGGCTCTGATGACGGTGATGAGGATCAGCATCATTCCAGTCGTAGTACCATTCATTGAGATCGCCGAGATGGCCCACTGTGTAAGGATGCAGTCGAGCCAGTTTACCTGCTATTTCCTTCGTAAACTTATCATTGATGCCTAACACCTTGGCTGCGGCCAACGTGTTGCGGAAAAGCTCCTTTATAATAGCTAAATCAGCCGTTCCACCATAACAGCTCTGCCCTCTGAAACCATTTACTAAATAGACATTCTCCGGGCTCGTACTGGGAGCAGTAATGAGCTCTCCCGGCTTTTTGGGATTATCAACAAGCCAGTCGGACATAAACTCCGAGGCACCTTTGAGCAGAGGATAACCTTCCGTGCGGAGGAACTGCTTGTCCTGCGAGAAACTGTAATGTTCCCAAAGCTGCTGTGAGAGCCAGGCAAAGCCCATGTTCCAGTTTGCCCACTGAGGCTCGCCATTAACAGGATTTGCCATAGCCCAGGCATCGGTATTATGGCTGCTGCACCATCCACGGTTGATACCATAATAATTACGGGCAGCATAGCAACCGTTCACGGCAAGATTATCCATAAGCTGGAAAAGGGGCTTAGTAAGTTCACCGAGGTTACACACTTCAGCCGGCCAATAGTTCTCTTCAAGATTGATATTCACCGTGTAGTTGCTTCGCCACGGAGCTTTCACATGGATATTCCATAGTCCCTGAAGGTTGGCAGGGATACCGGGAGTACGCGAGCAAGAGATGAGCAGATAGCGGCCGAACTGAGCATACAGCGTCTCTAAATACTGATTGCTTCCGGGATTCTTAGAGTATTCCTCAAGCTGTCGGTCTGTAGGCAATGTGTTGGCCTTGGGATCGGGAGTACCCAAAGTGAGACTCATACGGGCAAAGAGACTGCGATAGTCATCCACATGGCGTTTCCTGACAGCAGCATAGCCGTCGGCGCCTGCATGCTCGGCAGCCGTTCTGGCTTGCTCCATGTAGGGTGCGCCCTCCTTCACAGGATGCTTGTCGAAACCATTGTAACTTGTGGTATTCACTAAGTAGATTGTTGCCTCGCTGGCACCGCGCAGCCACAACGTAGAATCAGAGGCTGCGACTTCACCTCCTTGATGCTCTACCTTGAGAATGGTGCAGAAATGCGTACTCTCATCAGCATCGCCTACAGCATGGCCAGTCATGGTGATGCGTCTGTCAGCGGCTTTCGACTGATGAGGAATGAGTGAAGTCAGACTAAGAGCATAGTTCAGGCGGCCCGGCTGTGAGGCTGAAATACGGATAGCAATGAGACCATCGGGATGGGAAACAAGGTATTCACGGCGATATGTAACCCCGGCACGCACATAACGGTCGCGGCAGAGAGCACTGTCAATATCAAGCTCGCGCTGATACCCACTCACCTGACCCAAAGAAAGGTCCTTGATGTAAAGTAAGCCAAGAGGCATATAATAAGCCGAGTTAGGTCCCTGCACAAAACGCTGGAGGGAGTCGGCTGCACGATAGTTCTCCTGAAAGAGAACCTTTCTGATTTCAGGTATCCACTTACTCTGTCCTTGTCCCAACGAACGGTCATAGGGTTTGCCGCTCCAGAGCGTGAGGTCGTTAAGAGCAATCACATCATTATCGGCATCGCCATACACAGTGGCTCCGAGCCTGCCGTTGCCAAGAGGCAGAGCCTGCTCGAAAGCCGTGGCAGCCTTTTTATACCAAAGTTTCAGAGGTTGTTGTGCCGCCTCCGCTTCTGCGACACACAGCAATGAGGCAGCAATGATTGGTAATGTTTTGAGGTTCATGTTATAAAGAGTAGAAACTGAAAAGGGCAGGCTCTCCATTGCAGGAAAGCTTGCCCCGTTGTTAATTAAGCATCAATATTGGCGTAAGTAGCGTTCTCCTCGATGAACTCACGACGCGGTTCCACGTCGTCGCCCATGAGCATAGAGAAGATTTCGTCGGCCTCAGCGGCATTCTCTATCGTCACCTGCTTCAGCAGACGGTTCTTGGGGTCCATGGTAGTCTCCCAGAGTTGTTGCGGATTCATCTCACCGAGTCCCTTGTAGCGTTGGGTGTGGATGCCGTTCTTGCCGTCTTCTGTACCCTGGCCGTACTTGTCGAGGAAAGCCTGACGCTGCTGGTCGGTATAGCAATATTCGCTGACCTTCTTATATGTACACTTATAAAGAGGCGGCGTAGCTATATATAGATGTCCTTCCTCAATGACCTTCGGCATATAGCGGAAGAAGAGTGTCATGATGAGGGTGTCGATGTGGGAGCCATCGACATCGGCATCGGTCATGATGATAATCTTGTCGTAGCGAAGCTTGTCGATGTTAGCCTCGAAATCATCCTCACCGTCAACACCGAACCTGACACCGATGCTCTGAATGATGTTCATCACCGACTCAGCCTCGAAAACACGGTGGCGCTGCACCTTCTCCACATTCAGAATCTTACCGCGCAAGGGCAGGATAGCCTGATGGAAACGGTCGCGGCCCTGCTTGGCCGAGCCGCCTGCCGAGTCACCCTCGACGAGGAATATTTCCGTATCCTTCGGGTCTTTGAGTGAGCAGTCAGCGAGCTTGCCCGGCAGACCGCCTCCGCTCATGAAGCTCTTGCGCTGCACACTCTCGCGGGCTCTGCGGGCTGCCACACGGGCCTGAGCAGCAAGAATCACCTTGTTGCAAATCATCTTGGCCTCGTTGGGATGCTCCTCCAAGTAGTTGGAGAGCGCCTCACCGACAGCCTGCTGCACGGCTCCCGACACCTCGCTGTTGCCCAACTTCGTCTTCGTCTGACCTTCGAACTGAGGCTCAGCGACCTTGATGGAGATAACGGCCGTGAGCCCCTCACGGAAATCCTCGCTGGCTATCTCTATCTTCGACTTCTCTATTTCGCGCTTTATCTGAGGGTCATTGTCAGCATAGTTCTTCAAGGTGCGCGTCAGAGCGATACGGAAACCCGTGACATGGGTACCGCCCTCAATGGTGTTGATGTTATTGACGTAGGAGTGGAGATTCTCGTTATAATCGGTGTTATACATGATGGCCACCTCTATGGGCACACCCTGTTTTTCTGTCTTCAGATAAATGACATCGTCGAAGAGATGGGTGCGATGGCGGTCCACGTAGCGCACAAACTCCTTCAGACCGTCCTTGGCATGAAACACCTCCTGGCGTCCGGCTTTGCCCGTCTCGGGATCGGGACGCATATCGGTGAGCGTTATCTTGATACCGGCATTCAGATAGGCAAGCTCTCTCATGCGGCGGGCTATAATGTCCCACTGATAATGCGTTGTGGTGAAAATGGTGGGATCGGGCCAGAACTGCTGGCGAGTGCCTCGCTTCGTAGTCGTGCCGACAACCTTTACCGGATAAAGCGGCTTTCCTTTCTCATACTCCTGCTGATAAATCTTACCGTCACGGTATACCTGCGACGTCATGTGCGTGGACAAAGCATTGACACAGCTCACACCCACACCATGAAGACCGCCGCTCACCTTGTAGCTTCCTTTGTCGAATTTGCCACCGGCATGGAGGACGGTCATCACCACCTCCAAGGCGCTCTTGTGAAGCTTCTTGTGCTCGTCAACGGGAATACCGCGGCCATTGTCCTCCACCGTAATGCTCTCATCAGCATTGATGGTCACCTCAATCTCGGTGCAGTAGCCGGCCATAGCCTCGTCAATAGAGTTGTCGACAGTCTCGTTGACCAAGTGATGGAGACCCTTCTCGCTGATGTCTCCAATGTACATGGCAGGGCGCTTGCGCACTGCCTCTAACCCTTCGAGTACCTGAATATTACTGGCTGAGTAACTGCTCGAATTGCTTTGATTATCTGCCATTGTCGTTATTATCAATTTATAATATGCAAAGATAGCCATTTTCCGTCACATGACGAAGAAAACCGTCCACTTTATTGGCGAGTTTTACCAATCTCAAAACACGCTCAATGCCCTGCTGGCGGACGGTTGCTAGAGCCACACCCCGCGTCTTGCAGCAAATGCAAGATGACGTCTCCAACGGGCATCCAGAAAGGGAGCATCCGTGTGGATACTCCCTCTTTATAGATTCACCCGACTTCGTCAATGCGTCACACTAAATTATAATGAATGATGCTGTTAATATTCTTATATAGGTAAGGGTTGACAGACATTCATATTATTTTTGACCAAAACCAGCAAAACACTTGCTGTGATGCAATGGCTGCGCCCTTTGTTGCTTCTCTGTTGTCGGCGTGCTTCGAAGCAAGCTTCGGCAAGCCGACAACAGAGAAGCAACAGCCTTCGTTCCTAAGGCTTGCATCACAGCAAGAAAAACCGTAAAAACAGGCTAACGCGGTGTCAGCCGAATGACAACTTTTTCAGGCATGGCAGATGAATGAACAAGCAAAATCACGACAACCAAAATCAG
>Ga0256406_1004894_pt1 | contig 14816 bp, 13 predicted proteins | sample RumenRJG_03DNA_FD_185986 | JGI IMG/M metagenome (GOLD analysis project Ga0256406, IMG submission 185986) | Bovine rumen microbial communities from Lethbridge, Alberta, Canada - RJG_03 | ecosystem: Host-associated > Mammals > Digestive system > Stomach > Rumen | place: Canada: Alberta | collected... | reverse complement strand
GCTCACCACACCATCAGCGTCGGCAGAAACAGAACACCAACCCTCCACCGACACTGAGACACCCGCAAGCGTCGGCAGAAGCAGGAGAAGGAGTTGCCGTGAAAGCAATCGTTACCGGAGCGTCCAGCGGATTGGGACGCGATATGGCACTGTACCTCGCCGAACTCGGATACAATCTCGCGCTCGTGGCACGCAATCAGGCGCGTCTGGACAATGTAGCGCAAGAAGCGCAGCGGATCGCAAGCGCGCACGGCAAAACCATCACGGTCGAAACCGTCGCGCTCGATCTGGCGCAGCGCAGCGCGTGCGAGCAACTGTTCGCGCGCTACCGTGACGAACGTATCGACCTGCTCGTCAATAACGCCGGATTCGGCCTGTTCGGCGACTTCACCGACACCCCGCTGGACCGCGAGCTCGAGATGATCAACCTCAACGTGGTTTCCTACCACGTGCTCACCAAGCTGTTCGTCCGCAAGTTCAGGCGTGACGGGCGTTGCCGGCTGCTCAACGTGTGCAGCGCCGCCGGATTCCTGGTCGGACCGCGTCTCGCTACTTACTACGCGACCAAGAATTACACGCTCAAACTCACGCTGGCCGTAGCGCAGGAGCTGCGGCGCGACCGCGTTCCTGTCACCGTGAGCGCGCTGTGCCCTGGACCGGTCGACACGCATTTCAACGCGACCGCGGGCGGGGAGTTCCTCACGCCGGGCGCATCCAGCCGCGCGGTTGCAAGGTATGCGATCGACAAGACGCTGGCCGGCAAGCTCATCATCGTGCCGACCTGGCAGGTGAAGGCCGGGCTGTTCGTCGCGCGATTCCTGCCGTGGAGCGCACAACTGCGGCTCATGGACCGGTACGATCGCGGGAGGTAGAGCGCCCGAATCAGCGAATCAGGCCACCCAAAGCGTATCTTTGTGAGGATTGGCTCACAAAATGGACGGCACGGCACCTGAAATCAACAAGCCTGACGATCCCAGATGCCTCCGTGTGAGGATTCACTCACACAACCGTAACGCGCAACGGACGCCGGTAACGTGAGATGAGCGCGCTTCCCGGATAAGCCACTCAAGATGAGAACCGTTTGTCACCCAACCGCTCGCTCGCCGTATCACAAACTCGCTGCGCTCACAGGCTTTCCAGCGTAACCAGTTGGGGAATCAGACAAGCTAGCTGCGTCCAGCAACCCGCCAGCATAACCAGTTTGGAAAGGCGGCGGTCGCCCGGAAGTCACGCAGTCCCGAGCAGGAGCCTGGCGCGATACGAAAAATCGCGACACCAAGCCGGTACCGCGATCGCGAGAGCGGATGACGGGAGTCGAACCCGCCTCTGAAGCTTGGGAAGCTTCCATTCTACCGATGAACTACATCCGCAGATGCACAGCAAAGCCGCACATACAAGTAAGCACTTTACCACAGCACGCCGATTTACGCACCCCTGTCCGCACGGGACCACTACCCGGGACGCTGACGCCGCTACCGAACCCCTAGGACTATCGTCGCAAGAGCACAATATCTGGAGGGACACATGGAGGGACACATGGACAAAGGACTGCTCATCGCGCAGATCGTGCTCGACATACTGCTGATCGTCTTCGGCGTCAAGGGTCATGACGTTCCGATTATCATCATCGCGGCGGCCGGTATGATTCTTGACGTCATCGGCTGGTGGTGGCAGTCGCGCACGAAACGGCAGTAGCATGGTGCGGCTCGTCCGGCCGTTCGTCCGACTGGGTGTCTCCGCGTTCGTCTGACTGTTCGCCTGATTATTTGCCCGATTGTTTATCTGGCAGCTCGCCCGATTGTTCGTCTGCCGGTCGAGCCGGCGTCACCCGGCGTGCACACCCGGGCGGTACAGTGGCCCTAGCAATATGCAGGCGGTCTTGTTCCGCTCCAACATACGCTCCGCACACCCACCCGGCACCGAGTGTCCGACCAAGTGCCAGGTGCCGGGCAACGGGTGCCGAACGGAACCGCGCGTCCAGCAATCCCTAAGGAGAGCCCCAGCCATGACGAACCACACCACTGACACCGCCAGAAACCCACTGCTCGGGCATGCGATTTCACATGGCGGCACGGTGATCGGTTTGTTCGCCATCGTGCTATGGGGTTTCATGGCCGGGCTCATGCGGCTCGCCTCGGACGCGTTCGGAGCCACGCTCGGCGCCGCCATGGTTTACACGGTCGGCGGTATCATGCTGCTGCTCACCCGCCGCCCGAAACCGCTCCCCCAAGCGCCCCGCCGCTACCTGCTGCTTGGTGGCATCATGTTCATCACCTATGAGACGTCGATTTCCCTGTCCATCGGCCTTGCTTCGACCGCCGCGCAATCCGTCGAAGTCAGCCTCGTCAACTACCTGTGGCCGACCCTGCTGGTACTGTTCACGGCGGCGCTGTCCGGCCGAAAAGGCGCAGTCTGGCAGGCTTTGCCGGGAGCGATTATCGCCATGGTCGGCGTTGCGATGGCGGTGGGCGGTGACAGTCTGGATGTGCAATCGGCGCTGCGCAATATCGCGTCGAATCCGCTGCCGTTCATGCTGGCGTTCGCCGGGGCACTGATCTGGGCGGTGTACGCGGCGATCACGCCGAGCATGTCCGGCGGCTACGACGGCACGACGGTCTTTTTCTGCTGCGTGGCAGTCACCCAATGGGTCATCCACTTCATTTCCGGCGGCGGGATGCCCACGCAGGCTCCGAGTGTCGGCGGTGTTCTCGCAACGGTTGCGTGCGGCGTGTCCATCGCGGCCGGATACGCATGCTGGGGGCATGGCATGCTGCACGGCAATATGGAAACGTTGGCAATCGGATCATACGCGACACCAGTGTTCTCGACCGCATCCAGCACCGTACTGCTGGGGGTCGCGCTCGGACTGCCGTTCTGGATTGGCGTGGCGCTCGTGGTCACCGGCTCGCTGCTCAACGTGTGGTTCTCGCGGCGGTCACAGGCGCGGGCGAGGCGGGCATCGGACGCCGGACGCCGCGAGTGAGGACCCGCTCACACAACGGCGCCTGTCTGGCATCGGCTGCGACCTGGCTCACACCAGAATGCCGTCGAGGTGGTCGACCTCGTGCTGGATGATCTGCGCGACCCACCCGGAATAGCCGGTCACATGCCTGCGGAAGGAGTCATCCTGCCAAGCGACGGTGATGTTCTCGTACCGTTTGGCACGCGTCACATCTTCCAGCGACAGGCATCCTTCTTTCGTCAGGTACATGCCGGAACGCTTGATAATAACCGGGTTGACCATGACGACATCTTCCTCGCCCATCGTGACGATGATGATGCGCGTCAAACTGCCGATCATATTGCCGGCCATGCCGACGCAATCGTCATGATGCGCGGCGAGCGTATCACGCAAATCCGTAATCACCGCGGCGTCGTCCACTGTTGCAGGCGCCGATTTGCGGGCGAGGAACGTCCGGTCTTTTACAATGTCACGCTGCATGAGGTCTCCTGTCTAAAGCCTTGTGCTGATTGGCGTCTGCCATCATACCGACAGCCGCAGATGCGGGCGGCCACGTCGATCGCCGCACGGGGACCATGTCATCACGTTTCACGTGAAACACCATCCGGCTGGACGACCTGCGCCCGATCGGAGCAAGCAGTCGCCCCACCGCTGTTTCACGTGGAACATTCTTAACCGGCATGACTACGCCACCCATCACGCGGAACCGCGCCATCCTGCATGGTGTTTCACGTGAAACACTCCGGCCGGAATCCTTGCGCCATTCACCGCATAGGTTCGCACAACCGGTACACGCACCACGTGAGAACTGGCGTCAACACGAGTGACGTGCCTACGTCGGTCGGATAATGCACGCCATACACCACGCGGGAGAACGCAACCACGAACGGTACGATAATCAGGACAACCGTCAGCACCGCACGTACCCCACGCCAAACGACCGGCGATTGCGGTATCGCGCTGTCGGCGACGATAGCCGGGGTGCGCGAATCACCTGCCGACAATCCAGCCAACCTGCGGGACCCCTTGATTCGTGCATCAATGACCTGCAACATGAACAATGCGAGTGATACGACCACCACCGAACACGCAGTATGGCCGCTGGGGAAGCTCGGATCGGGCATGAGCACGCCGCGCGCGGTGCTTGGCCGCGGCCTATCGATGATTGTTTTGATCAAGCCGATCACCGCCATCGGCAGCGCAGCCATCGCCAATCCCCGCAGCATCTGGCCGACGCTGCGCGTGACCGCCCAAATCACGCCAAGCAGTATGACAATCACCGGTACCGCAACCACTGCGGAAAAGCATATGGCGATAGCGTGCGCAGCCGGCACAAAAGCCGCCCAACGCGCCCCAGCGGCAAGAATAATCCGCATTTCAGCGGCATGATCTGCCGTGTTAGATCGCAGCATCAAGCCTTCGATGATAGCGAGCGCCACCATCGCAACCGCGAACAGCACCAAGCTCAGCGATGTACGATGCCGCGATAACACACGTGACGCGGATTGCACACCGGCTTGCATGTCGGCTTGCGGGAGCGGCTGTTCGCTGATCTGCCCGATCATGGTTGCGCTCATCGCTGTGTCGTCGTGGAGCTTGTGATGCGTTGTCTGAGCCACGCCGAATCCTTTCGCCCGTAACAATCATTGGGAAACATCCTCTGTACGCGCCGCACAAATAGCAGCGGAAGCGGGGACACGAGCCATCAAGCGTACCACCCAGCCAAATGTCGGAACGCAACAAGCCCTCTGACGGCACCAACCCATCACAATGCGCCCCGTCAACCCTCCACCGACGCTCAGACAGTAGCCAGCGTCGGCAGACGGTTCTGATGACACGCTCTGCTTCTACCGACACTCAGCCATAACTCAAGGTCGGCAGAACACCCACACCACCCCCGGCGTCGGTAGACGGGGATTCAGCGGCCGTACTGGGAGTAGACGGGCTGTGCGGTCTGCTGGTAGGGGACCTGCGGGGTGCCACCCGGCATGGTGACGGCAGTGCCGTGCATTTCGTGGGCCATCTGCATCAGCCGGTTGATGCGGTCGGCGGTCGGCGGGTGGGTGGAGAAAAGCTTCTGGAAACCTTGCTCGCTGAACGGGCTTTCAATCATCATGGCAGCGGTGCTCTGATTACCGGCTGTCGCCTGCATCGGGCATTCCTTCACGCCGTACGAAATCTTATACAATGCGGATGCGAGTGCCTCTGGGTCTCCAGTCAGCTTGCTGCCGTCCTCGTCGGCGTCATACTCACGCGTCCGGGAAATCGCAAGCTGAATCAGCGACGCCCCAATCGGGGCGAGAATCGCACTGAGCATGACCCCTAGGAAGCCGAGCGGACCGGAATCACGGTCATCGTCGTCACCACCGCCGAAGTACATGAGCGCGTAGCCGAGATACGTGATAACCGTCGCCATGGCTGATGCGATGGCGGAGGTGAGAATGTCGTGGTTGTACACGTGCATGAGCTCGTGGCCGAGCACGCCGCGCAATTCGCGCTCATTGAGAATCTGCAGAATGCCTTGCGTGCAGCATACGGCCGCGTGATGCTCGTTGCGTCCGGTGGCGAACGCGTTGGGGCTCATGGTCGGCGCGATATAGATGCGGGGCATCGGCTTGCCGGCGCGGGCGGACAGTTCGCGTACGATCCGGTACAGTTCAGGCGCTTCCTGTTCCGACACGTGGCGCGCACCCATCGAGGCGATGGCGATGCGGTCGGAGAACCAGTAGGAGATGAATGTGCTGGCCACGCCGATTATGAGATACATCCCCAGCGTGTCTTCACTTGCTCCGGTCAGCCACCAAATCAGCATGATGACAGCCCACATCAGCCCAAATAGGAGGACTGTTTTCAAGCCGTTGCAATGGCCATGCACCTTCATGTTGCCGTTCATGGTGCTCAGCCTAAAATTCCTCGCTGAGTTTTTTCTGAATACGCGCTTGACGTAAGGACGCGATGGCTGTCCGAGACGCGTGACGGCGGTGTCGCAACATGCGAAAAACGTTGCAACATCGCCGTTTTCCGGAGTATTCCAATCGCGTTCAGCAATGCTACGCCTACAGCTCAGCGCGCATCACTCAAGTCGATTCAGGCCCAATTATCCGGCCGCGTCACTCGGCGTGAGCGAGCTCACGCATCTGCTCAGGATCGATGACCTTCTTATGTTCACGGCCTTCTTTCGCGCCTTCGGACCGTTCGAACGCGTCAATCCGCTTCCATCCGGCGAAATCGATCGGCTTGATGCCGCGTTCGGCAAGCAGACGGTCGATGGATTCGGGGTCGCGGTCGGGGGCGATGCGTCCGCCCTCGGCGGCTTTCGACAGGTCTTCGAGCATATTGGTGACAATCATCAGGGCGTCGGACTTCGTGGAGCCGATCAGGCCCACCGGACCACGCTTCGCCCAACCGGTTGCGTACAGGCGGTCGCGTACGTCGCCGCCGTCAGCTTCGGTGGTGATACGGCCGTCACCGCCCGCGTTCGCCAGGTGCGCGTGACGCTCGTCATACGCGATACCGGGCGCGGTGGCCGGCTGATAGCCGATGGCATGGTACACGGCCTGCACGGGGTAGTCGGTGAATTCGCCGGTGCGGTGCATCACACCGTCGGCACCGGTTTCCGTACGTTCCACGCGAATCGCTTTGACCTTGCCGTCCTCGCCGAGCACCTCGGTCGGCGCGGAATTGAAGTGCACGTAGTACTTGCGGTCCGCCGGGTTGCCTTCGAAATCGACGTCGCCGTCGTCTTCCATGTCTTCGGCCATTTCGCGGATTGCGTACAGTTCCTCGACCATCTGACGGGTCAGCTTGTTCTTTCCGGCTTCCTCGATGGTGTCATCGTCAAGCTCGAAATCGTCCTCGTTGATAATCAGCTGGACGCCCGGCAGCTTCTCCATCTCACGAAGCTCCTGCACGGAGAACTTGGCCTGTGCAACGCCACGGCGGATGAACAGGTGCAGTTCGCGCGCCTTGTTGCCCTTGATACCCTCGTACACATTGTCGGGGATGTCGGTGCGGGCCTTGAGGTCGTCGGCGTTGCGCATGAGCTCGCGGGCGACATCCATCGCCACGTTGCCGCCGCCGATTACGGCGACCTGCTGCGCGTCCAACGGCCACGTGCGGGCGCCCGTGGGGTATCCGTCGTACCATTCGACGAATTTCGCGGCGCCATACACGCCGTCCAGGTCTGCGCCAGGCAGATTCAGCGGCTTGTCCTTGACCGCGCCGGTCGCGAAGAGCACAGCGTCGTAGCGCTGCAGCAGATCGTCAAGCGTCACGTCTTTGCCGAACTCCACATCGCAATACAGGTGGATGTCAGGATTATCGAGGGTTTTCTCCAGCGCGTCCGCAATGAATTTGATGCTCGGATGGTCCGGGGCGACACCGTAACGCACCAAGCCGAAAGGCACCGGCAGTTTCTCGAACAAGTCAATACGGGCGTCCGTGCCCACGCCGAGTTTCTCACCTTCCTTGCGCAGCTGGCGCAGGAAGATATCCGACGAGTAGACGCCTGCCGGGCCGGCGCCGATCACTGCAATCCGCAGTCCGTTCTTGTCATCATGTTGGTCAACCATGCGTTCCAGCCTAACGCAACCTCAGTAATTGCGGAAGATGTATGAGCGCCGCGCGACCAACCAATCGCACCGCGCGCCGAAAGGATGCGAAAAGGAAACCCGAACCCAGTCCACCGCCGTGTATGCCCAGATCAGAAACGACAGCCACGCCCTGGCCAACCGGGCAGGATCCGATGCCATGCCCTGCGAAATCACACAGTGACCATGCATTAGCGCCTGCGGCAAAGCGATCCGTCATTGCATGAAATTCTTCACCTGCATCACAAACGCTTGCACATTAGATGAGTAGTTCGGGTAGGCGAGTTTCAGCTGGTCGGGGTTCCGCGCATAGACGAGGACCACGTTGTCAAATGGAGCCGACCCATCATTGTTGCCGGCATTCTCAGCATTCTGATACGCAAGGACGGCAGTATCAAGCGCATCCGAGGCATCTGCGGGAAACGCGCGCATGTTGAGGATCTGTTCAGTCCGGGAGAACTCCAAGAGATACAGTCCGGCCCCTTCAGCACGCACAGCGTCTGCCCACGATACGGGGAAAACCGTGTCATCCGACGCTTCAAGATCGTCCAGCAACGTCTCGAAGTCAGATGAAGAGCGGACTGCTTTGGCAAGCTGCGCCTTGTCCGCGCCTTTGAACTGTATCGGCATCGGCGTCCCCTCTTTCATGGCGAAAATGGCAGACGCAACACGAAGGGAGTCACGTATGCGCCTCTCCTTTTCTTCGGAACAATCCTCCTCGGGTTTCGGGGTTTTGAGGTCGAGATTGTATATTTCTCCTGCTGCTTCCACGGTCGTCGACCAGTAGTGCTGAAGCTTGGTGCGAATCTGTATCTCGACACGGTAGAGAAGAGATCTCTTCCCTTCGCCGACGCGCATTTGAACAACGTCATGGTAGCTTCGATATCCGCTGGATTCCGGGCGTTCAATGTAGTTTTTGGGCGGCTTTGCTTCCGGGAACAGGTCACGCATCCGTCGGCAGGCTTCTTCAACCTGCCGCATGTCATCAACGATAAGCCGGCAGCCTCCGATATCGTCGATCGCGCCGAGCTCAAAGTCGTTGCTGCGGCGAGTCAGCTTGGCAAGAATCGACGACTGGCGTTTCAAACGGTACGTTGCCACGCTCCCCGGAATTTCCTTGGAAATCTCGAGAAGCCGCCGGAAACTCTCTTGGGTCGGAGCAATGTGCTGCTCTCTCCACTGGAGCATAACCGCTATCGCGTCTTGGTATTCTTGCGATCCCGGCGGGCAGTTGCGCAAAACATGTCCCGCGGCTGTCGCCTTCCTGCGGCTGACGTTCATCGTCACCTCCGATTCCACACATTGCTTTATCCACCCCGGCACGCTATGATGGATGTCCCAAAGATTCCGGATAATGGCAATCGTAACGTACGTAGCGCATCGCAGAAACGCATCGCAGAACAACAACGCAGAGAACAACACAGAGAAAACATCAGAGGGGAGGATGCATGACAACGATAACCGACGTCGCAGCATACATACTCCAGAACAACGGCACGATGAGCACCATGAAGCTCGAGAAACTGTGCTTCTACTCCCAAGCCCAATCACTGTCCAAACGCGGTGTTCCGCTTTTTGACGAAGACTTCCAAGCATGGCGCAATGGGCCGGTGTCGCCAGCGCTGTTCAATCTCCACCGTCATATGTTCCTCATCCACGCTGGCGAGCTTGACCAGTTCCTTCCTGATGGCACACCGCGCCTGACGAACGAAGAGAAAACGCTTATCGACGTGGTGTGCGGGCAGCTCGCATCAAAGACCGGAAACCAGCTCAGCGAACGCACGCATAACGAGGCGCCTTGGCAGGATGCCCGTATTGGGCTGTCGCCGGCAGAGCCTTGCAATCGGATAATCGACAAGGATTCCATCGCGCGATTCTATACAGCAAACCCTGTCGTCCGATAGGGTGCGGCACAACGCATTCACGCCGGGCACATCAATGACCAGCGCATTACGCTGAAAATGCTGAAAGCCGGCAGAACGACAGAAACCACGAGAGTACCTGCCCGTGGTGTGACTGGGTAGTCGCACCACGTCAAAGTATCAGCCGCCACAACCGAATTTCATGGTATATCTGGCTGTTGCGCGACCGGGAAATCACACCGCGGGCCGATACCAAGCCAAAGCAAGAGAATTCCCTAGCAACCCGCCCGCCATGCGACCAGACGGTTACACCATGGGCAGGTAGCGACAGCCCAAGCGGGATTACGATGCGAATCTGCCCGCTGCGCGGTCATCCAGTTGCACAGCGGGCAGATTCAGACAGCAGGCCTAGGCGGACTGGGCCGGCCACCAGCCTCCAGCCCCGCCCAGTCCAGCCTCAAACCCAGCAAGAAGGCCGCAACCCCGGGCTCAGCCGCGCGAAGCCCGACCCCCTACTCGCGATCGAGCAGCGCGGTCAGCGCCCACAGGATCGACACCACGTCAATCAGCTCCTGCAAGAACGCGCCGACCACCGCGGGAATCAGATTAAACGCGGCGCACACCATGCCCACAATTGCCAGCGACAAGCCGGCAATCACCGCCTGCAGCATGACGCGCTTGGTCCGCCGTGCAATCGCAATCGCCTTCGGCACGCATGCGATGTCATCGTTCATGATGACCACTTGCGCGGATTCGGAAGCTGCGGTCGTCGTGCCATCGGTCATCGCCATGCCGATATCGGCAGCCGCGAGAACCGGAGCGTCGTTCACGCCATCGCCAACCATCATCGACACCGGACGCGTGGTCGACTCGCCGACCAGCTTCTGGATGATGTGATCCCACCACGGCTGTGGAGCAACCTTGTCCTGTGCGGCGGAACGGACGGTATTCACCTTGTCTTCCGGCAGCAACTCGGAATGGACGTCGCTGATACCGACCTCGTCGGCGATGATACGGGCGCTAGGCTCTTTGTCGCCGGTCACCATCGTCAGACGCCCGACACCCAAATCGCGCAGACGCTGCAATGATTCCTTCGCATTCGGCCGCGGAATATCCTTCATCACGATACGAGCCGCAAGCTTGCCGTTCACCGCCACATACGTGGCCATCTCATCAGGGGCGAGACCGCCGTACCGGCTGTCCGGGAAGAAATCAAGCGGTGTAGCCGACTGAGGTTGCAAGCCGGCGTCCACCTGACCTTGCGTGACATATGCGAAACGTCCAACACTGACGTCCAGCCCATTGACAGTACCGGTAATACCCTTGCCGGCATCCTCGTGGATGTTCTTGACGACCGGGTAATCACCGCGGCGATGCCCCGGATCGGTCGCGGGTTGCGCACAGTTGCGGTTGCCCTTGTCGAAGCGGTCATGCAAACGGTCGATTGCCGCCGCCCCCGCCTTCACAATACCTTTCGCGAGGATGTGCACGGAGTAGGTTTCCACAACCCCGGCGAGCATGAGAATATGATCCTTGTCGAGGCGGGCGTGGGCGGAGCCTGCTCCCGTCCCAGCGGCATCGGCTCCCGAGCCTCCAGCGACCCCGGCAGCACCGGCATTCGCGGTAGCACCAGCGGCGTCTCCCGCCGGGCTGCCCACCATGGCGACCGTTCCGGCTTCGGTGACGTGCATCGGGATTCCGGCGCCGGCATCCGGCAGCAAATCAACGCGCACGACCTGCGGCTGCTTGACTGTCAGCGTGCCAGTCTTGTCAAAGAAGATATGTGAAACGCGGCCAAGATTCTCCAAAATATCCTGGGCTTTAATCAAAATCCCAGCCTTCGCCAAACGACCAGTGCCTGCCATATACGCAACCGGGGCGGCGATGAGCAGCGGGCACGGCGTAGCAAGCACAAGCACCTGCGCAAACCGCGTCGGCACGCCGGACACACCCCACGCCACGCATGCGATGATCAACGAAATCACCGTGAACGGCACAGCAAGGATATCCGCGGTTTTCACGACAGTCGCACGCGAATTCTGCGCAGACGCAACAAGTTCGAGAATGCGCTGGTACTGGGAGTCGTGCGACAACTGGGTGGCGCGCATGGTGAACGCGGTCGAACCGTTGACCGCCCCCGACATGACGCGGGCGCCGGCGAAAACCTCACGCGGCACCGGCTCGCCGTTGATATTGCTCAAATCGAGGGTTGCCTGGCCGCTCATCAGCACGCCGTCGACGGGGACGGTCTCGCCGGGGAGTACGGTCAGCACGTCATCCAGTTTGACTTCCTCGACGGGGATCGTGCGGAAGTGCACATTGCCGTCATCGGTCGCCGGAGCCGTTGAAGTATGGGAGTCATCGGCGCGGTCGGCACTTGTCGCGTCTGCGGTCTTATGGAAGCCGTTCTCGCTATGCTGCGCCCTGCCTGCCTCCGAGCCAACACCCGGCAGTGCGGCGACATGCGCGGTCTGCGGGGCAGCCTTGATCAGCGCGGTCAGGTTGCTTTCCGCCTTGGACTGCGCGTATTCCTCAATCGCCTCGCCGCTCCAAACCATAAGTACGACAGTCCACGCCGCCCAGTACTCGCCCACGGCGACCGTGGACAGAATCGCGATCACTGCGAGAATATCGACACCGACGTGGCCGTGGCGCAAATCATCCACCATGCCGATAATCGTGTCTACAACGGTATACGCGACCAACGCGATGATGATGTACTGGCCCAGTGACGGGTCAAGGGAACCGAGGGAATGGCCCCACGGCCGGAAACCCCACAGCAACGCAATCGGCAGCGCACTGATGATGGTAATTGGAAGAAGCGGTACTCGCTTGCAAAGATCGATGATGCGTCTCATCGTTTCTCCTTACGCTCGTATACGGGGCCGGATGCAAGGTGCTTGCACCCGGTTCTGCAATCACGCCTTGTTAACCCACCGACTGCGTTGTTGGTGCCGGAACTTGAATCCCGGGACAAGCGCCTCCGATACACGGCGTAAAGATGACATATTCAGTTATGAAATTCAGTTATCGCAACGCGCATGTGCGCGACTTCTGCCATGGTATCAGTTTGCGGACGCTACGCGAGTCAGGCGCATATGGCGTGTCGCGCCGGACGGCGGCTGCGGATTGTTCGTCGGGGATCCCGCTGGAAATCGCCTGTCGCAAAATCGCCCGCAGCAAGCACAATCCGCCAAAGGCAACCCGCCATGAGCTGCAGCAACGTGCCGCTTCGCTTCGACGGAATGCCGACCGCAGGCGATGACTCTCAGCTAATTCGCAGAGAAACACGGGCGTGTTCAATGACTTGCACGGTAGTATGCAAACTATCAGCGGACATCCGCTGACCGGGTGCAAACCCGATAACTCAATCCCTTCTCTTCTTCTCTCTGACCCGGCGGTTCTCTTCTCCCCGCCGGGTTTCTCTTTTCTCTTTGCACAATCAGCTCCGCGATACGGCACACCGCAATCAACCGCGGAAGCCCCTCCCCCGAACCGGTTACGGCAAAAGGTCAGTCAACACAACCGTTTTTGGGATGCGCGCCAACCATAGCGGTTCAGTACCACCGAGCCCACTGCGCGCAACCGGTTCGGAAAAAGGAATCGCAATCAGCATCAGTGCCCGTCACTCATCCGCAGGCGCAACCGTAGTGACCATGTACCGCATCAAATCGGAACGGCTGATCACACCGACCACCTGCTTGCCATCCTCACCACCGGTAACCGGGAGCTTCTTGATGCGATTGCCGGCAAGCATTTCGCACACGCGGCGGATCGTGGCATGTTCATTCACCGTGACCACACGATGCGTGCAAATCTCCATCACATTGGTCTGGCGCAAACCAGCCACGCGCTGCGTGAACTTGTCGCCCTGCACCCACAGCGCATAGACATACGCCATCGACGCCTTGTCATTCGTGTCGCCAATCAGCGTGCGCATAATATCGCCATCCGTCACGAATCCGACAGCATGATGATGCTCATCGAGCACCGGAATGCCCGTCGTGCCGTTTCTCACAATCACCACAAGCGCATCGTAAGCGCTGTCGGCGGCGGTGACAGCATACACATCACGCTTCATCGCATCAGCAAGCGACGGCTCACCGGCATGCTCCAAATCCTGTTCGCGCGCTTCGGAAGCCTCAACGCCGGCAGCCGCAGTCGCCTTAGCCTTAGCTTCAACCCGAGCGAGCGCAAGCGCAGCAATAAAGCCCAACACATCCACCACGAACGCGACACGGCACGCGATATCGAAGCCCGCAGCCGTACCGACCGCAACAGACTCGCCAGACGCCTCATGAGCGGCGGACACCGCAGACAGAATCCCAACAAACACGGATGAACCCACACAACCAGCAATCTGGAAAGTTGTGGACACAATCGTCACGCCATGCGGATACATCCGTCGGTCAAGGCTGGACAGCGCATACGACTGCGCAGGCCCCATCACGCAAGCGCAACCGGCAATCGCAGGCGCGTAAAGCAGTACAATCCGCACGCTGGTCGTCGAACCGCCAGTGAACGACAACGCCAGTACGAAGCACGCAATCACCGCCATACCGACACTCACCAGCCAGCCCACGCCGAAACGGTCAAACACCTTGCCCGCCACCGGCGACAGCACACACGACACAAGGCATGCCGGCAGCAGTGTGAGCGCCGCCTGCAACGGAGTGAAACCAAGCGCACTCTCCATGAACAGCGGCAGCAGAATATTCATCGAAAAGACCGTCATCAGCGCGGCGATCACCAGCAGCACACCCAGCACAAACGCGCGGTTGCCAAACGGCTCCAGATTCAGGAACGGCTCAGGAATACGACGCTGGCGCAACACGAAAACAACAAGCGCCACCACGCCGATAACCAACGCGACAACAGCGGCAACCAGCTGACCGGAGAACACCGTAGACACGCCGTACAGCAGGCCGATCAAACCGATGGCGGCGAGCACCACCGACAACGCATCCATATGCGGGTGCGTCAGCTGCGCGATATCACCGACCCACAGGACCGAACACACCAAGCAGATCGCAGACAAGGCGGCGAGTGCGAAAAACAGCGTATGCCATGCGCCATCGGCGCGATGACCACAATCGGGCCGAACGCCGGGCCGAGTGTGGTCATCGCGCCGATGATGCCCATGTATACGCCGATCTTGTTCTTCGGCGCAACAGCGAGCGTCAGATTCATACCGACCGGCACGATCATACCGGTGCCAAGCGCCTGCACGACGCGCGCCACAACCAGAATCGCGAAATTCGGTGCGACTCCGCCGATAATGCTCATGTACGGTAAAGAAGCAAGCAACCGAAAACAATAGATAGACCGCCAGCACTACACTATTCCGAACCAAAGACCAAAAGATAAGCATTTTGAGAAAATCTAAACTTTTGGATTTTCCTA
>Ga0256406_1004893_pt1 | contig 14820 bp, 19 predicted proteins | sample RumenRJG_03DNA_FD_185986 | JGI IMG/M metagenome (GOLD analysis project Ga0256406, IMG submission 185986) | Bovine rumen microbial communities from Lethbridge, Alberta, Canada - RJG_03 | ecosystem: Host-associated > Mammals > Digestive system > Stomach > Rumen | place: Canada: Alberta | collected... | reverse complement strand
GGAAATCCTTCCCGCCGGAAACGGCAAAGGTATTACAGGACGGCGTCAACGAAGAACTTTCTCATAGACCGGAGAGCATCGGCAACACGCATGAAAGCCTGGAAGAATATCGCGATAAGATGCTGATCGAAATGCTGAAGCTTCATGGAAAGCTGTGATGCTTTCCCTTTCGGCAAAATCGAAAAATCCTTACTTTTTGAAAAAAATAGACGATTTTTCATCAAAATCTCCCATCTAAATCAAATTTTTGCTTTAGATGGGAGATTTTGATGTACGAAATTCTTATGAAAGAATACACAGGCCTCCAGCTTATCACCTGTAACTATGATATAAACCGGGGTTTTCACATAGTTATTGGTAAAATTTAAGGCCTATTCTTCTCTCGTATAAATCTATTCTTTTTTGTTAAGAGAAGGCATCATCTGACATCGAGGTTTAGTATGACACAGGATGAATTACTATCGATATTAAAGCAGGCAGGAAAGCTGAAGGAAAATACGAGACATTGTTGGATCACAAAAGATCGGAAGGAATCAGTTGCGGATCACAGCTGGCGTATTGCACTTATGGCGATGCTTCTTCGGGACGAACCGGCCTTTTCCGGCATTGATATGGATAAAGTAATCAGGATGTGCCTTATTCATGATCTTGGGGAATCCTTTACAGGCGATATTCCTGCATTTGAAAAGGGCGAAAAGGATACGGACAAAGAAGACAGACTTTTCCATGAATGGGTTGGAAACTTTCCGGAACCTGTACGTTCAGAATGGCGATTGCTTCTTAAAGAGATGGAAGAACAGAAAACAGATGAAGCAAAGGTTTATAAGTCGCTTGATAAGCTGGAAGCATTGATCTCACATGATGAATCGGATATCTCAACATGGCTTCCGCTTGAATACTCGCTACAGCTATCGTATGGAAGAGAAAATGTGAAATGTAATCCATATCTTGAAAAGTTGCATGACGTGATCGACCAATGGACTGAAGAAAAAATACAGAAAGAAAAGAAACGGTAAGTGAGGTGATTCCATTATGATAAATGTAACACTTGGTTCAACAGGGATAACTGTGCCGCAGAATGGTTTTGGTGCGCTGCCGATTCAGAGAGATTCTATGGAGGTTGCGGCGGATCTTCTTAAAAAGGCATATGAAGGCGGTATGCAGTTCTTTGATACGGCTAGAGCCTATAGCGACTCTGAAGACAAGGAAGGCCTCGCCTTTGGACAGGCGGGCGGAATTTTCGAAACGAAACGGGAAGATATCGTCATCGCGACGAAAACGCATGCGTTAACACCGGAAGATTTCTGGAAGGATCTCGAAACATCACTTTCCAAAATGAATTGCAAATATATCGATATTTATCAATTCCATCAGATGAATGTCTGCTGGAAGCCCGGCGATGGCAGCGGCATGTATGAAGCCATGCTGGATGCGAAGAAGCAGGGGAAGATCCATCACATCGGAGGAACAACACATAAGATTGGCATTGCGAAGGAAATCGTGGAGTCCGGATTTTATGAAACATTGCAATATCCGTTCAGTTATCTTGCGTCTGAAGAAGAACTGAAGCTTTACCAGATGGTAAAGGATCACAATATGGGTTTCATCTGTATGAAGGGTCTTGCGGGTGGACTTATTAACAATAGCAAGGCAGCGATGGCGTTTATGTCGCAATTCGACAATGCTCTTCCAATCTGGGGCATTCAGCGAGAGAGTGAGCTTTCGGAATGGCTGTTCTAACGGTACGCCGAACGCTTTGGATTTCCAACTTGTAAGTCTCATGTTCCTTCGGATTAGAAAGGATGAAGACACCTATATTGTCAGCAAGGACAATGGTTTTGATGCGGCCGTAAAACTTGGGAGACGACAGGGCATTGAAAGAATCTATCGTATTTCGACAATCAATGAAATATTTAAGAGTGACAATATGGAGACTGCTGCATTGACTGTGGAAGATGAAAAACCGAAGGAGACATCAAAGCCAGTCGTTATAACAATGCCTGCACAACCGTCTATAGAAGAGGTTTTAAAAGCAGCGATTGCCGGGACACCTGGTGTGTCAAAAAAGAATCGTCCGATTGTATACGACGCATTGACTACTAGCAAGGGGAAAGCGGATTTTTACCATGACATCATAAAGATGCTCGGGCAACAGGATGGATTGAATCTTTACAGGCTTGTGAAAAGTCATTTTACGGAATGGAAGCAGTTACAGCAGAGTGAGGGAAAATAAATCATGGCGATAAAAATGGATTACTGCATGCAATGTGGGACAAAGCTTGAGAAGAAATGGCTGGAGTCAGAAGGAAAAGAAATACCCTATTGTCCGACATGTAAGGATTATCGGTTTCCGGTGTTTAACACGGCGGTCAGCATGATCGTAATGAATGAGGATAAGGACAAGATTCTTCTAATCCGGCAGTATGGACGGGACAGCTACATTCTTGTTGCCGGTTACGTGAATCAGGGAGAAGATGCGGAAACTGCCGTAAAAAGAGAAGTTAAAGAAGAACTTGGACTAGACGTGAAGACCTTGCACTTTAATCGCAGCCATTATTTTGCACCATCAAATACGCTTATGCTGAACTTCACAGTCACTGTAGCCGGAACGCTCAATCCGAATGAAGAAATCGATTCCTACGAGATCTTTACGATTGAAGAGGCAAGAAAAAACATCCGCCGTCCATCACTTGCACAGGCATTTCTGGACGGATATTTTGATGAAAAATACTCCTTCTGATTTGCTGCTTTTTTCCTTGATTATCATCTGCATATAGTAATTTAATTTATGTGCAGATATTCATATGAAATCTGCATATAAAACAATAAAACGTATGCAGATAATGGTCGATTATCTGCATATAATTCGATATAATTATATGCAGATAGGAGCTATAAACGATGAGAAGGTTCGACTATTCATTTCTTAACAATGGTTTGCTTCCAGCAAGCCTTGTAAATATCACAGCAAGCATAGCAAGCCTAAAAACGATGTCTGGTATCCGGAAAGCTGAGAATATCCGTATTTTCACTGAGCTTGAGGCCATTGCAAAGATTCAGTCTGTCAAAAGTTCTAATGCAATCGAAGGAATTGTTACAAGTGACGAAAGAATTGCGGCTATTGTGAATCAGAACAGTGCACCGCTTAATCATAATGAAGCAGAAATTGCCGGGTATCGTGACGCATTGAATGAGATCCATCTAGGATATGAACATATAAATTTTCGGCAAAAGGATATCCTGAGACTCCATGAAATCATGATGTCTGTTGCCGGATATGAAGCTGGTGGACATTATAAAACTTATGATAATGTGATCCTGGAAGTAGATGCCAGTGGAAATCGAAAGGTCCGGTTTTCGCCTACACCTGCAGCCGAAACAGAAGCTGCTATGGAGCAGCTGGAGCTTGCATATCTCGATGCCAGTGGCGAAGCGAATATCAATCAATTACTTCTTATTCCCTGCGTAATTCTTGATTTTCTCTGCATTCATCCATTCCGGGATGGTAATGGGAGGATGTCGAGGCTCTTGTCATTGCTTCTCTTATACAAAAATGGATATGATGTTGGAAAATATGTATCTTTTGAAGAGCAGATCAACAAACAGAAGGCTTATTATTACGAAGCTTTGCGGAAATCATCCGAGGGGTGGCATACCAACGAAAATAACTATTTCCCATTCATAGAAAACTTTTTGACAACGCTTTATCTTTGCTATAAAGAACTCGATAAAAGGTTTAGCGTGGTTAATGGGAAGAAAATCACAAAAAAAGCACGCATTGAGGCAACGGTTCTTAATAGCCTGACGCCACTTTCTAAAGCAGAGATCTGTGCAATACTACCGGACGTCAGCCCTACGACAGTTGAGGCTGTGCTGGGAGCAATGGTCAGGGACGGTTCCATTGTACGGATAGGATCTGCTAGAGCTTCGAGATATATGAGAAGATGATACAAAAATCCGGGATGGTTTATTATTTCTGAGGCAGTATTATCTTCCGAATGTGACCGTTAATGATATTATCGCTTGATCAACAATAGGCTGATGGATATTATATCCCATCAGTCTGTTCTGTTAATGAACGAAAGAATTTAAAAATGCCATTTGGTATTCAGAATCCGTCAGAGTGGCGCCTTCTTTTGAGACAACAGTGGCTGCGATGGCATTCGCATTTTTCATGATAACTTTTTCCGGAAGATCAAGACAGAGACCGGTAAGAACTGCACCGCAGTGTGAATCACCAGCACCGATCGTGTCGACGACCGTTGTTTTTATACCAGGAAGAGAATGCGAAGTCCCATCCTTCGATAACCAGAAGACTCCGTCTTTTCCAAGGGTGACAATGACCATATTTTGTGTGACAGCATAAAGAACCCTTGCGGCAACTTCGACATTAAATTGGTCAGAGTCTGCATGTAACGCATTAGAAGAGATGGCGTCAGCTAAAGTTATTACTTCTGAAGCATTTAGATGAAGGATCGGATGAAGAGCAAGGACTTTCTCTGTTTTCTCTTTGCAGAGCATAACACCTCGTGGGCTTGGAGCATAGAGTACTGTTCCTCTATTCGGATGTGATGTAAGCCAATCAATGAGATTGTCGCCTGTCGGTTCTTCAACTTCAAGACCGGATATATAGGTGTAATCGAAGGCTACATTTTCAACATCCTTCACATAGGATTCGTCAAAGCTGTATTCGATACCATGGACGGACAGGAAGGTACGTTCACCGTCTTTTTCTACGAAACAGTAGCAGCATCCATTTTCTTTATTTTCAATGCGGACCGGGCCGGTAAATCCGTCCTTCTCAAGATGGCTCCAGACAAAATCACCGAAGATACCGCAGCCGACCGGTGTCACAAAATGGAGTGGAACTGTATTTGCATGTGCGACTTTTGCAACATTATAAGCACAGCCACCCATCCGGAAATGCTGGGAATATGGATGCAGATCTTCTCCGGTCGAAGGGAGATGATCAAGACGGAGTACGACATCTACACAGGTAGAACCGATCACTAGAAGCTTTTTCAACGGTTGGTTTTCCTTCCTCATTTTAGTGAATTCGAAATAAAATCTCTCTTTATATTTCCCTCATCACAAGCCTTCAGCCATTTCTTGAGAAGAGGCATATAGATCTCTGGTTTTTCAAGATAGCACATGTGTCTTACACCCTCGAAAAGATACCAGGACGAGTTCGGAATTCTGTCATGCATGGTCTTTGCGATTAGCGGTGTACAAAGGTCATCTGTGCCGCTGAGAATAAGAGACGGGATGTTTATGTTCTTGAGTTCTTCACGCACATCAAAATCCTTAAGAGTTCCGGATGGGGTATATTCATTGTTGCCCCAGGCAGTGACATAGGACTCTGTACCAATACGTTTCGGCTTTCTGATATATTCCGGGTCATTAGGCGTTGGTGCACTTGCGCAGCGCATGGACATGAAATGCTCTGTCGCTTTCTGACATGCCTTCGTAGTATAATTTCCGGTTCTTTCCGCTTCTTTTATCGCGTCTTGTTCATCTTTGGGAAAATATCGGAGAATTCTGTGCTGTTCGGATCCCCAAAGCTGTGATGATGGGAGTGTACTTGACAGAACAGCCGAGATCACGCCTTCCGGATGGCAGGAGATAAGATACTGAAGAAGCAGCATGCCGCCCCAGGACTGCCCAAGGATGTGACATTTTTCAAGATGAAGTGCATTGCGTATAGTAGTAAGCTCCGAAATCCAGGTTTCCATCTTCCAAAGCTCCGGATGTCCGTCTACATAGGAATTTCCGCATCCGATCTGGTCATAGGTGACCATGGTTCGACCTTCTTCTGCGAAACAGTCGAAAATCTCCATATAGTTGTGCGTAGAACCCGGGCCGCCGTGCAATAGAAGCACTGGTGGAAGATCGGAGTTTTCTGCTTCCGCAATCCGGTAATAGGTCTTAAAACCCATGAACGGGATATATCCTTCTTTTATCTGCATGTTATTTTCCTTGTTTGACGTGAATCCAACATTATGATCATGAAAACGTTCACCGGAATAAATAAAACCGGATTAGTCCCAATTGCCAGCCTTATCACACGTGTGATGAGACCACTTATTTGCTCCAAAATCGAAGATATAGATATTTTGGATGTTAAGCATCTTGTTAGAACTTAGCTTCTTCACACTGTCTAGCGAGTCAAAAAGGAAAGCACCATGCGTACGACGAAGGAATCCCGGTGCGTTAAGTACATCGGAAACAGAGTAGTCTCTTGTACAAATGTAAGCGCAACCGATATCCCGACAGACAACGCCATTCTGCCCCGCAAACATTTCTGCAAGAGAACGGTTGTCCTTCTCGATGATGTTGTCCCAGATGCCGAACCGAAGTGCAGTATCGATATCCTGCGGGTTTGTGAGACATTGATTTAATATCGGTGCAATGCTGTCGCCGTCAAACATCTGTATTCCGCCTACGAATGTGCCGTCTTCTGTTTCATATCCGATAAATGCTGTCTTTCCCATGATTTCTCCTGAAAAATATCCTTCAACGCTTCCTGAAAGTAAAACTGTTGAGAAAAATATATTACCTCAGCGGTCCTGGTGCTAAGCAATCATAACGAAAGTAAATTGGATTATCAAGAGCCCATTGTCTTAGTAAAAATGACATGCGATTCTAAGACTATGGTTGAGATCTAAAAAGCATGAATAAAGAAAGCCGGTGTATAAACGCACCAGCTTTCTTTATAGAGAGGACATAAAAGATTACTTGCCAAAATTCGGATCGGAAAGAACGTCCTTGTACATCTCGAGGTATTTGTCAGGGCGCCAGTCGGTTCCCTTAACAGCAGGGTTATATTTGAACGCGTATCTAGATGCAAGTGAAAGGTCGATGGTTGCTGTAAACATTTCAATCTCTGGTGCATCCGGATCTGTGAACTTCCTGCCGGCGTAGTAGTAATAGGACCATGCATGCTTCTGACCGGGTCCGATGATGGAACTTCCGCCCCAGAAGTAATTGTCGACATCAAGACCGCCGATGTTTGCGGAAGCTATGTAGATGCCGTTCTGTACAACAGAAGCTTCAAGCGTAGGAGAGCCAAAATATGGACCATGGCAATGTGCTAATGCTGTCGAGTTGATCAGCATGCGGCAGCCCTTCGCGACATAATATCTTGTGAGCTCAGGGAATGCATAGTTGTCATAGCAGATCGCGCAGCCGATCGGACCGAATTCGGAATCAAGAATGAAAGGTTTGTCACCGCGGGTTGCCCAGTTCGGCTCCGGGGATGGAAGATGCATCTTGTGGTAGGAGCCTTCGATGCCCTTCGGGGAGAAGATTGCTAAAGCATTGTAGATCGTATCCGGATCCTTGTCATCTCTTGCCGGCATGCCCATTACTACATAAATACCGAACTTCTTGGTGAGCTCTGCGATTTCCTCAGTGCTTGGGCCAGGAATCGTCTCGGCAAGCTTATACTGCATTTTTTCCTTGAGCGGCTTGTCTGCTTCATCGTCATAACCTGTGAGACTCATTTCCGGGAAGATTACGAAGTTGCTGCCCTTACGATAAGCGGCTTCGATATACTCCTTGATCCGCTTCAGGTTGTTTGCCTTGTCGCCCCAGACCGGATGAAATGTCACAACAGAAACAGTACAAATGTCTTTCATGATACGCCTCCAAAAAATTAAGGCGTCAGATACCTTTCTGTATCTGGCGCCTTTGTCTTTACGCCTCAGATTATAGTCCTCGAAAAGTTAAAAACAAGATACTGCAGTATGAAAATTAAGAATGCGAGGCATAGCATTTCTGTTAACAGCCAGCAATAGAACTGTTAATTTCTCATCAGAAAGACAAGGATTTATAGAGAATTAGGTTGATAATTAATTATCAAAGACTGGAATGGAGATAGCAAATATTTCGAAAGGAGATATTCGAAAATGGATATCGAAAAGATCAAAAATGTAACGGTTGCAGGTTGTGGTACGCAGGGAAGCCAGATTGCTTCGCAGATCGCGTACAAGGGCTTTCATGTGACGGTATGGGTGAGAAGTGAGGCTTCGATTGGACGTGCAAAGCCAAGACTCGCAGCCATCAGAGCACAGTATGTAGAAGCACTTGAAGCCTGGAAGAAGGATCCGGCAGCATACTGCAGAGGATTAAGCGATAAGAAGGATCTCACGGAAGCAGAGATCGATGCCCTTGAAAAGACCGGCACAGAGAGACTGAACTCGATTACAATCGAGACAGATTATGACAAGGCATTCTCAGATGCAGATATCGTGGTAGAGTGCATTAATGAGAATCCTGATGAGAAGAGAGCATTCTATCAGGAACTTGCAAAGCATCTTCCGGAGAAGACGATCCTTCTTACAGATTCCTCGACATTTATGCCGAGTAAGTTCATGGAAGATACCGCACGTCCTGAAAAGTACATGACACTTCACTTCGCAAACCAGATCTGGAAGAACAACCTTGCAGAGGTTATGAAGACATCAAAAACAAGTGAAGAGGTCTTCGAGCTGGTACAGGAATTTGCAAAGAAGATGGGCATGGTACCACTTAAGCTCTATAAGGAGCAGCCGGGTTATATCCTTAACACGTTGTTGATTCCATGGTTCAAGGCAGCTCTTTACCTTGCAGCAACTGGCGTTTCTGATCCGGAGACGATCGACCTCACATGGGTTCTTGATACCGGCGCAGATCCTGGACAGGCACCATTCAGAAAGCTTGATAAGATCGGCCTTGTGCTCTGCTGGAAGATCATGGCTATGGATCCGGAGGCAGAGAAGCCTGGCAGCACAATGAACCAGATCTGCACCTATCTAAAGAAGTATATTGATGCGGGAAAGACAGGTATTGCTGTCGGAGAAGGATTCTATAAGTACGAGCATTATGACAAATGATTGGAATGTAACATAGAAATATGTAAGTTAAAGCCCTGCCATTGAAGGTGGGGCTTTGGCTTCTAATACAAAATTATTCTTTTTTCAAAAAGAGTTGATCTGAAATATCCTTTAGACAATGAGCAGTTTGTTCATAAGTCACATTGTCTGCAATAAGCGTCCGGGTAATTTCTTCGTAATCGCGTTTATAAAATTCGTTATTGAGAAATTCATCAATCAATGCATAAAGATCTACTTCATCTTTTGCGGAAGGGCAGATTGATAATGTAGCTCTATGCTTTCTGACATCTTTGACCAAAGCGTTAAATTCGCCATTAATTGTGATTTGAGGATATAGCCTGTATATATCATACAAATGCCTTGAATATCTTTTGGATTTGCCTTCCATGTAATAGTCACATAGGGCATAGATTTTATCAATGAAGGTTCTATCAATCGACTGTACCATCATAGAGAATGGAAGAAGATTGTATTCTTCAAGAGTATCTGGGATTTCATTTTTTAACGTATCATAAAGAATAGAGGAGACCTCTTTTTCTTCAGTGGGATAAGCATAAGAAATTAAGGCTGTTTCCAATTTGATACCTGGTAATAATCCAACATCAGGATATTCAGAAATCGGTGCGTAACCAAAGAGGTAATAGTTATAATCACGATCACTTTGTATATTATTCCAGTTTTGAATGGGCATTCCCAGCTCTTCGCTGATAGGCTTCAAGATGTTATATTTTAATTTCTTTCTTCGAGATTCGCCGATATGTTCAGGGAAGGTTATATCTATATCCTCAGAAAAACGGTTTATTATGTGGTAGCATTTGGATAAGGATGTTCCTCCCTTAAAAACAACATTGGGGCACTTTATAGATAAAAGCCGAAGGATCATAGTTACATAGTAATCTTTTTCTATTATAGATTGAGCAATACCGGTTTCGATGTTAACTGCCTCAATCATCTCAGTAAACATATCTTTATTTTCATGTAAGTACATCGTCAATCATTTCATAGTAAAAACGGAATGTTTTATCCGGAAAGCTTCGAATATATCGATCGATATCGCTTTTCCCAATTTGGTTTCGAAGAATATAATCATATATCTTTGCTTTTGCGTCTTCATAATTGCCATCTATATAAGCATCAAGATTTTTTAGAAGCTCAAGAAGCTGAAGCGTATGAACATTATCTGCGTTGATTGGAATATTTGTTTTTCGAACAATGAAATTCTGCTTGCCAATAGCTATCTCTCTAACAATGGCGGCAATATTGTTGCTGACAATTTCCTTTTTTGAAGGAACCTGGAGAGAAATGCCAAGTTCATTTGCAAAGGTGCTGCCTGAAAAAAAACCATTGGTTATTCCATTTCTAGAGATATATTTATATTTGGCAATTGTTTCAGAACTAGGACCGGAAGCGGCTTTAAGCAGAGTCTCTTTTGGAAGGTAATAAATACCTTTTTCATATCTTTTTAGTTTTCCATTATCGGTCAATGTTTTCAACTGCTGACAGAAATTAGGGCGATTCATGCCTTCAATGTGAATATCCTCTATAAAGATAGGTTCCCCTTTTTTATAATGTGAAACTAAATAATCGTATAACATATCAAACCTCAATGAATCATTATAAATAATATATAATATGATATATAATGATTATAGATGAGTTTATAATTTCCTTCAAGCAGAATTTAATAATACGAAAAATGAAAATATTCAGAAAAGTTATTTACTGATAAAACGTAATGAGTGGATACTGGTCATGACGTTAGCAATATATGTATGGACTAAAGCGTAAGAAAAATAACAAAATACAACCTAGTAGGTCATATTTCCGAATAATTCCTACCATATAGTGCATGGGAAGTGAAAACATCAATTTCTATAATTAAAGAAAGGTATCTACTGTATTAGGAGGTTGATGGGTTCATGCGCAAGCATCCGAACACAATCAATTATGAAGAGTTTGGAAAACGTCTCCGCGAAAGTCGTGAGGGGATGGATTTGACACAGGAAGAGTTTGGGGCAAGGATAAATTACTCAGGAGAGTATGTTGGACGATTAGAACGAGGGGAAGGTCAATTTAGCGTTCAATTTATAGCCGATGTTCACGATGAATTCGGGATTTCTACAGATTATCTTTTATTTGGAACAAAACAAGGCAAAGCATATAACACCAAAGAGGATCATAAATTCATTCTTCATGACAATGGTGGGGAATTCCTTAGAAATGTCCGAGATTTCTATGGAGAGCTTTCGCCAAATGACCAATATTATTTTGAAAAAATGTACGTAGTTCAATGGAAATAATTATACACACAGATCATAATTCGAATAAGGCACATTAGTCATAAATTTATTAGACAAGAAGTCTAGCAGACCGTAAAGTAATTGCCTAGACCAATCAGCATATTGCTTTGATACGCATCTAGAGGATTATCCTGATGCGAATGGTCTAGACATCTGAAGAACGGTCTACTAGAGATAAGGAAATCCTAGATAATTCTTAGCTAGATGGGAGGTGAATTCTATGTCAGAAGAACCGCAGTGATTTTCTATTAACTCTTCGGAAAGAGAGAATTCTATGGATTGATAGCATTTGCTTAGCACGAATATTTATTTGCCCACCGTTCATATATATACATCTGTTTCGGATTGAGCAGGATCTTTGCAGTGGCATTCATCTCTCCGGCTGCCAACCGGATACATCCTCTAAGTATATTTGGAATACGGAAATTATCGGAAAGGGTACCGAAGGAACGGCCCCGATTTTTCAGAGAGGATGGCATTATGAATGCATTAACATATGAGGTTTCCCCAATGGGAGAGAACCTTAAGTATATTCGTGAGTCAAGAGGAATGTCACAGCAGGAGCTCGCTGATCGTATCAATGTCACGAGATTTGTTATCATAAGGTACGAGAGTGGTGAGCAGTTCATTCCTGGCAACATTGCATTGGATCTTGCACGTGAGCTTGGCGTCACACCGAATGATATCCTGATCCATCCGCATTATATGGAGAAGGTCTTTGTAGAGAACAATATCTGCCCGGAAATCCATGACATGTTTTCATCCATGGAGGATATTGCACTGAAATATGCGATTATAGATCTTTTCAAAGCACTGATGATCTTAATCTACCGTGCGGAAGAGGAGTAGTATTTTGCTAGTTGTATCAGAACGATACGGCAACAGATGAACATCAATATGATCGAAATAACTAAAAAACTATGACTAGAAAACTTAAACCAAATCAGAAGCAGCGGAGGATTAATAATCGTTCCGCTGCTTTTTTAATAAGCACATTGGATGTGCAGGATCCGCACATCAAAGGGATTGATTTTCCGATACAATAGTCCTGCGATAAAAACAACGCTGTTTGGTATCTGTTGGCATGGATGGAGGAGTGCAAAAATGAAGAGAAATTTAGGAATTATCGACACCTATTCAGCAGCGCAGCCGGAGGAGCGGATCCGTCTGATTCTTGATATGAAGTCGTGCTGGGAATCGGTGATGAACGGTTATCGGCATTATCTTATGCTTGAACTTGACGCCCTTCGAAAATCGGAATCAATGCGTCAGGTAAGCGATGTCAGAGTACAGACGTCCAATCAGAGAGATCCGACGATGCAGAGGGCTTTGATGGAGATGGAACTGGAGACCTTTCTTGATTCCGAGTGGCCTTTACATGAATTCTTCTCGGACGCAGATGACATTGAATTTATGCATGAGAGGATCACTCTGTATCGCACGATGTCAAAGGAATTCGGTATTGTCATTGCACATCTTGAATCGAAAAATGAACAGATGGCTATTCTTATGGATTTTATCGAGTCAGGGAAGTCAATCCAGAACATAGCAGAGGAACGGGAACTCAGCAGGAAAGTTGTCCGGAATATCATCAGGAATACAAAAAACCAGATCGTGCATCTTAGCCTTCCGTATTTTGACGGTGCGACGGATGAAAATGTCCATCGAGGGGAGGCTTCTTCGATGGAGACATTATAGAGGTCGGGGATTTTCTGGTCTGGGAGTATCTCTATGGTCTTTCGTATGATGGACGGGATATCGGAGAAGCAAAAGTTATTCTAAAAGAAGCAGATCGGACAGCAAAATCATTTATAGAACGAAATTCTATTCTAAATACCAATGCCTTCATGTAATGTAAAATATATAGGATGAAGCATATGACTTCACAGATTTTTCGCATGGATGTGAGTATAATGTTCTTAAATTCATTTTAAGGATGGTTACAGTAATGGATGATATTTTTGTTGATGGTGAGAAGCTGATGGCGGCGATGGAAAAGAAGGGCTTTACCGTATCGACTCTAGCGTTACGCGTCAGGATGTCAGAGCAGATGCTTCAGGAGATCATTGATGGACAGCGCGCGATCAGTTTCCTTGATATGACAAGACTTGCGGGGCTCTTAGGCGTCGGGTCCACGGAGCTCATGAAGCAGTAAAGGGATTTTTTATGGATTATGACAGACAAAAGGAAATCAATGAAGCGATTGATGCCGGTGAGCGTGCACTCCGGTCGTTAAAGAGTGCACAGAAAATGCTCGACAGCGCAGCCAACTGGGGACTTGTTGATCTCTTCGGCGGGAATATGCTGTCCGGTTTTATGAAGCACAAGAAGATGAATGATGCCTCGCAGTGCCTTGAGGATGCGAAGACAGATCTAAGAGACTTCACAAACGAACTTGATGATGTATCGGGACTTGAGAACCTGAATATCGATGTCGGAGACTTCCTGACATTTGCAGATTTCTTTTTCGATGGATTCATTGCGGATTTTCTGGTGCAGTCAAAGATTGACGGTGCGAAGAAGCAGGTACGAGAAGCGATCCGGAGAGTAGAGGATGCACTAAGGAAACTGAAATCTGCCGGTAATGGTTACGTTGATGTCTGAATCTGCAGTTAAGGCAAAAGAAAAAGCACGTCGAGGGGGATTCGATGTGCCTGGGAAAATCTATATCTTGGTGGAATCAATCAATAAAGCTGCTTTGGAAGGCTTACGATTACGGACTCACCGGTGTGCTTCTTGTCCATTTCGATGAAGGACTTCTTATCTGCGGTTCTCTCTACATTTGAAAGTTCTGCTGCAAGTGCTGCGATAACAACGGCTGTGATCATCATATTCATCATAATAAGTACCTCCTTGATTTGGTTCCTTTTGTTTTATTTCTCTTGACGGTTATAGAATAGCATGTCAGAACCATTCTGTTAAATCGTATGATTTCATTGATATGAATTCCATATTGGAATGGATATGAGGATGTGAAAAGATGAGAAGATTACGCTTTGTAGTGATCGGGTCTGGATGGCGATCCCTGTTTTACTATAGAATCGCCAAAGGCTATCCGCAGAGATTTTCGTTTCTCTCCATGGTCGTGCGGACTGAAGAGAAAGCGAAATTCATGCGGGAGCAGTATCATATCCCGGTAACGATGAATCCAGACGAAGCAAAAGCAATGCAGCCGGATTTCGTGGTTGTGGCTGTGAATAAGGCATCAATTAGCGAGGTTTCTCTTTCCTGGGCAAGAGCTGGTTTTCCGGTGCTTTGCGAATCACCAGTCGGCATCACGATGGACAACCTGTTAGCCATTTGGAAAGGCGTGCATGATGAAGGGCTGCGAATCGTTTGTGCTGAGCAGTACAGCTTCTATCCTTCCATCAGGACAATGCTTACAGCATGTGACGAGGGGCTGATCGGTGACATCGATTCCATATATATTTCAAGAGCGCATGGTTATCACGGGATGAGTCTCATCCGAAAATTTCTAAATATTGGTTTTCAACACGTAAGGATCAGTGCAAAGGCGGCCAGAGACCAGGTTCGCATTACAGGATCAAGAAATGGCTTTGCCGCAGATGGAGAGATTAAAGTAAAGCTTCGCACTGCCGCGCACTTTACATTTGAGAATGGCAAGTCTGCTTTGTATGATTTCGAGA
>Ga0256406_1004888_pt1 | contig 14826 bp, 2 predicted proteins | sample RumenRJG_03DNA_FD_185986 | JGI IMG/M metagenome (GOLD analysis project Ga0256406, IMG submission 185986) | Bovine rumen microbial communities from Lethbridge, Alberta, Canada - RJG_03 | ecosystem: Host-associated > Mammals > Digestive system > Stomach > Rumen | place: Canada: Alberta | collected... | reverse complement strand
CTACTCCACCCTACTGCGTCCTGTGAAGGAGCTGAAGGGCTTCAAGCGTGTGCATATCGCCAAGGGCAGCAGCGTGACGGTGTCCTTCGACATCGACACCACCACCCTCCAGTATTTCGACGCCACCAGTCATCCTTTCCTTGAGCCCGGCGCCTTCGACATCATGATAGGTCCCAATAGTAAGGAAGTGAAGGGAAAGATGTTAGATGTTAAGTGTTAGGTGATAGGTGTTAGGTGATAGTGTTAGGTGATAGTGTTAGGTGATAGGTGTAAGGTGATAGGTGTTAATGATGTGGCAGTGCTGTAAATCAGATTCATAGCCATGTTAAGCTATCCCCTGGCATTTGTCACAGATGTCCATGGCAAATGTCACAGATATCCATGGCATATGCTACAGAATTCAGTGGCATATGCCGTAGAATTCGCTGGCATATGCCGTAGAATGTCAAGCTTATCGCAAAGAAAAGGGCCGACGGAATCGCCGGCCCTTCATTTTAGCCTTATAATCTTACTTTCTTGCTGCTTCTGTTCACCGTGACGATATACACGCCCTGGGGGAGTTGGTGGGAGGTGAAGGAATCACCGGAGGAACGGTCGGACTCCATGAGCGCCCCGGAGAGGGCATGGATGGAGACGAGGTCACCGGCGTTGATACCCGACACCATCAGGTAGCCGTTGCTGCCACGTACCGACCATGTAGCGGAGGCCGGTTCATCGTGAGAGATGGTGCCGTCGGGCTGCAGACCACCAATCTGCAAGGTCAGCCGGTTATCGGTGTAGCCCGCAGCGGCGCTCAGCGAGTACGAGCCCTGCGTGAGGTCCGTGACGATACCCGTCTCCTTATCCTTCAGCCATACGCTCTGTCCGTCGAAGGCATCGGCGTCAGGAAGGGATACTGTGAGCTGGCCGTCCTTCGCGGCACGGTAGCCCATCGCCATCTCCACGCCCACGGGGGCGTTGCCTGCCAGTGAGAGCGCCACGCCACTGTTGTCGAGGAGATAGACCTGCGGCACGCTGTCGTTAAAGCTCTGCCATTTCACGCCGTCGGAGCCGATATTGAAGGCTAAAGAAGCCTTTGGCACTATAGTCTCTATAGCATCTATAGTTTCTATAGATTTTATAGCTCTCACTTCCACAGCATCCGAGCGGCCGTTCTCGTCGGCAAGCGCCACAAAGGGCTTGGCGGCAGGGTCCGGCGTCTTGCTGGGCAACGATGGCAGGGCGAAGGTCACCGGCTCTGTCGCTTTATCGCCGATGACCGCCGTCTGGGTGAAGAAGGCGGAGCCGAAGTCGAGTGTGGAACCTTTATTCCAGCTCGGCAAGGTGGTGAAGTTGTTGCCGTCGGCATTGACGGTATAGAACACATGCGGAACGTTCATGGCAAAAAGTCCATTTTGATCCGTATATGATGTGTTGTACCCGCTGACGAGCCACGGCATGCCCTTGAGGTTCCAACCCATATTCTCCATCTTCGTGAAGTGGGCGGTGCCGTCGGCCGGCACCTGGTTGTATTGTGTCAGCGCCACCGTCTTCGCCTTACCGTCCTCACTATAGACATACTCGCCGTCGGTACTGCCGAAGCCGGTGAAGCGGATGTCGACAGCATCGGTGAGCGGCGTGCCGAACTTCAGCAGCCAGCCGTCGCAGGCGTTCACCTGCTTGGATGTCATCGGCTCCCAGCATGGCGAGTCGGAAGTGTGGAAATCATAGTCCCAGGCAGAGCGCTTCTCTCCGTTGTAGGTCTTGCCCATCGGGATCGGATACTTCGTCTCCGTGATATTACCCTTATCATCCGTTGCCGTTGTCAGCGCGTTGGCATAGTCGTAGGGGAACGGCAACGACATCAGCGTGTACTGCATGCCCTTGGGGAAGGTGCGCTCAGCAGCGACGTAGGCAGCATGGATGATGTTGCCGTTGCCATAGAGCGACGCCCCGGACTTCAGCAGCAGATAGCCTGGCATGAAGGCGTTCTCACCAGTGAAGATCTGCGAAGCATCCTCCGTGGCTCCGAGCGACAGCGACGCCTTCTTGCCGATATATACCACCGAACCCTCATGGGGATAGTGGTTGTCGTCGGCCTTGGCGTAGCGCGATTCACCGTCGGCGATGCTCCAAGTCTCGAAACAGCCCATATCGACGGTACCACCGAGAGTGCGCGGATTGCCGAGGAGGTCACGGTCGTTCGACAAATCGACGTAAGCCTTGAACCTATCAGGCAACGTGACGTCATTTTCTCCTTTGTTGATAGCCAGGCTGTTCTCATGCAACTGATAATAATACGGTGCATGACCGGTGAGGAACGCAGGCAACGTATAGGTATTGCCCGTGTTCAGATACGGTGCGAACGGATTGCCCGTGGCGGCATAGCAGTTGGTATAGGTGCCACCCGACTTGCTCTCGTCAGAAACCTTGTCAGCGCTGTTATAGTCGATGCAGTTGATAACCTTTCCGGCATTGTCGACCGTCTTTTGCCCTGCCGCTTCAGCCACCACGGTGCAGTTGAGCATCGTACCGTTCGTGCCCACGCTGACAATGGGCGTATTGGCAGCGACGGCGTTGCCGTAGAGCAGCGCGTTGTAGAGCAGACCGTATTGGAGGTCGACCACGGGCGCGCCGGTGCCGTTGTTCTCACTCACCGTATTGCCGTCGATGAGCATATTGCGCAGCACGAGACTTTCAATAGGGTCTTTGATATTGATGACTGGCTCCGTGATCGTCTTTGTCTTGTCGCCACGCACCTCCACGCCATCGACGAGGGCGCCGAAGCCATAACCCGTCTTCATATCCATAGTGGAAATTGACGCCACGCGCGTGCGGTGCGTCGTCTTCGCAGCTAAACCCGGACGGGACGCCTTGACATTTTTAATATATTCTGCTATCTTATCATTTTCAAAGTTCCGCGCACCATTATTATAGATTACGGTTTCGGTTCCCGGATCTTTCGTGCCTTCCGGCTCAACGGTGTATCCCGAGGCGATACTACCGTAAACGCTTACACCGTTACGCAGTGTGATCGCCTCCGGGGTAGCATTGTCGTTGTTGGCGCCTTTGACAAACACGTACGACTTTGCCTGCTGGGCATCCGTGACATTCTTATTAAAATAAGTATATACAGCCGCGGCGTCAATAGCGCGCTGGATGGATCCACTGCCATAGGCATTCTCCCACGACAGTCCCGTGGTCTTGTTCGTATTGATCTTCACGGGGTCGACGAAGAGCACGCGCTGCATCGCCGACGAGCACTCGTAGGCACCGCGCTCCATGCTCTTGTCGTAGATGCGCACCTTGTAGGCCAGGTCCTTGGTGTATGCAGTGTCGGCGAGCATCGTGAGGATATTGTCCTTATCCAGCTTCACATCAGCGCCTGTCTTGTCCTTGACGATCATTCCAGGCACCCAGCCGAGCACCTCTTGGGCATAGAGCAGGTAGTTGGCGCGCGTCAGCGTGCGCACACCCGGATTGATGTGGTAGTCGCGCTGACTGATGTCCGCACCGTCGCCATTGACGAAGTTAGGACCCTCCATGGCGTTGTAGTTACGGTCGTCGAGCCCCACGTTATGATGGTTGGCTTCCTCATCGGTGTTCGTGATGCCCGTGATGGCATTATACTGTACCAAGTCGGTTGCGGCATTGTCTTTAGAGAAACCCTCGTACTGCATTGTCTTGTTATTGTTCTGGTCGTCTTTCCAGATGATGGAGTTGTAGAGCGACGAGGCTCCTGTCGCCTGATCCGAGAGCTTGATATGTCCGCCGTTCATGGCGAAGGTGCAGTTGACGATGCTCACGGCGTCGGTGCTCTCCAACGGATTGCCCGAACCGGAGTGGAACACGCTGTTGTAGATGAGCGTGCGACCGCCGCCCTTCTCCACGCGCACGGCAGGCACCGTCGTGGCTACTGAGTCACCGTTCTGCTGGAAGATACAGTTCTTGATGGTCAACTTCGGCACGCCGGTGGACTCAAGGTGCTCTGTGGTTGACTTCGTGCCCGTGGTACCCGTACCGGTTTCTGTGGTCTTGAACTGCTCCTTATAATAGATGGCGGCACCACCGATGGTCCCCGTGCTCTCCTTATGGTCAGCTGTGGCATAGTTGTTGACGAAGGTCAGACCGTCGAAGGTGATCGGCATCACCTTACCGGTGGATTTGGAGGATTTATTGATATCCCCCTGAGTAACGTCTATCGCATCTCCCGTTGAGGCACCTGACCGGTTTCCTTGTGTCTCCCACTGTTCGGCATCGGAGATAAGGAAGAGATGCGCCATGTTGTCTGCTGTCGATGTCGACTTCTTCGCCATCTCCAAGATGGTGGGGTTCTGTTCGATGTCGCGTGCCCCGACGATCTCCTTACTGTATCCGCCCTCGATGGTCAGGCTCTGCGCCTGATAGTCATGTCCGGAGATGATCTTCTTCATCAGTGCCACCATCTCATTGTTTTTGCCGGTGTGGATCTGGAAACCGTTGTTGCTCTCGTCGAGGGTGTATGTCGGCGAGTAGGTACCTCCCATGATCTTCACCACCTTCGGTTTGTCGTTACGGCTCAGGAGCAGCGTCTCGATGGCACGCTGCAGGTCGCTGGTCGGTGTGTCCCAGGAACGTCCGTCGGCGGTTTTCGCACCCGTGCGTTCCTCGTCCGAAACCCACATCACGTCGATGCTGTCGCCGTCGGCGACGGTGAGCTGCGAGTGCTGGAACTCGTACACGCCGATGTCGATATAGTCCTTGGTGGTGTTACCCAACGGGTCGGCGGAGATGCGGTTCATATTCTCCGTGCTCTCCTCGTTCTTGTCGTCGGCGTAGTTCATGTACTTATCCTTGCCCAACGGCAGAAGGGTGAGCTTGAAGTTGCTCTTATAGTATTTGGAGAGCATCGGGTAGATGCCATGCGCTTTATACTCGCCGTTAGCATCCGTCTTATACTTATAGTTTCCTTTCTCATCCTGGTCTATCTCTCCCCATCCGGCATCGGTGAGCAGGTTGACGCGCGAGATAAGCCAGTTGGCACTTTGCATATAGCCGTCGACACCTGCCTTTGACGACGGCAGGATGAAGTTAGGACCGTCCACAGCCTCGTTGTTGTCGCTGATGATGACGTTGTTGTTGCCGCCTAAAAGTTTGTAAAGGTCGCCTAATTTATCATACGAGACGTCATCATTCGCCCGCTGATCCGTTGCAGAAGTCTTCACCGGTTGTCCGTGTCCATTCTGATAGGCACAGAAGAACAACGCCTCGTCTTGGTCACTGCCGAAGTTGGCAAGCTTGAGGTTACCGCCATCATCGACCTCATTGCCCCAGAAGATGCTGTTGACAGCGATGTGCATCTTCGTCGACGATGAATTAGGCAGCGTGTTGTAGATGGACGGGAAGCTGTGTGCCTTGTTGCGCACGGAGTTGCAGTTGAGGATGGCGATCGACGAGTTGTCGCCTGCCCACAGCACACCGCCATAGCCCAGCGTCTCGTTGTTGGTCTTAACGTTTTTGTCAGTATATGTAGTCGTTAACGTTCCCGTTCCCTTTTTTGCCTCGTTGTTAGCGAAGATACTGTTGGCGATCGTCACCTCATTATTCGTGGCGATGGCACCGCCCCCCGACCAGGCGACATTAGCACAGTCTTCAGTATCGGTTACGTCAGGACTCTTCGAATAGTTCTGCGCGAAGGCACAGCCTACGACGTCGAGTTGGCCGTTGGTGTAAATGGCACCGCCGAGACGCGCGCTATTGTTCTGGAACAGCGTGTTCGACACCACCATCGGAATGCTGCGCTCCGGTGTCTCCATGCCGGTAGCATCCACCTTATCATCCGCAATCGTCATACCGTTGATGAAGATACCACCGCCACGGTAGTACCACTGCTTGTTCTGTACCGCCGTCTCATAGCCCATGGCGGACCCGTCACGGATGGTGAGTCCGTCGAGGATGATCGTTCGGTTCAGACGGGAGGCCGTCGACTCCTGCTTAGCATCCGACGTCGGGGTCGTCAGATTGTCACTGAAATATTCCGGCAGTTTACCAACCGACTTCTCGTCCGCATTGCAGTTGATGACATGATAGACGTTCTTCACCGTCAGGTCACTGCCCACGGAGAGTCCGGAGAGGATGGTCTGACTCTTCATTTCCCACGGCTCCACGACGGAGTTCTTGTTGATATCGTACCGCACACGATTGTTACGAATCTCGTCGGTAGTGCTACCATAGAGGGTGACCGTGACACCATTGGCAGTAATCTCTTTTGTCCCCGATGTCTCCTGACAGTACATGTGCTCCGGCTTGCTCACGTCGATACCTCCGATGACGGTCACGCCCTCGGGGATGTTGAACGTATTGGAGCGCACGTCACCCTGCTCACCGTACATATTTGTATAGGGATAATAGGTACCTCCCGCCACGAAGACCTCAAAGCGGTGGTTGCGCGGCTTCTCATTCTCCGGTGTCTTGTCACCGGCAGTCTCTTTCTGCTTTCTCACATTCATAATATAGTCGAAGGCATCACCGAGACGCTGGAAGGGGTTGGCGAAGGAGGAGCCCACCTGCTTGTATATCTCATCATCACTCTCCAAGAGCGCGTTGGCTTTGCTGTTGGAGACATTCGTAGGATGGACGACGAAGAGGCGGTAGAAGACCTTTGCCGAGGTGATATCGTAACTGGCGTTGATGGCACGGGCGCCGATATCCGTCGTGACGTTGTCCTTTCCGACAAGTGTCGTACCATCATAGGCAGATTGCGTCGCGTCGGTGGCTGTCTGCTCCATACGCTTTACACCGGCGATATCGACGGGGTCGATGCCTGGGAAGAAGCGAAGCATATTGCGCATGGTGGTATAGGGCAGGGCGGCACGTGTCAGCACCGACGACTTCTGTAAGGCGTAGTACAGGTACGGCCGGGTGCCGGTCGCCAGCTTGTCCGCCTGCCAGCGCACACCCTCATCTGAAGTGCTGTTGACACTGATATTGTTCACACCTGCCTCACGGACATTCGTCACGGCGGTGTAGTTGACGGGGAAGTTCCACACATCCTGCGAGGCATCGACATTGACGACACCAGCTATATCGGTCTGGTCGTTGCTTGTGTTCATCCATACCACGTTACCGATGGAGCGCAGGTTGGTGTTGAAGAAGATGCCGCCGCCGTTCACGGTGGCGTTGTTATACACAATCGTGTTATAGGCCAGAATGGCCCAGGTGGCAAGACTGGGGTTGTCGGGCTCGGCAATGGCGATGCCGCCTCCATTCGCCGCCTCGTTGTCCTGAAGGATACATCCCGAGACGATGCCCGACGGCTCCACATACAGTCCACCGCCATAGCCGGAGGCACTGTTGTTCTGTATCACACAGTTGGAGATGTCGGCGAAGCCCGTGACGACGGCGGCACCACCGCGCTGGTTCTCCGGCAGCACTCCGTCGGCCTGTCCGTCCTCGATATAGCAGCCGTTGATAAGGGAGCGCGAGAAAAGGGTATCTCCCGGTGTCACTACCCAAGTGGCCTTGTAGGTCTTCACCTTATCGCTGAGGAGATCGTAGATAGGCAGACCGTCGGCATCCGATCTTTTGCTGATACGGTTGCCGTTCTCATCGAAGACATAGTCGGTGAAGGTCACCACATGATAGGCGGTAGAGGTACCATCACCGTAGTCGAATGTACCCTTGAGGAGCGTCTTGTTGTTCAGCGGGTCGCGTTTCGTGAAGTCGTCGTTCCAGCCGCCCTGCACCTCCACGCCGTGTGGTATCTGGATACTGAACTGTCGGGGATTGATATCCACGTTTGTGTTATAATCGGTGGTGCGCGACGGGGCATAGCCACCATCTTGCACTTGAGCGAGCTTCACCACGACGTGATCGCCGGGATGGTCGTATTTATACCGTCCGGCGGCGTCGAGCACCTGCTGCAGTTTGCCATTACAGGCGGCATTGGCTGCAGAACTGGCATCGGCGACGCCGTGGCCGTTCTGGGAGACGTAGAAGGTGGCGACGTCGAAATCCGTATCCGTACCCGTCATGTCGTCCTTAGTCTTGTACACCTTATGTGTCTCCTTTCCAGTCTTCGGCACAATCTTGCTGGCGCCATTATACTCATAGGCTCCCTTGTCGATACGGCAGTCCTGGATGCGGTCGGCACCGGCAATGTCCTCGGTGATGCCGTAAGAAGTCTTCAACGTTTCGCCATATTCGTCCGCACCCATGTTGATACAATACTGGGCAAGATCGGAGGCAGAATTGATACTGTAGGGATTATCGGTCTCAATAGAGCTTATCTGCGTAGAACCACTTGCCGTCGGATAAATATAATTACTTTCATTAAAAAGGTTACGTGATTTACATATCGTATAGTAGGTATTGGTATTTGCTGCATTTACGCCTATATTGACAGCATTATTCGATGAAACATCAGTTGATGTTATCGTACCTGTACTATAAATTTGAGTCAAATCGTCTATCGAAACCGTATTATTAGCTTTTTTAACACCTGCATTACCAAACTTTGGACCAGGCACAGAATGATAGCAGTTTATCATATGTCCCGTTTTACCGATTGCATCCCTATAAGAACTACGACATACCTGATTAAAATTCTCTGCAGTATTACCATAACCTATATTAGCCCAAAAGATCGTGTTATAGAATTTTGAGCAATTAACTGCAAAATTAGAATCATCCCCTCTCGCTGCAGCATCCCAAACACCAGGACAACATGGCAGACCGCTTATATTTGTAACTAAGTTATAAGCTATCGTCGTATTGTAGATGAATGATTTTGTTTTCAAGTACATGGCGACGCCGAGGCAGTTACCACCAGAGGTGTAGTTTTCAACGATCAAAGAATTTAAGACGGTGCCACCATCACTTAAGATGCCACAACCAACCATTCTTTTGTCGTTATTATATATCTTACCCTCATTATTACGGACGACACAATTCTCCAAAACAGCTCCACTTCCTAAATAGATACCACTACCTCCTTTTTGCAGGTCACTGCCGAAAGTTGTACCTGATGACGGAGTCTCATACGTCATATAAGGCACATTCGATACTGAATCTTTCGTCACACTAACCTCCTCTGCATCTGCAGAGGCCTTAGTGATTGTTGTGGTAGTATAGGTTGTTTTTGGCGCAACTTTTACTGTAATGTATGATGGATACGACTGGAAATAATGATTATATCTTATCAAACAGTTCTTCAGTGTAGCGTTTTTAAGGATATAAGCACCACCACCATATTGTAAAGCTGGATTATACCGCCCATAATCATTATAATTAAGCGTATATTGTGACGTGAATGTCCGAGTTATGGTTTTCGTTACTTTAGTGCCATAAGTACCCTTGCTCCAATCCGAGGACCCCGTATTTGTTTTTGTCTCCGAGATTGTAGTAACTGAACCCGTAGAGGTTGGTACGAGGTTAGTACCATTCTGTATCGTTAAACCTTCCCATGTTGTGGCATTAGAGAAAATGGCATTTTGATTGAGGACATGACGCTTATATTGTCCGTCTATAATCGTCTGATATGTGGCGTTGAGGTTGGAGATATCGCGTTCTCCCTCACGCTTTCCCGGGTTGCCATAACTCTTGAAGCCACCATAGACGTTCACACCGTCTTGCATGGTGAGGTTCTCATAGTAGACACCTTGTGCTACCCACACACTTTTTTTACCTGATGAGGCAACATCCAAAGCATGGCCAATGGTTGCGAACGCCGTAGCCCACGACAATCCGTCATTACTATCACTGCCATTGGTCCTTACAAAATACGTTGAGCCGTTCTCGGGCTGTGTAGTGTTCTCGATGGCGCCGATATCCGGCTTGCCGCCGTAGTTGCGGTGGTTGAGGACGAAGTCTGTCTCGGTCGTGACATTCTCATTGGCTGCTACGGAGGCAGCGTTGACCATCGGGTTCATATTCATCGGTGTGTAGTCGATGGTTCCGCCATAGAGTGTCGGGTCGTCGGCATTGCGCTGCACGAAGATGGTGCGCACGGGGTTGACAAATCGCGGATAGTTATGGTCGTTACTGCGGTCGTTGCCGAAGGTGGGCTTGAAGTCATCCTTGCTCGCAGTGCCAATGCCTTTCGTTTTGTATAACAGGTCTATCTGGTTGTTGCTGCCCGTGGGCGCATTGCCGTTCGTGCCATTGTAGTATAAGGCCGCGAGGTTGGAGCCGTCAGACTTCAACTGCGTACGGTCGGTAAGCGAGTCGGTGGCATTGGAATAGATGGCGGAGTTGGTTACCGAGATGGTAGGCGTACTGCCTTTATCCGTATAGGCAGAGAACACCGTACCGACATTGTTCACCACGGTGCAGTGGTTCATCGTGATCTTGGCGTTGCCCACAGCCTGAATGATTCCCGCCGACTCTCGCCACTGGTTCACGGTGTTTTTGTCCTGCTTGTTGCGTACGCCATTGTTATGGATGATACAGTTCACCATCGTCAGCTCCGCCTTCTGCAACGTCGACGTGTTGTCGGTGCGATAGTTATCGCCACTGACGAAGACGGCGGCGCCACCCATCGGTGCCCAGCAGTTGGAGATGACGCAGTTGCGCACGATATTCCCCGCCATGTCATGGTCGCGGTCGGAACGGGAACGTGCACCGATGAAGATGCCAGCCCCATAGCCGTACGCCTGGCGGTAGCTGTAGGAGCCCTCTTTATCATGGTTGTTATACTCTGGGGAGTCCGGCTTCTCGGCATTACCGTAGGAGATATAGAATCCGTCGAGGACGGCATCATGCACATTCGGGAAGATGACACAATGCACACTGTTATACTTATACTCGCCGACGATGTTGCCGTTGATACGTGTGACATTCTCCTTCGGGTTGCGAAGGTTTACTGCAATGCCTGTCAGGCTTGACGAATATCCCCCGTACATCAGCATGTTGCTCAGCAGGTGGATGGCGCCACTCTCCAAGTTAGCCTCCCCGGTTACCGTGTCATAGAGATAGGAGCTCGAGCCGGCCGTGGTGATAGTTCCCTGCTTGACGAGGATCTGCGTCTTCGAGGTATTAGAGTGTTGTTTGATATACTCCTCCATGTGCTTGACAGCCTCACTCACATTGTTCAAAGGCGTGTCCCAGCTTGCTCCGTTGGTTTTTACACTATTATCTTTTACCACACGGTTCGGGTCGACGAAGAGGGTCGGGATTTTTATAGTTGGATTAGTCCCGTCCACAGCCGGCAGTTCAGCGACTTGATACTGCTCATCCGTGACGGCAAACGCACCGAGGGCCGACACAGGGTTGAAGACATTGCGCACGAAGTCTTTTGCCGAATGGCTCTTGGTGATGATATTACCAAAGGTGTTGAGCTGCGACACCTGCACACCTTTCTCCTGGAGATAACTCTTCGATTCCGGCATCCAGTTCAAAGGCGTTGCGGTGGCACCATTGGCACCCGCCGTCGTTGACGGTGACGTGAAGATAGGGTTGCCCGCCGTTCCTGCTTTGAAATTCTCCTTGCTGAGCTGGAAGACGTTACTGCGCAGCGTATTACCCCAGTCGGTGATATCGAAGTTGCTGAACGCCATATAGCCTAAACGCGGACGCTTGGCGGTGGCGTTCTCATAGAGGTCCGTGGTTGCATAGTAGCCGTACTGGATGTTGTCGTTGGCGGCACAGGTGTTGCCCCATACCACACTGTTGAAAGCCGAACCGGCACCATAGATGAACAGACCGCCGGTACGGCCGTAGCGCACACCGCTGATGGTGATGTCGGTACCCGTGCACTCGTTGTTAGCGATGGTGCAGTGGTTCAGTACGCCACCTCGATATAACACCACGCCGGCACCCTCCGTATTGGCGTTGTTGTTGCTGAAGACGCACACCGAGGCGAAGGGGTCGAAGTCATCCTTCGTGTAGTGCTTCGAGTATGGGTGCTTTTCAGGGGTGTAGACGATCATCAGTCCTCCGCCGGTACGTGCCATATTGTTTGTGACGTTGCAATGGCGCATCACGCCGTTGTTCTCCATGCACACACCGCCGCCGTAGCCGTCGATGACGCCGATGCCAAGGGTCTGGCACTGGTAGATGTTACAGTCTTTCACCGTTCCGCCGCGGTCCATATATACACCACCACCGCGCCGTGACGCTGAACAACGGCGGATGACGCAGTTGCGCACCGTGGCATGTTGCACCATATACACACCCCCACCGAAGGCGTTGAGGTCGCGGTCGGCCGTGGAGCGTCCTGAGGCGTTACCATCCTGGATGATACAGCCGTCGAGACTGGCACCATAGACGAGGGAGTCGGCATAGAGGGTGCTGTTGCCCGCGGCGTCCTTGACGTAGCCGTTGGTGGCAAACCACACCACATGGTACGAGTTGCCGGGGAAGCGGGTGTCGTACTGCTTCTTGTTGTCGTTCCATTTGAAGGTTCCCATCACGGTGTTGTGGTTGCCGGAGAAGATAGTGGCGTTCTTGAAGTCGTAGCGCATGATGGTATCGCCTTCCGTCTTTTCTTTCTTCTCCAATTCACCCATGGTGATGGTCTGTTCTTTCCCCGTGCTCTGCTCATCATTGGCTAAGCCCGACTGTCCGTCGCGCCAGGCAGGCCGAGTGGAGAGGACACGCTCATCCGGCGTGTCCTCCGGATGGTCAGCGTCGAATCCGCCATAGACATGGATGCCGTCGTAGATTTTGAACGAGGTCGACAGCACCGATGAGCCGTCGCCGGTACTCTCCGACGGGGTGTAGGTGCCGGCGGCGACATACACGCTGCCGGAGTGCACGTTCTTCGTCTGCATGTAGTTGTACAGGTCGTTGATGGCGTCCTGCACGTTGTCCTTGGCAGTTTCCCATGACAGTCCGTTGTTGGCGTATTTACCCGTCTTGATATTGACATAGCGGATGGTGTCGGTCTGGGCAGAGGCGTCCAGCACCGACAGCATCATGAGAAGGAATATATATAATAGTCTGTTGCGCATAGTCGTTGTTTTTTTGTTGTTGTCCGTCGGGGCGGGGTTCCGGTGGGTCCGTAGGGGCGGGGTTTATCCCCGCCCTAACCCCCTTGACGGTAATTATTCCGTCCCCCTTGGCGGTAATTATTTCATTCCCCCCGTGCCGCATATTTTGATATGTTTTGCGGGGTGAGGGCGGGGATAAACCCCGCCCCTACCATTTGGTCACCTTCACCGTACCATATATCCAGGGGACGAAGACCGTGTTGGCGGTGGTTGACGGCTTCGCCGTGGCGGTGATCTCATTCTCTTTTCCGCTCTCTCTATTTGTGAGGGTCATGGGGAACTGGTATGTGCCGTCGGACTGCTTCACCGGAATGACATACGTGGCGTGGCGGCCGTACCACTGGCTGCCTTCGTTGATGGTGAACGTCTCGCTATAGGTCGTTGATGTCGATGATGACGACGCCATGTTCTCCAACGGCTTGAAGAGTTTTCCTCCTCTGCTGAGTCCCGTGAGTGTTATCTGACTGAGTTTTACCTTTTCTTGCACCGACGTATCGACATTCCATTGCACATCGAGTTTGGAGGCAACGTGGTAGAGCACCATGTTGATATACGGACTGTTGCTGTTGTAATCGCTGACCGTGCCGTAGTAATGGTTGTCTTTCATGAGGTTATAAGGCGAGGAGTAGAGGTTCTTCAACGCCTCACTTTCTTGGCCTTTGGCAACATTAGAGCCGAGAGAGAAGGTGGCATCAGCGACATTCTTGTCGCTATATGTCACTGTTATCGGCACCGAAGACATGGCGGCATAGACGACACCCGTCTTGCGGTCCTCGGGAATGATGATACGAATCTGGTCGGTGTAAGTGTATATGGAGTCTTTGTTGTTGTCGGTGGTGGTTGTCTTCGTCCATTTATCCTTACTGAGCGGATAACCGGTGCTGGGGTTCATCCCCTCGGGCGTGATGACCTTAGTCTCACTCCCGTTTATCGATGTGTTAATCAGATAGATATATAAGTATTTGGGCAGTTCGAATTTCTCGTATGTTCCCGGGTCGCCCTCGGCACGCGTGGCCTTGGCGCCCGTCGAACCGGTAGTGAGTTCAGCATTGTTGGCGGGAATGGCGAGGACAATGGGCATACGCACGACATTCCCGTCCTCCACCGACGGGTCGGTAGAGGAGCAGGCAGTGAGCGCGCCGATCCCCAAAAAGAGGAACGCCATCCGATGTATTATGTTTTTTATTGTCATCATTGTTGTGTACGTAGGGCGGCGGTTCATCCCCGCCCTAACCCCCTTGACGGTAATCATTTTCCCCCTGTCGCATATTTTTGATATGTTTTGCGGGGTGAGGGCGGGGATAAACCCCGCCCCTACGGTGTAACCATCAATACCGCCGTGCGGTGCGTCCGTCGGGGCGGTGTCACCATCAATACCCGTGATCAAGGGTGGCACCCGGTGGGTTCGTAGGGGCGGGGTTCATCCCCGCCCTAACCCCCTTGACGGTAATTCATCCCCCCGTGCCACATATTTTTAATATGTTTTGCGGGGTTAGGGCGGGGATAAACCCCGCCCCTACGGCGTCACCATCAATACCGCCGTGCGGTGGGTCCGTCGGGACGGCGTCACCATCAATACCCGTGATCAAGGGTGGCACCCGGTGGGTTCGTAGGGGCGGGGTTCATCCCCGCCCTAACCCCCTTGACAGTAATCCTTTCCCCCCGTGCCACGTATTATATATGTTTTGCGGGGTGAGGGCTACGGCGTCACCATCAATACCGCCGTCCTAACCCCCGTGGATCATATCTCCGGATTCACTAGTGTCCACTTAAATCCTTTAACATTCGCTTAAACTGCCCTTAGGTCAGACATTTACAAGCATATACTTTACGTGTACTTTTCAATTTTGTACCTTTGCATGGCTATAGTCAAAAGTTA
>Ga0256406_1004885_pt1 | contig 14832 bp, 9 predicted proteins | sample RumenRJG_03DNA_FD_185986 | JGI IMG/M metagenome (GOLD analysis project Ga0256406, IMG submission 185986) | Bovine rumen microbial communities from Lethbridge, Alberta, Canada - RJG_03 | ecosystem: Host-associated > Mammals > Digestive system > Stomach > Rumen | place: Canada: Alberta | collected... | reverse complement strand
AGGCAGCATCATGACTATGACCCGGATTCCTTCCACCGTGATCACGAAGCTCATCCCGATGACGTATGCATGGATGAGCACCAGGGCATCGATGGAATCCTGAAGCTCGACCAGACATATCACCGGATGGTCTCGACACATACAATGAGTTTTGCCGACACGCTTACAGGATACATGGATCTGTTCAAGATCACCATTCCGGAGCTTGTCGAGGATACGGGGATCAGTGAGAGGACGATCAAAAATTACAGGAATGGGAAAGGTGTTCCGACACTGGAGTATATCCTTTCAATCTGTGTGGCTATGGGACTGTCGCCTCAGACATCCAGGAATCTCCTGAAATCTGCACATATCACATTTGACGCATCCGAAGGTCAGCCTTATGAAGCCTACTCGTTCATCATCGACTATATGACGGTTGACTATTCGGTCAGGGAAGTCAACGAGTACCTCAGGAAGAAGGAAATCCCGCCTCTGTCCATGCCAAATACAAAATAAGCATAGAAAAAGCCGCATTCAGAATTTATGGGTTCTGGATGCGGCTGATCAATCGATCTTATAACCTTATGCGCTGATTGCTCTTACAGCAGTAGCACCAAGGCCCACCAGCAGGATCAGCGGCAGAGCGTACATCGTCATGCTGAACAGGGATATCGCGATCATGCCGATCACTGCATATCCGATCAGGCTGAGGATCGCGCCTGCGATGCTCCCGCCGATTCGGAAGATGAATCCTGTGAACATGAAAAACAGATAAAGTGAAAGTATCGTCAGAAGAATCCCCATAATGTTATCCTCTAGAGTGACAGAGGCCCCGGGAAATGAGATTCCCGGAGCCTCCGTTTATGTGAACGGCGACGAGCCACAAGGCGTCGACAGCGCTTGCGCGGGGAGACGCCTATGTGGCGACCGCGGACATCGAACATGCAAAGCATGTGAGATGGAAGCGGCGTAGCCGCATCGAGCAGGGGGATGCAAATCCACCTGCTCGATAAGTGCCAAGTGACATCCGCCAGGTGTCTGACCTGACGGCAAGTGCCATATCGTCAAGCGATCTTGATCAGATGTCTCTGATCTTCGATCTGCTTTTTCTCCTCCATCTTAGGAAGCTGAAGAGTGAGGATACCATCTTCGAAGGATGCATGGATGTCGTCTTCCTTCATGTCTTCACCGACATAGAAGCTGCGGCTCATTTCTCCTGAGTAGCGCTCGCGGCGGATATATTTGCCTTCCTTATTCTTCTTGTCATTATCGACATTCTTTTTTGCTGTGATAGTCAGGTAACCGTCCTTGAGTTCAACGGAGACATCATCTTTCTTCACGCCCGGAAGATCAACAGCGACTTCGTAGCCCTTCTCGGTCTCCTTTACATCGGTCTTCATCTCATGTGCAGCCTTGCCGCCGTAGAGTTTCTTATCCATCCAGGACATATCCGGAAATGCAGGCATGTAGAAATCATCATCAAACCAGTCATCAAAAAGATTATCATTCATAACAGTCGGCATAAACATAAGTCATTTCTCCTTTCGTATCTGTCCTTCTTCGGGATCAAACTTATGATATCGTGCGCGGTGCGCGGGAGCTTGCGACTCGCGGTGCGCGCGCGACTCTATAACCGTTGTACTCGTGAATATTTCCGCTTGCGGGTTCCAGTTACTTTTATCTACTACTGTTTATATGTGATACGAAAGAGACTTTTACCGGAACTTCCGAAGACCCTCTCAGTGAGCTCTTCGTCTGTTCTCTTCATCTCCTTCGTTCTGGCTACGTTATAGTTCCAATTGTTAGCACTGTCAATAGGCGAGTGCTAATCTTCACAAAAGAAACATAAATTATATTTCTCCGGGGTGCACCGACATTGCCTGTCTATTCTGCACAATTTCCACCCCCTACTCTAAGCAATATGTACAAAAAACGGGTGGTTTCCTGTAAAAATAGTCGCTCTGCATGCCTTTCAGCGGCTGAAAACAGCTTGAAAGAGGGAGTCAGGGGTGCAACGCCGGTGCCTTCTTCTTTCCGAGAGACTGCCGTAATATCTACGCATCAGAGATACAAACAAACCAGAACACAGCCTGACATGTAAAGCGCAAGGGTCATGGTTCTGTCATAAGCATTTCCGGATCAGGGGACCTTCCATGATGGAAGGTTTCTCTGAGAGGAGTGCCATGATGGAATAGCCCTGCGCTTTTTTCATGGAATCCTCCGGAAAGCCCGTGACAGAGGCCGGTCCCAGGCGGCTTAAGGAAGGCAGAAGGGAGATCACCATGAAAGGGAACAGAGCAAGGGCTTTTTACACGGATGCGTATATGAATGATGAGGGGTATTCGGATCCGACGGCAGGAATCGCCATCGAGAGGCTCTACCGGGAGCAGATGCGGAAGAAGCGTGCCGAAGAGACACGGATCCTGATAGAGCGAAGCGGAAGGAAGACCATTCAGAGGAATATGGGACATGACCATGGCGAGTGATGACAAGAGTCTGAAACTGGAGAGGATCTCATCCAAGAGGATGCTCATAATCCTGCGGGATTATTCCTCTATGGAGAAGAACACTACAAGAGCTCTTCAGAAGATCCGGGAAAATATCCGCGAATACCAGGAAACACAGCAGCTTATCTCTGAGGAGGAGGCGATCTTCGCCGCCTCCGTGGGATCCCCTGCCCTGCAGGAGAAAGTCCAGACGTCCGGAAATGTAGAACACGATGAACTTTTCCGGACACTGGAGCAGGCAAAGCGTCTTCAGAAAGAGGCTGCCAGGGATCTGATGTCTGAACAGATCCAGCTTCTCAAGACGCGAAAGCAGCTGGCAAAGGTAAGACTGTCCATACGACGCCTGGACTCTGATGACAGCGAATTTGTCTCCGCCTACCTCATTTCCGGGATGCCGGCAGATGAAGGCATGCAGAAGGCCTGCCTTGGAAAAGCAGGGTTCTATAGGAAAGCAACAAGGATCGCTGCGAAGTTGACGGTCATCTACAACGAAGACCTCGAAAATGGCACGCCCGAAGAAGAATGTCCTTCCCTTGACGGTATCTCAGCAGAAGAACTATGGCCCGAAGAAGAGAAATGGGCAGATGACGGCCAGTCGGCACCGGATGACATCCATGACAAAAATGATATTTTGAAATGAGTCCATTTTATTTTTCTGATTCCGTTCCACGTTTCTTAGATAACTGAATTCATTTTGTCATTTTTGTCATGATTATGATTCTTTCTCTTCCTTTTCTGGAGAAGAAAGATGAAAAGAAGCTTAAATCAAGGAAATTCCGGTCCTGATTCTGAACTGCCTCCATGACAAAATCAAAAAAGCCATGACAAAACGGAGCCGGTCCTATGACAAAATCCAAGCTTTCCATGACAAAATGCGGCGACCGCCTCCGGAAAATATCATGAAAGAAAAAGTCCCCGAAGAATATTTCTATAATCGTCGATACTCGATATGAAAGGAAGATATGGACAGACCATCTGAAAATCCTGTCAAATGGGTGAAGTTTCGCGTTGACCTGGACCAGCCGGGCCAAAGGGCAATGTATGAAAAGATGAAAGAAAGGGATAAAAGCCAGTATCCGTCTATTGCGGATTTCTTTGCCGGTGCTGTGAGAGACCAGGCACTCCTGCAGAAGGAGATTCAGCTCATCCCGACTCTTTCAGCCATGGATCTTCAGAAGATACGGACAATCGTAGCAGAGGAGATTGTAAAATATCTGAGGTGACCCCAGTTGCCAGTCGCAGGACGTTTACCGCTCAATAAAAAACAGCTCCCTACGATGTGTATTCATCAGGAAGCTGTTTACGCCTTTTATGCCTGCTTTCTTGCCAGTTGTTCAATTCGCTGATTCCTGGATATTACTGCATCAATCATTGCCTGATACTCCTCCGGATCAGATTCCGGAGTGACAGGAGCACAGTCATCATCATAGACCTCGTCATCCCGACCTTCCGCAAGAAGTCTGTCCTGGCGGGCGGATGCTTCGCGTACCATTCTCTTCTGCTCATCTGTGAGCTCCTGATTTCTGTGTAATGTGTAGGTCACTGTAGCCATAGAACATACCTCCCTTCTGCTAGCGGATTACTTTCTTCCCCGTACAACATCATTATACATACTGATTTCAGAAGGATTTGCCTTTCTGGCTGAAATCAGGCGTATATCAGTATTTCCTAGCATCTCCAGCTATTTCAGAGCAAATCTTAACGTTTATTGTACCATGTTGTTAGCGACTTGGTACAATTGATAGATACAAGACGCTGCCTATAAATCGCAGAACAGGATACAGGAAAAGGAGGTTTTCAGCATGAAAACAGCATCGATTTGCGCTGGAGTCATAGGCTATAGCTACGCTTTGAAATTCGCCATGGGTGGAAATGAGGTCTGGGCGCAGAACCGGACGGAGAAGTCTTCCGAGCTTGCGAAGGAAAGGGTCAGGGAGAGCCTGCATTCCCTGGTCGTCAATGGGGTATATTCAGAAGAACAGGAGAAGGAGATCCTGGCAAGAATTCATTTCACCACGTCTGTAGAGAAAGCAGTGAAGGATGCCGGCTTTATTCAGGAATCATCCGCAGAGCACTATGATGTGAAGCATGAGATCGTCAAACAGATTGAGGAATTCGCACCGGAGGATACGGTGATCGCATCTTCAACATCTGGCCTTCTGGTGACGGAAATTGCGAAGTATGCCCGCTATCCGGAGCGTTTCGTGGGCGGACATCCCTATAATCCGCCACACCTGATCCCTCTGGTGGAGATCACAAAGGGAGAGAAGACGGAAGACCGGGCAGTGGAGAAAGCGAAGGAATTCTACAAGGGAATCGGCATGGAGCCGGTCGTCCTGCAGAAGGAAGCGCTTGGCTTCATCTGCAACAGACTGCAGATGGCTCTCTACCGTGAGGTCGTGAATCTGGTCCTCAACGGAGTTTGCACCGTGGAAGACGCGGACAAGGCAGTCACATTTGGCCCAGGTATCCGCTGGGGAATCATGGGACCGTCTCTCGTTTTTGAACTCGGCGGAGGACAGTATGGCGTCGCAGGCCTGATGACCCACCTGCATGACTCTATATCCCTGTGGCTGAATGATATGGCTGATTGGAAGGAGTTTCCGCCAGAGACGGCGAAAATTCTCCAGGAGGGGGTCAAGGCGGAGCTTGCTGACCGGCCGGCGGAGATCGGAAACACGCATGAGTCTCTGGAGCAGTATAGAGACAAGATGTTGATCGAGATGCTGAAGCTGCACAAGAAACTTTAAAGAAGCAGGCGGGGTACACTAATACAGCGAAAACCAGAAATAGTGTTCCAATATACCGTCATCAAGAAATGAATATAATTGAGCATCGGAGGATTTACCCGAAAAGAGTAGACTGGTGTAGACCAAAGTAGACTAATTTCAATCAAAGTGATATTGAAGTAGACTCCTCAGGTGCGTATACTTATACTTGCCTGAAAAGGAAAACAGAAAAGCGATCGAGAGGGAGAGTACCACCGGGTACCCTCCCTTTTCTATTGGAATCAATATTGAAATTCATATGACGGCGGACTGTCGGGCAGGAGGATCCTTCCTACTGCCCGTTTTGCGTTCTGGGGGAGGTGGTGCCTATGTCCTGATCGATTTGCAATCTGCAAACTGAAACCTATGGAAACACGAGGAGGAGATCAATGAAGGGAAAGAGATTTGTGTCCTGTGTCCTGTCCGGCGCACTTGCTCTGGGGCTTCCGGTATCCGGACTTTCCTATGCGGACGAGATGCCGGCGGCCGTTGAAAACTCGACTGAAGATAAAGCCGGCGACCAGAATAAGCAGTCTCCGGAGACGCAGGCCCCGCAGACAGATACAGAGGCTCCGGATTTCCGTCTGATTCTGTCAGACCAGGACGCCTACCATCTGACATGGGACCAGGAACATTTCAAAGAAACAACGAAAGAAGGAGAGACGACCCTTCTGTACAAAGCCGGAGAAGAGGTCATCCTGGACATGGAGACAGAGCCGGGATACAAGATCGACAAGGTGGTCTTCGCAGATACAGATGATATCGTCCGTGACCAGATCCATGCCGAGGTTCCATTTGAGTGGAAGGATGAAGATACCCTGACGTTCACCATGCCGGGAAATGACGTGTGGATGCACACAGAGTATCACATGCTTTCATCGGAAGTTACAGGAGCATCTTCGTCGCAGACAGATGCAGAAGCCGCGCAGGCAACTGCTCAGGAAGGAGCGACCGTGTCTTCCGATGCTCTTTCGGAAGGAAGCGCAGCTCAGGATAACCCTGTTTCGGAAACGTCGGCAATGCCGGATGAGTCGAACCAGAATAATGAACAGCAGTCTGAAGATGCCGGACAGCCGGGCTCCAATATGGAATCTGACGAGAATACGGGAGATCTTCCGGATGGTGGAAATGAGAGCTCTGCTTCCGTTATCGAAGCGGATGGTTTTCCTGCTCAGGGAAGCGTCATGATGCTGAGTGAGATTGAGCTTGCTTCGGATCTTACGGACCTTCCGGAAGACAAGTTCGAAGATGTCACCTATCCGAAGGATACGGTACAGACTTCTCTCGCTCAGAACGATGTGAAGCTCGGGACTCCCGGCATTTACACGGTTGTGTACAGGGCGGATGAAGCCACTACCGGAAAGTTCTGGTTCCTGGTGAGACCGGTCCGTATCGTGGAAAACAGGAAAGAGCCGGAGGCCCAGACTGAGAACGGAACGGAACATTCTTCCGCTTCGGATGACCAGTCGGACGAGACGGAATCAGACGATGGCGACGATCCGGACTCTCAGAACTCACCAGAGATCAGTTTCGAGTCAGATACGGAAGCAGAGATCATTCCGGAAGATATGACCGAGGCTGGTTTTCCTGAAATGGATGAAACCGAAGCTGAAACGGAATCCGATACGGAAGCTGAGGAGTACCCCCTGGTTGTTCCGGACAGCTCCAGTTATTCTATTTCGGTAGAAGGGGACAAGACCGAGTACAAGCCCGGCGAGGAAGTTGTCGCCACGGTCGTTCCACAGGGAGATCTTGCAATCAGTACCGCCAGTGCGATGGCGGTAGACGCTGATGCGGATGCTTCGGAGAAGGAGATCCTCTCCGAGGAAAATAAGAGCGGAGATGGTCAGGGTGTCTACCTTGACTATGATGACAGCGCATTGACGGAAGAAGCTCCGGATGGTTCCGGGGAAGAGCTTGCCGGCGTGCCTGTCACGGTTTCATTTGCAATGCCGAAGGCACCGGTCGTCCTGCGTGCCGCAGCCGCAAAGAAGACGACCGTAAGGTACAGAGGATACATTTCTGCAAATGCACAGGGGCCTCATGATCTTTTCCAGGGGGTCAATATCACCCTTACCAATGGGAAAGGCGCCTGGAGAGGAAGGACGATCCATGCAAGCAGATGCACTTCCGGCCATGCCTACATGAATCCGCAGGTAGGTCAGTATGGAACGGCTGTCATCACCTATTCTGTAGAGCTTACTTCCGCAGGGAAAGCAAAGTACAGCTACTCCTTCAACTGGCATAACGACAACGCGGCATCCTGGCAGAATCTTGCAGGAGGCGGTTCCTTCACCAGGAAAGTACCCAGCAAGGGAGTTTATTTCCTGAAGGTCGACAGCTCTACCGGTGTATGGATGGCAGGAATGTCCGGCGTTGCGTACAGAGTTTATTCCAAAAAGGCTTCCGCGAAAGCAGCGAATGATATATATGCTGCCGGCGGACCGACTACCAAAAAGCAGAAAGCGGCCGTAAAGGAGGATCTTGTCGAGCGTGTTGTACTGACCAAAGCGAGCCAGAAGCTTACAAAAGATTATGCGGACAAGACATCCTATTACGTAATTGAGGAGCTTCCGCCTGCCGGATGGCTCAGGGACAATACGATCACCAAGTTCACCTTCAGCATCGAGGATACCGAGGAGGTCGAGCTTGTCGATCATCCAAGCGGATTTCCGGCATACCTTACGCTGAAGAAATCGATCGTGCTGGATGGGCAGAAATACTACACGAATATCAGCGAGCATATCCGCGTCGACGGAGCGCTCTTTAATGTTTACCGTGATCCGGGCTGCACGCAGATAGCAACGAATGAATCCGGGGTACCGGCACAGCTGATTACCGACGCAAATGGAAATGCCAATCTTGCGGAAGTATTCCTGACCGGTCCGGCGACTGTTTATGTAAAAGAGGTCGCTTCTCCGACAGGTACGGAGATCAACCCGAACGTATTTCCGGTTGCGCTGACTCAGGCAAATACCACGGCGGCACCGGCGACACTGGGACAGGATGTGGAGGACCAGATCATTCCGGTCCCGGTAAAGATTAAGAAGAGTTCCGCAAATACGGTGGTCACGAAAGACAACCGCATGTACAGCCTCGCGAATGCAGAATTCACTCTGACCTATATCGGAGCCGCAGGCGATCCGCTGAACGGAAAGTCCTATCAACTTCACATTGATGGAAACGGAGACAGTGAGGTGGTCAGCGTCGCTCCTGGAAACTATCAGGTCTCTGAAACGACTGCACCAAATGGATATAAGGCGGTCGGATCTTTCAACTGGGGCATTTTCCCGTCTACCAATGGCGTGCAGGAGATCCCGGTGGCGGATGAGCCGATTTACGGTACTCTGAACAGCCTGGTCAATAAGATCGTCGATCCGATGTACCAGACGAGCCGCCCGACCGAAGGAGCAGAGCTCACGGTGAACTACTATGACAATCCTGAGCCGGAGGAAAAGGCGAAGCAGACCTGGGTGATCAAAACGACCAGGGACGCGAACGGGAAATACACGGCGGCTTTGGACAAGGCACACCTGGTTTCCGGTTCTCTGACTTATGGAGAAAATGTAGTCCCGCTTGGCTGCATCACCATTCAGGAGACGAAGGAGCCGGAAGGATTTGAGCTCAACAGTACTGTATGGAAAATGCAGATCCAGCAGAGCGGCAATGGTGTCATGTACAGCAGTACCTCTCAGCCGGAATTCCAGAGCGCTCCCGTTGATCCGGAAGAACTGAAGGAGATCCCGACTTTCGGAGACCTGAAGCTTGGAAAGATCTCAGAGGAGCAGGGAAAGACTCCGGACGGCGACGCGACTTTCAAAGGAGCAGTTTTTGAGGTCATCAACGCAAATGACTTTGATGTCGTTCTTCATACCGCTCCGGACAAAGCGATCCATCCGGGTGAGGTGGCAACGACGATCACCACAGGGGACGACGGGACCGGTCAGACGACCGGAAATCTTCTCCAGACCGGCAAGTACACCGTTCGCGAGAAGACAGCGCCGGAAGGGTACACACTTTCCGATAAGCCGCTTTCTGTTACGATTGTGAAGAAACAGCTGGCAGATTACTCAAAGACAGACCCGCACGCAAACCTTCCGCAGAGAGCAGGATTCAGGTTCCGGAAGAAGGACCTGGAGCTTGCCGAACAGCTCTGTACTCTGACCGATAAGACAGGGGCGCAGTTCCGTGCAGACAAGACCACCCCGAACGGAAATCCCATTCAGGGCGAGGCTTCCCTTCAGGGAGCAGAGTTCGATCTGATCAACAGGTCCGCAAGCTCTGTGATAGTCGATGGGAAAACCTATCAGCCGGGGGATAAGATCCGTTCCTTCACGACAGATGAAAACGGTGAGTTCAGCTCTCCGGCAAGCAAGGATGTGAACGGAGATCCTTTGTCTCCGGAACAGTACCTTCCGTACGGAACCTATGAACTGAAGGAGACCAAAGCACCGGAAGGGTACAACCTCAGGGGAAAGTTCATTCCTACAACGTTCTCTGTCCGAAAGGAGAACGAAGGGACCATGATGGACCTGAGTTCCATCTCGGCGGAGGATGATGTGATCCGCTTTGATGTGGACATCCACAAGGTCCAGGCAGAGCTGAATGAGGAAGACCCGCACGACAAACTCGAGCCCATGGAAGGCATCCGGTTTGACATTTATCTGGATGCGGACATGGACGGAGACAATCCGAAGGAAGGCGCAAAGCCTTACGTTTCAATCAAGACGAATTCGGAAGGATACGCGACAACGAAGGATGATGCTTATCCGCACGGACGCTTGCCTTACGGCCATTACACGATCATCGAGAATAAGGATACGGTCCCGAAGGGATTCGGGGCAATCCGCAATCTTCATGTAAATGGCACGAAGGACGCAGGCATCATCGACGGGCAGCTGATCCAGACCGGAATCTACCAGGACCAGCATGGCGAGTGGATCCAGCTTGCCAAGATCGACAAGGATTCCGGAAAGCTTGTTCTCAGGGCCGGTGCGAAGATCCAGGTCCTGAAGGATGACCAGGAGACAGTCGTCGAGTTTAAGGACAGCACCAACCACAAGAAGGTATCTACTTTCGTCACCAATGAGGAAGGCATGGCTTATCTGCCCCAGAGGCTGGAAGTTGGGACCTACTACCTGAAGGAACTGGAGGCTCCTTACGGCTATGTCCTGAATACGGAGCTCACGAAGTTCGAGGTCGACCAGGCCAATACCTGGGACCAGCTGATCACCTGGCAGGAAAAAGACCAGGAGGTCAAGGGTGTCCTGAAGATCACCAAAGCCGATGCGAAAACAAAGGAAAAGATCGCCGGGGCAAAGTTCGGAGTCTACGCAGACGAGAAGATCATTTCCGGAGATGGAACGGTTCAGGCGGAAATGGGCGATCTGGTTGACACTGTTGTTATCGGACAGGACGGAACCGGGCAGTCCAAGGAGCTTTATCTCGGCAAGTACCATACGGCTGAGATCGAAGCGCCGGAAGGCTACACCCTTGATCCGACGGAGCATCCGTTTGAATTCGTCTACAAAGACCAGTACACGCCGATCGTTACAGTAGAGATCGAAGCAGAGAACAAGCCGACCACGGTCAAGCTGACCAAGTATGAGTGGGCAGCCGACAAGAACGGCGAGTGGACAGATGACAACCCGACTAAGACGCTGGGCGGAGTTACATTTGACATCACCCGGATCGGCGGAGCGGACGCAGACAGGACCCGTGCAGGCGAGGTCTACGCTGGCGGCAGAGAAGTAACAAAGGAAGATGGAACGATTGTCGTCAAGTATGTTGAGACCGGAATCTATTCCATCACCGAAACGGCAACGCTTTCGGGATATGTCCTGGACGACACGCCTTCCTACTTCACCGTTAATGAGGACGGCTACGTCTTCATGTCCGACGAGAACGGCAACCCGCTCGACGGACAGGCAAAGTTTGACAGGGCGGAAACGATGAAGAAGGACCAGTACACCAGATGGGATTTCTCCAAGGTTGACATGAACGGAGAAAAGCTGACGGGTGCGAAGATGCAGGTCCTCGATTCGGAAGGAAATGTCGCTGTGTATCAGGATGATAAGGGAAAGGAGCAGAAAGCGGAATGGACTTCCAACGGAACCCCGCACCGCATCAGCAGGCTTCCGCTTGGAAACTACACGTTGCATGAGGAGCAGTCCATCAAGGGATACACGCTTGCGACGGATATCCCATTTGAGGTGACAAACACGGGAGTTCTCTGCAAGGCCGTCATGACCAACAAGAAACTCATCGTGAAGAAACTGGATGTTCTCGGGAATGGCGTTAAGAAAGCAGGTCTTGAGATCTACGAGGTCCATTTCCATGAGGACGGAACGAAGTATCTGTCTGAGCAGCCGGTCGAGGCATGGAAATCGGACGGAAAACAGTACGACACCTCCAACCTGAAGGTCGGGCATACCTACCGCCTGGTCGAATCCAAGGTGCCGAAGGGATATGTCGAGGCCGAACCGATCGACTTCATGATCAGCGATGATCTGACCGATCAGACCGTTGTCATGATGGACAAGAAGGTCCTGGTCAGCAAGGTCAACACCAAGATCACCATGATCGCCGGCGCAAAGCTGGAGGTCAGGGACAGCGAGGGCCAGGTCGTCGATGCCTGGACTTCCGACGGGACCGCTTATCCGGTATCCGGACTCAAGGCCGGACAGACCTACACCCTGATCGAGACTGAGGCTCCGGAAGGATATGTCCTTGCAGACCCGATCGAGTTCACGGTCACGAAGAACTGGTTCGCGGATGATTCATTTGAACTGACCAACACGCAGGTCTTCATGACCAAGACTGACGTGACCGGAGAGAAGGAAGTGGTCGGTGCTACCCTGACTGTCACCGATAAGGAGACGGGCAGGGAAGTCGACAAATGGGTGTCCGGTGAAGAGCCGCACGCCATTTCCGGACTTCATGTCGGAGGCAGCTACACCCTTCATGAGGAGATCTCTGCCGAAGGTTATGTCCGCGCTTCGGATATCGACTTTACGGTCGATGACGGCTTCACTGTCAAGACTGTGAAGATGGTCGACAAGCAGGTCACCATGACCAAGACCGATGTGACCGGGGAGAAGGAAGTACCAGGCGCGCAGATGACTGTCACCGATAAGGAAACTGGGAAGGCAGTTGATACCTGGACTTCCGAAAATGAGGCCCATCCGATCTCCGGACTGGAAGTTGGAAAGACCTATACGCTGACCGAAGTTACCGCTCCGGAAGGCTATGCAGTCGCGGAATCCATAAAGTTCACTGTCCCGGATGACGGACAGAACCAGACGCTTTCCATGAAGGATAAGCGTGTAGTAATCGACAAGCTCGACGTGCTGGGCAATCCGGTCGTTGGAGCCAAACTGGCAGTATATGAGCTGACAGAGGATAAAGAAGGCAATCTGATCGACTCCTGGACTTCTGATGGCAAGGCTCATGCAGTCAACGGTCTGATCGTAGGTCACACTTACCGCCTGATTGAGGAGAGCGCTCCGGAAGGATTCGCGGTTGCCCAGCCGAGAGACTTCACCGTCACGAAGGAAGATACGGACCAGAAGATCGCTCTGATCGACCGCCAGATCCTGATCAGCAAGGTAGACACCGAGATCATTATGATCGAAGGTGCTCATCTTCAGGTCGTGGACCAGAACGGGAAGATCATCGACAACTGGGTATCCGATGGAACGGCCCATGCGGTGAATGGTCTTGTCGTTGGCCAGACCTATACTCTGGTCGAGACCGAGGCGCCGGAAGGGTATGTACTTGCTTCTCCGATCGAATTCACCGTATCCGATCAGGCGGATGCAAACGATGAGCTGAACCTGGTCAACAAGCAGGTGAAGGTCACCAAGACGGACCTGACCGGAGAGAAGGAAGTTGAAGGTGCTCAACTTTCTGTTGTCGAGAAAGACACCGGAAAGACGGCCGATACCTGGACATCCGGGAAGGAGCCTCATCCGGTATCCGGACTGGAAGTCGGGAAGACTTATATCCTGACCGAGACCAGACCGGCTGACGGATATGTGACGGCTGAGAGTATCGAGTTCACGGTTGAGGATGACTTCAAGAGTGAGCTCCACCAGATGAAGGACGACATCACAAAGCTGAAGATCTCCAAGGAGGACATCACCAATAGTAAGGAACTTCCGGGAGCACAGCTGGTCATCAGGGATTCGGAAGGCAACGAAGTAGAGAAATGGACTTCCGCAGAGGAGCCTCATTACATCGAGATGCTGCCGATCGGAACCTATACCCTGACCGAGAGCGCGCCTCCAGCCCTCTACATGAAAGCTGAAGACGTACAGTTTGAAGTCAAGGATACCGGAGAAATTCAGACTGTTACCATGTTCGACAAGCCAACGCCGGTCGTCATTCACAAGAAGGATATCGTCAAAGGCAAGGACGGCGATGAACTTCCGGGCGCGGAACTGACGGTCACCGATGAAAGCGGAAAGACCATCGACAGCTGGACTTCCGGCTCTACTCCTCACGAGATCCAGATGATTCCGCCTGGGCAGTACACCCTTACCGAGGTAACTGCTCCGAACGGATACGAAGTCGCGGAGTCTGTTGTCTTCAATGTTACGGACAGTGGGAAGGTCATGGAAATTACGATGTACGACTCACCGAAGGACGAGAAGATCGATCTGACCGGTAAGAAAGACACGAAGACTTCAACACCGACCTACGGAGGCGGAGGAGGCACTCCTTCCACCTATGTCACTCCTCCGGTCAAGACCGGAGACAACGCACCAATCCTGCAGTTTATCCTGCTCGCGGCACTGGCGCTTGGAACCGCTTTCACGCTGATCTTCACGAAGAAGAAAGAGAAAAAGCGCTGAGCGGAAGCAACTGAAAATGAACCATCACAAAACCTGATACATCACGTTACCTGAGGGGATTTCCATTCGGAAAGCCTCTATTATTTTGTCAGGCTACGAGCCGCGGGGCGTCGACCGTGCTTGCACGGGGAGACGCCCATGGGGCGACAGCGAACATCGAACACGCGACGCGTGTGAGATGCGAGCGGTGTAGCCGCTTCGAACAGGGAAGGCGCAGCCTTTCCTGTTCGGGTCCCGGGGCTGCACGCTCCGGGACTTTTCAAAGAGAAAGGAGAAGGAATGCATATCACTACGAGGAAGAAGAAATACCTGATGGTCCTGGTGACCGTTCTAGTCCTCACGATGGCGTTCTCCATGAATGCCTTTGCGACGGATGCGGTCATCGGAAAGATCAATTCCCTGAAGACTTTTGTCGTAAACATCATCACCGCAGCCGGAAGCATCGTCCTTGCCTGGGGCGTTTTCGAGTTTGCATCCGCCTACCAGAGCCGTGATACCGCCCAGCAGACCGATTCCCTGAAGAAGGTCATCGCCGGTATCATCATGGTCTTCGGTTCGCAGATCATCAACTCGCTCGGAGGATGATCGGGCAGGAAAGCCTACTAATAAAAAGTCAAGTGCTTTTTCAAAAAATACAGTGGCGGAAATGGAGGCACAACAAAGAGACCGTCCTAAAAGGCGGTCACGCATAAAGTATGAATTAGTATGAATTATTAGGTT
>Ga0256406_1004884_pt1 | contig 14834 bp, 16 predicted proteins | sample RumenRJG_03DNA_FD_185986 | JGI IMG/M metagenome (GOLD analysis project Ga0256406, IMG submission 185986) | Bovine rumen microbial communities from Lethbridge, Alberta, Canada - RJG_03 | ecosystem: Host-associated > Mammals > Digestive system > Stomach > Rumen | place: Canada: Alberta | collected... | reverse complement strand
AAAAAGTGTAACAAAAAAACCGGCCATTTGCAATCTTTTTCGCTTACAAACGCCGGCTTTTGGCCATTTTCTTTATCTCACGATTGACGAATTACTCATTGAGGGTACTTTTCTTTGGAAGTTCACAGAAAAGCCGACTCTCACCCTCGTGGATGTACGGACGCTTCTCGCGAAAAAGTCCAGAGCCGGACACACAGCCGAGGTAAGGACCCTGCTTCAGAAGTATGGTGCAAGCCGTCTGTCGGAGATTGACCCGGCAAATTATGAAGCGCTGGTCCACGATGCGGAGGTCCTTGCAGATGACTAAGCACGCACTCCTTTCTGCCTCATCGGCATACAGGTGGCTCAACTGCCCGCCATCGGTCAGGATCTCTGAAGGAGCTGAGGACAAGACGAGCGTGTATGCAGCGGAGGGTACAGATGCCCATCTTCTCTGTTCCTACAAGCTCGAGAAAGCACTGGGGCTTCCGACAACCGACCCGACAGAGAATCTCACCTACTACGACAACGAGATGGAAACCTCTGCGAATGAGTATGCGGCTTATGTGCTTGAGCTTTATGCAAAAGCCAAGGAAGCTAGCCCTGACCCGATCGTCATGATCGAACAGCGAGTGGACTTCTCCCGCTATGTGCCACAGGGATTTGGCACTGCCGACTGCATTCTGATCGCGGACCGGACACTCTACATCGTGGATTTTAAGTACGGGAAGAACGAGGTCGACGCACACGGCAATCCACAGATGCAGCTCTATGCACTTGGAGCTTTGGAGCTCTTCGATGATCTCTACGACATCGACAAGGTACAGATGACCATCTTCCAGCCAAGGCTCGGAAATGTCAGTGTCAGCGAGATCAGTAAGGAAGATCTTCTCTCCTGGGCTAAAAACACTCTGGTTCCTACAGCAAAGCTCGCCTACGAAGGAAAAGGTGAGTATGCCGCAGGTCCCTGGTGCCTCTTCTGCCGCATGAAGGCAACCTGCCGTAAGCGTGCAGAGGCCAACATGGAACTCGCAAAGCTCGACTTCACAGACCCACCTCTTCTCTCTGATGAAGAGATTGAGAAGGTCCTTACACAGGTCGATCAACTGGTCTCCTGGGCAAATGACGTGAAGGAGTTTGCTCTTACTCAGGCGATCAGCGGTAAACACTGGACCGGCTTCAAGCTCGTCGAAGGCCGCTCCAACAGAAAGTATACAGACGACGAGGCAGTCGCCAAGACCGTCCTCGAAGCAGGCTACGACCCTTATGAACAGAAGCTCAAAGGCGTCACGGCCATGACATCCCTTCTTGGTAAGAAGCGATTCACTGAGCTGCTCGGTGATCTCATTACCAAGCCACAGGGCAAACCGACACTGGTTCCGGAGAGCGACAAGCGTCCGGAAATGACAACAGCAGCAGACGATTTTAAGGAGGAAAAATAACTATGTCAAAGAAACAGATCAATCCGATGAAGGTCATCACGGGCAAGGATACCCGCTGGAGTTACGCAAACGTGTGGGAGGCTCGCGCTATTAACGGCGGCACTCCGAAGTTCTCCGTATCTCTCATCATTCCGAAATCGGACACCGTTACCGTAGGTAAGATCAAGGCAGCAATCGAGGCAGCCTACAAGGAAGGCGAGAGCAAGCTCAAGGGCAACAGCAAGTCTGTACCGCCGCTCACTGCAATCAAGACGCCTCTCCGCGACGGCGATACCGAGAGACCGGATGACCCGGCATACAAGGACAGCTATTTCCTGAATGCCAACAGTTCCACTGCCCCTGGCATCGTGGATGCGGACTGCCAGCCGATCCTGCAGCGCTCGGAGGTCTACTCCGGTGTGTATGGCAGAGCATCCATCAACTTCTACGCCTTCAACACGAACGGCAATCGCGGCATTGCGGTTGGCCTCAACAACCTGCAGAAGATCCGCGATGGTGAGCCTCTTGGCGGCAAGGCAAGCGCTGAGTCCGATTTCGCAGGCGACGATGAGGATGACGACTTCCTGTCCTAAACCTCACAACTTGTAAACCCACGCTGGCGGTAGTACTCCTGCCGCCAGTGCTTTTTGAAAAACGAGGTAAATCAAATGTTCACATACGAATATATGCAGCACACGGTCATCACGTTCACTTACTGGTGCATCCTCATTCTGGATTGCATAGGAATCGGCTTCTGGATCTATATGGCAGGCAAAGGGATAAAGAACCTGGTCCACTGGATCAAAGGAAAATTCCATAAGAATACCATCGACGCTGCCACAAGCATGGAAGGAGGAGAATCCCATGAGTCTCTTTAAGCACTTGATTCCGTTCACCAAGCAGCTCCCACCTGAGAATGTAGACCTCTTCGTCTGCTCTCATGACAGTGATCCGGATGAACGGGTCTATGGCATCATGCGATATTTCACCAAAGGAACTACAGTCTGCATTGCGGACCCGATCACAGGATCTTCCTGGGAGGAGCGCCTCGTTGATGCGGTCTTCAACGACCACCAGTATGAACAGACCATCACTGAGACCGGCTACTACTTCCTCGAAGGTGACGACGGTGATTGCCACTGGATTCATTCCAGCATCAAACCGCTCGACTCTTCCTACATCATCATAAACCCAGAAGACGAGGAGTAATCACCTGCCCTGCCGGATATAAACACCTCCGACAGGGCATTTTATTTTGAAAAGGATGTGATCTATATGAAAGAACTCAGTATGGATCTCGAGACATTTTCCAACATCGACATTGCCAAATGCGGAGTTTACAAGTATGCCGATGCGCCTGATTTCGAGATCCTGCTCTTTGGATACTCCGTAGATAAAGGCCCGGTCCAAGTCATTGACCTTGCCTCCGGTGAAGAAGTCCCAGAAGAGATCCTTGATGCTTTGACTGATGAATCTGTCATCAAATGGAGCTTCAACGCAGAATTTGAACGTATCTGTCTCTCCCGCTTCCTCCGGGACCTTGGCAGGAGCTGTAACCCCTTCTTTGACAACCACCCTCTTACCAAAGAGCCTTCAATGTATCTCTCACCGGAGGGCTGGCACTGCTCCAAGGTCTGGTCGGCATACATGGGACTTCCGCAATCTCTGAAAGATGTCGGCAGGGTCCTGGGGCTTTCTGCTCAGAAGATGGATGAAGGCAAAGACCTGATCAAGTTCTTCTGCGTGCCCTGCAAGGCTACGAAGGCGAACGGCGGCAGGACCAGAAACATGCCAACTGATGCTCCGGATAAGTGGAAGATATTCAAAGCCTACAACATCCGCGATGTCGAGGTCGAGATGGAGATCAAAGACCGCCTCAAAAACTACCCTGTCCCGGATTCAGTCTGGGAAGAATATGTCATCAGCGAGGAGATCAATGATAACGGTGTCCTGGTCGACCAGGAGCTCATCGATCATACAATAGAGCTTGATGCCATTTCCCGGAAGAGCCTCTCCGACAGGCTCCGCTCCATCACAGGTCTTGAGAATCCGAACTCGGTCCAGCAGCTCAAGAGCTGGCTCTCGCAGAACGGTGTCGAGACAGACGACCTTGGTAAGAAGAACGTAAAGCGCCTGATTGATGAGACAGATGGCAAGGTGAAGGAAGCGCTCACGCTCCGCCTCTCTCTTGCAAAGAGCTCGGTCAAAAAATACACGGCCATGAAAAACGCTGTCTGTTCTGATGGCCGAGTCCATGGCATGTTTGTTTTCTATGGTGCCGGACGGACCGGGCGGTTCACCTCAAAAATCGTGCAGCTTCAGAACCTCCCTCAAAATCATATGCCGGATCTCCCAGAAGCCCGGTCTCTCGTCAAAGCAGGCGACTATGATTCAGTAAGTCTCCTATACGATGATATCCCAGATACACTCTCACAGCTTATCCGGACGGCCTTCATCCCGGCTCCTGGTAAGAAGTTCATTGTCTCTGACTTCTCCGCAATCGAGTGCCGTGTCCTTGCCTGGTATGCAGGAGAACAATGGGTACTCGATACCTTCGCAAACGGCGGTGACATTTACTGCGCGACCGCCGAGAAGATGTTTCATGTTCCGGTGAAGAAGCACGGCATCAATGGCGAGCTCCGGCAGAAAGGTAAGCAAGCAACCCTCTCCTGCATTGCCATGGGTCAGCTGATCCTCACCGATCATGGTCTCAAGCCCATAGAGACTGTCGATCTTAGTGACAGAGTCTGGGACGGCGAGGCCTGGGTAAGTCACGAGGGTGTAATCGATAAAGGAGAAAGAGAGGTAATCACTTATGAAGGACTCACAGCAACCCCTGACCACCTCGTCTACGTCGAAGGGCAACCGTGGCCAGTACACTTTGGAATCGCCGCCACCTGCCGCGCACATCTCACAAAAACCGGAAATGGTCGGGAATCAGTACGGCTGGGTGAAGATTATCAGCCCGGAGAAGCGATGGAGCCAGAGCTGGAATCATTGCTACGTGCTGACGCAGTGTACGTCATGCGGAAATATTCAATGGACGGAGCTTGGAAATCTGCGAGAAGGCAAGTCAAAGGGATGCCAGCAATGCTCACAACCGAGACAGATTCCGACCTGGCTCGAAAAGCGCCTGACGGCAGCCAAGCAGCGCTGCGAGAATCCAAACAGCCCGGAGTACCGGAATTACGGAGCTCGCGGAATCCGGTTTCAGTTTCCCAGCGTGATCCAGGCAGGGCTTTACCTGATAGACCTTTATGGCCTGCCCGACCGCTCCATGGAGATCGACCGGATAGACAACAATGGAAATTATGCTCCGGGGAATCTTCGCTTTGTACCCAGGAAGCAGAACAGCCGGAATCGGAGGATTACGGTGCTCACGAGATTCGAACAGAAGTATTGGCCATACTGCGAAAACGTGGTTACGAGGAAGCTATCCTCTGGATTGACTCGTTCTCAGATCATAAAGCAGGCGGAGCTTGCAGTCATGGAAAAGAGAAAGAACTGGCGCATCATCTCCGCAAGGCTCGACTTTATGACATCAGAAATGCCGGACGACATCATTGCTTTACCGTATCGGGCTGCTTAGTCCACAACTGTGGCTACGGCGGCTCGGTCGGTGCCCTCAAGGCAATGGGTGCACTTGAAGCCGGAATGACCGAAGATGAGTTGCAGCCTCTGGTCGCTGCATGGCGACAGGCCAATCCACATATTGTGAAGTTCTGGTGGGAGATAGACCATGCAGCCATGCGGACGGTAACTCTCCACTCGACTGAGCACGTAGGGCCTCTCACTTTCTCTTATAAGTCCGGCATGATGTTTATCACGCTTCCATCTGGCAGAAAGCTCGCCTACGTGAAACCCAAGATCGGCACTAACCAGTTTAGCAGCGACTGTATCACTTATGAGGGCATCGGAACCACTAAGAAATGGGAGCGCCTTGAGACCTACGGCCCGAAACTCGTCGAGAACATTGTCCAGGCGACGAGCCGTGACATCCTCTGCTACGCCATGCGGACACTCAGGTGTTGTCAGATTGAAATGCATATCCATGATGAGCTCATTATTGAAGCTGATCCAAGGATGTCCCAGGAAGAACTCTCGAAGCAGATGAGCCGCGTCCCACCCTGGGCTCCTGGCCTCATTTTAAACGCTGACGGCTTCGAATCACAATTTTATAAAAAAGATTGAGTCCTCCTTCGTCAATTCCTGCCCCTCACCTCCATTGGGTGTTGTAGGCAGGAATTTTTCATGTCCCAGAAAGGAGGACCTTTTTATGTGCAACACAAACCACGAGGGCTATGCCGACCCTACTGCCACTTCGGCTATCAAAAACACGGAGGGTGACAGACCTATGTTTCCCTTCATGCCGATCGTCTTTATCTGCTCTCCTTTTGCAGGTGATGTCGACGGCAACACTGCAAAGGCCCGTAACTACAGCCGCTTTGCTGCAGACAACGGGTACATCCCATTTACCCCACATCTCTTATTTCCACAGTTTCTCGATGACACGAATCCCAGAGAACGTGACCTGGGGCTTCACTTTGGCAGGGCTTTCCTTCCCAAGTGCGCCGAGGTCTGGGTCTTTGGCGACCGGATCACCTCTGGCATGAATGCCGAGATTCGGCAGGCCAAACGTAAAGGCAAGCGTATCCGTTATTTCACGGAAGATTTGAAGGAGGTTTGATTATGAAGGACAAGACAACAACCACAGTTAACAAGTATGGCAAAACAGTCACTCTGCCGCCAACCACTAAGAACAGAGATGTCATGAAGATCGCCAAAATCCTCGAAGACGCGCATATCCCTTACGAGCTTGAGTACAAATTTGATGAAGACGGCTGCCGCAGGAGTCCGTTTGACATTGCAGTCATGAAAGACGGTGAGCCTCGCCTCTTTATTGAGTACGACGGCGAGAGTCATTACCGCAGGAGCTTTTACGAAGGTGGAACCAGGCCAGAGCGGGAAATGCCTCATGTCGTAAGGAACGCTATCGGCGATGCCAAGAAGACCATGATCGCACTGAATCACAATATTCCGATTCTTCGAATCACTCCAACTCAGGATGATGCCCTTCGTGACAGAGTTCTTGGCTGGGTAGAGATCTGTGTAAATGACGCAAATCCGAAGCAGGGCAACGAAGTCATCATGATCGATATGCTCGATAAGTACGGATTCGACTTCGACTATGTACCGCCATCAGATCCAAGTCGCGCTGAAGCAAAACGCGTGAGCGAACTCTTTTCAAAGGAGGCTAATTCATGAAATACGCTACTGGTTCGAGCCGCAAGGCTCTCAAATGGAAGAACGGCGATATCACGATGGACGCCTTAAAGGCAAGATTCCAGACTACTGTCCGGACTACTGAAACCATCGAGGAATACAGGAAGATGACTAAAGCCCAGCAGGCGGAGATCAAGGATATCGGCGGATTCGTAGGAGGCCACCTTAGAAATGGCCGCCGCAAGAGAGGCTATGTCCTCTGCCGCTCCATGCTGACACTCGACATGGACTTCTGTGAGCCGGATGTCTGGAATAAAACCCTCTCAAAGATTCCTTATCAGTGCCTCTGCCACTCTACGCACAAGCATACACCGGAGCACCCGAGGCTCCGGTTGGTTATTCCTCTATCCCGCGATATCAGCGAGGCCGAGTACGAACCGGTTGCCAGGATGTTTGCCAAAGAGGTCGGCATCGACATGTTTGATGACAGCACCTACGAGGCAAACCGTCTCATGTACTGGCCGTCCACATCAGTTAATGGCGTGTACTTCTTTAAGGAGAAAGATGGCATTGCCTTGGACCCGGACGAGTATCTTGCCAAATACGACGTCTGGCAGGATGGCAGTACCTGGCCGGTATCCTCACGCGAGTCGAGCGTACCGGATCACGGTGCCAGTAAGCAGGCTGACCCGCTTGAGAAGCCAGGTCTCATTGGAGCCTTCTGCAGGGCCTATCCGATTTCGGAGGCTATCCCTGCATTTTTATCAGATGTCTATGCGCCGACCGCTGATGATAACCGCTATGACTATATCTCTGGCGAAGGTACTGCCGGTGCTGTCGTATACGGCGACAAGTTCCTCTATTCCCATCACGGAACCGACCCTGCGGGAGGAATACTCTGTAATGCCTTTGACCTGGTCCGGATTCACAAATTCCGTGATCTCGACAAAGACGTCCCGGACGACACGACTCCATCCAAGAAGCCTTCCTACAAGGCCATGATGGATTTTGCCTCCGGCTGCGACAAGGTAAAGCTCCTGCTCGTTAAAGAGAAGCAGGAACAGGCAGGTGAGGACTTTGAGGCTGCGGATGGCGCCTCTGATGATGACTGGAAGACAAAGCTTCAGTATGTGCCCCGCTCCACTGTCCTCCAGAACAGCGTCTGGAATGAGATGCTGATCTTAAACCACGATCCTGACTGCCAGGGCTTTGCCTACAACGAGATGGCAAACCGTATCCAGGTGGTCGGCAAGGTGCCATGGGACAGACCGGTTGATAACCCTTTCTGGCGCGATGCAGATACAGCGCAGCTGAAAGCCTTGATCGACGTCCGCTATGTTGCCTTCTCTGACCGAAACCACACTGTCTCATTTACGAAAGTGGCTGATGACAGGCGCTTCCACCCTGTCCGGGATTATCTTGACGCTCTTCCTAAGTGGGATGGCATCAAAAGGATTGATGACCTCTTCATTAAGAGGCTCTCTGCGGATGACACGGATTACGTCCGGGCAGTCACCCGAAAGACCCTCGTTGCTGCAGTGACCCGCATCTACCATCCGGGCACCAAGTTTGATACCGTCCTGGTCCTTGACGGTGATCAGGGAATCGGCAAGTCCACCATGTGGAAAGAGCTCGCCGGGGATGAGTATTTTTCTGACGGCCTCTCCCTTACGGATATGGACGACAAGTCCGGCGCTGAGAAGCTGCAGGGATTCTGGATCATTGAGATCGGCGAACTTGCCGGTATGAAGAAGGCCGACATTGAGAAGGTCAAATCCTTTCTCTCCACCTCTGATGATAAGTACCGCCCTTCTTACGGGAGAACTGTCGAATCTCATCCAAGGCAGTGCGTCATCGTGGCAACGGTCAATGGTGAGCACGGCTATCTTCGGGATATCACGGGAAACCGCCGCTTCTGGATCGTGAAGTGCCGCCAGAAGGAGAAATCGGTGAAATGGCATCTTACTTCTGAAGAACGCGACCAGATATGGGCCGAGGCGAAGCATTACTACGAGGAGGGTGAAAAGCTCTATCTCGAGGGAAGCCTTCTGGATGATGCGGAGGAAGCCCAGAGAAGCTCTATGGAATCTGATGACCGTCAGGGTCTTGTTGAGGAGTACCTTGCAAAAAAGCTCCCGTCGAACTGGTCTGAAATGGACCTCTACCAGAGGAGGAACTTCCTGGATGGCGACGACATCACATCTCCAAAAGGCAGTGTCGAACGTACCACTGTCAGCAATGCGGAGATCTGGTGTGAATGCTATGGCAGAAACCTCGCGGACTTAAAGCCCACCGACTCCTATGCGATAGCAGCCCTGATGACACAGATCGATGGGTGGAAAAGGACGACCAGCCGTAAACGCATCCCGATTTATGGCTTGCAGCGGCTTTATCAGAAAATTTGATGTGACAACCTCCTGTGACAGTGACAACTTTTTCTATTTATTTAATCGAGGGTTAAAAAAAGTAGAAGCAGAAATCACATATGCACACACGCGTAAGGAATATATAGGAATAGTTGTCGCGTTGTCACAACTTGTCACAGACGGGAAGGAATAAATCGGTATGCAGAAACTAGAAAAATCAATCGAGCAGCAGCTCGTTAAGGCAGTAAAGTCAGCAGGCGGCATCGCACCAAAGTTCGTCTCTCCAGGGTTCTCTGGGATGCCGGACAGGCTCATCCTCCTGCCAGAAGGTCATATGGCATTCGCGGAGCTGAAGGCTCCCGGCAAAAAGCCAAGGAAACTTCAGGTAGCAAGGCACCAACTGCTTAGACGTCTTGGCTATCAGGTATTCGTCATAGACAGTCCTGAAGGGCTAAGCGACATCATCAAAAAAATCGGAGGTGAAGGGAATGGAATATAAACCGCATGAGTATCAGCAGTATGCGATCTCTTTCATCGAGCAGCACCCAGTCGCCGCTATCTTCCTAAACTGCGGAATGGGAAAGACGAGTATTGCCCTTACGGCGATCAATGATCTTCTCTTCGATAGCTTCGAGGTTCACAAGATCCTGATTATCGGGCCACTTCGTGTGAGCCGAGACACCTGGAAAGAGGAAATCCGGAAATGGGATCACTTAAAGGACCTCAAATACGAGATTGCAGTTGGCTCTGAAAAGGAGCGCCTTGCAGCCTTCTCCCGTCCGGCTGACATATACATCATCAACCGAGAGAACGTGCCCTGGCTGGTTGAGAACACCCCCTTCGACTTCGACATGATCGTGATTGACGAACTCTCCTCTTTCAAGAACCACAGGTCAAAGCGCTTTAAAGCTCTGATGCAGGTAAGACCTCTTGCAAAGCGGGTGATCGGGCTTACCGGTACCCCTGCCAGCAACGGACTCATGGATCTCTGGGCAGAGTTCAAAGTTCTCGACATGGGAAAGCGCCTAGGAAGATTCATCTCAAGATACCGCGAGGCCTACTTCAGACCCGACCGCTGCAATGGGCCAATTGTCTACAGCTATGCCCCACTTCCCGGTGCCGAAGATGAAATTTACAAGAGGATCTCAGATATCACGATCTCCATGAAATCTACAGATCACCTGAAGATGCCAGAACTCATAAGTTCAAAATATCCGGTCTTCCTTAACACCTCCGAGCAGAGCTCCTACGACGAACTGAAGAAGGAGCTGATACTGACACTTCCTGACGGCGAGGTCTCAGCTGCCAATGCAGGTGTCCTCTCCGGAAAGCTCTGCCAGCTGGCAAATGGTGCCATCTACGATGATGCCGGAAAGGTCACAGAGATTCACAGCCGGAAGCTCGATGCATTAGAGGACATCATTGAGGCCGCCAATGGAAATTCAGTCATGATCGCCTATTGGTACAAGCACGACCTTGAGAGAATCGAGAAGCGGCTGACTGATAAGAAGATCCCGTTCGAGAGGCTTGATACCTCAAAGAGCATCGAGAAGTGGAATAAGGGAGAACTTCCGGTAGCTCTGATCCACCCGGCATCGGCAGGTCACGGCCTGAATCTTCAGGCAGGCGGCTCCTTCCTTGTCTGGTACAGCCTCACCTGGTCCTTAGAGCTTTACGAACAGACCGTAGCCCGCCTCTGGAGGCAGGGCCAGAAATCCGGAACCGTCGTTGTACAGCACATCGTGACAGCCGGAACCATTGATGAGGATATCCTGAAGGCTCTCGAAACAAAGGATAAGACACAGGCCTCTCTCATCAATGCAGTTAAAGCAAATCTCAAGTCAGGAGGTGCCCATGGAACCATATGAAGCACTTGGTAACGCTGTGGTCCTCCAGGCTGTGAAAGACTGGCGCTCTGCAAGGAAAAGAAACGACACCCGCACCATCCACGAGTGTGAAGCCTTCTTCCTCTCAGGAAGATTCAGTCTCTTCACCGATCTGGATGGTGAGGCACTTCTTCAAAAACTCAGAAGGGAGGGATGAGAATGGATGCTAAGGAATTCTTAAGTCAAGCAAGCTATCTTGATGACCTGATAAGAAGCAACCTCAAAGACCTGGAACGCCTGAAGCAGACCTCCTACTCTGTCAGATCTCCTGGTTTCGAACAGCACTATAATCCAAATCGTCCTACCGAAGCGCCCTTCGTGAAGGCCCTGGAAAGGAAGTGGGATGTCGAAGAGCTCATCACAAAAAGGACCAAACAGCTCATTGATCTTAAAAGGCAGATCATCGCAGTGATTGATGCCGTACCGGACACACGAGACCAGTTGGTCCTTAAGTACAGATACCTCGACCACATGAACTGGGAGAAGATCGCGGGCCGCATGTACGCAAGCGAAAAGACTGTCCGCAGGTGGCACGACGAAGGCATTGATATGGTTATTCTTCCAGAGAATGCGATCTCCTTAAAAGATGACCAGCTTTGACCAGAAATGACCAGGTTTGACCAGCTTTATCCCATATACACGGGATTTCGTATATGTTAGGATATAATCAGCAAAAAGTAGAAAGAGAGCCGGGTTCACCCGACCGATCAAGCCTCGAAGGATTTATTCCTCCGGGGCTTTTCTTATTGCACAAAGGAAGTGAAGCAACATGCCAATGAAACCCAAGCGGCCCTGCCGGTATCCGGGCTGCCCAAACCTCGTGGAGCATGACGGCGACAGCTACTGCGCTGAGCACCAGAAGCTCATGGATGATCACTACGATCACTTCACTCGTGGTTACGATGGGCACAAGCGATACGGAACTCAGTGGCGTAAGATCAGGACCCGCTACGTTCATAGGCATCCCTTCTGCGAGATGTGTTTGAAGGAAGGCAGGTACGTTCCTGTGGAAGAGGTCCATCACATCAAACCAATCAGCGAGGGAGGAACCAATGACGAGAGTAACCTCATGAGTCTCTGCCATAGCTGTCACGAGAAGATTCATCGCAGAAATATTTCGAAGGAATAAATCGTCAGAACGCGACCGGGAGGGGCGGGTCAGATCTCTACGGGCAAGAGCCCCAGGGACCGCCGCCCCCTCTTCTGTGCGCGTCAGGCGAAAACAAACGGGGAATAGCCCCAGGGATTAAGAAAGGAGGAACCTATGGCAAAAGACGGTACCGCCAGGGGCGGCCCTCGTTTCGGTCAGGGACGCCCGTCCAAGGCAATCAAGGAAAAAATAGACACTGGAAACCCCGGAGGTAGGAAGTTAAAGGTAATGGAGGTGCCCGGTGCTGAAGGATTAGAGGATGCTGCCACCGATCTTCACGGCGAAGACATGCCAAAACCAAAGGACTATATGACCAGGCAACAGAGAAACGGCAAGGACTTCTGCGCAGAGCAGGTCTTCAATGAAACCTGGAAATGGCTCACAGAGCGCGGCTGCGAAAAGCTCGTTAATCCTCAGCTCGTAAGTCAGTATGCCATGTCCGTAGCCCGCTGGGTACAGTGTGAGGAGGCCATTTCCGAATATGGCTTCATAGCGAAACACCCCACTTCGGGTTCACCTATCGCATCTCCTTACGTATCAATGTCTCAGAACTACATGAAGCAGACGAACCAGATCTGGTACCAGATATTCCAGATTGTCCGGGAGAACTGCCTCACCGATTATGAAGAGGACACACCACAGGATAATGTGATGGAGCTTCTGCTCCGCGCAAGGAAAGGAGGCAGTTGATGAAATGGATACCGCTCCACCCTTCCGGTCAGGTCCTCGTCGATGATGACGATTACGATAAGCTCGCAGGCTTTCACTGGTATGTTGACTGCCGGAATGTCGGACGCTACCCAGGCTTTGGAACTATCTACGCCTACAGGACCACAATGAAGAACGGAGTCTCTGAGAAGCATCAGATGCACCGAGAAATCATGAATGCTCCAGATGGCATTCAGGTCGACCACATCAACGGCAACGGTCTCGACAACCGGAGGTCAAATCTGCGGCTTGCAACTACCCAGAAGAATGCTTTCAATCGCAGGAAACCTACAATCCTGAACTGTACATCTATTTTCAAAGGTGTGCTGCAGAGGAAGGGCACTGATTACTGGCTTGCTCGAATAAAGTACAACGACAAGCACGTAGAGCTCGGTCGGTTTCCTGATGAAAAGGAAGCCGCTGCCGCATACAATTTTGCCTCGCGTATTTTCTTTGGAGAATACAGAAAAGAGAACGAAGGAGTCGATGAGCTGTCGGAAGATATGAAGATACATATTTTTGATAAATGTATCCGAAAGATTCACCGCGAAGGTTGGAATATCGAAACTACTGAATTCAAGAAATATGTAAATCTCAGCTCTGCCGATTACGGCAGGGCTTTTTCATTGCAATAAGGAGTTCTTATGGATACAACGAAATTTGAACAGGTGCCAATCGATAAGCTGGTACCTTATGCCCGGAATGCCCGGACACATTCCAAGGAGCAGATCGCTCAGCTCCGCTCCTCCATCCGTGAGTTTGGCTTTGTCTCCCCCGCTGTCATCGACAGCAATTACAACATCCTCGTCGGTCACGGACGTGTGCAGGCAGCACGCGAGGAAGGTTATACAACTGTCCCTTGTGTATTTGCAGAGAACTTAACCGATGCTCAGAAGCGTGCTTATATCCTTGCTGACAATCAGCTGGCCCTCAATGCCGGATGGGATGAAGAGATGCTGTCCGTCGAATTGTCCGACCTGCAGAACGATTCTTTCGATCTGTCGCTCCTCGGCTTTGATGAAAAAGACCTCGAGAAGTATCTGGCAGATGGAACAGACACAGATGTAAAGGATGATGACTTCGATCTCTCCGCAGCCCTTGAGAAGGCATCCTTCGTGGAGCCGGGTGACATCTGGACCGTCGGCAGGCACAGGCTCATGTGCGGAGACGCGACGAAGGCCGAAGATGTAAATACACTCATGGGTGATAAGAAGGCAAACCTTATCGTGACCGACCCGCCCTACGGTGTATCTTTCAAAGCCTCTGACGGCCTCACGATTCAGAACGACTCCCTCAAGGGTGACGAGTTCTACCAGTTCCTTCTCTCTGCTTTTCAGAACATGGCTTCCCACCTTGAGAAGGGTGGCGCTGCCTACGTGTTCCATGCAGATACCGAAGGTCTCAACTTCAGGAAGGCCTTCATTGATGCAGGCTTCCACTTGTCCGGCGTGTGTATCTGGGTGAAGAACTCCCTGGTGCTGGGACGTTCAGATTACCAGTGGCAGCATGAGCCGATCCTCTACGGCTTTCTGCAGAATGGTAAGCACTACTGGTCAAGCGCTGCAGGCAGGTCCCAGACGACCATCTGGAACTTCGATAAGCCAAAGAGGAATAAGGACCACCCTACTTCAAAGCCGCTCGATCTTCTCTCCTATCCGATCCAGAACTCCTCCCAGGAGAATGCAATCGTGATCGATACCTTCGGCGGGTCCGGCTCGACGCTCATGGCATGCGAAAAGACAAACCGGATCTGCAAGATGATGGAGCTTGATCCCAAATACGCATCCGTGATCCTTAGGCGATACGTCGAGGACACTGGTGATACGGAAGGCGTCTTTGTAGAACGGTCCGGGGAGAGGATTCCATATAAAGACCTTGTGAAGGAAGTCGAGACGGATGTCTAAAATGCACCGTTCTCCGGCTTCCTTTTTGGTAGGTTTATGACTCCTATTTTCCTTGCTATGTTCCAGGCAAAGAGTGATCACCAATGAAATATATTTTCACAGGTAGGAATGAAACTGGGGCGCTTCTCCGCTATACTGAAAGTACAGGGCAAGATCGATATACAACTGATTCTCAGAAATCGTGAGTGATCATGGTT
>Ga0256406_1004883_pt1 | contig 14836 bp, 15 predicted proteins | sample RumenRJG_03DNA_FD_185986 | JGI IMG/M metagenome (GOLD analysis project Ga0256406, IMG submission 185986) | Bovine rumen microbial communities from Lethbridge, Alberta, Canada - RJG_03 | ecosystem: Host-associated > Mammals > Digestive system > Stomach > Rumen | place: Canada: Alberta | collected... | reverse complement strand
GATTGATCGCATCTACAAATATTTCAAAGAAGTCAACGAGACACCCGTTGTCTACCATTGGAAGTACAAGATGGAAGATTTTGAGCCGTCAGTTGGTGTAGCTAATTAATTTACGATCTACTAGTTAAATCTTTTATGGTAGTGAATAGTGGAAGGCCTGTCTCCGTTTTAATATATTCTTCAGACAACTGCTTATTTTGACTCTGCCTAAAAGTCGGCATCCACAGAAATACTTTGTTATAGTCTTTGAGATGAAATTTAGAATTTATCCAGTTTTCAACAGAAGTATTGTCTTGAAATAAATAATCATTTCTAGGATACCCCCATTGCCTAGTTTGGTCATAATTTCCACCCCAATCCAATGGCGCATTCTCAGCCGGAATTTTTCCAAGTACAATATTAAGATCAAAATTATTCCTAAATCCCCACATGATTCTCTCAGGTGATAAATTGCCATGTCCGTTCCATTCTGAATAACCTCATCGGTTGCACCTGCAATATGCGGAGTGATGAAGATATTTTTTGCAGATATCAATGGATCGTGTGGCAATAACGGTTCATGTCGAGTAACATCTAGGGCTGCCCCACCTAGATGACCTGTATCCAAGGCTTCTATAAGTGCATCTTCGTCAACCAGATCACCACGGGCAGTATTGATAAAGTATGCTCCTTCCTTCATCTTTGAGAACTCTTCCTTTCCCATTACAACCTTATGTTCTCGGTTATTACAATGAAGGCTCACATAATCGGAATGAGATAACAAATAATCTCTGTCAACCACTTCAACTCCAGCAGGAATGGGAGATATGATTGGATGGTGGTTGTATACTAAAACATGGATTCCAAGAAGAATTGACATATTCACAACTACTCTGCCTACTGTTCCATATCCGATAACTCCCAGTGTAAGATAATGTAGTCCCTTCCCTCGTAGTGAATGGTACGGGCTATTGCTATCCATCCCCCAGAGAGAATCCTTGTATTTCTCCGGCAGGATGAATTTCTCATTTTGAAGGGAATCGCTGAGAACCAGATCATTTGCCTTAGCCAAATGCCTGTCTGAATTGAAGATGACTCCAAGCACATATTCAGCAACGGATACTGCATTTCTGCCTGGTGTATTTTTTACGATAATGCCCTTCTTAGCTGCGTACGGAATATCAATGACGGTCCTGACACCACCTCGGCAGCAGATAATCATCTTCAACTTAGATGCAGCATCTAGAATATCCTGATCAATTGTGTCAAACTCGCTAATCAGGAAATCATAGCCACCGATCGCGGACCTTATCTCTTCATGTGTGGAAGGGATATGAGGATCTACCGCATAGCCCATGTAATCAAATTGTATTGAAGGAAATTCTTTTTCAATCCTTCTATCGATATCAGCTGTCACTAATACTTTCATGTTTATTGCCGTTCAATATATGATCTTGTAGATGTTGTCACTATGATTACTTCATCAGCCTTAACATAAACTGTGCCACTTTTTCTGAAGCATTGCCGTCCTCTTTAACTTCATGTTTAAAACAAAATTCTTTAAAGTCACAATCTTCGAGATACCTTTTACTTTCAATAATGCTATTTAACTCATCATTATCATGGACAGTAAGGAACGGTAATGTTTCATCATTGAAGTATAATTTTCTCTCCGACATAAATTGTTTATAATCAAATTGATATAAGATTACAGGCTTATTAATTATTGCTGCTTCAAACATACTACTAGAATAATCCGTAATGAAAATACTGCATATTCCAATTAATTCGTATAAATCCGGATAATCAGTGACATTTATCACTCCGCGAATATTTAAATTATCACATTGGTCTTTTAAATTAGGATGGAATCTGATTAGGATCTTCCATTTTTCATTAGTAGTTTTTTCCAAAGAGCTAATTAATCTTTCGTAATCAATATTATATACTGAAGTATCTCTGTTTTCCCGAAAAGTAGGTGCGTATAGTAGAATATTTTCGTTATTATTAATATTTAATTTAGCTTTTATACTACAGATTTTATTATCTGTCATTTCAAATAAAACATCATCTCTTGGAGTACCATACCTTAATATTTTTCCATTAAACCAGAAAGCTCTTCGATATAGCTCGTCTGTCCACCGACTATTTGAAATCATAAAATCAGAAATTCTTCCATCATGCTTAGCATCCTTCAGGTATCTTTTTGGTAATGTGCTTTCGGAGTCTTTTTCACAGTATTTTAATCCCAAATTTCCATGCCAAGTTTGAATATAATACTGCCCTTTTCTTTTATATATCCATCTTCTCTTTCTACAATTATCAACCCAAATTTTTGCTCGAGCCTGAAGATATAAAGCTCTAATAGAATCATTTTTTACAAATGATATATTACTATGTCTTTCATCTGAATATTGTTCTGGATTCTCCATCAACCAACATATCCGAACATTAGAGTTGATAGTAGCTAGCTTATCAGAAATTGCGCGTGGATTATCATTATAATATTTTCCATAATAGCTTGTAAAAATGGCCAAGTTATTATTGGTTGGAAGTATAGATACCAAGCGCATAAATAAGTTTCGTAGTTTGCCTACAATATAAACCAGCATCTCAATAACAATCTTTTTCATCTAATCTCCCACTGCCTATATTGCAATTATTTCCTACTAGCAATCTCCTTGCCAATTCTAATAATGTCTTTTAATGTATCTAAATATATTATGCACAACAAAAATATCATTAATACTTGGAGCCAATATTTATGCGTATAAATCATAAGTATGGCTTGACATATAATTAAAGTCCATGAAAACAACATTCTAGGATATTTAACAAAATCGACAAGTTCTTTAGAGAACCATTTTCTACACTCATAAATAATGAAACTAGAGATTGCTGTAGCAATAGCTGCGCCTTGAGCTCCAAGAGGTATCACTAATATGATATTTAGGACAATATTTGATAATGAACCTATCAATGCAGAAATCCCCATTGCTTTGGCATTCATGTTGGCAGTTAGCACAGGCCCCAATATTCCTGATGCAGAATTAAAAACACCACTTACAAGAAGGAAAGGAACATATACCCAGGCTTCAAAAAAGTCCTTCTGAAAGAGGATTGTAGCAATTACCTTTACAAATAGTATAAGCAACATGCACAGCAGGCATGTGATATAGTTCAAGGAATCTAAAGCTCGCCCATAAAATCTTTTTGAATCTTCTGCATTATGTTCTTTTACTGCCGATATTTGCCATGCTTGAATAAAAATCTGTTGAATAGCAGCAAATATGCTAGGAACTTTATATGAAACAGAATAAACACCATTAACTGCAATTCCACATAGCCAAGTAACTACATAACGGTCAGATGCATTATTTGCCCACCATCCCAATGAATTCATGATTAGCGGAGCAGAATAATGCGTCATTTCCTTTTCTAAGCTTTTATCGATTTTATATGAAAGGTATTGATGATATCGAATTCTCAGCATTAGAAAAAGAGCTGAGATAAAAAAGCCTATTATATAAGAGAGATAGAATCCTTGTAAACCTAATTTTAAATAAAGCAGAAAGATGATATTTAAGGAAACTGTGACAATCGTACTTAGTACTCCCGCAATTGCCATATCCCTTACTTTTTCAAGGCCTTTCGTTAATTGAATCAAATATTGGTTTAGGACATTTGAAAAGAAATAAAGAAAAATGAGCAGTGAATTTTCTATAAATATTTGCCAAATGTCAAGAATATTATTAATAATGATAAAAAATCCAAGTATACCTGTACCTAACGCTATATATTTAATCCCGATAGAAGCGACCTGCTTTTTATCTACACTTTTTTCCATAGCAAATCGCATAACACCTTCGTATATGTTACATGTTACAATCGGCATTATTAATTGAAGTGTTGATGTGATAAGGTCAAAAGATCCATATTCTGCTGTTGACAGTACACTGGTATAGATTGGTACCAAGAAAAAAATCAGTATTTTAGAGGAGAAACTACTAATAGAAAGTATGCCAGTATTTTTAGCTAAATACTTAGATCGGTTCTGCACTATCTCACCACCTTCCCGTCATGACTTTCGAAATTTCTGAACCCATTTCGCATACATATGTGGACTAAATTTCATCAGATGATACATAAAAACATATTTCTTCTCCCAGATATCTGTATTGGGATTCAGGTTTCTGATATTTTTCTCTATTTCTTGCATTTCATCACGAAATTCAGAACTCATTCCTGCTTGAATGCAATCGTTGTACGTATAAAATGCGAATCTCATATAAAAATAATCAATGTAATCCTTTAGCTCGAAGTACCTACTTCCGATATTGTTTTTAACATCATTTCTAATAGAAAGTATGTCAAACCGATTTTTTGAAAAAGAGTGCATGATACTACTATTATTTATTCGATAAAAATATAATAAGTTAGAAACTCGTGCGAATTTTTTCACTTTAAGTAATAGTTTATATGTTGTAAATGAGTCTTCGTACAATTTCCCAACTGGATATCGAATATCCTGAAACAATTCTGTCGCGTATACTTTCCCCCATGCCGCCTTTTCTACTTTTCCTAACGTAAAATATTCTTTCAACAATGTTGTTGTATTGTCATAAATAAATAGATCATTTGATTTTCCCTCATTATCTAAATCATTTACTTCTCGTGTAAAGTCAGCTTGTGCAATATCAGCACCAGATTCTGTGATAACTGATAGTAAAATGCTCAAATAGTATTTTGATATTGTATCGTCGCTATCAATAAACGTGATAAATTTAGTATTTACACGATCAATCGCAGCATTTCTTGCATCTGATAGTCCACCATTTTTTTTGTGTATCACAGAAATACGATTATCATTTTTTGCATATTGATCACATATATGTCCACAATTATCTGTAGATCCATCGTCAACCAGGATCAGGGAAAAATCCTGATAGGTCTGTCTCAATATACTCTCCACACACAAATTTATATATTTTTCTACATTATATACAGGCACTACAATTGTAATATCAGCCATGACATTTTATACCAAAAGATTCCAAAATAATTGAGCTATTACACTATATATACTGGTGATGAATGCAGTCGAAAAATACTCTCCGTAATCAATATTGATTCTTGATATTCTAATATTTAATAGCATTAATACAAAAGCGCAAACAAGAAGTAAGAAAGATATAATTTTATCTATTATCGATGAGTATTTATTATTAATAAAAATGCTATTCAATATTGGCCCAGAAGCTATTATTGTAGCAGTTCCAAACCGCCAGTATACAGTTGTTTCTGTGACATTACATGCTAATGTAATTCCTGCAATAAAAATCGCAAACAAATCATATTTTCTATCATATTCGGTTTCTGTTTGTCTGTAATGTTTGATAGAAAAGTAAATGATAATAATAGCTATTGCAAAAAACGCAATCCTCTGTAGGCGAAAAGAGCCGCTATTCATTACGGAACGCGTCCACGTAGAATTCTGCCCTCTGTCATTCATATATCCGTAAGCCTGTTGGACAAACAGGTTTAACATTCTCCCGATCGTACCAGGTGCATTATGAAAAATATTATTTGTATATAAAAGGGTAATGAACTGTGGTGTAAATATTAGAATTCCTGCCAATATAACAAAGATAACTCCTGACAATAAGCATATTAACCTTGTTAAAACAAGGAAAAACCCCATACTATGCCAGAAGCACGGCAGGATATAAAGAAGTATTGTAACAATATCCCTCTTTTTTTGTACCATATCCCTATATACTGCCAGTATTATTAATGCAAATGCTGAAATGTTTCTTACATTAGAAATCGTTCCAATAAAAGGTACAGCCATAATTTGAAATAGATAAATTATGAGGATACGATTACTATCAAACCTTTCAGCAGCATCTATAGCTATATATCCCATTGACCCGTAAACTGTAATCGCTGCAAAGAAAGGAAGCAAATGCGGCATATTCACGGCAGCAACAAGCCAATAAATAATGTTCTCCACCCAAAGTCCGTCATTCAACATTCTAATTACTTCTAACAGAGACAGACCTTTGCATCTATCGATTATTTCAAAATACCTGACAAGATCGGGCGTCCCAAGAGGAGTATATGCATATGCTAATAGACCCATTCCCAATACATATACCGGAAAAATTTTTTTAAATAAATTGCGCCCATTACATAGTCCAAATATTGAATATACTAATGAAATTGGGGTTGAAATTAATGCTATTAAGCCTAAACCGATTGCTGCCATTCGATCTCCTTATTTTATATATTTTTTAATTTCATGTACATCTTCTTTTCCTCATAATAAAAGATTGCTGTCTTTCTGTATTGTTTCCATGAAATTAAAGTAGCTTTTGCAAGTTTTTTATGCCTATTAGCTAATAATGGGATATAGGTTCTGTATTTCTCAATATTGTTTTTAGCAAGTAAATACGACTCCATATTTGGTTTTTCCCAAAATATCATTTTTTCACATATCTTCAAATTCCAAACGATAAATGACTCCCCCAAATATTGATAACACCCTGTCAAATTATTTTCCTTACAATCTCTAATAATATTATTCCAAGCATTTAAAGCTTTAATTTGAGTAATAATTGATGAATTTTTTGTAATTGAAGAAAACAAGTATCGATAATGATACATCGGCAAATTTATAAAACATGCTCTGTTTACATTTTCACTGAATGTGTCCCATGTAAACATAAGATCATCCGTAATAGCTACATCACTTCTAAAACGTACTGTACCGACTGCTTTTCTAGTGAAGACCTTATTCCACACAAATCCTGCCAGACAATCCTCTTGGGGTTTTTGAAGAATTGCTGTAAGTGAATCTTTTTTATTCTGATAAATAGTGACAGGAGGTGTTTCCTTGTGCGAGTGTATTACACTAAATTTCTTTTTATATTCCGATTGAAAACTGCATGCAGCTACATCCGATCCAGTTTCTTCAATGAACTTTATAAGTATTTCATACATATCAAGATCCAATGCATCATCTGCATCTGATAAAGCTATATAATCACCCGTGGCAACGTCAATTCCATCATTGCGAGCTGCCATCACCCCTTCATTTTTCTTATGAATGCATTTCACAAATGAATATTTTACACAATAATCATCACAAATTTTCGACGAAGAATCTTTAGACCCATCATCAACCAGAATAATCTCTTTATTCTGATATGTCTGATTGACAATAGTATCGAGACAATTTTGTAAATATGATTCCGCATTATAAATTGGTACAATTACACTTAATTTTTTCATCATTTTTCCCAAAGAAGTGATCTTCCAGCATCAGACACCAGCAATGATATACAGGGAGATGTAGTTCTTGAATCATATAAGTTTCAGTTTGCGGTACCTTTACGGCCACGTCGGCAACTTTGGCGAGCTCTCCACCTTTAGCTCCTGTCAGTCCGATCACCTTAATCCCGATGGCTCGGGCCACCACTGTAGCACTTATTACATTCTTGCTGTTTCCACTGGTACTGATTCCAAGGAATACATCACCTGACCTACCAAAACCATAAAGCTGCTGAGCGAATACCCCTTGTCCGTCTACGTCATTGATATAGGCGGTAGTCATAGCTTCATGTGCCACAAGAGGGATAGCCATTAATCCTCTCTCTAGATTCTTACTGAGGTCTACTCCCCGAACCGGATCTATCGATTTCAGTTTTTCTGCAAATTCTGCAGGCACCGGACGAGGTGTTTCGAATCTCTTCATTAGTTCACCAGCGATGTGCTCAGAGTCTGCAGCCGATCCACCATTTCCTGCGATGAGCAACTTCCCATCATGGGAATAGCAATCCTCCATGATCTGATACGCATCGATAATGCTATTCCGACATGTTTCCAAGGACGGATATCTACTGATTAAAAGATTAATGTGTTTATTTAACTTTGGCTCCACTTATCTACAAACTCCCCTAGGTTCCCTATCGTCATATCCTGACCAAAATCATCTGTGCCGATCAGAGCAGTCTTGCATCCGGCATTTTTTCCTGCCAATACATCATTTTTTCCATCACCAACCATCCAAGACTGACTTAGATCAATATTGAAATTCTCTGCTGCCTTTGAAAGCATCCCCGGCTTCGGTTTCCGGCATTCACAGTCAATCTTCAGCTCCGGAACTTCTCCATCAAACCCTTTATCCGGATGGTGTGGGCAGAAGTAAATAGCATCAAGATATGCCCCCTCTTGTCCTAAAAGAGTCTCCATCTTATTGTGGATTTCATCCAATTGCTCAAACGTAATCTCTCCGCGGGCGATTACCGGTTGATTCGTTACTACTATGGCAAGATATCCAGATGAATTAATCTTCCTTATCGCTTCTGTAACCCCTGGTAACAGTTCAAAATCATCTATATTTCTCAGGAATCCAACATACTTGTTAATCGTTCCGTCACGGTCAAGAAAGATCGCTTTCTGTTTTTTCTTCAGATTCTTAGCGGTTACGACACCGGATTTGAAGTCTTTACAGACCTGCTCATATCGGTCCGGTGTCCCCATATCTTTGACATATTCCGGGCTGTCATAGCAGAACATCTGACCGCTGCCACAAAGAGGCTTGAGAATCTGTCTGTCGAGATCAATCTTTACAGTCTTGTCGTCGATTTCAGATCCAACCTGCTCCGCATCGATACCATCTAGGACTTTCGCATTGATCACATGTAGTCCGGCATTTACGCGGTTCTTGTACCACTGTGGTCGAGGATCCTCTTTAGTAAGCCATCGTTCTACCCGGCCGTCTTTGTCTGCGATAATTAGTCCGCTGTCATACGGGTGAGAATTCGGATGTGTGAAAAGTGTTACGAGGCTGCTTTTCTGCCTGTGGTAATCAACAAATCGGTTGAAATCCACATTGAAAATAGAATCTGCATTCAGAAGTAAAAAATCTCCGTCCAATTTTCCCTCTGTCCTCATTTTCACAAGAGCCCCCGCATTACCGAGGGGCTTTTTCTCCACGAAGTAGTCGATCTTCACGCCGAGTTTGTCGCCATTACCAAAGTACTCCTCAATCTTCTCAGCCATGTGTGAGACCGTAAGGATGATCTCTGTAAAGCCCTGGTCACGGAGGCTGATTATCTCCCGTTCCAACACCGGCACGCCATCAATCGGAATGAGCGGCTTCGGAATGTCCTGAAAAAGCTCTGAAATTCGTGTACCCCGACCACCGGCCATGATCACAACTTTCATGCTTCTTCCTCTTCTTTCGGAATATAAGTCTCTGGAGTGTAATGGATCACTCTCGTCCCACCATCTTCGAAATGGAACGGGACATAAAGAAGATCCTTCATTGCTTCTTTTACCGCCTTTTTCTTTTCCGGTTGGACGTAGAATATTAAAAATCCTCCACCACCAGCTCCAAGCAACTTCCCGCCCAGAGCTCCGGCATCAATGCCCCGCTGGTAAAGTTCGTCTATGCTATTAGTCGTAATTGCGCCACCAGTCTGCCTCTTCAGCTTCCAAGTATGATCAAGAAGCCTTCCAAAATCATCTAGATCAGCTTTCTTATCTGTAAGGATCTTTTGAGCATCATCAACCAAATTCAGCATTTCCAACAGTTGCTTCGTCTTATCGTGATATCCTTTCGCGTTGGTTTTCTGCATATCAGAGGAGAAGCGAGTAAAACCTGTAAAGAACATCATCAAATTATCATCTAGTTGCTTCTTTCTATCCGGATGGATAATCAACGGATACACGTCATAGGTTCCATCTTGATTGAAATTGATACGATTGAATCCACCGAAAGACGCAGCGATCTGATCCTGCCATCCTCCAGCTTCATTGCAGAGAACACGTTCCAAATAGATGGCATCATCAGCAAGTTTCTTCTTGTCAGCGTATTTACCCTTGAGAGCATAGAAAGCATTGAGCATTCCTACAGCGAATGAAGAGCTCGTACCTAATCCACTCCGTGCAGGTAAGTCTGCTTCATAAGTCAAGCGGATTTCGTGCATATCGAGCATCTTCATTGCATTTCTCACAGCAGGATGTTCGATATCATCTATGCTTGTCACTCGCTCTATCTTTGAATACGAAAGCTCTGTGCTGTAATCAAAAAATCTCGGGAGATGCCTTACGATCACATAGCAGTATTTGTCAAATGTGGTAGAAATGACAGCTCCGCCATGCTCTGTAAAAAAATCCTTCATGTCCGTACCGCCGCCAAAGAACGACATACGGAATGGCGTACGTGTGATAATCATTTTGCCTTGTCTTCCTCTAATCCAATGGCTGAGATGAAATTATTCATCTGACTTTCAGCTGAATAGCGTCCAAACCCATATTCATAAGCATTTCTGCAAAAATCATCATAGTCGCTATCATTCATTTCGACTATTTGTTTAACCTTCTCAGCCATTCCACTCACATCACCAGAAGGAACTACATAACCCGTAATCCCATCCTCGATTTCCTCGCCTAAAGCTCCAACATTAAATGCCACAACTGGTTTTGAGTACCGATAAGAATCAAGGATTACACCCGACTGTGTAGCCGATTTGTAAGGAAGGACGACGCATCGTGCATTTGCAAAATACATCTGCATGTCTTCATAGGGAACAATTGAATCCACCACTCTTACATTAGGCAATTTTCGAATGTTATCCAAGATGTCTTTTACTGTGTCGTCGCTTTTCCCGGCAACTACATAGCTTAATTTTGGCGTGCATTGTATCAGTGAATATAGTTCCGCTATTCCTTTGTAAGGATTCATTCGTCCAAAAAAGAGTACATATTCACCTCTCGTTTTCTTATAATTCGGAAATGAATACCATAAGTCTACTGTACGAATCTTTTTAACAAATTTCGGATATAGTGCTTTTGCCTCTTCATAACTTGCTTCGCTTCTTGTGATTAATCTGTCAGAAAGAGATGCATAACTATAGTTCAGCATCTTTTTTATTTGTCTGTGTGAATCACCTTTATGAATAGTTACATCATGAATAGCATGTGCTACCACTATATTGTGACGTTTGCAATAAAAAATAATCGGATAATTCCAGGTATGAAAAGATTCGAAGTAAACTATGTCAGGATCAATCTTTGAAATATCACTAATAATTTTCCTGATTTCTTTAATATTTAACGTTTCTTTTGATATACCAGGGTTTGATGGTGCACTAGTATACAAATTGTACTTTTCGTGTATTCCCGGATAGTCGGTTCTACTATTGGTCAAGGTCCAGACTTGATATTTGTCTTTTAATTGCTGATACATACTGAACACATGGTCATGGAAACTAGCATGCCCAGAAAACGTGATCATCAATAGCTTCTTCATATGCTTCTAACCTTTATTATAACATTTTTTACACAACATCATAATCACCTGTAGTAAAGAACCAGTTATTAATATCCTTGATCTTTTCACACATGTTTTGGTCTAAGACTCGAAGAATTAATGGCGTTGGTTGCGGAAGTAACTTATCCGGGCACTTAAAGAATCCATTCTTTTCAAGCAAATGTGCTTCTTTTGTGTGACTGAGCATGATGCAGCCCGCAAGAGTCGCACCATCCCTTTTCATCAACGTGACCACAGCGTTAATCAGATCCTTCGCTTCCTTCTCATATCCATCGAGATAAAGGAAATCAGCAATCATGCCAGCGTTAAACTTAGAAACTTCCCTAATTCTGCCGACGGCAAAAGCAACAATCTTGTTATCAACAACAGACACATATGGATAATAAGTTCTGCGCGGCACCACTAAATAACGCCATCGAATGTACTCCGCATTCCGTATACCCATAACAGGATATCGGTCTTGAATAGCGTCCCAGAATGCATCCATAAGAGAGACATTGCTCTCGTTAAGTTTTACTATCGTAGTCGTATTCTTATGGTTAAATTTAAAGAAAGCATTAACAGGTTTTGATATTGTCGACAGAACAGCATTTCCTGTATATTCTTTCACCATCTCTGAAGGTACCAGTGGCCGCATATAAAGTGGGAATTCCGTAATGTCCTCAAAATTCAATCTCGCAATGAACCCATGATGGGAGTTCTGGTTCGGAGCACCGTAGACAAATTCATAGCCTTCCCCTGCCGCTCTCTGATAGACCATCTCCGCAAGCTTTACAAATATCTTCTGTCCGCGGTAGGCTTTCCTCGTCAGAGTATTCAATGATGTAACACACTTCACATCTTTGCCAAAGCATCTGAACCTCGCCGGATTGACTACATACTGTCCGGCAAGCGCGCCATTATCAGGATCAACAGCGAACTCAATCAACGCGTCTCCTACCGGGTTTTCAAAATACTGGTGCTGAATAAATTTTTTGTCGCAGATGTCATTATCTGTTCCAAAATTCTCTATTGACATGTCTATCATGTCGTTAAATCTATCTTCCGTATATTTGGCTGGTTCCCACATAATTTTTTCTCTCCATTAATAGCTTCAGCAATTAGCTGTTCAACTCCGAATAATCATTTTGCTGCCGGATACATTTCCAGCAGATCCTTAAATGTCACAAATTCATATCCACTCTTTTCAAGCATATCGATTACTTTTTGAAATCTCCATACCATCTGCTTCTTTCCAATATGGGTACGAAGATATCTGTCGAGCGATTCCCCATCAACCCTTGGCACTCCTTTCGGAGAAAGATCGATTGGATGGATATACATCACATACAAATTTCCGGTATCCAAATATTTCTGTGTCATATGCTCCATGAACCGCCACGGCAACATTCGTATGTACCCGCCGCCGAGAAGCATATTAAAATCGCCGATCTTCTGCGTGGAAACTTCAAACTCTGTGAACCCATCTCTCTGATAAATGCATGGATACACTTGTTTGAAACCGTCTAGATTCAGGGTTCCATATTTTGCGCTCTTTTGCGGTTTCAATTTGCTGGCATCGTATTTAAAACCTATTTCTCTTACTATATCGAGATGTGTATCATCCGTTCCGAAGCTAGGAGCACGGTACCCAAGGACTTCATGTCCCAGAATTGATTCGAGTTTATTTTTAGCTTCTATGAGTTGATCTTTGTACTTGTCAAGAGGGTAAGTTAGTGGTCGAAGATGTTTCCAGTTGTGGCAAGCTATATCGTGTCCGTTCCGATCCATCCACACCAGCTTGTCCGAAAGCTGATCTGCGATTTCTCCTACAACAAAAAAAGAACCGCGGATGTTCTTATTCTCCATGATCTTCAATGCTACATCCAGACCATCCAAAAGAGATATGGATCTATCTACATCAGCTTCAGGAAAATAAGTGTGATACCAGTCTTCCACATCCATTGATATCACAGCGTACTTCTTACCCATAATTAATTGTTCTCCCACTCATTTTTCTATTTCTCAATATGATAGCTGTCACAGTCGCGAATGCGTATTACTTTCACGCTGCCATTGCTATAACTCGTACGTAAATAGAATTTAGATACTTAACAAATGTCTGAAACAACAAAAAAGACCGCCCTCATCAGACAGTCTTTCTCACGCTTTCCTGCCCTACACTGTTCTCTGATTCCGGTTTTCCAGCCTCTGCCGTCGTCTGTCCTTCCGCGACGCCTTCCGTGCTCTCTTTCATGAACAGGATTTTAATGCGTGCCACACTATCCGTTACACGCATACCATCACAGCACATCTCCAATGGCAAAAATCAGCAAAAGTCTTCATGGTTTTTCACCTTTTTTCACCTTTTTTCACTTTTTTTCACCCCACCCCTGCTGGTAAGATAACAGTGAAATGAGAAGCAGATATCGCTTCACTAATCACGCTATATACGGTAATATCCGAGTGCACCGGATACCATATATAGTAGTTGTTGATGATTCCGAGTACATAACTACTCACACAGAATAAGGAGGTCATTATGAACTTCGAAAACACTTTTTATCATGAGTTCACCGTTTCCTGGCCTACAGGCACAGCCGCATACAAGTCCCGCCCGGTACTGGGATTGATTAACCACTCCAATGGCCAGACCCTCATCGGTCTGGAGCAGACCAAGCGTGACTTCGATCTGTGGAGATTCCCGCTCATGCCCGGCTTCCTGATTGAAACAGATGAAGGTACATATAAGTGCCTCGATTACTGTCTCAGCAGTGGCAAGACAAGACATGTGATCATCACCGCTCGCCCGGTCAGTGATCAGGTTGCCTGATCGGAAGGAGGCTATCTATGAACAGGCCAAGATTTGATCTCTCCATTGTCTGCCCCTCTCCGAAGCGCGGCATCAGCGAACGTCCTGCTCACGGAACCCTTATGGAGGAAGACGGGAAATTCACCACGTTCAGGCTTGATGAAACCAAACGTGACTTCAATCAGTACCGTTTCCCGATCCTGCCGGGTTACCTGATCTTCTCACCGGTCGCTGTCTACGTATGCGATGAGGTTTCATATATGAAGCATCGTCCAAAGCAGATCGTGCTGAAGACGAGACTCATCAAGAAGTTAGCGGCATAATCATAACCGATCCCGCTCTGGTTTGGTCTTACATCAGCCCTGCAGCTGAATGCCAGATACCTGCTGGAGCGGTATTTTTATGCTCTCAACCGATAGCTACAAAACTATCTTGTTTATGAAAGATTTAATACTATATATTGTTGCCTGTGTTTCATTTATCTACAACATGTTGCGTTTGTAACTCGGATTCACTATTTTCACATTTATCTGGTTTTGTAAATGAGGCGGTCGTTTGACCTTCTGCAACGCCCTCTGTTGACTCCTTCTGGAAGAGTATTTTCATGTGTCACGTAAACCGTTACACGCTATCCGTAACATCCCATCTCGCTCGGTAAAAAGTTTGCATGAATCTGCGCGATTTGCGCACTTTTTCATGTTTTTTCGCTGTTTTTCACCCCATCC
>Ga0256406_1004882_pt1 | contig 14837 bp, 13 predicted proteins | sample RumenRJG_03DNA_FD_185986 | JGI IMG/M metagenome (GOLD analysis project Ga0256406, IMG submission 185986) | Bovine rumen microbial communities from Lethbridge, Alberta, Canada - RJG_03 | ecosystem: Host-associated > Mammals > Digestive system > Stomach > Rumen | place: Canada: Alberta | collected... | reverse complement strand
AGGCCAAACTCATTGAACATATCTTCAAACAAACTTCTTTCAGGTGCGTATCTCATGTTATTACCTCCCTGAGGCTCTCACCTCTTACACCCATAATAGTAATCACTTGTTTAGCACTGTCAATAGTAAAGTGCTAATTTTTTATAAATTCTTTTTATTTCATTTTAACTTATATGCTTATGTGTTCACTCATTTAACTATTCTAATTATCGTTTTGTTAAATATGATTTGATATATGCATGCAATTCAATTATGATCATCATAAAGCATCAAAAAAGATCTGGCAGTTAATTAGTTTATCTGCCAGATCTAATGTTTTGTTGAGATGTGTTCAGTGCTTATTTGACAGAATCATCGTCTGTTTCCGGTGTTTCTGCTTCTTTTGCGGATACTTCTTTCTCTTTGTCTGCTGTTTCCGCAGTCTCTTCATCTTCTTCCGGTTCCAGGATGGAGATGGTCTGTACTTTGGAATCACCGGAGACATGAATGAGTCTGACACCGGCTGCACTTCTGGAATAGACAGATACCTGTTTGAGCGAGATGCGGATGACGATACCGTCATTGGTCATGATCATGCAGTCTTCATCACCGTTGACGGCTTTCATGCATACCAGGCTGCCTGTCTTTTCGTTGATGCTGGCAGCTTTGACACCCTTGGCACCACGGTTTGTCTGTCTGTATTCTGACAGCAGTGATTTCTTGCCATAGCCGTTTTCGCTGACAGTGAGGATATACTGTCCTTCACTGTCCAGAGCCATGCCAATGACCGTACTGCCATCGGTATTGAAGCCTTTGACACCCATGGATCCTCTTCCACTTGGCCGGATCGAATCTTCAGCGAATCTGACTGCTTTGCCGTTGGAACCAGCCAGGATGATCTCATTGTGGCCGGTAGTGCCTTTGACAAAGGCAAGCTCATCATCATCACGCAGTGTAATAGCCTTCTTGCCATTCTTCATGATCGATTCAAATTCGGAAATTGGTGTTCTCTTGACCAGGCCGTTGCTTGTTGCAAAGAACAGGTATTTGACTTTGTCATCACCGGTGTCGGCATATGGCACCATGGCCTTGACCTTCTCTGTCTTATCCATTGGAATGATGTTGATCATCGGAATACCCTTTGATGTTCTGGAGAATTCAGGAATGTTATAGCCCTTGATCCGGAAGACTCTGCCGGTATTGGTGAAGACAAGCAGATAATCATGGGTCGACATGTTAATGAACTGGTCAATGACATCGTCATGATTGAGTTCCATGCCCTTGATGCCCTTGCCGCCGCGGTTCTGTACACGGTAGGTATCTGTGGTCAGACGCTTGACATAGCCATTGGACGACAGTGAGACAATGACATTCTCTACCGGGATGAGATCTTCATCATCCATGCTTTCCGGTGCATCAATGATCTCGCTGCGTCTTGGTGTGTTGTATCTTGCTTTGATCTCGAGCATTTCATCCTTGAGGATTTGGACGATGCGCTCATGATGGGACAGAATATCCTGATAGTCCGCAATCTTGAGCAGCAGATCCTGGTATTCATTCTCGATCTTTTCGCGTTCCAGACCTGTCAGTCTTCTGAACTGCATATCCAGGATAGCCTTGGCCTGGATCTCATCCAGACCGAAGCCGTCCATCAGTCTTGGCATGGCTTCATTGGCATCCTTGGAATCACGGATCGTATGAATGATTGCATCCAGGTTGTCTACGGCAATGCGCAGTCCTTCCAGGATATGGGCTCTTTCACTGGCCTTCTTCAGATCATACTGTGTTCTTCTGGTGATGACCTCTTCCTGGAACTTGATGTAGCCGACAAGCATATCCTTCATGGATGTGGTGCGCGGTACACCATCAAACAGGACAACGTTATTGACGCCGAAGTTTGACTGCAGCGGTGACAGCTTGTACAGCTGGTTGAGAATGACTTCCGGCTGGACGTCCTTGCGCAGTTCAATGACGACTCTGACACCGTCCATGTTGGATTCATCACGCAGGTCTGTGATGCCTTCAATCTGCTTTTCACGGGCCAGCGCAGCAATCTTCTCGACCATGGTGGCCTTGTTTACAGCATAGGGAATCTCGTAGATGATGATTCTCTTTTTGCCATTCGGCATGTCTTCGATGCGGGTTTTGCCGCGCATGATGATGGAGCCCCGGCCAGTTTCAAAGGCGCGCTTGATGCCGCTGCGGCCAAGGATATAGCCGCCGGTCGGAAAGTCCGGTCCTTTGATGTACTGCATCAGTTCAACTGCAGTCATTTCCGGATTGTCCATGACAGCAACACAGCCATCGATGACCTCACCAAGATTGTGCGGGGCAACATTGGTGGCCATGCCTACGGCAATACCCATGGAGCCATTGACAAGCAGGTTTGGAAAACGGGATGGCAGTACAACCGGTTCTTTTTCTTCGCCATCATAGTTGTCCTGCATATCCACGGTTTCTTTATCCAGATCCCGCAGCATCTCTACGGCAATCTTGGACATTCTGGCTTCGGTATAACGCATGGCAGCAGCGCCATCGCCATCCATGGAGCCAAAGTTGCCATGACCATCGACAAGTACTTCTCTCATGTTCCAGTCCTGGGCCATATAGACAAGGGCACCATAGATGGAAGAATCGCCATGAGGATGATATTTTCCCATGGTATCACCGACAATACGCGCACACTTACGGTATGGCTTGTCAGGTCCATTGTTCATCTGGTACATGGCATAGAGAATTCTTCTCTGTACCGGTTTCAGACCATCTCTGACATCCGGCAGGGCTCTGGCCACGATGACAGACATCGAGTATTCCAGAAAGTCACGGCGGATCTCGTGAGATAAATCTGTTTCGGTGATATTGCCTGGGTCGAAGTTTTCTTCGTCAAATTCCATGAAATCGTCTAATCCCATAACTTACCTTCTTTCCTCAGACATCCAGATTCTCTACAAAGTGGGCGTTATCAATAATGAAACGCTTGCGGGGTTCTACTTCCTCACCCATCAGCATACTGAAATTGCGGTCTGCTTCCTCGGCATCATCGACGGTGACTCTGATCAGGGTACGGTTCTTTGGATCCATGGTTGTCTCCCACAGCTGGGAAGGATCCATCTCACCAAGTCCTTTGTATCTCTGAATCGAGATCTTGGAGCCCATCTCCGCCTTCACCTGTTCCAGCTGATGATCGGTATAGGCATACTTCACGCTGGTGCCCTTCTGTACCTTGTACAGAGGCGGCTGGGCAATGTAGACATGGCCCTGTTCCAGTACTGGTTTCATGTAGCGGTAGAAGAATGTCAGCAGCAGTGTCCGGATATGCGCACCATCAACATCGGCATCGGTCATGATGACGATCTTGTTGTAGCGCAGCTTGGATACATCGACTTCTTCCTTGATCCCGCAGCCAAAGGCCGTAACCATGGAGCGGATCTCATTATTATCAAAGGCACGTTCCTCCCTGGCTTTCTCAACGTTCAGGATCTTACCTCTTAAAGGCAGAATGGCCTGATAGTGAGAATCTCTGCCCTGTTTGGCAGAGCCGCCAGCGGAGTCTCCCTCGACGATATAGATTTCACAAATGCTGGCATCCTTGCTTGAGCAGTCCGCAAGCTTGCCAGGCAGAGAACCCACTTCCAGCGGATTCTTTCTTCTGGTCATCTCTCTGGCTTTCTTGGCCGCAATTCTTGCCCGGGATGCCAGGGAGCACTTCTCGACGATGGCCTTGGCCTCATCCGGATTCTCCATCAGAAACTTTTCCAGCTGAGAGCCGAAGATGTCTGAGACAATCTTTCTGACTTCGCTGTTGCCAAGCTTGGTCTTGGTCTGTCCTTCATACTGCGGATCCGGATGCTTGACGGAGATGACAGCGGTAATGCCTTCCTTGCAGTCTTCGGTAGACAGGTTGGGGTCCTTGTCCTTGAGCAGCTTGGCGTTTCTGGCATACTTGTTGATCTCACGCTGCAGGGCAAGATTGAAGCCTTCCAGATGGGTGCCGCCTTCTACCGTGTTGATGTTATTGCAGAAGGTATAGACAGACTGGTTGTAGCCATCGTTGTACTGGATGGCTGCTTCTACCTGGATATCGGATTCATAGCCTTCGGCATAGATGATATCCGGGTTGACGACTTCCTTGTCCTTGTTCAAAAAGGCAACATATTCACGCACGCCGCCTTCATACAGGAATGTGTAATCCCGTTTTTCAGGGTCTTCCATGCGTTCATCATGGAAGACAAGGCGGATGCCCTTGTTCAGGAAGGCAAGCTGTCTGAGCCTGTTTCTGACCGTATCATGGTCATAAACAGTGGTCTCCTGGAAGATGGTCGGATCTGCCTGGAAACGGACAGTAGAGCCATGTTTTTTCGGGTCGCAGGTACCGATGACATGCAATGGTGCTACGGCATGGCCGCCGTTTTCAAAGCGGACAAAGTAAACTTTTCCTTCGTGATAGACGGTGACTTCCAGCCATGTGCTCAAGGCATTGACAACGGATGCACCGACGCCATGGAGGCCGCCGGAGATCTTGTAGGCACCGCCGCCGAACTTGCCGCCGGCATGCAGGACAGTAAAGATGGTCTCAATCGTTGATTTCCTGGTCTTGGCATTGGTGCCGGTAGGCATGCCGCGGCCGTCATCATCAACCTGTACTGCATTGTTTTTATCAATTGTGACGGTAACAGTAGAGGCATAGCCGGCCATGGCTTCATCGATGCCATTGTCTACGATTTCCCAGATCAGGTGGTGCAGACCGCGGGAAGATGTCGTGGCAATATACATGCCCGGTCTCTTTCTGACTGCCTCCAGGCCGTCCAGAACCTGAATTTCGGAATCATCATATTCCTGGGTAGCCTTCATATCCAGTTCCTGGCCAATCACGGCATGGGAGATATCCGGCTCTTCCTGAAGCAGTTCTTCTTCCTCTTTTCGCCTGAAATCGTCTTCTGTACTCATAATGCCTCCATTTCTGTAATCGTACCGGCTTTGATCCGGTATTCTTTCATGTGATCTGTCTTTAAAAATGCGGGTATGCTGGTCGCTGTCAGAATGCATTGTGAACCGCGGATCATTTCCAGCAGGGTTTGCTGTCTGGTCAGATCCAGTTCCGAGAGCACATCATCCAGCAGGTATATGGCATTGCGGCCGGTATTGTTTTCAATACAGGCATGCAGGGCCATCTTATAGGCCAGCAGGATCATTCTCTTCTGTCCCTGGGATGCCGCATCAATTGCTCTTCTGCCATCCAGATCAAAGGTGAAATCTTCCCGGTGAATGCCGGCTGTGGTCGTCTGGTACTGGCGGTCTTTCAGCCGGTTTTCTTTGTGCATGTTCTGGATGTTCTGCCTGTCTGCATTGCCATCCACGCAGCAGGCATAGACAGCCTGTACCTGATGGTTTTCTTTTGACAAGGTATGGAAGAGACTGCTGAGATTCTGATTGATCTGGCTTGTGAAGTAGCGGCGGGCACGAATGATGACAGCTTCCTGGGCAGCCATTTCTTCATCCAGCGTATCCAGGAAGGTTTCATCTACGCTCTCTTGCTTCAGCACAATATTGCGCTGTTTGAGCAGGCTTTGATAGCTGTAGAGAGCATGCATGTATTTGTGTGAAATCTTGGCAATTTCCTGGCTGAGCAGGCGTCGGTGGTCCATGGGAGATGCCGTGAACCAGCCAAGATCATCCGGTGAGAAGAGTATGACATTGAGAATGCCGATGAAGTCACTGCTTTTTTTCATGGCATTGCCATCGATCAGCAGTGTCTTTCCTTTGGGTGTGATCAGGGCCCGCAGCACTTTTTCTTCATTGTTTTCATGAAGCGTGCAGCGGATGTCCGCATACTCGCAGCCATCTTTGATCAGGCGGCGCTCATTGTTGATGCGGAAAGACCTTGTCAAAGATAAATAAACAAGGCTTTCCAGCATGTTTGTCTTTCCCTGGGCATTATCACCCGTGATTACGTTCATGCCATCAGAGAAGGTAATTTCAGCCTGCTCATAGTTGCGGAACTGATGCAGTTTCAGATTGCTTACATGCATCAGCCAACGACAAGCTTTCTGCCGCAGGCTTCTACGATATCACCGGGATACAGTTTTCTGCCTCTGTGGGATTCAGGAATGCCATTTACTTTGACAGTTTCCTGCAGAATCATGACCTTTGCCTCGCCGCCGGACTGGACGAGTCCTGCCTTTTTGAGAAACTGCTGAAGGGTGATATATTCTGTCTTTTCTCTGGTCATGACGGGCTCCTTTTCAAATGAAAAATCCACTCTTGAATTATACCATAAAAATGTTGATTTTTGCCGATAAACAAGGCATTTCCGGGGAATGAAAGCAGGCTGAAACAACCGTGCAGAAAGGCATCAAAAAAGCTCCTTGTGCAGGAGCTTGTATGTGATCAGTTATACGTGCGGACCGGCAGGGCGAGCTGCAGGATCGTATCGTTGGCAGGATCTTTCAGGATGAATGGTTTCATTGGTCCTGAGAAGCAGATTTCAATGGTGTCTCCCTTGAGAGCTCTGGCTGCCTGCTGAACATAGGCACCGGAGAAGCTGATATCGATCGGATCACCTTCGAACTTTGTACCCTCTTCCATCAGTGACTGCTGGAAGTCGCCGATTTCCTGAGAGCCATTGGAGAAGATGACATCATCCTGGGAGCACTGCAGGCGATTGACAGTCATGTTGTCACTCTTGAAGATGCAGCGGTCCAGGGCACTGAGCAGTGTGGAACGTCTGATGGTCAAAGTATGATGGAATTCTCTCGGGATCAGGCGGTCTGTATCCGGATAGCCGCCATCGAGAAGTCTTGTCTGCAGCAGTACAGTACCATTGGAGAACTGTGCCTTCTTGGTATTCTGGGCAATTTCGATATCCTTGTCTGCCTCCTGTAACATGATCGCCTTGACTTCATTGAGGCTCTTGGCAGGAATGGTGACACGGAAGGTAAGGTCGCTGGCAAAAGGAATGGTTTTCTTGGCCAGGCGGTAAGAGTCAGTTGCCGTGCATTCCAGAACACCGTCATGCAGGGCAAAGTTGACGCCGGTCAGAACCGGACGGGTTTCCTGATCACTTGCGGCAAACGCTGTTTCATCAATGATCTCTGCCAGCTGGTCTGCCTTGGTTGTGATGGCATCGGCTGGTTTGGAAAGGTCAATGGTTGGGTAGGTATCTGCTTTCATGCCATTGATGCGGTACTGGGCATTCTGTCCTTTGACCATGGTCAGAGCACCGTCGATGATTTCCATATGCAGTGTATCGCCATCAATCTTATGGACAATATCAAGCAGGTATTTGGCATCAATGACAACTGCGCCTCCTTCTTCGATGGTCAGGTTGAGATCCTTGTCCTGTTCATTGCTTAAGGATGTCTGAATGGCAAGATCGTTATTGCTGGCAGTAAGGATGAGGTTGTCAGGTTCATTGGCGTTGATCTTAATGCCTTTTAAGACGGGCAGCGGACTGTTTGGAGAAATCGCATGGGCGACGTTCTGCAGAGCTGCGTAGAATTTGTTTTTGGATACGGTGAAGTTCATGGCGGTTGGCCTCCTGTCTGTTATTTTATATCTTTTATCAGGCTTATTATTACTAAGCCTGTGGAAACTGTGGATAAAGCATGAAACAGCTTGTAGAAATGCGTGTTTTCCAGCATTGATGCGGTGTGGATAACCGGTGGATAACTGTGGAAAACTTTTTACTGTTTGATGGAATTTTCGATCTGCTGGATGGCGGTTGCCATGGCAGGGTCACTCTTGATCTGGCGGCTGACTTTGGTGCAGGCACTGATGATCGTGGAATGATCCCGCCCGCCGAATTCTTCGCCGATCTTGATGTAGGACAGATTGAGCAGATGCCGGCACAGGTAGATGGAGATGTGGCGGGCATTGGCGATGTTCTTTGTTCTTGTCTTGGATGTAATCTGCTGGTGGGTCAGGCCATAGTAGTCAGCCACAGCCTGGATGATCTTCTTTGGTGAAAGACCGGTCTTGTCTGAGACGACGGCCTGCGACTTCAGGGCATTCATGACGGTTTCAAAGCGGATGACGCCGCCGTCTGGCTGGAACTGGATGGCATAGAAGAGCACTCTGTTCCATGCCCCTTCCAGGTTACGGACATTGCCGGAGAAGTTGGAGGCAATATAGGCCAGGCCTTCCGGGTCAACATCTTCAATGCCATAGCCGTTCTGGCGGATCTTCATCTGCAGGATGGCGAGTGATGTTTCAAATTCCGGTGAATCAATGCCAACGCTCAGACCGCTGGAGAAGCGGGAAATCAGTCTGTCTTCCAGTCCTTTGATTTCATTGGGCTGGCGGTCTGAGGCAATGCAGATCTGCTTGCGGTTATTGATCAGTTCGTTATAGATGGTAAAGAAGATTTCGTGTGATTTTTCTTTGCCGGCCAGAAACTGGATGTCATCGATCAGCAGCAGATCGACGGAGTACATGTACCGCTTGAACTGTTCGATCTTGTTATCACGGATGGCATTGACAACTGTTTCGACGAATTTCAGTGATTCGGTATAGTAGACCTTGCGGGTGGGGTCATTCTTCAATACGTAGTTGGCGATGGCCATTAACAGGTGTGTCTTGCCAAGGCCTGAATTGCCATAGATAAATAAGGGATTGAAGAACTGTCCGGGCTTGGCAGCACATGCCAGGGCAGCCGCATGGGATTCGCGGTTGCAGTCACCGACGACGAAGTTGTCAAAGGTGCGGTCCTTCTGAATGGGCATGGATGGAAAGGATGCTTCATCGAGATCCTGCTCAGGAAGGCTGTTAGAACGCATGACATTGTGCAGATCGTCCTTCCGGCATATTTCTACCGTGATAGGCGAATCGGCCTGCAGAATGTCTGTAAATGCGGCTGAGATCATTTCTGACTCCGGCTGCAGAATCTGTTTGTTGACGATCGTCGGGGCGAGGATGACAGCCTTGGACGATGTTAAATCGTACAGAGAACAAGGACGATAAAAATTATCGATGATCTCTGGCTCCATATTGCAGTTCATCTGCAGATATTGCAGTACCTTCCCCCAGACATCCTGAAGGTACATATCTTTGTTCTCTGTTATCATGAAAACTCCTGTATTGCTTGCTTACAGCACGACTATTGTAGGCATGCACGATGGTAAAATCCACATGAAAATTGTTGAAAACTATTTTCTCCACAATAGCAGTAAATGCAGATTATCCGATAAATACAGGTTAAAAGAAAGTTTTCCACACTTTTCCACAAAATTCATGGTGTGGATAATTTGTGGAGAAAATATCCACATTGTGCATAACTTACAAAATTGTGGAAAATCATCAGAACATGACTTGTTTTTAACATTTTGCTAACACGAAATAATATGCATAAATACTGACTATTTTGCTGTTATCAACAGTTTTCAACATATGTGGAAAACTAGTTTTGTGGATCGGGGAAAACACTGTTGAAAAGTGGTATGAGAATCCTGTTCTCCACCGTGTATAAAATTGTACGGCAGTGGAAAAGTTGGCTTGTTTACAGGCTTTTTACAATATGTGGAAAACTCTTTCTGCAGAAAGTTATCCACTGTGGATGATGGAAATGTAAGACGGCTTTTCCACAGAAAAAAACCTCTGCAATAGATGCCAGAGGTGTCAGTATTTCATATGTTCCACGATGGTGTGACTGTTGAGTACTTCCAGACAGCGGATCATGGTGCCGGGCAGCTGGTAGCGTTTGAGACGGTTGACGTGGATGATTTCGGGAATATAGGCAGGTTCAATGTACTCTGCCAGTGCATTGCATATTTCATCAGGGTCTGGGCACAGTTCGCAATAGTAGATGATTCTTGCCGGGGCAAGTGTGGAGATCAGGGACAGGATTGAGATGACTAACATCTGTCTGGTAATTTCCGGCGTGATGTTATCGGATGAGATGTTGGGACAGAATGCTTTGAGCAGGTGGTGCATTTCACCGGCATGGTGGGCATAGCCAAGGCGCAGCTTCCCATCCATAATCAGCCCGGCGCCAAGATCCGCCTGGCCATGGGGCATGAAGCAGAAGGCCATGTCGTCACTGTCTTCATGCATCGCATGGTAGCCAAGAGCCATGGCATTGACATCATTCAAGATGATAGCGGGATGGTGATAGCGTTTTATGATGGCATCGGCAAGGTTATAGTGATCAAAGTCGGAATGTTCAAGGTTGAGGAAGCCATGGTTGGCAACGCCTGGTAAGGAAATACCGATGGCATCGATGTTGTGATGGCGCATCATCACATAGTCCAGCAGATCGAAAAGGTCCTGCAGCGTGATGTCAGGCTTAATGACTTCTTTGTCCAGGGTTTTACTGCCATGGTCATAGATACGGTAGCCAAAGCGTGTCTGCTGGCGGTGGCTGATGACAGCGATGGTCAGGATGCGGTATGGATTGTCATAGATGGAACGCAGTGGAATGTTTTCTTCGCCAATGCTTTCATCAATGTGCTGCATATATTCTTTCTGCAGCAATCCCAGCATTCTGCCGGCATCATAAGCCGCAAAAATATCTGCGGGAATCCGGATTACAAGCTGATCGTGGAAGACTTCTTTGACCTTTTTGTACTGGAAATGAATCTGTGGGGCCAGCAGGATGATGTCACAGTCAAAGCCCTTCTTATACAAACAAATCAGAGAAGCAGACTGCTGAGAAGACAAAGTCTCTATGAAGAATTTCAGCAGCCTGGTTAAGCTGCTGGGCAAAGAAGGATGTAGTCAGTCCGGATGTACAGCAGAGGACAACCTGCAGAATACGCTTACGGACGGTTTCCTGCAGCGAGACAAGCATCTGATGGATCAGATCCTGATCATGTTCTTTGTCTTCAATATGAAAGTGCAGGTAGAACGTGGTCTTGCCTTCTTTGTCCTGGATGCAAAGCTCGACAATGTCCTCAGGGTAGATGTTGATACTGCCATTTGCATTTGATGAGACAAATTGATAGTGGTCTTCTTCTTGGTGCAGATCAAAGCCTTCCACATGGAGGCTTTTAATCCATGTACAGCATTCTTCCTTTGTCCATTTCATACCTTAATAATAGATGAAAAAAAGAGATATCGTGCATGATATCCCTTATGCTTCTTCACTTTCTTCTGTATTTTCAGCAGGTTCATCCGCATCCGGTACATAGCGGATGCAGACATGGCGGCTGGCACCTTCACCTTCGGATTCCGTGCGCAGATTATGCCATTCATTAAGCTGCTGGTGAACGACTTTGCGCTCATCATTCGGCATCGGATCCATTTCCACATCGACATGGGATTTCTGGACCTGACGGCCAAGCTTCTTGGCAAGGAAGCGCAGCTTGGAATAGCGGTCTTCCTTGTAGTGGTTGACATCAATCAGAACGTTGATTCTGCTCTTAAAGGCGGCGTTGACTGCACTGCGGACAACAGTATTGAAGGCAGACAGTGTCTTGCCATTGTGGCCGATCAGAACAGCATTGTTATCCGCATTGAGGTTGACGATGAAGCCATTGTCTGTTTCTTCGATCGCAACTTCGATGTCTTCATCAATGCCGGTGAAATAATCACCAAGGTAGTCAAAGATGAATTCTTTGACATCTTCCATCGTATAGACGTCGGCACTGACGGTGCCTTCTTCTTTGTTATCGCTGGTGATGACGTACTTAAGATCCTGGCTGGAAACACCGTTTTCTTCAGCGGCTGCTTCCAGAATCTCTGCAATGGAACTGCCGGTATAGTTTTTCATGCTTTCCTCTTTTCTGCCTGCCTGTGATCGATGTATTTCTGCACAATGATCGTCTTCACAATTGTGACGCAGGAGTTGATTGTCCAGTAAACGGTCATGGCAGTCGGCCACATCAGACCGAAGATCAGGATCATGGCCATCATATAGATCTGCATGAGTTTCTGCTGGTTGCCGCTTGTTTCTTCAGGCTTGCGGTGCTGCTTGGCAGCAGCGGCTTCTGCCTTCTTTTTAGCAAAGTGCATCGGCAGATACATGGAGACAAACTGTGTCAGTCCCATCAATGCAAAGATGAGCAGATACATCCACTGGCCCTCTTTCATGCCAGTCAGCGGTGTTGTCTTGAGGTTCAGTCCCATAAAGGAACCATTCTGTACAGCAGCGGCTCTCTGGACGGCCATATACATTGCCATCATGATCGGCAGCTGCAGGAAGCTTCCGACCATGGTGCCCATCGGATGAATATCATGACTGGCATACAGCTGCTGCATTTCCATAGCCATCTTCTGCTTGGAAGCAGGATCGTCACGGCCTTCATACTTTCTCTGCAGCTTCTGGATCTCAGGCTGAATCAGCTGCATTTCCTGGGAACCAACGGTTCCCTTGATGGTTGCGGCAGCGAGAACGCCGTTAACAATGACGGTGATCACAGTAATGGCAAGGCCGACACCCATCTTCGGCGTCATGTGGTTGATGGCCTGTGCCAGCGGCCATACGAAGATGGCACTGAACCAGTTTTCATCACTCATGACCTGTTTGAATGTTGTTGTTGTGTCAATCAGAATGATATTGCCGGAGCTGTCACGCGGAACAGTACATCCCGTAAGTGTTGCGGCAATTCCCACGAACAGAAGCACTGTGAGAATCTTCTTTGTACGAGGCTTTAATTTCATCGTAATCTCCTATTTGTAAACTACTTTATTGTAGCGTCAGTAAGTAGTTTTTCCAATATGTTTTTGTTCGCTGCATAGCTGTGATCCCGATAGGAAAACCGCAGAATAATCACCCCATCCAGAGGATAATTCTGAAAGTCTATCAGGTCCTGGCACATCATTCTCACCTGCCGCTTATACAGGTTGCGGTCAACCGCATGGCCGATCTTCTTCGGCAGTGAAATTCCAATCCGGGCTTCTTCTTCCTTCTTCGGCAGATAATAAAAGATATACGCAGGAGATACCTTCTTTTTGCCGGTATGGATGATCTTCTGAAACTCCTCTGCTTTTCTGACTCTGTTTTTCTTCTTCATGATGAATAAAAAAACCACCCCGCGGTGGTTGATTTCAGGCGGAAAGTACCTTTCTGCCCTTTGCACGGCGTCTTGCTAATACCTTACGACCGCCTACTGTAGCCATACGTGCTCTGAAGCCATGAGTCGCCTTGTTTTTTCTTTTGCTAGGCTGGTATGTTCTCTTCATTCATGCCACCTCCTGTTTTTTACATGTTTAGAACAAACGCTTTTATATAATAATAGTGAGGTTTGTCAATGTCAATTTGATGTGTTTGAAAATTTGCGCAAATTCAGCTGCGCAGCAGAAGGAACACTCACCTATTGTATGAGATAGAAAATGACATCTGCCGCAGGAATTTACCTGTTGCAGATGGCATCTTCTCCATCATCATAAAACACAGTTTTTCTGCGAAATAGCATCCGACCTTTTGTTTAGTATGCTATCCGATCCACCACTCCGGCGTCAGTTCTCCGAGTGTCACTGCCTTCTCCTGCTCATAATCCAGCATGATTTCGATGTCTTTGTATGCCGCCGGCATCAGCTGCACCATCAATTCCCTGCAGGCTCCGCAGGGAGCATCAGGCTTGTGCCGCCCTTAAAGGTAAACTTCATCCCTACCTTAACGTGCGCCTCAAGAAGTCCAAATGCGTAAAGGACCCTCTCCAATAGGCCCGGATCTGTTTTGTACTTCGCCTGCAATTGGCGAATATAGTCAAGATCATAGATTTTCTTATCAATCATGTCCATTCCTCTGATCTCAGCTCTATATTAGTCTCATTCTCAATAAATTTTCGGATGTCAGATTTAAGATGACGCCTTCCGGCATAGCGAAAAAGCGCCAATTCATTGATCGCATATTTGCCAAATGCATCTTCGTATATCTGTCGATACTCAGCCCGCTCGATCAACTGGCCTGTCAGTTTCCGGCTGAATATGTCCACCAGCAGCTTTTCAAGTGAAGCCTGTTTGCTTCCCGGTTGTGGTGCCGGAGTTCCGGATATCAATTTCTGGACGATAATCATATCGTCCGCGCGATACCGGTAATACTCCTCCATACCAGGATTCAGCAGCACCCGGGGATACTTTTCCAGCAGCATATCAAAGACTGTTGTCTCCAACCCACTTTCCACTTCGATAAAGTAAGCGTTATGTGCCAGTTGGTGGTTCACGAACTCATTCCACTGATAAAGCTCCCATGTCTGATATGTGATCAGCGGATACTCTTTATCAATCAAACCAACCAACTCATCCATCAGGGAGGATGCCTTGAAATGATATGGCGATTTCACGGAAGTTTTTGAATAATGTCCGCGTCCAACCTTCATGATCCGCCCGTCGTCCTGAAGATCCTGCAATATGCGGTATGCCTTCCGGTCCGAATAAGCTGCCTCGGATTCTTTTACCATCCCAACAAAATCCTTTGTGGTAAACGATGGTTTTTCTTTCAAGAAGCTTGTGATTCGATTTTGTTCGTTCATCCCCGCCACCTCATTCAGCATATTGTAGTTATGTCACTTTTCTAAAAAAATGACGTAATTGCATACATACTATGCATCATGTCATTGCCAATTTCAAATTCAGTTTTGTCACATTTTATTATTTTTGACATAACTGCATAGTGGGGTAGGGACGTCCTGATTCATAGGTTGTCTGTTTTGAAGCAGTCGCCATATGGACAGACAATCTTGCCCGCATGGCTCGTTGCTCGCAAAAATAAAAAAACGCTTACCTCTCATTCGCAATGAATTCATAGGTAAGCGCCCGGCTTCTACCGAATTATTTATTTGTGAAAGATGAAACTTGTAATAGTTAAATGAAAATGTCACCTTTCTGATTTTTTGAAAATGTCACCCTTTTACGGGATGGATATCAGTATTTGAGTAGAATGCCTCATTGGAGGTGTTCTATGAAGAACGATAAAGACAAGT
>Ga0256406_1004881_pt1 | contig 14841 bp, 6 predicted proteins | sample RumenRJG_03DNA_FD_185986 | JGI IMG/M metagenome (GOLD analysis project Ga0256406, IMG submission 185986) | Bovine rumen microbial communities from Lethbridge, Alberta, Canada - RJG_03 | ecosystem: Host-associated > Mammals > Digestive system > Stomach > Rumen | place: Canada: Alberta | collected... | reverse complement strand
CGCATCAAGACCGAGTTCGGCACCAGCATCGCCGCGCGGCGACGCGAGCTCGGACTCATGGCATAATGAAAACCAACGACAACGCAGTCCAACAAAACAGCACCACCCCCCAAGCCATCACATTGTTCTGGGAGGAGCCCGCACGCGCCACGCCGACACGAAACAACAAAAAGGCCTCTCGGCGAGTGCCGAGAGGCCTTGTGAATTCACGCCATGCGCTAGCGCATCAGCCCTTGACGGAGCCAGCCATGGACTCCTGGTAGAAGCGCTGCATAACCATGAACAGGATTGCGATCGGGATGGAGACCACCACGGCGCCGGCGGCGAAGCGGGCGTACCAGTTGGTGATGTACTCCTTCTGCAGCATCTGCCACAGACCAAGCGCCACGGTGTACTGATCCTGGGTGCGGCAGATGGCCTTCGCCATAACGAAGTCGAGCCACGGGGCCAGGAAGCCGGTGATTGCTTGGTACACGATCATCGGGCGGCAGATCGGCAGAATGATCTTGTAGAACACCTGCCAACGCGTGCAGCCGTCGAGCATGGCGGCCTCGTCAAGCGAGGTCGGGATGGTATCCATGTAGCCCTTCATCATGTAGAAGCCCGCGCCGGTACCGGCGGAGTACACGAGGATCAGGGCCACGACCGTCCAGTTGCCCGAGGTCAGGCCCATGGCCTTCAGGATGAAGTACACGGCCACGACAGACATGATGCTCGGGAACATGCCGAGCACGAGCATGATGTTCATGAACGGCTTGCGGAAGCGGAAGCGCATACGGCTCATGCAGTAGGCCACGAGCAGCACGAACGCCACCGAGATCAGGCACACGAAGCACGCGATGATGAACGTACGCAGGAACATCGAGCCGAAGTTCATGACGGACGTGTCGGTGAACAGCTGCTTGTAGTTGTCGAAGGTGTACTGCGTCGGGAAGAACGTCGCCTGATACGGCGCGGTGTTCTTGTTGAACGATTCCAGGAACACCCACACAATCGGCAGGATCCAGATGATGCTCAGCACACCAAGCAGAATGTACGACAGGACATCGGCGATGACACGACGCGTATGAGCGTTGTGGATGCCGGTTCCGGCCTTTTCGGTGTAGCCGGCGCTGACGTCTTTGCTACTCACCGGAAGCCCTCCTCATTCTTGTACGAACCACTGTTGCGGTAGGTGATAAGCGACACGACGGCGAGGACGATGAACGTGAAGATACCGATGACGGCGCCCACGTTGTAGTTGCCCTGGTCGACGGTGAGCTTGTACAGCCACGTGATCAGCAGATCGGTCTTGCCTGCCGTGGAGCCAACCGGCTGCGGCTGGCCACCGGAGAGCAGGTAGATGACGTTGAAGTTATTGACGTTGCCGGTGAAGGTCGTGATCAGGTACGGGGTGGTCACGAAGATCATGTACGGCATGGTGATGTTGCGGAACTGCTGCCACCAGTTGGCGCCGTCCAGCTCGGCGGCCTCGTAGAGGTCGGCCGGGATGTTCTGGAGGATGCCGGTCACCTGCATGATGGTGAACGGGATGCCGACCCAGAGGTTGATGACGATAACCGTCACGCGGGCCCAGGTGGCGTTCGTGAAGAACGGCAGCGGCGAGCTGATCCAGCCCCACGATTGGAGAAGTCGGTTCACGGCGCCGTTGGAGTCGAGCATCTGGTTCATGACCAGGAGGGACACGAACTGCGGCACGGCGATGGACATCGAGAACACGCCACGCCAGAAGTTCTTGAGCTTCGTGGTCTTGCGGTTGATGACCATGGCGAGGAACATGCCGAGGAAGTAGTTGAGGAACGTCGCGAAGAACGCCCACACCAAGGTCCAGGCAAGCACCGAAAGGAACGTGTGCAGGTTGACCTGACCGCCGTTGTTCGAGAGAACCGTCTTGAAGTTCTCAAAGCCGACCCACGAGAAGTGCGACGGATGGTTGCTGTCGAACGACGTGAAAGCCATCGAAATCATGAAGATCAGCGGCAGGATCGTGAAGATCAGGATGCCGGTGGCCGGGAGGAAGAGCATCGTCACGTAGGCGCGGCCGTCGACGAGGTCCTTGACGTCCTCGACGAAGCCGGGCGCGTGGCCGGTGGTCTGCTTCAGGTACTGGGCCTTGTACGCGGCGCGCATGTTGACGGTCCAGAACCAGATGAAAATGGCCGTGAAGAACACTGCCATGATGCCGTACAGAAGAATCGTGACAGAACGCTCCTCGGCAGTCTGCACAGGAATGCCGTAGGAGTTGAACACCTGCTTGGATTCGGTTCCGTACAGGCCGGAGATGAGCTTGCCGATCGCAACGCTGCCCGTATTCACCATATAGATGATGTAGAGCGCTTCGATGGCAAGGAACAGAATGCCTTTGACGATTTGCTTACGCGCGAGATTACTCAGGCCAAAGATGACGCATGAGAGGTAGGTGAAGACATCGCCGTGCTGGAACGCGTGCTTCACCGTCCAAGGCGCGGGGGCGACATAATCGGCGCCGACCTTCTTGGTCTTGCGCTTCTTAGTCTCCACATGCTTGCTGGTCGTAGCCACGAGCTGACCAACCTTCCTTGTCTAAACAGTGGAACTATTTCGTTTAGGCCATCGTCACACCATTCCCGGCGGCATCGCCGGAAATACGATGACGACAGACAAAACGAGGAGCTGTGCCGGTTGCAGAACCAAGCACAGCTCCTCATGATACAACCGTAGTTGTTAGTTATGCTGAGTTATTCCGATTGTCGCTTACTTGGCAGCCGGAAGCTGACCAGCGAAGGCGTTCGTCTGGGACTCGGCATTATCAGCGGTCACGTCACCGTTGTAGATGGCGGTGCCGAAGTTCTTGACCGGGGTCCAGAAGTTGGCGTCGTTCATCTCGGCGATGGTCGGCTGGACGATGGAGGCGTTGGCCACGGTGTTCATCTGGGCGACGGCGGCCGGATCAGACGTAATCGTGGAGTCGCTGGCGAGAGCGGTGTCGGACGGGATGACGCCGCCCTGACGAATCTCGTAGTGAGCCTTCTGAGCGTCGGTGGAGCCGAGGAACACGGCGAAGGCCATGGCGACGGCCACGTTCTTGGAGCCCGGGTTGTAGCCAACGGCCTTGGCGCCGGCGAAGGCCTTCATCTGGTAGTCGGTGCCGTCAACGGTGAAGGTCGGCGGCTGGGCGGCGGCGTAGTTGGAGTCGCCGAGGGCGGACTTGACGTCGGAGGCATCCCAGGTACCGGAGAACATGGCGTTCACGGAGCCGTCGGCGAGGCCGGCGAGGCCGGAGCCATTGTTGTCGAGCACGAAGTTCGGGTTGTTCTTGAGGTTGACGAGGTACTTCGTCACAGCCACGGCGTTGTCGCCAAGGGAGATGCCGGCGTCGGCGTTGGTGCCGTCATCGCCGAACAGCGTGGCGCCCGCACCTGCATAGAAAGCCCAGAGGTACCAGGAGTTCTCAAGCGGGAAGGAGACCTTGCCCTTCTCGAGCATGGTGTCGAGGGACTTCACGTCGTCAGCGGAGAACACGGAGGAGTTGTAGTACATGAACCACGTGTTGGCGGTGAACGGAACGCCGTAGACGGAGCCGTTGTTGGTCACGGCCTGGATCATGGTGTCGTCGGCGTGATCCTTGATCTGCTGCAGATAATCGCCCTGGTAGGCGCCGATGGCGTTGGCCTCGACGAGCGTACCGAGCTGATCGTTCGAGAAGAGGTAGACATCGGCGGCCGCTTCCGGATCCTGCTTCACGGTCGTGCCGGCGTCACCCTCGGAGACCACGGAGTTGCTCCACGAGATCTTGCAGTTCGGGTTCGCCTTCTCGAAGGCGGCTTCCTCGGTCGGCAGCCAGGAGCTGTTGTCCGTCTGGTCCTCGGACGGGCCCCACACGGTCAGGTTGACTTCCTGACCCTCGGTGCAGATCTCCGCGCTCTCGGAGGAGCTGGAACCGGCAGCGCTGCTGCTCGCATTGTTCGAAGAGCCACCGCAGGCAGCGGCACCGGCGATCATAGCCACGGAGGCTGCGAGGCCGACAATCTTCTTTCCGTTGATCATCTTTGATCCCTTCCTGTTTCCGTCTCCGGAGGGAGGCGGGTTGTAACCCTTGTCTGTCCAAGGCATCGGGATGCCTTGGCCATAACAACCCTTAGTGTATCATGCTTTCTCCGCGTTTCCGCAACCTTTTTCCTCGCGGACGACCTTCCGCCCATGCCCCGCACGCCCGCCCGGAACACCCCCGACACCCGCACAGCGTTCGGATTCAAGCCCTCCGGGGTCATCGTCCCGCGTTTGCACAGTTCCACGATGAACGCGACACGCACGGAGAATTTCTTTCGAACCGGGGCTTCCGCATCGAGGGAATGCCCCTTCAAAGCCCGCCAGGCACTCTTAGGCGGCCGTAGGAGTTCACGAGCCGGTAACAATTGCGCATCCCTTTTCAGAGCGTTTCAAGAGGCCTTTCAGGAACGCGGCGAGGCATGCGATCCGGCGCTCCCACGCCGTGCCCTTCCACCGCCGCCGCTACAGTGGAAGGCATGTCATACAGCAGCAACGGCGCCGACGCAGGCAGCACTTCCGAATCCGCATTCACCTCCGCACCCAACACCGCACCCACCCCCTCCCCCGCCGCGGTGCACGCGCCCTGGCTCAGGGACGCCGTGTTCTACGAGGTCTACCCGCAGTCGTTCAACGACACGAACGCCGACGGCATCGGCGACCTGCCGGGCGTCACGGCCAAGCTCGACTACATCGCATCGCTCGGCGCCACCGCCATCTGGCTCAACCCGTGCTTCGACTCGCCGTTCCAGGACGCCGGCTACGACGTGCGCGACTACAAGAAGGTGGCCCCGCGCTACGGCACGAACCAGGACCTCGTCGACCTCTTCGCCGCCGCCCACGAGCGCGGCATGCATGTGCTGCTCGACCTCGTGGCCGGCCACACCAGCGACGAACACCCGTGGTTCCGCGCTTCCAGCCAGCCGGAGCGCAACGAGTTCTCCGACCGATATATATGGACGACCTCGTGGGTCGAGGGCGCGCCGGGCCTGCCGTTCATCGGCGGCGTGGCGCCGCGCAACGGCACGTATATCCTCAACTTCTTCGCCTGCCAGCCGGCGCTGAACTACGGCTTCGCACGGCAGGAGAAGCCGTGGATGCAGTCGCCCGACTCCCCCGCCGCCCGGGCCACGCGCGACGCCATGGTGGATGTCATGCTCTACTGGCTCGAACTGGGCGCCGACGGCTTCCGCTGCGACATGGCGGATTCGCTGGTGAAATACGATGACGACCGCCGCACCCACACCATCGCGGCGTGGCGCGACATGATCGGCCGCGTGCGCGAGCGCTTCCCGCAGGCCGCATTCGTGTCGGAATGGGGCCGCCCGGCGTTGTCTCTGACGGCCGGCTTCGACATGGACTTCTACCTCGACTGGCGCTGGGACGGCAACCCGAACGGCTACTGCATGCTCGCCCGCGACACCGACAGCCAGATCGGCGGCGCGCCGGACGCGAGCTTCTTCCGCGCCACGAGCGGCACTGGCGCCGCGCGTTTCGTGCGCGAATACCTGCCGCAGTACGAGGAATCGCGGGGCAACGGCTACTTCTGCTTCATCACGTGCAACCACGATTGCGCCCGCCTCGCCCCGCGTCTGAGCCCGCGCGAGGAGCAGATCGCCTTCACGATGTTCCTGACCATGCCCGGCGTTCCTTATATTTACTACGGTGACGAAATCGGCATGTCCTACCGCGAGCTCCCCACGAAGGAAGGCGGCTACACGCGCACCGGCACGCGCACGCCGATGCAGTGGAACGGCGGCGCGAACCGCGGCTTCTCCGACGCGCCGTCCGAGAAGCTCTACCTGCCGGTCGACACCTCGTCGGACGCGCCGACGGTGGCGGCGCAGGAGGCCGACCCGGAGTCGCAGCTCAATTACGTGCGCGCACTCACCGCGCTGCGCCACGAGACGCCGGCGCTGCAGTCCGACGGGCTGTTCACGGTGCTGCACGCCTCCGACGACGACCGCGCTTTCGTCTACGCGCGCACTGCGGCGGACGGCTCGTCGGTTGTGGTGGCGCTGAATCCGGGGCTTGAGCCGGCGGCGGTCGAGCTCGAGTCGGTGCCCGCGGGCGTGAGCGGCCAGGTGCTGCTGTCGCGCGGCGGGTCGGCGGCGCTCGAGGGGTCGCGCATCGTGCTGCCGGCGCAGTCGGCCACGATTCTGCGGTAGGGGCAAGGACGATGTCGCAATCGCAAGCCATCGGAGGGAACGGAGAACACATGAAGAACCAGCAGACCCACGCATCGTGGACCCGCAGAATCGCGGCGGCGCTGGCCGCCGTCGCAACCGTCGCCGCATGCCTCGTCGCCGGTGCGGCCACCGGTCTCGACGGCGCGCAACCCGCCCTCGCCACGCCGAACGGCAAGGCGCTGCACGACGTGCGGCCGGCGAGCGACGTCGTCGTCATCGCCTTCCAGCAGAACTGGAACTCCATCGCCAAGGAATGCACCGATGTGCTCGGACCCGAGTACGTGGGCTACGTGGAGGTGTCGCCGCCGCAGGAATCCATCCAGGGATCCGAATGGTGGACTTCCTACCAGCCGGTGAGCTACAGCCTCGACTCCAAGGAGGGCACCGAGGAGGAGTTCAAGAACATGATCGCCACCTGCAACGCCGCGGGCGTGGGCGTTATCGCGGACGCGATCACGAACCATATGGCCGCGGCGCCCGCCGACGGCAGCGACCAGGGCATCGGCGTGGCCGGCAGCACCTACACGGGCGACGGCGACTTCCCCGCCGTGCCGTGGACAAGCGCCGACTTCCACTCGTGCACCGACGCAGTCAGCGACTACAAGAACGTGCGGAACGTGCAGGAATGCCGCCTCGACGGCCTGCAGGACCTCAACACCGGCGACGAGCATGTGCAGGATGTGCTCGCCGGCTACCTCGCCAAGCTCTATGACATGGGCGTCTCGGGCTTCCGCATGGACGCCATCAAGCACATCGCGCCCGAGGACGTGGCCGCCATCAAGCAGAAGACGGCGCAGAAACTCGGCGTCGACGAAGACCGCATCTGGTGGATGCAGGAGGTCATCGGCGACTCGGGCAACGCGCAGGAGCTCATGCCGAGCAACTACCTGTCGACCGGCGACGCGTCGGAGTTCCAGTTCACGTATGACCTCAAGGCCGCCTTCGGCCTCAGCGTGGCGTCACTCAAGCGCATCGGCACCGGCGCCTATGTGAGCTCCGACAAGGCGCAGGTGTTCGTAAGCAACTGGGACACCGAGCGCAGCAACAACTCGCTGAGCTACAAGGACGGCAAGAAGTACCTCCTGGCCAACGCCTTCATGCTCGCCTACGGCTACGGCACGCCGAACATCCAGTCCGGGTACGTGTTCTCCAACCGCAACACGGGCGCGCCGGGCGCCACGGCCACGTCCGTGCCCGACACACAGTGCGGTGCCGGCTCGCCGTGGCTGTGCGTCGAAAGGTGGACGTCGATCCGCGGCATGATCAAGTTCCACGCGAACCTGGCGGGTGCGCCCGTGACGGATTGGTGGGACGATGGCGCCAACAACATCGCGTTCGGGCGCGGCGATGCCGGGTTCTTCGCCATGAACAACTCGAACCAGGCCGTTACCACCACGTACAAGACGTCGATGCCCGCGGGCACGTACTGCAACGTGTACGCGGCCGGTGACTGCTCGCAGACCGTGACAGTGGCGGACGACGGCACCGTCACCGCCACGCTCGAGCCGTACAGCGCGCTGGCCGTCAGCCACACCGACACGCCCGAAACGTGGACCGGCACGGCGGCGAGCGACCCGAGCGACCCCACGTTCACGTCCACCGGCGCCTTCGACGATAGCGCCATCGACATGACCTACGGCGGGGTGTACGCCGCCAACGGGGCGTCGGCGAAGGAGTCCGCGAGCGCCGATCCGCACGCCGGTGCGGGTGCGGTTGGTGCAGGTTCCGATGGCGCGGGTTCGGACGGTGAATCGTCGGAGAACTCCCCCGCCAACACCCGCGCGCGTCTGATCATCGGCGCCGTCGTCATCGTCATAGCCCTTGCCGTCTGCATCCCCGAAGCCGTCCGCCGCCACCGCGCCGCCGCCGAGAACTCCGAGGCTGCGAACTAACCCGCGCCGCCGAGGCCGGAGCCGCGGCCTAACCCGCGCAGTCCGGCCAGACGCCTTCGTCGGGCCGGACACCTTCGTCGGGCCAAACGCCTCCATCGTGTCCGTAACCCATCACATCGTTTCGAATTCCATAACAATGTGATGGGTTACGGACAAAAATCCACGATTTCGGGGCCGAAATCGTCAAAAAATGTCCGCAAGCCATCACACTGTTGCAGAAACGGCCCCATCATGCGCCCTTTCGCCTACGACAGGCGGGAGGGCGCATTTTGAAGGAGCGCATATACAATTGACTCCGTACGGACACGAGCCGAAACACAAAGTTGTGAACCACATGCGCACAACGCCCGGAACGCCTCGCAACGCCCGCCGATGACGACGGAACCGCCCATGTCGGTCGGCAGCAGGCAGACCGGGCCGCACCCCACCCCCGGGGAACGGCGCTCCCGTCCATGCACCCGAGAAAACAGGAAGCAAAGGAACCAGTCACATGAGAACAGGGAAGTGGACATCGCGCCTGACGGCAATCGTCGCGAGCGCGGCCATGGCCCTCGGAACTGTGAGCCTCGCACCCCTGGCGTCGGCCTTCGCCGACGACGGGGACCCGACCACGACGACGTCGACGAATGTCAACGGCGCCGCCACGGCCGATGCGTTCAAGCTCAACAGTGACGTGCAGGTCATCGCATTCCAGCAAAACTGGAACACCATCGCCCAGGAATGCACCGACACGTACGGCCCCGAAGGCGTGGGCTTCGTGGAGGTGTCGCCGCCGCAGGAATCCATCCAGGGATCCGAATGGTGGACCTCCTACCAGCCGGTCAGCTATAAGCTCGACTCCAAGCTGGGCACCGAAGAGGAATTCAAGAACATGATCACGACCTGCAAGGCTGCGGGCGTGGGCATCATCGCCGATGTGGTCGTGAACAACACCGCCGCCCCCGACGGCACGGGCAAGACCTATACCGGCACCAACGGCAGCGAATACACGCCGGACACCGCATCGTTCCCCGGCTTCGCCACCAGCACGTATCCCGAAGGCATCACCGCCGACGATTTCCACACGTGCACCGACAAGATCAAGGACTACACGAACCAGACGGAAGTGCAGCAGTGCCGCCTGCTCGGCATGCTTGACTTCGATTCCGAATCCGACAAGGTGCAGGACATCGAGGCCGACTACATGGCGCGCATGTACAACTACGGCGTGGTCGGCTTCCGCATCGACGCGGCCAAGCACATCAACACCGACAGCCTGAACGCCGTCAAGGCCAAGCTGGCGCAGAAGGTGGGCAAGGACGCCGCCGACATCTACTGGATCCAGGAGGTCATCGGCAATGGCTCCGAGGCGGCCGGCATCCAGCCGCCGCATTACACGCAGAACGGCACCGTGACCGAGTTCGGCTTCAAGAGCGAGATGAGCCAGGCCTTCAACGGCAACGTCACCTCCCTCAAGGGCCTCGCCGACCGCCTGAGCGGAGACCTGTCGAGCAACGACGCAAACGTGTTCGTCACCAACTGGGACACCGAGCGCAGCTCCGGCACGATCACCTACAAGGATGGCGGCAAGTACCAGCTCGCCAACGCGTTCATGCTCGCCTACGGCTACGGCACGCCGCGCCTCATGTCGGGCTATAAGTTCGACAGCGATAAGACGTTCGAGGAGGAGAACACGAAACCGGGCGCGCCTGGCGCCACCGCCACCTCCGTGCCGGACGTCGACATGAACACCGCGTGCTCCACGAACACGGGTGACTGGAACTGCGAGCAGCGCTGGACCTCCACGCGCGGCCTCATCGCATTCCACAACTACGTGGGAGACACCACGTCCGCCCCGGTTCAGGACTGGCAGTCCAACGGCAACGACAGCATCGCGTTCTCGCGCGGCGACAAGGGCTTCCTCGCCATCAACAACGGCACGAAGGCCCTCGACGTCTCCTATGACACCACGCTGCCCGACGGCGAGTACTGCAACGTGTACGCCGTGGAGGACTGCTCCCAGACCGTGACCGTCGCCGACGGCAAGGTCACCACCACGATCCCGGCCCGCACGGCCGTGGCGCTGTACGCCGGCGCCACGAAGGACAGCCACCCGGCCTCCACCGTGACCACCGACCCCTCCGATCCGGAGAACGTGATCGAGGACGAGACGGTCAAGCCGACCGACACGACCCTCACCATCTATTACAAGAACACCGATAACTACGCGACCCCGCACATCCACTACGGCATCGGAAGCACCTGGACCACCGCTCCGGGCGTGGCGATGACGAAGGACGAGGCCACGGGCTATTGGAAGTACACGATTGACACGGGCGGCCAGGCGGTCAGCTACGTGTTCAACGATGGCGGCGACACCTGGGATAACCCGGCGGGCGGCGGCAACTACTCCGCCGCGGCCGGAATCGTGCAGGAAACCGTTGCCGACCACGCGAGCACCGTCGGCGCCCCGAGCGACTACCGCGCGAACGGCAAGACCCGCCTCGTGGTGCACTACAAGGCCGCCGAGGGCGATGCCGACCGTGCGCTGTGGGTGTGGGGCTCCAACTCCAACACCGGCGCCAACCTCGACGGCGCCCAGGTTGAGTTCACCGGCGCCGATGGCTGGGGCAAGGTCGCGGAATTCGTGACCGACGGCACCTGGACGCAGTTCGGCGTGATCGTCAAGGCCACGGATTCGTGGGACAAGGTCGGCGGCGACCGCACGGCCACCGTGGACGCCACGGGCACCGCGGAGATCTGGATCGACGGCACCGCCGCGGATCCGTCCGCCACGCTCACCGCAGCCCCCGAGGACTACGTGAAGGCCAACACCGCCTACGACGTGAACATCACCGTTCACTACTACCGCGATGACGGCCTGTACTTCAACTCCTCCGACACCGTGAACAAGACCCCGCAGTGGGATCTGTGGACGTGGTCGGGCTCCGGCGCCGCCAACGGCCGCCAGACCTTCGCCAGCCATGATGACTGGGGCGAGGTCAGCACCTGGACGCTGAAGGGCTATAACTACTCCGCCGCCTCCGATGCCGCCGCCGGCGACATCGGCCTGCTGCGCCGCTACGGCGGCGACACCTGGGCCAGCAAGGACCCGGACGACGCGAACCACTTCGTCCCCGCCGCCTCGATGGTGTTCGATGCCGCGACCAAGACGGGCAAGGCCGAGATCTGGCTCGTCTCCGGCGACCCGACGGTGTACACCGCCCAGCCGAACCTGAGCGTCAAGGCCAAGAGCGCGGAGATCTCCGATTACAACCAGCTGACGGCCAAGCTGTCGGCCGAGAGCAAGAAGGACGTCACCGCCACCGTGACCGACGCCGACGGCAACGCCGTCGAGACGACGGCCGTCACGAAGAGCGGCTCCACCGTCACGATCACGACGAAGGACGACCTGTCGATCACCGGCAAGTACTCCGTCTCGCTCAAGGACTCCGACGGCACCGACCTCGGCACCGTCGATGCGATCGCGGGCGCCATCGTGCGCACCGACCGCTTCGACTCCGAGAACGCCTATGACGGCAGCGACCTGGGCGCCACGAACGGCGACGGCACCACCACCTTCAAGGTGTGGGCCCCGACCGCCACCGACGTGCAGCTCGTGACCTTCAAGGAGGCCACGGCCGACGCCGAGGCCAACGACCCGGTGGCCATGACCCGCGGCGACAAGGGCGTGTGGTCCGTCACGATCGACAACACCGCCGACGCCCTCGCCTACGAGTACAAGCTCACCTTCGCCGACGGAACCGTCAACGAGTCCACCGACCCGTACGCCACCTCCGCCACCGCGAACGGCGACCGCTCCGTCGTGCTGTCGAACGCCAAGGCCAACGCAGTCACCGTGGACGCCGTTCAGGGCGGCCGCGTGAGCCAGGGCGACGCGATCATCGCGGAAACCCATATCCGCGACTTCACGAAGAGCGAGACCTCCGGCGTCTCCGAGGCCAACCGCGGCAAGTACCTCGGCATGATCGAGACAGGCACGAAGAACGCCAATGGCGACGCCACCGGCATCGACTACCTCAAGGAGCTCGGCATCACCGACGTCCAGCTGCAGCCGTTCTTCGACTACGCCTCCGTTGACGAGACGAAGACGCTCGATGACACGAACTACAACTGGGGCTACGATCCGGAGAACTACAACGTTCCGGAAGGCTCGTACTCCTCCGACGCCACGAATCCGTCCGTCCGCGTGGACGAGACGAAGGAAATGGTCGACGGCCTGCATGACGCGGGCATCGGCGTGGTCATGGACGTGGTCTACAACCACGTCGCGAGCGCGGCCGACAGCTCCTTCAACAAGACCGTTCCGGGCTATTACTTCCGCTACGATTCGAACGGCAACCTCACCAACAAGTCCGGCTGCGGCAACGACACCGCCTCCGAGCGCGCGATGATGCGCAAGTACATCGTGAACTCGGTGACGTACTGGGCCACCGCCTACGGCGTGGACGGCTTCCGCTTCGACCTCATGGGCCTCATGGACACCGAGACCATGAAGGAAGTGCGCGAGGCCCTCGACAAGATCGACCCGAACATCATCGTTCTCGGCGAAGGCTGGGATATGGCGGGCGACTCCGTCTCGAGCGACACCACGATGACGACGCAGCCGAACGCGTACCTGGTGGACAACACCGATGGCACGGGCTCGACGGTTTCGTTCTTCAACGATTCCATCCGCGACGGCCTCAAGGGCTCCGTGTTCTCCGACACCGACACTGGCTATGTGTCCGGCAAGGCGGGCCAGGAGAACCTCATCGCCCACAACATGCTGGGATGCCAGTACGACGCGACGCCCGGCGCCACGACGTGCTGGAACGGCTCCGCGCAGGACAAGTACGCGAACGCCTCCCAGGTGGTGCAGTACGCGGAAATCCATGACAACATGACCCTCTACGACAAGCTGCGCACGTCGAACCCGTCGGATTCCGACACGACGACGATGAAGCGCGCCGAGCTCGCCGATTCCGCGCTGTTCCTCAGCCAGGGCATCTCGGAGATCCAGCTGGGCCAGGAGTTCCTGCGCACCAAGGGCGGCAACGGCAACAGCTACAACGCCGGTGATTCGGTCAACGCCCTGGATTGGAACCGCCAGGACACGTACAAGGAGAGCGTCGACTATGTGAAGGGCCTCATCGCCCTGCGCAAGAACGTCAAGGCCTTCCAGTACTCCAGCTACGCCGACATCGCGGCCAATTCCACGATGATCGAGGCCGCCGACGGCGTGGTCGCGTTCCAGATCAAGGACGCCGACGCCACCTACGTCGTGATTCTCAACGCCAACGACACCGCCGCGAAGGTGCCCGGCCTCACCGCCGGCACCTACCGCACGATGGTCGCCGACAGCAAGGTGAACGCCACGAACGCGGCCGACGCCTCCAAGCTCGACGGCGTCACGGTCGGCTCCGACGGCACCTACACCGCCGGCGCGCTCTCCGCGACGGTTCTCGAAATCGAGATCCCGAGCATCGTCACCACCTCGCTCGCCGAGGCCACGGCGAACACGGAGTACACGCAGGCGATCGAGACCACCCACGCCGACACCGTGAACGTGTACGGCCTGCCCGAGGGCCTGTCGTATGACGCGGCCTCCGGCTCCATCCACGGCACCCCGACCAAGGGCGGCTCCTATGTCGTCACCGTCACCGCGGGCAACGCCGATGTCGCGACGCCTGTGAACGCCACGTTCACGCTGGCCGTCCACGGCACCGCCGTGGCGATCGACACCAAGGACCTGCCCGCCGCCGAGACCGCCACGACGTACTCCGCCCCGGTCTCCGTCGAAGGCGATCCGGCTCCGACGGTGCGCGTCTACGGCCTGCCCGAGGGCCTGGCCTACGATGCCGCCACCGGCACGATCACCGGCGAGGCCCAGAAGGCCGGCGACTACACGGTCGTCATCAGCGCCTACAACAAGCTGAGCGCCCCGGTGACGCGCGTGGTCACGCTTTCCGTGACCGGCGACGATGTGCAGAACGTCCCGGTGTACCGCGTGTACAACCCGGGCAACGGCGAGCACTTCTACACCGAGTCCGCCGATGAGCGCGACGGCCTGGTGGCCGCCGGCTGGAGCGACGAGGGCACCGCCTGGCTGGCGCCGTCCAAGTCGTCCGAGGCCGTGTACCGCATGTACAACCCGGTCGAGGGCACGCACCACTTCACAAGCAACGCCGCCGAGCGCGACCAGCTGGTGAAGGCGGGCTGGAACGACGAGGGCACCGCGTTCTACGCGGCGAAGACCTCCGACGCCAGCGCCGTGCGGCGTGCATACAACCCGAACACGGGCCTGCATGTCTACACGCTCGACTCCAACGAGTACGAGTCCCTCGTCGCCCTCGGCTGGCAGGCCGAAGGCGATGCCTGGAGCTCCATCAAGGCCACGGCCTGAATCAAAGCCACGGCCTGATGACTCCTCCGCTCTCGCCCCTGGCCTCGCGGCCTTTCGCGGGTGCCGACGGTCCCCCTTCCTGACCGGTGGCTCCCGCGGTAGGGCTGCGGACTGGGCCCCGGGCGGGCCTTAGGCTGGCCTTGGGCTGGCCTGGACGAACCCCGGCGGGCCTGAGCGGGCCTTAGACCCCGAACCCCGGCGCGATTATCGCGCCGGGGTTCTTTTTCTGTCCGCAACGAGGTGGTGACGTTTTCTTGGACTTTTGACTGGAGGGCGTCATGGCTAGTTATACGCGGGAGCAGAGGCTCAGGGCGTGTGAGTTGTATGAGCGGCTGGACCGGAGCGCGAC
>Ga0256406_1004879_pt1 | contig 14844 bp, 13 predicted proteins | sample RumenRJG_03DNA_FD_185986 | JGI IMG/M metagenome (GOLD analysis project Ga0256406, IMG submission 185986) | Bovine rumen microbial communities from Lethbridge, Alberta, Canada - RJG_03 | ecosystem: Host-associated > Mammals > Digestive system > Stomach > Rumen | place: Canada: Alberta | collected... | reverse complement strand
CACATGCCGGGAACTGTTAAATCAGAGCTCTTTCCAGATGCTGTCAGAGAAGTACAAATGTGACCAGCCGGGGAAAACAGAATTCCTTGTGGCTCCCCTTGACAATGGTCACTTCATAACAGGTGTCCTGCCGATCAGTTCCACTTTATATTGAAAAGCCATATCCTCATCCACGACATAACTGCCATTCTCAAGAGTATATTCTACGCCCATGTTCCCTGCGGTATCCGTCTCCTGAAATCCATTTATCAATCCCCACAGTTTTTCATTCGTTCCGTCTGCCATCCTATAGCACGCCATCCCGGAATTATATGTGTCACAGCTGTCTGTAGCAGGAAATACCGTTCCGATCGTCCCGTCTTTTCTCGTTAAATACAATGCCGTATAGAAGGGACAGCCGCCCTGCAGTTTTTCCTTCGTGGCTCCGGACAGCATTTTTTCCAGTTCCTTCAATACCGCCGGATCCACACAATGTAATCTGCGGCTTCCGCCTTCAGGAAGCGCAAACACTCCGGGCATATGTGACAGTTCGCCTGCAACCCATATATCTGCTGAGACAATATCATGAATGTCTTCCGGGGAAAAATCCACCGCTCCGGCAAGCCCTTCCGGTGAGAACAAAGGATACCACTGAATATTCGCAGGATCAGCATCACGGAAAACATCCGTATAGCATAACTCTCCAATCATCCTTCCATGATGGAGCAGCGTCAGATAATCATGATCCTCTGTTCTCCATGCATCACAGTCTCCCTTGCTGTAAGATCCTGTTTCACCTGATACAGAATGCAGATCATGTTCTTCAAGATTGTATCGTTCCCGACGCATATTATCAGCTTCAATATTGTATACGAACATATCCGGATTATTAATCGGATGCAGATAAACAAGATTCCCATCAGCGCTTACAAATTTCTCACAGGCGTTGTCCCCTTGTGTGTAATTACATCCAACCGGCTCCAGATCTATCGCGTTTGTGATCGTTCGCTGCTTCTTTGAGTATACAAACAAGCCATAATATCCGCTGAATATGATCTTGTCTTTATCAGCATAAAGGATCTCTGTCAGATCAGCACCCTCTGTGCCCGAGAGGTTTACTTCAGGCCGCTTGATATCCACAGAGTTCTGGCCTTCCGCAGCGTGGTCTTGTGCTGCGTCCTCCGCCTCCGATCCGGAAGAGACACTTGCCTCAGGATCATAATCGAGGTTCTTCGGATTTGTCATAAAACATAACGCCACAACAACACATGCAAGGATAGAAACGAGGATCACCCAAAAAGCGGGCTTCTTATATTTCAGTACCGTCTTTACACGTTCCTTTGGTCCGGTCTCACCAAAAGCCAATGGACATACGGAAATAATCCTCCTCCCCACATTACAGTCAAGCAGTGCCTGAGAATATGCAGCCCTGTATTTTCTGTCTTTATCCCGTATCACTTTTTCATCGCAGGCAGCCTCAATATCCCTGCACAGAAGAGTGTATGCCACCCAGCACAATGGATGAAACCAATACACTGACAAAAGAACAAAACCTAATGGCTTCCACCAGTGATCGCGCCTTTTCAGATGGGCTTCCTCATGTGCGATAACCATTTGAATCGTTTCATCAGGCATGCCTGAAGGTATATAGATCATCGGGCGGAGCATTCCCAGGATAAAAGGCGATTCCACCTCATCGCATTCCCGAATCCTGCTGTTCACCTCAAACGATGCCCGTACTTTTCGCTTCAACAAAATGAAACTGATAAGGGCATACGCAAGCATCGCCGCCATTCCGATCAGCCAGATAACGCCGCCCAAAGATACTGCGACCTGCATCGGATTCACACTCGACGCGACATCCGGCGAAAAAGAATTTGACAAAACCGGATTCACCGTATTATCAATGATCCTTACGCCGGATTCTATATGCGGATCCTTAACCATTTCAATATTTTCCGGAATCACTTTTCCGCTTGGCAGAAGGCTTAGCGCACTCTCCAAAGAAACCGGGCAAAGAAGTCGCACTGCAACCAATCCCCAAAGCAGACAGGATATCCACTTCGGTGATTTATTCAGAAATATCCGGGCCGCAATCACTGCAATAATAAGCCAGGACGCATTTATTGCAAGATTAAGAATTCTCAGGAATAAAGCATTCATCGCATTCATTCCTCCTTAAATGCCGTGATCATTCTTTGTATCTCATCAATCTCTTTTTTGGAGAGCTTTTTCCTTGACGTAAAAGCAGCAATAAACGCCGGGAGTGATCCCTCATAGGAATCCTCTATAATCTGCTCACTTTTTGCGGAATAGAAATCCTCCCTGCATATCAAAGAAGAAACAACTCCATCTTTGTTCTGGAGCAGACCCTTCTCGCAGAGTTTGCGAAGAACTGTATATGTGGTAGGCTTCTTCCAGTTCAATTCCTTCTCGCAGATCTTCACCAACTCCCCCGATGCAATCGGTTCGTTCGACCAGACGATATCCGCAAATCGCTCCTGTACCGCTGCCAATTCAATCTTTTTCATTTATTACCCCCGGTTTATTCTTATAAACCATTTGCAGTTTACACCTATAAACCACTTTTGTCAAGAGAAAGCGGCATTTCTAATGCCGCTTTCTCTTGCTCTCAGCTTTAGTATTGTTTAAACTCTGTTGCCTCATATCATCCGAAAAAACATCAATGCTTCTTCTATTGCTCTGATTTTTTCCGCAGGGCAACCCGGCTGCCTGCTGTCCTCGGACTTCGGCTTATTATAATTCTCGCGCTCGATAATACCGTATTTCCGCTTCACCTGGGCGATATTCAGGTGTGTCACATGAAACCCGTACTTCTCCTGCACCCAGTCCTGGATCTCCTGGTACGTCGCCTTGCTTTCCGCCGCCGTCAGATCCATTTCATACATTTCAACCTTCACGCTGATGTGAGATTTCGTTTCAGAAAGTTTGGACAAAAGACATACCGTCTCAACATGCCCCGTACCTGGGAAAAGGTCCACCCCGCACATCTTTTCAACTCTGTACCCTGCCATCTGCAGTGGCTGCAGGTCTCTTGCCAGACTCGTCGCCTTACAGGAAATGTAGACAATCCGTCTGACGCCAAACGCTATGATCTTGGTCATCGCCTTCGGATTGATTCCTTCTCTGGGTGGGTCAAGCACAATCAGGTCAGGCTTTTCCGGAAGCTCATCCACCACTTTCAGGACATCGCCGCAGATAAAATCGCAGTTGTCAAGCCCGTTCAGCCTCGCACTTTCCCTTGCGCTCTCCACTGCCTCCGGGACAATCTCCACTCCGGTCACATGACTTGCAGCCGGTGCCAGTACCTGCGCGATGGTTCCGGTTCCGCTGTAAAGATCAAAAACAGTCTTTCCAGTCGTATCGCCAATATACGATCTGACAGTATCATACAGCACTTCCGCCCCTCTGGAGTTGGTCTGAAAGAATGAAAAGGGCGTAATCCGGAAGTTCAGCCCCAGCAGGTTTTCCGTGATGACGGCGCTGCCGTACAGTACCTCTGTCCCGCCGTTATTGATCGCATCAGCCACGCTGTCGTTTACCGTATGCAGAATGCCGACGATCTTCCCTCTGACCGGAAGCGCACGCAGACGATCCACGAGTTGGTTCAAATCCGCCTCTTCCTGTGAGGTTGTGACAAGATCAACAAGAATCTCCCCTGTATTCGCTGCCCGCCTCACCAGGAGATGTCTGAAATATCCCTGGTGCGTCACTCTGTGATAATGAGGCAGACTGGTATCTCTCGCCCACTCCAGAACACACTTCAGAATCAGATGAAAGTCCGGATCAACAATCCGGCAATCATCTGTCGTCAGAATGTCATAGAAACTTCCCTTCACATGAAGCCCCAGCTGAAGCTCGCCGCCCTTCTCGATGTCTCCGAATGAGAATTCCATCTTGTTGCGGTATGCCGGAACATCAGGACTGGCCTTAACGCCCTCGAACCAGACTGGCTGTCCTCCTTCCGGGACGGAGACGGTGGATTCATCCTTCTGACAGTCCGCCCCAGGACCGGGCGCCACTTCCTTCACGACCGGTTTAAACAGTCTGATCATCTGATCTTCCTTCAGTTTGAGCTGATCCTGATAGGACAGGGTTCTGTAGCTGCACCCACCGCACCTTCCAAAATGCGGACAGTCCGATGCAATCTCGTTCCCCGCACGTTTCATCACATCCAGCAGCATCCCCTCACAGCGGTGTGAATTCTTTTTTGTAATTCGGAAGCGGACTGTCTGGCCCGGAAGCGCATCCTTCACACGTACTTCGTGCTCCCCTTCCAGCACAATCCCTCTGCCCGGATATTCTGTCCGCAGAACCTCTCCCTCGTATACTTCACCCTTCTTCACAATGTCCTCCCTCGCATGCCGGACGGACTGCCCTTCTGCCCTGCTTCTGCAGAACGATCTCCCGATCTGCCTCCTGAAAAGCAAGAGGGGCTGCCGCCCGCGGCAGTCCCTCTTCTATACCAGGTTCTTATCTACTCAAAACCGGCCCGGTTTACTCGTCCTTCTTCTCCTCGGACTCCTTCTTTTCGTCTTCCTTTCCATCCTTTGCCTGCTCTTCATCATCGAAGAAATCATCGAAGTCATCGTCGAAATCATCATCGAAGTCTTCCAGATAATCCGGCGTCAGATAGCGATATACTGCATATGCAACCGCTGCAATTGCCGCGATGGCACCAACCACTGCAAGCACCCAGAGCACCGCATTCTTATGATTCTCATTGTCACGATCCTTCAGCGCCTTAATCAACTCATCTTTTTTCATGTTCGGAGCCCGTCCTTTCGTGTATTCCTTACAGGCCATCTGGCGCCTGCAACCTTCGTTTTTTCGAGTATAGCACACCCGCCAGCCATTTGCCACCATTCGTTTACAGCTTCTTCAGTTTTGCAAAACCTGCAAGCATCTTCTTGACACCGAACCGGTCAAACTCGACGGTCACTTCCTTGTCGCGGGCACCATCCGCAATCTTCCGGACGGTTCCTTCCCCGAACTTGATGTGCCGCACCCGGTCGCCTTCCTGATAGTCCAGGTCCGCAGTCTTCTGAAGGTTGCTGCCCTTGAGCGCACTCAGATCCACCTTTCCAAACGTCACGCTTCCCTGTCCTGATGCAGATGAGCCAGCAGTGCGCAGTCCGGTTCCGGCAAATGAACCAGCACCCTTGCTGCTGCCTGTGTGCTGACTGCTTCCACGCATATAGAAGGGCTTTGCCCGGAATTCCTCGTGCTCACGCTTCCGCTCCGCCTGTGCCTTTGAGAGCATGTGGTAGGAATCATTTCCTCCGATTTCATTCTGTCCGCCTGCCATCTGTCTGTTCCGGTTGTCATCGAGCAGTTCCTCGGGGATCTCATCAATAAAACGGGAAACCCGATACCACTCTGTCTGCCCGCGCAGCATCCTCGACTTGGCCGAAGTCAGTGTCAGCCGTTTCTTCGCACGGGTAATGCCGACGTAGCACAGTCTTCTCTCCTCCTCCAGATCTTCCTTCTCACCGCTGGAGATCGAATGGTAGCTGGGGAACAGACCGTCGTCCATTCCGGCAAGATATACATTATCGAACTCAAGCCCCTTTGCGGCATGCAGAGTCATCAGCACCACCCTGTCGGCATCATCCGCAAGGCTGTCGATATCTGCGACAAGTGCAACCTGCTCAAGGAAATCCTGCAAAGCCGGGAGACCAGTGCGCACCTGTCCTGCATGCAGCTCCGCTCCGGACTGAACACTGCCTTCGCCTTCGACCGCTTCAAACTTTTCCGCCGCCTGGTCAAACTGGGCGGCCTTGCTGATCAACTCATCGATGTTTGCAATCCGGTCGAGGGCCTCATCGGTGCGTTCCGCCTCCAGCTCCCCGACATAGCCAGTCTCCCTGACCACCATTTTCAGGATATCGGCAACATTCTTTCCGGCGCTCTGACTCCTCAGCTTCTCAATCAAGCGAACGAATTCCGTAATCTTCGAGGCACTTCTCCCAAGGCCCGGCACAACAGCGGCGTGGCTCGCTGCCTCCATGAAGCTTGTCCCGCAGGATGCCGCATAGTCGGCAACCCTCAGGACAGTTGTCTCACCAATCCCCCGCTTCGGCGTATTTATAATCCGCCTGACGGAGAGGTCATCTGTTCCGTTCGCCATTGTGCGCAGATAGGCCAGGATATCCTTAATTTCCCTGCGTGCGTAGAAATTCACGCCGCCGATGATGGAGTACGGCACATTTTCCATCAGCAGCTGCTCCTCAAGTGCGCGGGACTGGGCATTTGTCCGGTACAGAATGGCACACTGCCCATACTGGAAGCTGCCCTTCCTTTTGAGACGTGCAATATCGTCGACGATGTAGTACGCCTCCTGCTGAGCGGTGTCAAACCGCTTCAGCGTTACCTTTCCGCCCTGCCCATTCTGCGTCCAGAGCGTCTTCCGCATCCGTCCCTGGTTGTTCGCGATCACTGCGTTCGCCACATCCAGGATGGTTTGCGTTGACCGATAATTCTGCTCCAGACGGATGACCTTCGCATCGTTAAAAATCTTCTCAAAATTCAGGATGTTTCCGATATCGGCGCCCCGGAAACGATATATGGACTGGTCGTCATCTCCGACAACACAGAGGTTTCGATACTTCTGCGCGATCAGGGAGACGAAAACAAACTGTGCCTTGTTCGTATCCTGGTACTCGTCGACCAGCAGATACCGGAACCTTTCTTGGTAATAAAGCAGCACTTCCGGATCCGCCTGAAACAGTCGGACCGTGAGCCCGATCAGATCATCAAAGTCGAGCGCATTGCTGTTCTTCAGCCGTCTCTGGTATTCAGCGTAGACCCCGGCTATGGTTGCAGACTCCTGATCATTTCCCGCCCACGCCGCATAGTCTGCCGGATAGATCAGCTCATCCTTTGCCGCCGAGATGCGCGACAAAATCATCCGTTCCTTGAAAACCTTCGTATTGACGTTCTGGTCCCGGCAGATATCCCGCAGCAAGGACTTCGAATCATCCGAGTCATAAATCACGAAGTGGTTATCATAGCCGATCCGGTCAATAAACCGGCGCAGGATCCGGACGCAGGTAGAATGAAATGTCGCAACGTTGATGGCCTCTGCTCCGAAGCCGACCATCCTGTTGACCCGTTCTCTCATCTCCCCTGCGGCCTTGTTCGTAAATGTGATCGCGCAGATATTCCAGGGTTTGACCTGTTTCTCCGCGATCAGCCAGGCAATCCTGCTCGTCACAACTCTGGTCTTGCCAGAGCCTGCTCCTGCAAGAATCAGCAGCGGCCCGTCTCCGGCCGTCACAGCTGCAAGCTGCTGTGGATTCAGGCTGCCTGTTATCTGCTCCTGGTCCATATGTCTCTCCTCCAATATTCAGTCTGCTGCGGCTGCTGATGTCACTCATCAAATTCGCAAGTAACCGTGTATCCGCTCTCGTCTTCCCGGACGGATACCACTGTCCCGTCAAACACCTTGAGCCGCTCTCTCATTCCATAGTTGGCGCTCATCGCAACCGCGGGCTCAATCGTGTAATACCAGGTTTCCGGAAGCTGACCTTCCGTCACATGGATTTTGTCACCTGGCTTCACAAGATTCTCCCGCTCCATCTTGAATTCCATCTGACGCATGCTGTATTCTCCTCCCATATATGATTCAGGTCAAAAGAAACCGGCGGCTTTCACCGCCGGTCTGACCTTTTTCACTTGCACTCCGTTCATCTGCCTTCGGTTTTCCTGCCAGATTCCTTCTTCTCCTGCTCCTTCTTTCCGGTGATCCCCATCCGGCTCAGAACAACTTCATAGCCATCTGCTCCATAGACAAGAGAGCGGTTCACCCGGCTGACCGTCGCCGTAGAGGCCCCTGTCTCATCTGCGATCTCCGCGTATGTCTTGTCCTCTGTCAGCATCTTCGCAACCTCAAACCGCTGGGAAAGTGCCTGCAGCTCATTGACTGTGCAGACATCCTCCAGGAACTTGTACGTTTCTTCCCGGGTCTTCAATGTCAGTATGGCATCGCAGAGATCATCCACTGCCGGCGTTCTGACCGGTTTACTCATAATCCTCGTCTCCTTCTGCTGTCCCAACAGCCTGCTGCTCGTTCATCCACTGTCACATTCACTGCGACGGCGCAGGCACCTTACCTTTGCGCTTCTGCTTTCCTTTTTCACTCGCCTGTCACGGATGTCGCATACTTCGTCCCGTCCGAGGCAGTCTGAGAATTGTCAACGGATGCCGATATGTGCAGTCCGGAGTAAAGTCCGTCAGCCGTTGTAATGTCTGCATCCCCTGTATAAATCGTATAGGTTTTGCCATCGTCTCCGGCGACTGTCACAGTATTCGCAGAGGACGCGGTCACCGTGCCGGAGATGGTGGATACACCGCTTGTCTGCGTCCCGCTTCCGGAGCCACCGCCTGAACTGCCCGTATTGCCTGTATTGCTGCCTGTACCGTTTCCGTTTCCTGCACTTCCGGAACCGCCTGTGGAACTTCCGCCGGAGCCACCGCTTCCTGCCGGTGCCGTGGAGGACAGATAGGACTTGGAGATGTACCCCTTTCCGGAGCCGGTCGAAACAATATACCAGTTGTCTGTCTCACCGATGACCGTCACGGCGCTCCCCGCCCCGAGCGTCGCCAGCACGCTGGAGCCTGTCCCCGGGTTGGCCCGGACATTCACGCCGTCCGTGGTATACAGGGTTGAGGCGCTGGCATAATTGGAAGCGGTGGCAATCTCCGCAGCCGAAGCCGAGCCAGAAGTGGAATTCGCCGCAGCGGTTGTGGAAGGTGTCGTCGTCTGTGTATTGGTCAGGAAGTCCTTCCTGATGTAACCGGTCACTCCATTCACGCTCACCTGATACCAGCCGCTGGTTTCTCCCGTGACTGTCACCTTTCCGCCTGCCGCGAGCGTTCCGACAATGTCCGTATCAGTTCCCGGCCCTGAACGGATATTTACCACATCACTGTCAGCCGAGTACATGGTCGTCTGCTGTGCATACTTTGAAAGGGTTGAAGTCTCACCCGACGCTGTCGGAGAAGCCGTCTGCGCCGTTGTCTGCTTCGTATCAGTCTTCGTTGTCTCGGACTCTCCTGTCATCACATCCGTCACAGCCTTCAGCTCCTCATCCTTCAGCACAGAGAAGCTGTAAACAGAATCCTCGACTGCCTTCAGGAGGGTACTGTTGTTATCTGTGATGGTTCCTGTGATCACGTAGGCCTGATCAGGTGCCACAATCCCATATGTGACAGCATAGGCCCACATTCTGGCATCCGCGTTGTACCGGACGACATAGCGGTAGACATTCACACTTCCGACTGTCTTTGTCTCATAGCTTTCAATATTGAAGGCGCTGGCCTCCGAATACTGACTCAGAAGCGCCGCCTGGAGATTCTCCTTCGTCGTCTGCACCGTAAGTGTCTTCATCGCTGCTTCTGTACTGGCATGAACGATGTTGATCATCGCGTCATTCCCGGATGAGAAAACCCGCATCTCATCCGCATCCTGCGTCACCTTCCAGGTGTTGTCCGGCAGTGTAATCTTTACCGTCCCGTCCTTCGACGTATAGTCAACAGATGTGATCAGCCTCTGTGTCTCTGGTGTTGTTTCTGCCTCTGTCTCCGACTCAATGATCACACGAACAACCTTCGTCTGCTCGCTCGAGGCTGCCGTATTCTCACTGTCGGCACTCCCTGTACTCCCACCGATCCTGGCTTTGCCACATCCGGAAAGCATCACCGTAGCAAAGAGTACACAGGATAATCCGGCATACGCCGCCCTGCTTCTCTTACTCAAGTTGTTTTCCTCCATATCGAATCTCTTTCACAAGTCATTCTCTCGGTATTTTAACACGCGCCATATGCCTCATCAAGAAAAAAGAAAGCGGCATAAACAGCCGCTTTCCCTCCTGTGTGCAGCACTTCTCAGCCAACCAGGTTCTTATTCACATAACCTGTGACGCCATTGTACTCAACCTGATACCAGCCATCTGCATCCCCGGTGACAGTGACCTTCTCACCTGCGCTGACCGTCCCGACCACATCTGATGTCTGGGATGCGTCGGCGCGGATATTCGCATCTGATGCCACGGTGACCGTATTGCCCCCGGCAGACTGACTGGAAGCAGATGATGATGTATTCTGCGCAGAACCCGTGTCCGTATTCTGTGCCGTTCCGCCTGCCGCAGCCGCTGTCTCTCCCGCGCCGCCTGCCGCTGCAGCCCGCTCCTCGTCTGTCTTCGGCTGTACCTCTGTCTCAGACATAAACTGCTTCGAGACAAAGCCTGTGTACTCCTGCGGATTTCCGTCATTATCCGTATACGGAATGGACACCTCATACCAGCCTGGCGTCTCTCCGACGACGGTTGCGGTCTGTCCCTGGTCGAAGCTGTAGGAAATGTTCTCTTCCTCTGTTGTCGGCGTGTCGCGGACGTTCACATCATCCTTCGCCCACATGGTCTTCGACTCTGTGTACTTTGTCTCCTGCGCCATCTCCTGTTCCTTTGTGAGCGGAGCAGTTGTCTGCGGCTGTGTCTCAGACTGCGGAGCCGGTGTCTCGGTCTGCGGTGCCTGCGTCTCGGTCTGCGGTGCCTGCGTCTCGGTCTGCGGTTCGCTCTCTGTCTGAGGAGCCTCCGTGATCTTTTCCGTCACACGGATGACCGGAGCCTGTGTTTCCTTCGTTGTGGATGCTGTCCCTGTTCGTGCCTGGCCGCAGCCGGTCAGGGTTGCCGCAGCCAAAACTGCTGCAGCGGCTGCAAGCACGATCTTTCTGACATTGTTCTTCATTCGTCTATCCCCCTTACATCCAATTTCCTTTATAACCCCATCGATGTCCATCTATCTGTCATGAACTTCAAGTGAATCTTATCATACCATCTGAAGCGGTTAAAAACAAGCTGTCGATCCTCTTAAGAATACCTTAAGCGAATACCTTAAGCCATGACTGCGTGATTGTACGGCTGAGCGTGTCCGGATATTTTCTGTGCCGTTGGACGATCCGCGCTGCGGGTGATATACTAGGTCTGTTTCTGTTCAGGATTTCGCCGATGTTTTTATTATGAAGGCAAGATCATTTTCATGAAAAGAAGGGGTTTCCACATGCCGAAGAGCACGGACAAAAGCCAGAAATCAGCCGGAAAGCCTTCCGGCGGGAAAGGGGAGCAGTCGATGCTGAAGGAAGTCCTCAGCTGGGTCGAGGTGATTGTCATTGCTGTCGCCCTTGCTTTCTTCATCGACAATGTCATCATTATCAATGCGACCGTCCCGAGCGGCTCGATGGAAAAAACCATCATGACGCACTCGCGGGTCCTCGGTACGCGTTTTGCATACTGGAAGAGCAGTCCGAAGCGGGGAGATATTGTCGTTTTCCGCTATCCGATCGATGACGCACTCGGAAAAAACACGCACTATATCAAGCGAATCATCGGACTTCCCGGCGAGAAGGTTGAGATCAGGGAAGGAGCCGTTTACATCGACGGGAAAAAGCTGGAGGAATCCTACATCAACGGTACCTGGACTGTCGAGAACGATGGCTTTACGTTCGAGGTTCCGGAAGGAGAATATCTGATGCTTGGGGATAACCGGAACAATTCCAACGATGCCCGCTACTGGCCTTCGCTCGCAATCCGTGAAGGGCTTGCCGCCAATGAGAAGGAAGCCATGCAGTATGCCTTTGTCCCGAAGAATAAAATCCTCGGCAAGGCTTATATCTGCTACTGGCCATTCAGTGATTTCGGTTCTCTGTATTCCGAAAACCGCGGAAAAGAATGAGTCTTCCGTCTGTGAAAAGAGCTTCCTGATTAAAAGATAAAAGAGCTTCGGAGCTGCACCCGCAGCCCCGGAGCTCTTTTTTGTCTTTTCTGCCTCATCCTCGAGACATCTTATTCCTGAACCGTCTATTACTTCACCGCCTGCATGGAACCCTCTTCCTTGCCATCGCTTCTGGTGAAGTGCTTCTCCTCCCACTGCTTCTCAGCAACAGGCGCCCACTTCTTTGCATAGTCCTCACACTTATCACAGAGTGCATCGACATCCTCCGGTGCCTCCATATCGGTGGACTTTGCACCGCTGGCCTTGACCATGGCGCGCAGCTTTTCCGGATTCTCAAGCATCGGACACGGCTGCAGGTAGTTGTGGTTGAATGGCTGATTCTTTCTGTACTCCATGAACAGCGGCTGCTGAAGTGCCTCAAGCAGCGTCTGGTTCTTGATGTTCGCTGATGAATAGTGGATGAAGACACACGGCTCCACATCCCCGTTCGGGTTAATGTGCAGATAATACTTTCCGCCTGCGATGCAGCCATGGATATATTCACCGTCATTCTGGAAGTCGATTGCCATGATCGGCTTTCCGGTGTGGTAACCGCGGATCCAGCGGACTCTCTGAATCATGTACTCGCGCTCTTCCGGTGTCAGAAGAAGATCTGTGCTTGCTCCGCATCCGACCGGCATGTAATGGAAGTACCAGAGCATCTTGCAGCCCTTCTCGATCAGCATGTCAAGGAACTCGTCGCTGGTGACAACCTTATAGTTGACGGAGGTATAGCAGATGGATGCTCCGAACAGGCACTTATACTCCTTCATCAGATCCATCGCATGCATGATCTTGTCGAAGGTTCCCTTGCCGCGGCGGCTGTCATTCGCCTCCTCAAAGCCCTCGATGGAGATGTTGGGGCTGACATTGCCGACACGAACCATCTCTTTGCAGAACTCCTCATCGATCAGTGTTCCGTTTGTATAGAACAGGAAATAGCAGTCCTGGAATTCCTCTGCGAGACGGATAATATCCTTCTTGCGCATCATCGGTTCCCCACCGGTCATGACATAAGCATGGATGCCCAGCTCACGTCCCTGCTTTACAATGCTCTCAAGCTCCTCATACGTCAGAGCAAGCGTATGTCCATACTCTGCCGCCCAGCAGCCTGTGCAGCGGAGGTTGCATGCGGAAGTCGGATCCATCAGGATGACCCACGGTACATTGCAATTGTACTTTTCTGCCATCTGGCGGGTCTGCTTATAACCACGGATCCCTGCCTCATAGCCGACATTCACTGCCAGCGCCTTCATCTGCTTCGGTGTAATATCATCGAACAGACCGCTGATATACTTGTACCACTTTGTGTCGGTGGTCGCGATGGCATCGCGCATTCTGTCATAAGCCGCGGGATCCCAGGTGTCTCCGATGAACTTCTGGGCAAGATCGATGAACTGCATCATCGCCTTCTGTCTGTCCTTGTTCGTATGCTTGATCGCAGCATCCACAAGAAGCTCGACACCTTTACGCTCTGCCTTGTGCGCAAATGAATCTGGATTGTAAGCCACTTCTATATCCTCCCATATCTTTGCATTGCATATTCACTCTGCAGTCTCCGTATCAGAATCTGCACAGTGACTGATCCTGCTTTGAAGTGTACATCCTGCGTCTTTTCCGTGGCAAGCGACAATGTCTCTCTTTTGTCAATCATCCGGGATATGGCCTGTTTTCCGGCATTTCTGAGCAGATGAATGAACATCTGTCAGACGCCCCAGGCTGCGGTTGCCCCCTCTGTCACGCTCAGGTATAATGATACCCGAAAAAGCAGATTCGAATCGATCTGGGCAGGACACGGCACGTTCGGCAGGTCCTTAAAGAGGTACAGAATCATGGCAATGATGGATCAGATTAAAACAGATATGAAAAAGGTACACCTGGCATATGCACCAACGCAGCAGGATGCCGACGCCTGGATCAGTTTGCTCGAAAAGTCGGGCATCCATGCAGAAAAGGGCAGCGGGATCCGGGATCTTTACGCAATCGGCAGCCCGGTTGGCATTGAAATTCTGGTTCCCGAGGAGGATGCTCCGGGCGCGCGGGAGCTTCTGAAGACACAGATCCATCTTCCTGATTCTTCCGGAACGTCCCCCAATGCAGCGGGTAAGACTTTGATGTGGGTTGTTGTCAGTGTCATCGCCATCGCAGCGCTGCTCTTCATCCGTGTCCTGGTGCTTCGACAGTGACGCTCCTGATGTGATTCCTGCGATACCGCCGAAGCACATAACCCGGTCTGCCCATCCCCTGACTTGTTCCCTGACTTGTTTCAAATATAAATCCGGAGGTTCCATATGGCAGCAAAACTTATCAGTCTCCTGATCGGTTATCTTTTCGGTACGATTCTGACAGCCGATCTGGTGGTTCGTAAAGAAACCGGAAAAAATGTCTTTGAGGTTGGTTCCGGGAATCCCGGCATGGCCAATGTCATGCGGCAGTTCGGCTTCAAGGCCGGGGCCCTCGTTCTTTCAGGCGACCTTCTGAAGACGATTGCCGCTGTCCTCGTCACAATGCTCCTGTTCCCGAGGGGTACTCCGGTCCTCCGGCTGTATGCGGTCCTCGGATGCACAGTCGGTCACAACTGGCCGCTCTGGCACCGCTTCCGTGGCGGAAAGGGTGTCGCCACAACATGCATGGGCATCTTCCTGTATGCCCCGCTCCTCGGACTGGTCTCCGATGCCGTCGGGATGCTCGTCGTCTTTTCCACCGGCTACCTTCCTGTGGGCGCTGTCGTAATCACCGCACTCTTTACGATTCTGACATTCCTGTTCAGGGGTACAGAGGCCGGCGTGCTTGCTCTGGTGCTTGCCGCTATCATGTTTGACAGGCATCTGCCCGGGCTGATCCGGGTCGCAAAGGGTGAGGAGAAGCGCAACGCCCAGTATTTTAAGAAGCGTTCCGGCAAAACATGATCCTGTCAGGACTGTCCATTTGCCACAACCGGCGTTGGGCGCTGGTCGTTAAAGATCCCGGATGTGTCAATCAGCTTGCTGAGCGAGGTGTCCTGCCCGTTCTTGCACAGCCACAGCCGGTATCCGTCAACATCGATTCTGCCCTGGCGTACATACTTGTCTG
>Ga0256406_1004877_pt1 | contig 14849 bp, 14 predicted proteins | sample RumenRJG_03DNA_FD_185986 | JGI IMG/M metagenome (GOLD analysis project Ga0256406, IMG submission 185986) | Bovine rumen microbial communities from Lethbridge, Alberta, Canada - RJG_03 | ecosystem: Host-associated > Mammals > Digestive system > Stomach > Rumen | place: Canada: Alberta | collected... | reverse complement strand
ATCAGGAATCGAGAGGAGCCGCTTCCCGGCTTCCGCTACTTCCGCCGCCTGTTTCTTTGTCTGTATTCCCTTCATTGTCTTTATCTCCTTCCCCGGCTTCCGCCGTTCTTGACAAATACGAAAGATTTGTATTTACAAGTAATATTTTCGTATACTATCATTTAGTGTGCAACAAGCAATATTGAATGATTTTTGAGCCGTTACGGCTACAACTCGCGCGACGTTCGGAATAATTCGTACTTTTTGAAATGTAATGTAGAAATTAAATTCTTAAATGCTCGTAAATGTGAAAAAATGAAAATTAAGGAGGGCTTTTCTTATGGCAACGCGATTACTCACTAACAAAGAGATAGGGAAAAAAATCGAGAAATTACGACTTGAAAAAGGATTGAAACAGGAAGAGCTCGGGAAGGGCCTCGGGATCTCCGCGACATCCGTTTATAGAATGGTCACGAAGGGGACCGGGATCACGTTCGACATGGTATTAAAGGCCGCGGAGCTCCTTAACGCCGATCCTCTCGAGCTTTGCACGACGGACGCGAAAACAACCGCCGGAACCGTCGCGGAGGTTTTGGACGCTTTCTTTCTTCTCGATCGCGTCGCGTGCTTCCGACCCGTTACGGATGAAAAAGGGCAGGAAATCACGGACAGAGACGGAAACCCCGCCTTTTCGTTCGTTTATCCCGGATATTCCGGCTTTCTCCGTGAAATGCTCACAATTCACCGGATCGCGTCCGAGCTCGGAGACACCAAGGAATATAAGGAACTCGCCGCAGCATGGAAGGAGAAACGCCTCCGCGATACGGAAAAGAAAAGCGCCCTGTATTACTCGATTGACGGATATATGAGAGGCCGCGAGATCCTCCGCACCATCCGGGGAACCGTTGACACGAAAACAGCGCACGGAACCGACTTTCAGGCATTCAGGAAACAGGCGGAAACCGTCGCGGAGAAATTCTCCCTTGACGATATAAGGAGGGCCCTCGTCGTGCTGGAGCCGTCCGGCCTAGAAACCGACGGAATGACTCCCGAGGAAACAGATCTCTTTTCGATCCTGAAGGAAGCCCTTCACATCACGGAGGAAAAGGCGGAGAACCGGAAAAAGGCGCCCCGCCATCGTGTTTATAAAAAGTCCACCACGTAGGACGCACTAGGAGCCCGTTTTCGGCGTTTTGCCCCTTCATGGAAGAGTTGAGCGCCGGCACATCGAAAAGCCCGTTTCCGGTCACGGAGGCGGGCTTTTTTCTTCTGTTGCGTGGATTTCCCTCCCGCCGTGTGCGTTTTTCCTCGTTTTGCCGCCGTTTCGGGTGAGAAAAGCGACGTTTTTCGGGTTCCTGCTGCCGATATTCACGAAAACGTGAACATTTCCGCCCCGATCGACACGGAAAAATCTCGCTCCCGACCGGATCACCCTCGGGAGCGAGATTTTTCCCGTAAAATGACGCACGTTTCACCGTTACGGAAGGAGGATTCTCTCGCGTGCTGCCGTTTCCGTCCTTCCTGCTGTCGATCATAGCCCCGACGGATCGCCGCCGCACTTCCAGCACGGAGGGAGAAGCTTCTCCGGCTCCTGAAGGGAAGGGAGGAGGATCCCCGCGCCGGGGAAACGTCGGAGAGAAAAAGGCAGCGCTCGCCGTTTCCATGCTTCCGGCGTCCCCGATCACATTCCGACGCACTACGCGCCCCATTTAGGGCCGTTTCCTTTTCAGGCGGAGAAATACCCGCCCGCCGCGCTTCCGTCCTCATATGGACGCGCCCGACGCACTCCCGACCGTAAAACGAGAGCCCTCGCGGATATTCTCACGCCGGAGCCCATCAAAAAAAGCCCGGAGCACCCTCACCCCGGACCGTTTCCGCCCTGTTTTTGTCCTGATTTTCCTTTTTAGCTGCCTTTTTCTTCCCGATCGACCGGAAAAGGACCGCGCCCGCTGCCGTTTTCTCCCCCTGCTGCCCTGTTCTGTCGTGCTGGAAGTCCTTCTCCCATCCGATCACGGACCGGAAGGAGCTCCGCGAGGGTATTTTTCCTCCGTTACGGAAGGGAGGGAGAGGGAAAACCGGAGCATTTCGCCCGAAAATCCCCCTTTATTACCTCCCGGGAGGCTTCTCTCCATGGCTCCGGAGCTTCATTTTCTCACCGGATCCACGGAAACCGACCGGAGAACCCTCCGGATCCTTCCGCCCTTGTCTGTTCCCTCGTGTCTTGTTATAACTTACGGTCATATAGGGCCGCCTTGGAAGGCTCATTTTGAGCGGAGCGATTCCCTACCCATGCGCAACCGGAGAGCCATAACTCCCGATATTGTCGCATGTGTAGAGAATCGCCGTACAACGCCGCCCCGTATAGGACACCCGTCGCTATCGCGCCGCACATCACACCGTACCGCCGCCGGGCAGCTCCCCCCGGCGTAGTGTTTCGCGGTTTTCCCGGACTCTCGTCCGCGCTGTCTTGCCTCCCGAGGATTCTCCCCGGGTGCTTCCGCAACTACTGTTTTGAGCTCTTTCCCATGAGCTCCGGGCCGTTCCTCGCCCGTGTCCCCGTGTATTTTTCTACGATTTGTGGCCCCCGGTTAGGGCCGTCCCTTTGATTTTAGTGATAGAGAACTACCTTCATTCACTCCCGATATAGGCATAAAAAAAGCGGTTTCAACAGCTTTTCACCGTGAACCGCAATAAAAACTTTATAATTTTACCTATTGACCATTGCCCCGAAAAGATTCTATACTTGACTCGAAAAGAAGTCATGTAGCAAGAGCGTTTTCCCAATGGTGAGGGTTTTTCGTAATTGCTTCATGGTGATAGGTCGTTTAGGTGTTGGTCGCACCTGAAGGGCCTTTTTTCATGCCATTTTTTAATTATTTTGGATTATACGGGGAAAATTTTTAACATGCAAGCCCCCGGAGCGCCCTCCGGAGCCGCCCGACGGGCCGAGAGGCGTTGATATACCTTGTTACTCTCCGCCTAAAAATTTTTTCAAAATATTTTTTCTTTTCGGGAAATACCAATTTCCCGCCGTGCTGGAAGCCGCCTTTTCCTCCGTTACGGGAGAAAATAGGCAGCAGGAGCCCGCCATATTGAAAACCGTCCTGTTTTTGATACGGGTTTTGATACTATTTTTGAAACAGGGTTTTGATAATATTTTGAGAAACGCCGGAAGCCATTTCTGCCGCTGCCGCTTTCAGGAGCTCCGCCGCCCCGATCGACACGGAGGAGGCTCCACCCCTTCCCGATCTATTCCGGAAGCTGCTCCCCGTTCCCGATCCATTAGGAGAAGGCCCTCCGCCTGTCCGATCCTGCCCCGCTTTGTCTCATTCCGTTCCGTGTCCGAGCGTGCGGAGAGGCTCCTCCCGACGGACCGCACCCGCACCCGATCCACGGCCCCGCCGATACATTCGCGGATGTACGCGAGGGAGGGAGAAGCTTCTCCCCGTCCTTATCATCCGTTACGGGAGAAAAGTCCAGAGCTTCCGGGATTATTCGCACCCGCGAACATTCCCGAGCGTGCTCTCGATCTCCGGACGGATCACCCTCGGAGCTTCCAGCACGAAAAAGGAGCGCCCCGCCGCCCCGATCACGGGCAGCAGGAGCGCCCCGCCGCTATTATTCTATTTCGCTGCCTCGATCCATCTCGAGAGGTTCCGGAGTTTCTCCGGGTTCCATCTGTAATACTCGAGAGAAATAATTTCATGCTCCGGGCCGTTCTTCTCGTTGTACGCCTTCACTCTCCGGAGCGTTTCGAGGAATGCCCGCTCGCCGTCCGGATCATACCGCCGCCGGGCTTCCCGTTTGCTGTTGATCGACCCGCGGAGAAGTGCGAGGAGAAAATCTCTCTGTTTCTCCGGATCCTTCTCGAGCTGCTGCCGGAGCTTTTTCTCTTCCAGCGTTACACCGCCGGACACCGTTCCGACCGTTCCCGCGTTCATCTGTTCCCGTAACGTCATAATATGCCCCCTGTTTCCTGCCGATTCCGTCCGCCATGCCGGGCAGCAGGAGCGCCCCGACAAATACCCGACCGGAGAGAAAACCCTCCTTTACGGGCCTTCTGTTGCGTCATTTACCGTTTACGCTTCCGCCTTTTTCTCCGCCGCGTCCTTTACGAGCTGCCGCGCCCCGTCGATCATGGTTTTATTTTTCTCGACCTCACCCTTTACGAGCTCCTGAAGGAGCGCCGAGACGGATCTCCCGCGGAGGCGTGCGAGATACTCGAAATCCTCTTTCGTGTCTGCCGGTACGCGGAAAACAATCCGCTCGTCTTTTTTGCCCTTTGCCGGAGCCGCTTCCGTCTCTCCTGCTGCCTTTTTCGCTTCCGGAAGCTTCTCCGCCTCCTGCTGCCGTTTTGCCATGAGTGCCGCTGCTGCCTTCTGTACTTCACTGTTTGCCATGTTCTTTTACTCCTTTACTTTTCCGTTCAGTTTCTCCGCTATTTCCTCCACGAGGGCCCGATAATCTCCCGTTACGGGAGCATGTGGCGCGCTTGTGAAAAGGTCCTTTTGTAGTAGTTGTGACTCGGGGACATCCTTCCCGCTCCGGATCCTCGCCCGGAGGAGCTCCGTCCCCTGAAGCTCCGCCTCCTGTCCGATCGCTTCCGCGAGGGCCCGCGCTGCTGTCTGCCGCTGCTGGAACTTCACGAGCACCACGCCGAGCACCGGAGGACCGGAAACCGCCTTCACGGTCTCTAGCAGGGAATGGAGCCCCGAAAGTGAGAAGGGCGAGCTCTCGACCGTTACGAGGAGGAAATCCGCCGCCCCGATTCCGGAGAGAGACAGCTCCCCGAGCGTTGGCGGCGTGTCTATGAGAATTATGTCATATTGCCGCCGGGCTTCCTTTAGGGCCTTCCGTAGTGCTTTGAAATCAGGCGCCGCCCCCGCTAGGAGCGGAGAAGCCGGGAGAAGGTCCATTCCTGCCCGTGTTTCCGTTACGGAGAGAGCTCTCTCCCGACCTTCCAGCACATCGAAAACGCCCCGCGCCGTCGTGTCCCCGCCGATTGATTCCGTTAGGTTCCCTTGTGGATCCATGTCCACGAGGAGCACCCTCCGCCCCATGTCACGGAAGCCCGCGCCGAGGTTTAGGGCCGTCGTTGTCTTGCCGCAGCCCCCTTTTTGGTTCGCTATCGTGATAGAAACCGCCATGTTCCGCCCCTTCCCGGGGAGAAGCTTCTCCCCTCCGTTTTGTCATACATTCCGCTATGTCTTACTCTTTGTCGTGTGTTTCGTGTCTTACATCTTGCCGTGTGGTTTGTGTCATACCTTAATTTGATTTTTTGCAATGCGGTTTCCTATGTCTTACACTTTCCACTTTTTGCCATGTCCTACGCTTTGCCGACGGTTCCGCCACTGTCCGACCATTACGGGATGAAAAACCGCTTTATTTCGTGCTTTTCTGCCTCCCGTGTATGACAGTATGATTTGTATTATTGTCATATTTCGTTTATAATATTTTTGTTGTCGTTCGTAGTGTCTTACGTTTATTACATGTTCCCGCGTATGACATACGAGAGCGGCTTCACGTGTTCATTGCTCTTGTCTCCTGTTTCGTGTGCAGGAGGCACCGGTCCCGGAGCCCTAGGCCGTACCGCTCCCCGACCGGAACCCGAGCCCCCGGCGGTTCCATGTGCCGCCGAGGGCTTTTCGTTTGCCCTTTGGTATTTCTACCAACCGGAGCCGCCCTTTTTGGTAAACATACCAACCGCCGGAGCTTCCAGCGCGGGCAGCAGGAGGGAGAAGCTTCTCCCGATCTCCCGACCGTTACGCCGAGAGGATCGCCCGCGCGACGCGTTCCGAGCTCTCGTTCTTCCCCATCGTGAGGGAATGGTCATAAATGAGCGTCGTGTTTATGGACTCGTGACGGAGGAGCTCCTTTGTCTCCTGAAGGCTGCCGCCGTTCTTCCTGTTGAGCGTTGCCGCCGTATGCCGGAGGGAGTGAGCCGTTAAATTGTCGGAATCGTACCCCGCGCCGACGAGATAACTCTTTGCGAGCCGGGAGACCGTTCCCGGAATCAGGCGCGCGCCCCTGTCTCTGTTCGATACGGAGGAAAAGAGAGGCTCGTCCTTCTCCACCTTGCCGCGGAGCTTGAAATATTGACGGATCGCCGTCTCGGTCTCGTCCGCGAGGCGGATAAACTCGAGGGCCTCCGTCCTGCCCTTGCCCTTTACGTAGAGACACGGGAACCCGCCGACGTTCTGAAGGTCCCCGACGTCCGCCCGGATCACCTCGCACGTGCGGAGGCCGCTCGTCACCATGAGGAACAATATTGCATAGTCGCGGGCGCCCTTCTCCGTGCTGGTATCTATGGAGCTTATAAGGTTTTTACTCTGTCCTTCCGTGAGATAACCACGCCGGAAACCGTTGTCTATATGGACGCTTTTCACATGCCGGGCAACATCCGGATATAGGCCGTCCTCCTCCGTCCACTCGAAAAAGCGTTTCACCGCCGCGAGATAGAGAGCGATTGTTTTCGGCTTCCTGCCCTCGTCCTGAAGGCGTGTTATAAACGTCTCGACGTCCCGCCGTCTCGGCTGCCTGATACCCTCCGCCGACAAATAGGAGAGAAATTGCTTTATGCCGTTCGCGTATGCCTTTATTGTCCTCTCGTTACGGAGGCCGGCGAACCGGAGGAAATCCTCGCCGTAGCTCTCCCGGATCTCTTCCGCCGCGGGTGCTGCTGCCGCACTCGTTACCACTTCCGCCCGTGTTTCCATGATTTCCGCCGCCATCATTTCGCCGCACTCCTTCCCGTGTTTTCCTTTGTCATACCTTTTATACGTTTTGCCATGTCTTATTTTTTTATTTGCTTCTGTTTGTTTCTTGGCTTATTTCCTCGCTTTTCTCATGTGTCTATTGTAGTACATTATCGTATTTTATGCAACATTTTTCTTTTGTGTATGACATGCTCTTTTGTTTGCCGTGTGTCTCTTGTATGCCGTTTTGCTTTGTCATACCTTTATAAATGTATGACGTTTTACACATGACAACTTTTTACCACGCCGACGCGTCCGGCTCGCCCCGGATGGCCTGAAATCGTGCTTTTTGCCATAAATACCCCCGAAAATGCCCCCGCGAGACGGATTTTCACTGGAAACAGGGCCGCCGGGCACAAAAAGAGACAGCTCCCGCCCGTTACGGGAGAGAATCCTCTCACCCCGGACCGTTTCCGCCGGGATCTCCGCCCCGATTCTGTCCGGATCCACGGGGAGAAGCTTCCGAGGGCGCTCCCGACCGCTCCGGAGCTTCCAGCACGGGCAGCAGGAGGGCCGCACCGGAGAGACGCCCCGCCGTAAATGAGAGAGACGCCTCGCCGCACTCCGCGGAGAAGCTCCGCCGCAATGTGCGGAAACATTCCGCCGTAACGAAGGGGAGAAGCTTCTCCCTTTTCTACTGTTCGGAGCTTTCAGGACACAAAAAAGGACCGCGACACGCTGCCGCGATCCTCTTTTTTTATCTCTCATCTCCTTGCGTTGCGGAGCCCGCCTTTTGTCCTTGCCTCTCCTGTTCCTGCTGCCGTTGCCGCTCGGTCTGTTCCTCCCGCCGTACTTCCTGCCATGGTTCCGGCTTCTCCATCATTGCCGATTGCTGTCTCATCCTCTCGCGGTCCTTTTTCATGCGTTCCGCCCGGAACTTCTTGAAAAGGTCCATCCCGCCGGGGACATACTTCCCGATAAACTCCCGGATGATTTTCCCCTCGTATTCAAAAAGGGCTTTCGCTTCCTCCTTTACATGCTCCCAAAATTTCCGCCGATCCTCTTCCAGCTCGGCCCGATCCTTCCGGAGCTTCTCCCGTTCCTGCCGGAGCTCCTGTTCCTGCTGCTGTCTCTCATTCGCGAGGACCTCCTCCTGTTTCCGCTTCCTGTTTTCGAGGGCCTTCTCCCGTGCCTCGAGGTCGATTTCCTTCTCACGGGCTTCCGTTTCCATGGTGAGGGCCTTCTCCCGCTCCGCCGTCGCGTCCTTTACCGCGTGCGCTGTCGTTATAAGGTCCTGATATTCCTTGTAATTGATCGTTACGGTTCCGAGAGGCTTCCCGAGGAGGCTTTTGTTTTCCATCCTGTCGCGGATCTCCTCCGCCGTCCGTACTTCCCCGGAGAGCTGCCGGAGCTTCTCCTCCTTCTCCTTCCGATCCTTCTCGGCTTTTCTCGCCGCCGTTTCCGTCTCTCGGAGGGTTCTCTCCTGCTCCTGCTGCCGTTCCTCGGCCTCACCCGCCGCGGCCTCTGCCGCCGCCTTCCGTTCCGTTGCTTTCCGTTCCTTTTCTTCTTCCAGCTTCCGCCGTTCCCTCGCCTCGGCTTCCTTCCTGTTTTCCTGTTCCGTCCTGTTCCTTGCGAGCTCTCCCGCCGTTTCCTCGCGCTGCCGCTCGCTCCGGATCTCGGAGAGGGTTCTCTCCTCCTTTTCCCGATCGTTACGGAGAGAAGAGAGGGCCGCGCCCTCCCGATCGCGTTCGGCGGACAGCTCGGCGAGGGCCTTCTCCTGTTCGGCTGCCTTTTCCATCCGCCGGGAGATTTCCGCCTCGCCCGCCCGTTTCAATTCCTCGACGGTTTTCCGTTTCGGCTTCTCTCCGGTCATAAACCGGACACCGTACACATTCCGCGCTATTAAATCGAGGTCGTTGTTTATGCTTCTCATATTGCGGGCGCTGGAAAACCGCTTCCCGTTCAGGACGCCTTTTATTTCGGGGATCACGAACTCGTGTAAGTGTATACGGGAGAGCTTCTCTTTTCCGTCGTCTAGGTAGGCGTGTACCTCGTCAACATGAATATAGCTTGCGGCGATATTCTCCGCCCCGTAAACTTCCGTCATTCTCTCGTGTACGTCACGGAGAAAAGCGACGGCCTCCGCCTCGTTCAGGCCCTCCGGCGCCGGTACATACAGAGCAAAAAGAGGGACCCTGTCCTTCCGTTTGTTCGTGTTCGTTGTCTCGTCGAGCTGTCGGATCCTGTCCTCGTAATATGCCGACGCTTCCGCGTAGCTCCGCCCCGTGAGATTCTTGTTTAATGGAGTGAGGCTCTTGTCTATATCCTCGTTGCTATGGTTGTGTTTCAGGCGTTCCGCCGTGTCCGAGTGCCGGATCATTGCCAAGGGTTCGCCCTTTGCCTCCTTGCATTTATGAAAGTCTACGCTTGCCACTTCCTGCCCCTTCCCGGATTTTTTCCGTTTTTTATATTTATGGCATTTTGCCGCACGGAATAAAAAAAGGTCCCTCGCGAGGATCCTCCTCCGTTACGGGGAGAAGCTTCCGACGCTGCCGCGTTCCGTTTCCTCCATCCGTTCCGATTCCCTTCCTGCCGTGTCCGATCTCTTGAAGGATGGAGGCCAGATTCTCCGCGGTTTCTCCGCTTTTTCGAAAAGTATTGCTCCCAATACTTCCCGCGGGAAGTACCGCACGCGCGGCGTGCTTTGGGAGCGGGTGGCGCTGCCCCCTTGACCCCTTGCGGGAGGCTTTCCGCCTCCCCTGTCCGTCCTTCCGTGCTGGAAGTCCGGAGGGCTCCGCCCCTTCCCGTCCGCGCTCCGGATCCTGAAGGCCCCGCCGCCGATCATCCCGGAGAAGCTTCCGCCGTCTCACCCGTGACGGGGAGAAGCTGCTCCCGATCTCTCACGGCTCGCCACTCCCGACCGGATCGCGAGGGCCTTCCCGCTGCCGATCGCGTCGACGGAGACCGCCATGTTTCCGACCGTCACGGAAAAAGGCAGCAGGAGAGGCGAGGCCGCCCCGTTCCATGCCGTCGGGATCTCCGTCCGGAGCTTCTCCCGTGTCCGGTCCTGAAGGCAGCCGGAAAAGGGAGACGGAGCCACGGAAGGACCGGAAGCCATTTCTGCCCGTTTCCGTCGGAAGCCATTTCTGCCCGTTTCCGTCGGAAGCCATTTCTGCCCGTTTCCGTCGGAAGCCATTTCTGCCGCCGATCATCCCGGACGCCGGAAGCCATTTCTGCACCCGATCCACGGAGAGCACTCTCCACGCTTCCAGCACGGAGGGCCCGACCCGATCCCGACCGGAAAAGGCAGCAGGAACCGCCGAGGCGGAGCGGAAAAGCCCGAAAAACGAGGAAAATCCCGCCCCGGGTGCGAAAAAAGGGCCCCTCATTGCCGATAATTGCCGCCGCACGCGGGGAAATACCCACGCCGGAAACAATTAAACGCAATGAGAGGGCCCGAAATGCCCGATTTCTGCCGATTTTTCGAGGATTCCGACCGTTACGGAGGAAAAGGCAGCTAAAACGCCCCGCCGATCATCCCGGGGAGGATCCTCGGACCCGATCACCCAACCGGGGAGGAGCTTCTCCCGTCCGATCGCACCCGACCGGAGCCGGAAACAGGCAGCAGGAACCCCGAAAACCGGAGGCCGTCATATAAATAGGGCCTATATAGGCGTAACGAAGGATAGCAAAAATTTATGATTATTTCCTCAAAAATGCCGCGGTCACGGCGCCCCGCTTGCAATTTTCTTTTTGGTAGTACCTAAAATTTTTTTGACAGAAAAAAAGAGAGGGACCCCTCGCCGGGATCCTTCTCTCCTGTTCCATTCCGTCACGGAGAGAGAGGGAGCTCCTTCTCTCTTCATGCTGTCCGTTTTTTTCTGTCTGTCCTTCCTTCCACGAGTGCCGCCGTCTCGGGATCCTGAAGGAGAGCGCCGAGGGCCGCACTATAGAACTTATTGAGCGGCGTCCTTGTGTACCTCATGCGCTGCCCGATCTCGTCCCATGTGAGGCCGTCAATGTGTCGCAGCTCTATGACCTCCCGCCCCGGATCGCCCGCCGGAAGCTTCCCGACAAGCGCAAGAATATTATTAAGCTCCCCGAGAGCTTCCGCCCGCGCTGCCTGAAGGAGCTTTCCTGTTTCCGTTACTCGGGGAGAGGGAGCTCCTTCCGCCCCGTCCTTTGCTTCCACGCTTGCGAGCTTTTCGGCCCTTGCTTCCATTTCCTCCGCCCGTCTCTTTAGAATCAGGAACCGCCCGAGATACTCCCGGAGCTTCTCCCTCTGTCTCTCCGTCGTTTTCATTTCTTCCAGCTTTCAGGACAAAATCAAGCGGGAGAGCGATTCCGGAGAGTGTGGCCTCGCTGGAAGCCGTAGGCGTAGGCATTACCGGAGCCGGATCCATGTCCGCGGCCTCCGTTTCCATTACGGGGAGGAGCTTCTCCTCTATCCTGTCGAGGTTCTCGGCTATACCGTCGAGCCGTCCGATCACGGACGCGAGGAGCTTCTCTGTTTCCCTTGCTTCCTTCACCATGTCCCGGAACTCGCGGAGAGTGTCCTCTCTTTCCGTCCGCTCCGGTCCTCCTGTTCCTGTTCTCCCTTTACTCTGTTTCTGTTCCATGTCCTGCCCTTGCCTTCCTGAAGCCTTCCAGCATGTCCGCCGGGAGTGCGATCCATTTATATTTGTTTCCCTCCTGATACCCGACCGTTACAACCGGAGAGCTCTTTTTTTCTCCTGCTGCCGTTCCGATTCCGTCCGGATCCTCTTCCAAGTGTCCGTAATAGAGCCCGCGGAGCTCGTCCTCGAAGAACTCCCGCTCCTTATCATCCCCGTTACGGATGGAACCGAGAAGGCCGCCTATAATCCGGACCGCGTAGGAAATCCGGGAGACATCCCTCCCTATCCTGTCGAGCTTCTCCGTCTCTGTTCCGTTTCCGATCTCCTCGAGGGCCGTCTCCCGATCTCTTAGGAGAGCGTGCACCGTTTCCGCCTCTCCTGCTGCCCGTACATTTTCCGAGACCGTCACGAGCTGCCGCACAACTTCCGCGAGCTGCCGGAGCTCCTCCGCCGTCATGTTCCTTTTTTCCGTTTTCATTTTGTCATGCTCCTTTTCGTGTTCTGTTTTGAGCATTGACCGAGGCGGCCCCACCTGCCGCCGATTTCGTTCTCACCATTGAGAGGGTAAATTGCGGGCAAAAATTTTTGCCTCTTTTTTGCCCTCATTTTTTCCCGATTTCTGCCCCGTTTCCGAGGGCCTTTTTCAATGACAAATAACAGTATTTATTTGTCATTGGAGTTTATCCGGAGCCCTTAAAATAAAGGCTTTCCGCCGTTTTTCGGATCACCGTCGGCGCGTCCCTTTTTCAGGCTCCCGGCGTTACGGGAGAAAAGTCCTTTTTGAAAATCCGGAGGGCATTTTTTTGAATGAGGGTGAGTTTTTCCCTATTCTCCTTTTATATATTTATTAATCTCTCTCTTTTTTTTATTTTTAATTAATATATATAAAAAAATAACCCTCTTTACCCTCGGAGCCGATTTGCTCGACATACCCGTTAAAAACCGTCTAATATCTCGCCGTTACGACATAAAAGGAAGCTGTTCCTGCCCTTCTCCCGTCACGATTTGGAAAGGTTCGGCCTCGATTTTTTCCCTCATTTCTGCCCCCGTTTTTTCCCTCACGCCGCGATATACCATTACGCCGCCTGATCCATTAACACGGGTTTTAGTGAGTGCGCACCCGATCCCCGCCATTCTGTTCTTGATATTCATTTTCTTTACGGGTTTCGCCTGATTCTCCTCATTCTCGCACCACTTGAAATAGTTGTCGTCGAACTCCTTCCGCGGTACTTTGTCGGAATATTCTCCCGTATAGACATAATTTTCCGTTAGGAACCGGAAAACCGTGTCGGATTTCTCCCGATATTCGAGCGTTACGGCCTTGGAAGCTCCGCACTCTGTAAACGAGTAGTTATTTGCCCGGAGGCGCTTTAATCCCTCGTAGGCCCATGAGAAAACGAGATTTCTCTCCCTGTAGAGCTTTTCGGGGAGGTTCTTGTCTCTCTTCTCCGGCCTGATTGAGTGCTCGAGCGGAACAATGAGGATTCTCTCGAAGAGATGGCCTCCTTTATCGTCCGAGAAATAAGGCAGCGCGTTACATCCATACGCAAGGGCCCCGTTATAGGTGTATGTATAGCTTTGCTTTCCTTTTGCCTCGACCTCGACCGGATCGCCGCCCGTAAGTCTCTTAAATATGGAGCTGTCCGGGATCTCCGCCGCGGAGAGGTCCCCGACCGTTATTAATCTCTTGTCGGAGAGGTTTCCGAGCGAAAAGCGGTTTTGTCCGTTCATTTCGTCAATCGGTATTGAGATATAGCGCCCGGCTCCCAGCATACGGGAAACCGTGTTCAGAAAAACAGATTTTCCCGTGTTTCCGAGCTCGGAATATAGGAAAAGGGCTTTTTTCACGGCCTTTATTGAAATATTCGAGAGAATAAAGCCCGTGTATTCCTGAAGGACCGCCGTCCGCGTCGGATCCTGTCCGCCGTCCGTCGTTTCCGAGAGGTCGCGGAGATATTTCCCGAAGGAGGAGGCCCCGAGCTTCCCGATCTCGTCGGGATGATACTCCGCGTCGAGCTGGAAGGTTGAGAGCACTTTCGGCGTGTGAGGGAGAAGCTTCCCCGTCTCTACTTCCAATAGCCCGTTACGGAGGTTTATATATCGGTCGTTCCCGTTCAGGTCCTCGTGATTATAGGTTTTCGCGACGGATGAGAGCACGAGGCCGCATATTTCGTTTAGCTGTTGATCGCGTTTATAGAAATCTGGAATAAAAAGCCCGATTTCATGCTTCATGCCGCTTTTATTGATTTTCTCGTAAACGCCGGAGCGGTAAATATAGCAGTCCTCTTTTTCATCATCCGGACGCCGTACCACTATGAAATCATTGTGGCGGAGAAATGCCCTTGCGAGGAGGCCGGGATTAATGCCCTTTATTTTCTTCTCGCCGTCCTTGTTCTCTGCCACGGAAACCCACGGAGCCGCGTCCCACTCTTCCGCGTCCACGAGGGCCGCGAGCTTCTCCTTTGTGCCGCCCTCCTGTTCCAAGTAGTCCGTTACGTCGCCCTTGTCTTGCGCTGCCGTCATTACTACTTTCGAGCGGAAACAGATTTCCTTTGTGTCCTTCCGGATCCTGTCGGCGAGCTCCATCCCCGGCGCGTCATTGTCCGGGAGGATCACGAGGGAAGCCCCTCGGAAAAGCCGCGCGAACTCCGGACGCCAATCGGACGCGCTCCCAGCCGTTACGGCAACGAGGCCGAGGGAGCGGAGTGTTTTAACATCCTTCTCACCCTCGACATAGTACACGGGAAAACCCTCGCGGATGTTCCGGAGCCCCTGCCGGATATTGTAGAGAGAGAAGGCGCCCTCCGGCTTCCCGCTCTCGTAGCTCTCACCGTCCGGAGCTACTACAACATAGCGGATCTCCTTTTTCTGTATGTCTCCGCCTTCTGCCCGGACCTTTGAAAACAAATATTTGCCTTCCGCCGTCTCGTAGTCGTATACGTCCGCAATGTGAGCGCCGTCCCCGTGCCGTTTCTTTAGTCCGTACTCGAATTTATCGCGCCATGAGAGGGAGCTCTTTCCGCTGCCGCCGTTAATGTCCGACATTTCGAGGCCCCACGCGGCGAGAATGTCCTTTGTTTCGCAATGCGCGAAGCAATGCAGGACAATTTTCCCGTTACGGCCTTCCGATACCGTGAGAGAGGCCTCCTTGTCCGCGTGTGCCGGGCAGGAGCACCGGAAGGAGCGCCCGCCGTTCGTCCATTGAATCTTATTCGCATGGAGAGCGATCTCCTTAATTGTCAACATGTTCCCTGTTTCCTCCTATTCCCTGTTTCTTTACCCTTCCGTTCCTGAAGCTGCCGGGAGGTTGTCTATATACTCATCAATGATTTTTTTGTCGTAGAGTGTCCGCTTTCCGAGCTTCCTTTTCGCGCCGCACTCCTCGCCGATCGCGAGGGCCCGGGATCTCCCGAGCGACAGATAAATCATTAAATCAGGAATCGAGAGGAGCCGCTTCCCGGCTTCCGCTACTTCCGCCGCCTGTTTCTTTGTCTGTATTCCCTTCATTGTCTTTATCTCCTTCCCCGGCTTCCGCCGTTCTTGACAAATACGAAAGATT
>Ga0256406_1004876_pt1 | contig 14851 bp, 13 predicted proteins | sample RumenRJG_03DNA_FD_185986 | JGI IMG/M metagenome (GOLD analysis project Ga0256406, IMG submission 185986) | Bovine rumen microbial communities from Lethbridge, Alberta, Canada - RJG_03 | ecosystem: Host-associated > Mammals > Digestive system > Stomach > Rumen | place: Canada: Alberta | collected... | reverse complement strand
CAGTGCCGAAAGTCTAGCTTCGGTGTAACGGTAAGCGGCAGCCGGATCATCGTCGATCGAGCCGTTATTTCCCTGGAAATCGACTAAGGGTGCTTCCATCTTCCAGGACTGGGAAAGATGGACAAGGGCATCGTAGATAGAGGCATCACCATGCGGATGGAGATGACCCATGACATGACCTACGATCGTCGCGCATTTGACGGTCGGCTTACTATAGAGCTGACCTTGAGAGAACATATCGAAGATGATACGTCTCTGGACCGGTTTCAAGCCGTCTCTCACATCCGGAATGGCACGGTCGGTGATGACTTCCTTGGCGTAGCGGTTAAAGGCTCCGATGAGGACGTCGCTCATCCCCGATTCGACGATATCTTCGCCCTTGACGACAGGGTTCTTTTTACTTTTCATTCTTCTTTACCTCCTCCGTAAAGCTGTCCTGGGTGCTGAAGTCGATGTTGTTGTCGATCCAATCCTTACGGCGGTCGGCATCCTTGCCTAAGAAGAGGTTCACCTTATCGTGGGTATCCTCATCATCGACAAGCATGACTTTGAGAAGACGGCGGTGTTCCGGATCCATGGTGGTAGAGGAAAGCTGCGAATAGTTCATTTCACCAAGACCCTTATAACGGTTGACCTTGTAACCGGCTCCGATCTCTTTCTGAGCCTTGGCAAGATCCTTATCGTCGTAGCAATAGATTTCTCTTCTGCTGTTATAGACGCGGTAAAGAGGCGGACAGGCGATATAGACATGCCCTGTCTCGATCAAGGGTTTCATATGGTTATAGAAGAAAGTCAGCAAGAGAGACTGAATATGGCTTCCATCATCATCGGCATCGGTCATGATGATGACTTTGCCGTAATGGATGTTCTTGACGTTGAAATCCTTATCGTAACCGGCCCCGATGGTATAGATCATCGTGGCGATTTCCTTGTTTCCCAGAAGGATCTTCTCATCTTCGACATCGGTGGTGTTCTTCGGTTTACCACGGAGAGGAAGAATCGCCTGATGTTTCGGGTCTCTTCCTTTCTTGGCACTACCGCCTGCGGAGTCACCCTCGACGATGAAGAGTTCGTTTGCCATATAGTCTTTCGAAGAAGCCGGCGTAAGTTTATCGGAAAGATTGAAGCCGGACATCTTGGTCTTCAATAGTTCGCGTTCCTTCTTTCGGTCCGCTTCGGTCTTATCGCGGATCTTCATCTCATCGGTCGTCTTCTTGACAACCCCTTCCGCTTCATCCTTATGTTCGACAAGATAATAGGAAAGCTTATTCTCTAAGACATTATCGACGGAATTCAAAGCTTCCTTGGTTCCGAGTTTTCCCTTGGTCTGACCTTCAAACTGAAGAAGATGCTCCGGAACCCAGACCGAAAGAATCGCCACCAATCCTTCTCTCAGGCAGTCGCCATCGAGAGGATAATTGGCCTTGATCAGACCGTCGTTGATGGCAAAGGTGTTATAGCAGGAAGTAAGAGCCTTCTTAAAGCCCGTCACATGATAACCGCCATCGCCGGTGCGGACACCGTTAGCGAAAGCGATGATCTTCTCATCGTAGGAATCCTTGAGGAAACCGAAAACCGCTTCGACCTTGATGCCGTTATCCTCGCCTTCAAAATGCATCGGTTTGGTGAGAGTAACCTTGTTGACGGTATGGCGGTTATAGTATTCGAGCAAGCCGTTCTGATAGCAGAAATCCTGCTTTCTTCCGCTTCTTTCATCATAGAGATGCATCGCAATCCCTTTGGTAAGACAGGCTTGGTCATCGAGATGGCTAGCGATACGGTCAAAATTCCAGGTGATATCATCGAAAATCGTCTTATCCGGATAGAAACGGACATCCGTTCCGCGTTTACTCGTCGGTCCTAACTCCTTGATTCCGGAGAATTTGCTTCCGCCTTTTTCAAAGCGGGCAAAATGATCGACCCCATCTCTATAGGAATGGACTTCCAGCCACTCGCTTAAGGCATTGGTGACCGAAGCACCGACACCGTGAAGACCGCCGGCGCTCTTATAGTTGGATTCATCGAACTTTCCACCGCCATGCAGTGTCTGATAGACGATCTGGAAACCGTTGAGTTTCTCTTTCGGGTTATAGTCATAAGGAACACCGCGTCCCTGATCCTCGACTTCTAAGGAGCCATCGGAATGGATCGTGACATAGATATTCTTTCCGTAACCTTCGTTAGCTTCATCGACTGCGTTATCGACAATCTCCCAGACGAGGTGATGAAGACCCATCGTGGAGGTCGAACCGATATACATGCCAGGACGTTCTCTCACCGGTTCGAGACCATGGAGAATCGTCAGGTTGGAAGCGTTGTAATTCGTACTCATTTCTGTTGAAAACCTCGATTTCCTATTTTACTTTAATGTCCTTTAAAGTGAAAGCCTTATCGGCTATAATTTGTGAGTGTTTCGGCTTGCTTCAGGAGGTTCTATGGAACTTACTTATACGCTCTTATCTTTGCTGCTTGTCCTTGTCCTCGGCTATCTCATGGGGTCTTTCCCCAATGCCGTGATCATCGGAAAAATCTACGGTATCGATATCCGTGCTTATGGCTCCCATAATGCCGGCGGAACCAATGTCGGAAGAACCTTAGGAAAATTCCCTGGGGTACTTACAATCTGTCTTGATGTATTGAAATCGTATCTCGCCTTACTTATGGTCTTTCTTCTTCTTACCTATACTCCGTGGCTTAATGTTCTCTCTTCTTATCCCTATCTTAAAGAGATCCTCGTCTGCCTCACTTCCTTAGGGACCGCTATCGGTCACATCTATCCTCTTTTTGCTCATTTCAAAGGTGGCAAAATCGTCGCTGTCTTCACTGGTTTCATCCTCTTTATGTGTCCGATCGACTTCGCTCTCTGTGTCATCCTCTTCTTCCTTGTCTTTGCTAAGTTCCACCGTATCTCCATCTCTTCGTTGACGGCTGCTCCTTCGGCTGCTTTGCTTCTGATGGTTCCGATGATCCTCGACTTAACTGTCTTACCTTCTTTGTCTTCTTTCAACGGAGGCTTATACTTCACTCCAACCTGCATGCTCCATCTTACTTACTACACCTTTATCACCGCGATGATCTTAGTCACTATCTTAGTTATCCGTCATCTTCCGAATATCATCCGTATCAAGAACCATAAAGAGCCGGAAACGCACTTCCAGTATTCTCTGGATGATAAGAAAAAAGACAACAAATAATCTTCCCAATTCTTAAGAAATAATAAGTTTCTACCCTTACCAGCTTCCTCTTTCCTTCTTGACGTTCACCTTTCTCCTGAGTAAGATACCTAAAGACATTCCTCCACAGATTATCGTCCGCAAGTGTCCGGCTGAGTTTCCGGGTCACACGAAACGGATTAAACGGAATGTCTTTTTCTTTTGTCACTATTTTCAAGCAAAGAAAAAACCTCTCCCCATTCCTAGAGGAGAGGTCTAAGAAAACTACTTCTGATTTGGATTCTTCTGCGCCTTGCGGATAGCCGCCATGGTCGCATTGATCTGCGCCTGTGAGGGAGTTCTACCCATGGAGCGATACATCGCCTTGATCATCGCTTCGTTGAAGGGCGGATTCTTGTCGATCTCCTTCTTGACGACGGCCCTGGCGATAAAGAAACCTCCGATCAGACCGCCGATCAGGCAGACAATCGGAAGAACGACCTGTAACCAAATAGGCATGTTCTTTTCTCCTTCTCTTTTGAATAAACAAAAGAAAGGGCCTTTTCTGGGCCCCTTCCTTTAAGCAAAACTAGTTCGCGCGCGAATCGTAAGTGCCGTCGTCGGTCTTGACCCAGACCTTGGTTCCGTTCTTGATGAACATCGGAATCTTGATCTTGAGACCGGTCTCTAAGGTTGCATCCTTGGTAGCCTTGTTGACGGTATCGCCGGCAACCGCATTGTCATCCGTATCGACGATCGTCAAAGCGACCTTCGGAGGGAGCTGAATACCTAAAATCTCCTGTCCGTAGTAGGTGATGACGACATCGGCGTTATCGGCTAAGAACTGAAGTTCCCACTTGATACGGGACTTGGGGATTTCGACCATATCATAGGTTTCGCTATCCATGAAATGGGCAAAGCCGTCATCCTCGGCATCGACATAGGATAACTGCATGTTCTTCTTATCGAGGTAGGCCTGATCGACCTTTTCTCCCGAGAAGAGCATCATTTCGATGATGGCACCGGTACGAAGGTTCTTCGCCTTGATCTTGTGCTTCATCTTCGCCATAGCGGTCTTGTTATGGACGATATCGACGACCTGAAGAAGGTCTCCCTTATAGACGTAGACCGTTCCCGGTTTCAGTTCACCGGCATCTAAAACTTCTGCCATTTTGATTCTCCTTTTCCCTTAAATGCGACAAATTTACTTCTTCTCTTCGTGAAGCGTCATCTTGTTGCAGTGCGGGCAATACTTCATCGTGGAGAAACGATCCGGATGGGATCTCTTGTTCTTCGTGGTGATGTAGTTCTCATTCTTGCATTCCTTGCAGCGAAGAATGATATTGATACGTTTTTCAGCCATCTTATATTTCCTCCCTGAAAAATCAGCTTTTCTATTATAAGAATCTTGACACCCTGTTTTCAAGAAAAATCGTATCTTCTAGGGCCGTTATTGGCTCCCATCCATGAAAACTCCTCTCTTTTCTTTTTTTCCGGAAGAAGAAAAGGCCCCTGTGACTAGAACCCAGGGACCCTTTCTGAAAGGAGGCCATACCTCGGGTGACTGACCAAGAAACCCGAGAAGACGGTTTCTGTTTTGGGAGAAGGACGGGTTCTCCTAACAGCATGGATAAAGGCATTTTCGGTGCTTGGAAAGGACAAGCCCTTAACTCCGGAGGAGGGACGATTTCCTCCGGGAATGCCTTCTATGTAGATTATATCTCCGCTTTCTTCCTTTTCTAGGAAGACCGTCTGTTTTTCTTCTTTCTTATCAATTCGTTTTCCTTTTTGAAGCCTTTTGAATTATTGTATTAAGTAGATAAAGAAGGAGAAAACACAATGCTCAACCACGATCAAAGAGAAAGATTATCCTTATTGAAAAGTATGTCCGGTCGTTCCCGTAAGGAATGTCTTGAATCCTTAGAGGAAAACGACTGGGATACGGCAATGGCTTTAGAGTGGATGGATAAGAAGTCGAAAGACCCAAATGCCGATATACAAGCCTTCCACGCCCAATACGATGCTGCCCGCAACAAAGCCTTCGTTCTTCCGGAGGACCGCTATGATGTCGATGCTTCGAAGAAAGCCGGTTCCGGTAACCGCGCTTCGAGAAGAGCGGAGAAGAAGAACAAGAAGAAAACAAAGTAGTCTTTGCTATTCTTTATTTAGGAGAAAACAGTTATGGATCATCTTCAATTTCAAATTGGGAATAAGACCATCGGTAACGGAGCACCCTGTCTTATTCAGTCGATGGGAGATAAAAAGACCACCTGTGTCAAAGAGATGGTCGAGGAGACGAATGAACTCGCTTCCTGTGGCTTAGACATGATGCGTTTCTCGGTTCTCGATCAAGCCGATATCCTGGCTTTGAAAGAGATCAAGAGACAGGTCAGTATCCCGATTATCGCGGATATCCATTTCGATTACCGCTTTGCTTTAGGAGCCATCGAAGCCGGCGCCGATAAAATCCGTATCAATCCTGGCAATATCGGAGGCGATAGTAAACTCCGTATCGTCATCGAAGCCTGCAAGAAGAAGAATATCCCGATGCGGATCGGAGTCAATTCGGGTTCTCTGAATAAATACCGCGGAAAGACGTCAAGCAAAGCCGACGATATCCTTTTAGCCTTGGATGAAACCATCGAAGTCTTTCAAGAGGAGAACTTCGACCATATCGTTCTCTCCTTGAAATCCTCCAATCCCGATGACTTGAAGGAAGTCTATGAAAAAGCCTATGCGAAATATCCTTATCCTCTCCATGTCGGTCTGACGGAATCGGGTTTCTCAACCTTAGGCACCATCAAATCCGCTATCGGTCTTTATCCTTTGCTCAAAGAAGGGATCGGAGATACCCTCCGTGTCTCTTTAGCCGATGACCGTATCGAGGAGCTGAGAGCCGCAAAGACGCTTCTCCGCCTCGCGGGAAGAAGAAACGACATCCCGGATCTTATCGTCTGCCCGACCTGCGGAAGGACCCAAGTCGACGTGAAACCGATTTCAAGAGAAGTCCTTTCTCATCTTGACCATGTCTTCAAGCCGGTCAAGGTCGCGATCATGGGTTGCCCGGTCAACGGCATCGGGGAAGCCAAAGATGCCACTTTCGGGCTTGCCGGAAGCGGAAAGAAGGACCTTTACGTCCTCTTCACCCACGGAAAGGAAATCGGTCTTTATCCGAAAAAAGAGGCGCTAGAGAAGCTATACGCTTTGATCGATGCCTTCTGAGAGTTTTTAAGGAAACTTTAAAACTTCTTTTTTCCGTGCTATCTTATAGGTATGAAAAAAGCATGTGGTTTCCTTTTCTTTTTACCGCTCTGTGTCTCCTGCGGGGGTAGTGAAAGTCTTTCTCTTACGCCATCTTCTCTCCCCGATGTTTTCGTGCAGGAAAAACTCACTTTCGACCTCAACGGCGGACATTTCCCGGATAACAATCCGGTTCTGCTGAGAAAAGGCAACACCATCACTTCCGTTTCCTCTCCCATCAAGACCTATTCCGATTTTAAGGAAGCTCCTACTTTCCAAGGCTGGTATCAGAAGCGGGATGATCTTTCTACGAAGATCACTCTTCCCTATACCCTGAACGATTCCGGAACCGTCTTCTTCGCCCATTATTCTTTCTATCTTCTTACTTATAAGAACCCCGGCGATAATTCGGTCTATGACTATAAGACCGTAGAACTCGGAAAGCATCCGGAAGACTATACGCCCGAATCCTCCGGCTATACTCTCAATACCATCGAAGGCTGGTATTATCTTGACGCCGATAAGAAAAAGGTCGATTTTACAACCGACCTTATCATCACCCACGACTATGTTCTCTACCCGAAGTTCTCTTCTTCGACTACTCCCGGCGCCGAGAACCCGAATCCGACGAATCCTCTTTAGTCAGCGTCTTTTCTTCTCGTCGTCGAAATGGAAGTCTCTGGCATTCCCGCCGCTCTTGGCGATATTGGTAAGCACCACTCTCTTGCGGTGCTTTTCTTTTACCCGATCGACGGCTTTGGAGACTTTCTTCTTGTAGTTCGGTTTTACCTTATGGGAGCGGTTGAGATTGACGGCATGACGGATCTCTTTCTGAAGTTTTTCGTTGTTGGCTCTGTCTTTCTTTCCGAGGTTCCTGAACTGATAGCTTCCACTACTCTGTTTCAGACCGTTAGCAGAAAGGATATAGAGATCGAAACTGACTCCTCTTCTCTGAAGATCCCTGATCTTCGAAACCGTATCCTCGTCCTCATCGGAATAGAAGATGAAGGAATCCCCGGGATTACCGAATCTTCCGGCTCTTCCGGCTCTATGGAAATAATATTGGCTATCGTCCGGTAGATCCAAAGAGAGAATGGTCTCTACTTCCGGAATATCCAGCCCTCGTGAAACATAATCCGAAGCTAAAAGCAGCGTCGCATCGTCTTTCTTAAAGGCGGCCAAGGTATTCTTAATATCTCTTTTTTCTAATCCGCCATGGACCATCAGGGCTTTCTTTCCAAGCTTCAATAGATCGTTCTTCACCTTCACCAGCTCGTCTTTGGAGGAGACGAAGGCAATTGTCTTATTCGAAGGATGGAACTTGAGGAAATTCAGTAAAGCTTCTGCTTTCTTCTGTCCGTGGATAGCGACCAGATGATGGCTAACCGATTGATTGGTGATCGTCTGACGGACGTCGACAAGTTCCAGGATTCCGAGCATGCTTTTGACTCTCTTGATCTCCTGTACCCCTAAAGAAGCAGAGAAGAAAGAAATCTGATGACGTTCCTTCGCTTTCTTCAAAGCCATTAAGGATTCCTTGAATCCGTCAAAAGCAATCATATCGCCTTCGTCTAGGATGATATAGGTAAGCTCATCGACCGGATAATGGCTGGTCAAAGAAGGATAGAGAGCCGGGGTCAATAAAACGATATCGGGTTTCGATTTCGTGAAATCTTTCTGCGAATAAATGGCCTTTACCGCATCTAAGGGAAAACCAAGACGGGAAGTATAGCTCTCAAACACCTCTTTGATCTGGCTTAAAAGAGCGACCGTAGGAGACATAATTACGGCCTGAACGTGTCCGTCATTCTTAAGATTATTGAGAATCGGTAAAGCATACGCCAAAGTCTTACCGGTACCGGTAGGAGCTAAGGCCAGAACCGACTTCTCTTTCAGCAACAAGGGAATGGCTTTCGCCTGGACCGGAGAAAGACGTTCATAGCCGTCTTCTTTGAGCAAAGCAAGCAGTTCCGGTTTTAAGGCTAAAGAGCCAAAGGGAAGATTTTCATCCATACATTTCACCTCCAAAGAAACAAACGGATAAGGGGGTTATTCCCCCTTATCCCCGGCGACAACTTTGATTCCTAAGATATCCGTATCGGCACTGGGAACACGGCTCGGGCATTCGCTCATCGGTTCATAGGCCTTGAGGTTCTTCGGGAAAGCGACAACATCACGGACGTTATCGGTTCCGGCAAGTTCCATGGCCAGTCTCTCAACACCGATGCCGAATCCACCTTCCGGAGGAACACCATACTTGAGAGCGCGGACAAAGAAACCGAAACGCTTCTCAATATCTTCATCCGTAAGACCGAGAAGTTCGAAGACCTTGCTCTGAACATCGGCATCGTAGATACGTAAGGCGCCGGAAGAAAGTTCGACACCATTTAAGACCGTATCGTAAGAAGTCGAGCGGATCTTGGTCGGATCGCTATCCAGATAAGGAAGATCTTCGTCGTTCGGACGGGTGAACGGATTCGATAAGGATTCGTATTTCCCGTCATCGGTCTTCTCGAATAACGGCCAATTGATGACAAACAAAGGCTTATAGTCGTCCTTATGGCAATAGCCTAACTGCGCTCCGTAGAAGTTACGTAAAGCACCTAAGGCTAAGCAGGCATTCTCCTTCTTCGCATCCGCGCAGAGAATCACAACATCTCCATCCTTGACTTCGAGTCTCTTTGCTAAGGCATCCAAGGATTCCGGCTTGATGTTCTTGACGATCGGAGCGACAAAGGTTCCGTTTTCTCTCTTGAGATGGCTGACTCCAAAGACACGGAACTTCTTAGCAAGCACATTGTCCTTATCCTGTTCCTTGCGGGTACAGGTAGAGGCAATACCGGGAACCACTAAGGCTTCGATGGACTTTCCTTCGTAAGCCTTAAAGCCACAGCCTTGAAGTTCCTCGGTGACATCCTGAATCAGCATAGAGAAACGGGTATCCGGTTTATCGGTACCATAGGAATAGATCGCGGTATCGTAATCCATACGGGCAAAGGAGGGAAGATCGACCCCCTTGACCTTCTTGAAGATATACTTGAGTAAGCTTTCGATAACGCCTAAAACATCTTCTCTGTCGACAAAGGACATTTCGCAGTCGATCTGCTCAAATTCCGGCTGTCGATCGGCTCTTTGATCCTCATCGCGGTAGCAATGGGCGATCTGGAAATATCGATCGGTTCCGGAGATCATCAGCAACTGCTTATAAAGCTGCGGAGACTGCGGAAGAGCATAGAAGTTTCCCGGATACATACGGCTAGGAACCAGATAGTCTCTTGCTCCTTCCGGAGTCGACTTGATGAGGGTCGGCGTATCGACCTCTTCAAAGCCGTAGGCGTAGAACCATTCTCTCGTAGCTCTATTGATATCTGAGCGGATCTGCATGTATTTCTGCATGATCGGACGGCGTAAATCAAGATAACGGTAGACAAGACGGGTATCTTCCGTTGCGGTCGTATCGTCCTTGATTTCAAAAGGTGTCGTCTCCGCTTTCGAATAGACGGTGATCTCACTTACTTCGACTTCGATTTCTCCGGTCGCAAGATGCGGATTGGCTTCGCTTCTCTTGACGACTTTGCCTTTTGCCTGAATCACATATTCCGGACGGAGATGCTTTTCTTCATAAAGCGAAGTAGGAACGTTGAGCTGCGTGATTCCGTATTTATCGCGGAGATCGACAAAGCAAAGGGACCCTAAGGAACGGACGCGGTTGACCCATCCGGCTAAGACGACTTCTTCTCCGACATTCTTTGCGGTGAGTTCACCGCAGGTTCTATTCCGTAACATGTTACGATTCTCCTTTAGAGAGCAAGAAGCTCTTCTTCCGTAATATCTTTCTGTTCTCTTGTCTTCATATTCTTGAGCTGTAAAGTGCCGTCTTCGTTGATGATCAGAACCGAAGAAGCTCCTTTACGGTCTGCCATCTTCATCGCCCCGCCCATCGCTCTGGAGAAGGAAGCGATAAAGACATTCTTCCCTTTGTTTCTCAGAGCATCCGCTAAGCGGTTTGCTTTCCCTTTTTTCTCAAAGTCGATGATCATCAGATCAAGAGGTATATGTAAGGCAATCTCTTCTTTTCTTTCGTCCGAAAGAGCAAGTAAGACTCTTTCGACACCTAAAGAGAAACCGATTCCTTCAAATTCCGGTCCTCCAAGCTGCGACATCAGAGAAGCGTATTTTCCTCCGCCTCCGATGGCACCAAGCGAGAGATTCGAGGCATCGTATAACTCCCAGACCAATCCGGTATAGTAATCAAGACCTCTTACGAGTTCCGAATCGATCTCATAATGGATTCCAAGAGCATCTAAAGAAGAGCAGATCGCTTCAAGCTCCTTTTTATCGGCTTCATCGAGATAATCGGTGACTCTGGGAGCGCCTTTGGCGATCTCCTGATCGGCTTCGACCTTGCAGTCTAAGATACGTAACGGGTTGATCTGAAGACGGCGTTTACAGTCATCGCACATCGAATCGATGCGGGGTGTGAAGTATTTCTTCAGTTCCGCTTTATAGGTTTCTCTCGAGGCAAACGAGCCTAAGAAATTGATCTTCGCCTCGACTTCATGGCCTAAGGCTTTTTCAGCCGAACGGAGCGAAAGAAGGAAAGCGTCCAAAGCCGAAGAAAGATCAATCTTGCTATCCATGAATTCGACACCGTACTGGTGGAATTCTCTCAGTCTTCCTGTCTGCGGTCTTTCATAACGGAAGACCGAGCCAAAATAGGAGAAGCGCAAAGGCATATCCGGAGAAGTATAGAGTTTATTCTCCAGGACCGCTCTGGAAACGGAAGCGGTGAACTCCGGACGTAAGGTATAGTCTTTATCGCCTTTGTTCTTCAGATCGAACGTCTCCTTCTGAACAATATCGCTCGATTCGCCGACGGAGCGGTGGAAGAGCTGATTCTCTTCGAACATCGGAACTTCGATCGGGGTGCAGCCATAAAGGCCTGCTTCTTTGAGCAATAAAGAGCGGAGACCTAAAAGAATTTCCGCATCCTTACCGATATAATCGAGGGTTCCACGGGGTTTTTTGATTGTCGGATTGGCCATAGATAAATTCTCCTTGTCACAATGCTTATCAATTATAGTACTTTGCTTTCGCTTTTTCCTTTTTTCTGCCATGAAAAAAGAGGAAAAAAGAAGAAAGACAACAGCAGAAAACAGATTAATGCGTCAGACGGTGAATCGCAAAGACGCTTTTTACTAAGCTCAACTGATGGATATAGGAACCTAACTGGTCCGTGTTCTTGGCTAACAGAGTAAGAGAAATCGTCGTCGTATTGTTCGAAGGATGGAACTTCGCGTTGACCTTGGTAACCTTCGCTTCGGCACTGCTTAAGGCATTGAGGATATCGATGAGAAGATTATTTCTATCATGACATTCCACCGCTAAATCGACAGGATAGGAAGAATCCTTCAAGGCATCTTCGTTCCATTTGACGGCAATCAGACGGGTCTCAACGCCCGGTCGATTGACATTCGGGCAATCCTTGCGGTGAACCTTGACACCCTGTCCAGTCGAGACAAAGCCGATGATCTCATCTCCTGGGATAGGAGAACAACAGTTAGCAAGCGAGATCATGACGGTATCGCCGTTTTCAAGAACGACGGCATCGCTGGTGTTCTTCTTGACGACTCTGGAATTGATCTGATCCGCAAGTTCCTGGGCGGTCATCTTGCCGGAGTAATTCAGGTTGCTCGCTTCTAAGACGGCAGCCGGTAAAACACTCTTTCCCGCCACCATGACAAAAAGATCTTCCGGAGTCTGGCAGTTGAATTTCTGCAAGAGAGGTTTCGTCAGGACGGATTCGAGATTCGCTTTGATGTTGCGCTCTCTAAAGGAGTCGATCAGAGTCTGTCTTCCGCGTTTGATCTGATCGTCGCGGACATAGTCGGCATTCTGCTTGATGAGATAACGGCGGATCTTGGATTTGGCAAAGCCGGTCTTTGCGATATTGAGCCATTCATTATTCGGAGAGGAGTTCTTGTTGGTGATGACTTCGACGACATCTCCCGTCTTCAGAGCCTGGGAGATCGGAGCTAAGACACCGTTGATCTTCGCTCCCTGCAGATGTTCCCCTAAATCGGAGTGGATGCGGTAAGCAAAATCGATCGGCGTGGCACCGTTAGGAAGACAGATGACGTTCCCTTTCGGGGTGAAGACATAGACATTGGCATCGAAGATATCGTGGGAAAGGGTATCGACGAGTTCTTTGGAGTTTTCGCTCTGGGCTTCGCTGTTGGTGATGGAGACGAAATCCTTGAACCAGTGGAGCTGGTTTTCGATCTCCACCTGTTCGACCTTCGGGTCGTACTTGGTGTTTTCCTTATAACGCCAATGGGCGGCAACGCCGTCTTCGGCGGTTTCGTCCATCTCTTTCGTTCGGATCTGGATTTCAAAGATATGACCGGTATTCGTGGTAATCGTCGTATGTAAAGACTGGTACATATTGGGTTTCGGAACCGCAATATAGTCCTTGAATCTTCCGGGCAACGGTTTGAAGTTTGCGTGGACGTAACCTAGGATTGCGTAGCAGTTCGGTTCGGTATCCGTGATGACACGGAGAGCCATCAAGTCGTAGATCTGATCGAAGGAATAGTTCTTGTTATACATCTTCTTATAGATGGAATAGATGGATTTGACACGATCGGAAATCGAGAAGGGAATCCTGGTCGGCGTAAGGATAGCGACCAGTTCCTTTTTCAGTTCATCCAAAGAGGATTGGGCATCCGCTTCTTTGGCACTGACCATCTTCTCTATCGCCTGATACTTTTCTCTATCCAGATACCAAAGAGAAAGATCTTCGAGTTCCATCTGGATCTTATAGAGACCGAGACGGTGGGCGATCGGATCATAGACATCCAGTGTCTCTTTTGCGATTCGGATCTGTTTATCGACCGGCTGGAACTGAAGGGTGCGCATGTTGTGGAGACGGTCGGCGAGTTTGACGATGATGACACGGACATCTTTGGCCATCGCCACAAAGATCTTGCGGTGGTTTTCGGCCGTGAATTCGACGTTCTTGTAATCGGAAAGACGCGTGACCTTGGTCAAAGCTTCGACTAAGGTTGCGACTTCTTCCCCGAAATTCGCTTCGATCTCCTCTCTCGTGGTTCCGGTATCTTCGATGGTGTCATGGAGAAAACCGGCGCAGATCGTCTTAGGACCGGTCTGCAGCTCCGCTAAAATCTCCGCCACACCGATACAGTGGGTGATATAGGGATCGCCGGATTTACGCACCTGTCCTTCGTGCTTCTTATCGGCGAAACGATAGGCTTTCTCAATCAGGGCAAGATCTTCGGGCTTATGGATATAGCGGGAATAGATTGCCTTGACATCTTCGAAAGTGTAGATGGTGTTCTTGATTTCCATTCAGATTGTTACAGAGTTAAAGATCGAGTAAAGAGCAGCAAGGAAGGCCGACGACTTTTTCGCCGTGCAGATCCTTGAGATTGATGACGGTCAAAGCACCGACCGGGTTTCCGCCTCCGTCCTTGATCAGGTCACTTAAGGCTTTGAAGGTACCACCGGTAGCCATCAGGTCATCGATCATCAATACTCTCTGTCCTTTTTCAAAGGAAGCAGCCGGGATTTCAAGCTTGGCCGTTCCGTATTCCAGAGCATATTCGATGGAATAGGTCTTTCCCGGAAGCTTACCGGCTTTACGGGCCATGACGAAACCGATATCCATACGATAGGCTAAGGCAGCGCCGAAAAGGAAGGCACGGGATTCCGGTCCGCAGAGGATATCCGGATGGAAGGGAGCAGCGAGTTTTGCCAGATCCTCGATGCAGGAATGGAAGGCGACGGGATCCCGGAGCAAAGGCGAGATATCCTTGAAGGAAATCCCTTTCTTCGGGAAATCCGGCGTCACTCCGATGTATTTTTCATAATCCATAATGTGTATTTGACCTCCTGTCAAAGAACAGGTTTAGTATACCATCTTCCTCTCTTCCTGTCTTTGCCTTTTCTCTAAAGAAGAAAGAAAGATGGTATACTTGTGGCATGGTAAAAATCATCACGGATTACGGATACTGCTATGGGGTTGAAAGTGCGATTGCGAAGATGAAGAAAGCTTCCTCTTCCTTTTCAAAGCTTTATCTCACCCACCCTTTGATCCATAACACGCAAGAAAACGAAGCTCTGATGAAGGAAGCAAACGCTTCTTTCTTAGAAAAAGAGGTCCCTTATTCGGAGAACAACGGCATCCTTCTTTCGGCACACGGCCATTCCTTAGAAGAAGAGGAAGAAGCGAAAAAGCACGGAAAGATCTTAGATGCCACCTGCCCTCTGATCGTCTCACGATATCAGCGTATCCCGAAAGAGGAAAGCAATATCTCCTTCCTCTATCTAGGGAAGGCAAAACACCAGGAGACGATCGGTTTTCTTTCCCATTTCCCGTATTTCACTTTGCTCTCCTCGGAAAAGGATCTTCTCCCTCAGCTTTCTGCTCTACCCTTAAA
>Ga0256406_1004874_pt1 | contig 14862 bp, 21 predicted proteins | sample RumenRJG_03DNA_FD_185986 | JGI IMG/M metagenome (GOLD analysis project Ga0256406, IMG submission 185986) | Bovine rumen microbial communities from Lethbridge, Alberta, Canada - RJG_03 | ecosystem: Host-associated > Mammals > Digestive system > Stomach > Rumen | place: Canada: Alberta | collected... | reverse complement strand
GGATGCTTGCAGATGCCTTCAAGGCAGAGGACGAGGACGCTGAGCGGAACGCAGCGACGGCAGACGGAATACAGGACGACGCGGCACGCGAACAAACGGACTGAGGAAATCGTGCCGTGACGCGGCAAGCATGCATGCCTAATGCCGCCTGGAGACTGCCCATCAGACAGTAAGAGACATGAACATGATTGGGACGATGGGATGACAGGATGACACAGAGCACAAGGTCGAGGACGCGCGGGAAGAGCAAGGACAATGATGCCGAGCTGCTCGGAAAAGCAACGGCAATCGCAGAGTCGTACAGGGAGAGCGATCAGCAGGATATTGCGAGCGGCAGAAAGTTCGTAATGAGTGACCTCGGTTCCGATCTTGCGGCACCAGTGATGCTTGCGGACGCGAACGCAGAGGACGTTATGAAGAACGTCGGGTGCGACAGGCAGACAGCGAAGGTTGCATGCTTCGCCGCAAGGAATAGGCTCACCGTGGCGGCGGCACTAGAGCCAACGGTCACAAGAGACGTCGTGGAGACGACAACATCGCTCGGCGGGGAAATGCATGGGCTGAGGTATAGAATGAAGACGAGCGCGTCATTGGCACGGAAAATCGCCGATGACATGCTCGTGTCAGATACAGAACCGACATATGAGGCATCACAGGCGCAAGCGGCGAAGACCAAGGACGTACTCCGCTATACATCCGTGTTCCCGCCAGAACTGCTTGCCCAAGCCTATGAGAAAACGAAGCAGTCACTGCTGTCCAAAGGGTACAATGAGATGCGCTGCAAGAACTTCTTCCTGCGATACGCTCAGGGAAACGCACAGCAGAAGGCAATCCAGAGCGTATTCGTGACGCCAGACGGCATGCCATTCGAACTGCAGTTCCATACGCTCGACGACCTCATGGCGAAGAACGCAAGCCATCACCTGTACGAGAAATGGCGATTGGGAACGACAAGCCCGCTCGAACGTGCCGTGCTCGGAGCACGCATGTACAACATGTACGAGCCAGTCGAGACGCCAGAAGGTGTGTACAACATCAAAGAGCACGGCTAATCGGGTGTGTGAGCAGCAATATGTGCTTCCTGTGTTCTTCCAAGCATGAAGTTCGTTATGGCAACCATCATGCGATAATGAGAAGGGCATGATAGCGGTTAGAAAGCAAAGACGGGATATGGACAGACGAAGGCAGCAATAGCCTCCCCACCAACTCAGAACAGGAGGACAGCATGTTCGATCGCAGCGGATATTGGGCAATGCGAGATGACGATGGCAATATCATCGCCCTCGTAAAGGCGTCTGTGGATAGCAGCAAGGACAAGAGGTACAGCTTCCGCAAGGGATGCTTCGTGCCAGCCAAGAAACCAATTGCAGGTATCGGGGATATCGGCGACTGGGATCGCATCACGGAGGACGAAGCAATGGCAGCAATCGCAAAGCGCTGAGCACACTCAGAGATAGGCAAGCAGCAGAGCCGGACAAGCCGTATCGAGGCGTGGCGGGAACTAGGACACCACATTTCGACGCGGCTTTTCTACGTACATATACCGAGTTTGCGCGGCTAACTTCTTTATCAAGGCGGCGTTCGACATGGTCAAGAGCGTCACTGGTGTGGACCTTGCGGACGTTATGCACGCTGATACGTATGAAGCCAAGGTCAACAGGAATGTGACAATCGAGGGTACAGTCCCCGTATCCACGGGGCATGATGCTGACGACGATGAACGTACAGAGAACGCCAGTGCCAAAACGAATGGCGACATGCCGTTCACCGAGGAACGCAATGATGGCACTGAGGATAGCACAGGGAAGAGACTAAACGCTAGATAGCACGAGGCAAGCACACGGTATCTTCGCATGACGTGAGCGTGCCGTAATCGGTAATCGGATGGCATGACAGGAAGAAAAAAAAGCAGGCAAGCTCGTCTTCCCGTCACGCCATCATGACGTTAACCATCATGATGCAACTGAGAAATGACGAGTATGTGGATTCTGTGCACACCCTAGAATGACGGGACACGCAGAACGGCATGCCAGCCATAATATTGGCGATGGTAGACGTTCGCAAGATATGACGCAAGAGATTGGGAAGGAACATCAATGGCAATGAGCGAGAATAACCACGAGTATAACGACGACAATCTCGATGTCCTGCTCGCAAGCATCGATAAAGCGAAGAGCACGCGTGACGCGAGGGACGCCGCGAAGCTCGCTAAGCTCCGCCATAAGTATGACACAGTCATCGATACAATCATGAAGGCAGTTCCGTCAGTCACTCGCGTGTTCGAGATTAGCGAGCGTCTTGACGCTATCCGCGAGTTCAAGGCAGATCCGTACTCGATTTGGCGCGTTGGGTATGAAGCGGGCATCATCAGGGAGGAGCAGGAGAACGATACACGTATATGCGGAATCGGGATTATGTTTGGATCTCGTAGAGCCATCGCTCTGCTGCCCGAACAGGAATACGACCGAATGCTGAGAGAAAAGGACGTAGCGCACGTCCACGTGGCGGCAGGCATCTACAATATCTCATGGGAAGAAGATGAGTGGGGAACGCTCGTAGGACCAGATATCAGTCCTCTAGAATTCGCCGACGCAGAATGGGGCGACATGGACATGTGGCATTCCTATGAGTATGAGACCGATAATCTGGAAAAACTTGCCAAAGCACTCACGACATTCGAGGACAGCTACTGGAGCTATGCACGCGATGTCGTTGAAGACGTAGCAGATGAAGCATAGCGTCAGAGTGCGAAACAACGCCAAAGCAATCCGCTTCGGGACATCTGCCCGTCATACCGTGTGAAACCATCTTCCATGCCCGTATCATAGCGTGAAGCCTCAAGAAGTCACGATATGTGTTCACATTGTGTGCATCATGATTTCACGACGTGCACAAGCGTCCCGCTTGCCATAATGTACTCGGTAAGCGAGAGCGAACGGCTTCACCAGCCGATGACAGGAAGGAAAACATCATGACGACTCCCACGAAGACATACATGATGCCCGCTGGGTTCAACCCCTATGGACTGTACCGCAACGTCGTCGGCCGCTCCAGCATCCCGCAGCTCAAGAGCGACAGCGTCCTGGATGACCAGACGCAGGGACAGTGGCTCTGCTTCAGGGACAAGGACGGCGTATGCTACCTCATCGACACGTACCACATCGAATCTCCTAGTATCGCCAAGCGCTTCGGTGATGCATGCGATAACCGGACCGATGCCTACATCATGCAGCGAATCGCCGCCATCGAAGAGGGCAAGGACGAGAGCTACGCAATCGCCAGTGCCGACTTCGACTACTACTATGGTGGTTCCGTGAAGGTGACGGAGAGCAGCCTCGGATACTTCGAACTTGTCTGCGACCTTCGGGACATGCGGCTCTGCGACAATCCTGATGACTACCGCCGCGAGGACGTCATCAGCAACGTCATGCTTTGGTTCGAGCATGGCTACCTTACGCATGGAGTCACGCTCGTCAGACGGGATGCCACAATCGACAATGATTGCAAGGTTCGTGCCGCATGCGATGACGCCTTCAACGACTGCCGCATCATAACCGGATGGGTTCATCCAGAAATCGACAAGATTGCCGTGTCTGACCAAGTGGCAGAATACCGCCGTCTCGTGCATGAGTACATCGACACGCTCGACGCCATGCGCAAACAGGCAATGGAGCTTAGAGACGCAATCTACAAGGTCCGTTTTCCGCAGAATGAGGACGGCGAAATCTAGCTATACAGCAGACAATCGTGTTCACTAATGCCCACAGGCTTCCCTGTGGGCATTTCCCACTCAATGCTTATAACAGGTATCATGGCTTCTGGATAATGAGACCATGATGTAAACACACACGCAAGACAGACACAGGAGAGACAAAAATATGCTTCCAACAACGTCCCATGATGTTCCCAGTACGACAAGCTGCAAGCCAGAGACGCTCGCAGGCAACGGTCATGATCGCTTTCATGCGGAGGTACACGCACTTGACGGCTTCATGCCGATAAAGGCACACGACAGCGACGTCGGTTTCGACTGCCGTGCCGCAATCGACACACCACTTGCCATACAGCCGGGATATGCCCGCCTTGTACCACTTGGCTTCAGCATCGCGACCCCACACGGGTATACCGCTGACGTCCGTCCTAGGAGCGGACTGTCAGCAAAAGGCATCGTGGCGATGTACGGCACGGTCGACCCTGGCTATCGCGGTGAGGTGAAGGCATGCCTGTATAATCTCGGGAAGTGCGTGTTCGTCATCCACCCAAGTGATCGCATTGCCCAGCTCGTCATCCTTCCCTCCCCGTCATTCGAGCTGATTCCCGTTGACGGACTCGACGATACGGATCGTAGTGACGGTGGATTCGGCAGCACAGGACTACAGTAACAGGCTAAATGACAGCTGCTCGCTTCTCGTCATATAGCCAAATTAGGTTGTCCCGCTTCCTCCGTGCATATTTGATGACATATATTGTATGTGATAATCGGCAACTTTCATCAGGGAATTCGGACTTGTCCAAAGAAAACACATGTTTTTGCGACATATCCAGGCACGCAAGTGCTATCCTTAAAGCCATGAGACGACACATGATACATGCATACGCCAAGGATGACGGGCACATGCTTCCGTCACAGTCAACGACATCTGGACAGTCTGGCGTCAGGAGGCTCGCAGCCCAGATTGGCAAGTTCGGAATAGTCGGTGTGATTGCGTTCGCCATCGATTACGGCGTGCTCATGCTTCTGAGCCAGGCGTTCGGGATGAACCCAGTCGTCGCGGCAGGCATATCATTCGTCGTGAGCACCGTGTTCAACTACCTTGCGAGCATGAGGTACGTCTTCACGCATCGTGACGACATCAGCCGGACTCGCGAGTTCGTCACGTTCGTCATCCTATCGGTCATCGGACTCGGGATGAACGAAGTCATCATGTGGATTGGCACGACGGCGCTCGGGAACGGTGCCATGGCCGTCACCGTCACCAAGGTCATAGCAACCGCGATCGTCATGGTGTGGAACTTCTGCAGCCGCAAGAAGTGGCTCGACGCAGAGAGCCGTTAGCGATGCGTTAGCCAATACATGACCAGATATGGTGACGTATTGACCGTTTTCGAAATCAAGACAAACAGGACAAACACCTCTCGAGGCTAAAACCTCGGGGCTTTCTCACGCGGCAGAAGGTACGTATGTACGTTTCGGCAACTTCGCGTCACTATAGAACGCGGAGTTCTCATATGTGATTGTCGTTGCGTCCACTTTCTGTACTAACAATCGTCGGTCTGCAAAAGGACTGAATGTGCTGTCTAACAAGTGCAATGTGATCACGCAACATATTGAGAGTACGGACAGGAGGATGAAAACAAAAGATAGCAGCGTTTCTTTTCTTGGCGAACAACAATCGAATCGTCTGTCACAAGCTCATCGCTAAAGCTAATGAGAACAAACACCCATGCAATGATGGCGGCCATCACCAGCATGATCGGAATGCATATTAATACGAGCTGCGTATTCTGCTTTGCGTACTGGCACAGAACATCAGTGGCCTTTTCAGCAATCTCGGGCGTCAATTGCATTGGGCAGCGCCTTTGAATTGAATTGCGTTTTCATGTTGCAATGACCTACCTCGTTTCCGTGCCCACGATTCGACGCCCGCAGTGTGGGCAGTACTTGTTTCCATGGGACCAGTCATAGGCGTATTTTGTTCCAATGTCACGCGAGCCAAGCAAGTCTTCCATGTACGCCCAGAACTCGGGACGCATCGGGTTCGTGCCGCGTGCGTATCTCCTCATGTCGTCAGCAATCCTTCTGCTTTCGCTGTGCCCATCGTTGCCGATCATCATGGATTCCCTTCCGTCCGTTGTCGTCTCTTCCTTGCTTTCTACGTCACCATGGATGACAAGTGCGTCTCATAGTCCGCAGACGTCATACCTGTCCAACTTGTGATAGACCTTGTCATGCACGTTGTCGATGCGATACACGTGCTCGTCTTGGTGATACGTGATTGGTGTGCCGGAGCAGTCCATTCCGTATCCTTGGTAGTAGAATGCTCGGGTGCTTTTCCCGCCATTCGCATACAGCGTCCTATCCCTCAGCTCGCGAAGCCAAATCGGTTCGTAAAGGCCGCGAAGCCATGTCTCCATCTGCCGATAGTCATAGACGCACTCGCGACGTCCGATGTCGTCATGGATCGTGACGAGGATGTCATCGACCATGCACCTGTTGGCGAGACGGGAGAGCCATCCGACGAACGCCCTGTTCGTCTCATCGAACGTCCTGTCACGCAGCTTGCCCTCGACGAGGAGCATCCTCTGTGACGTGTCCTCGCGGTTCCCGCTTGGGCACTTGTTCGCGTCCAATGGGTTCAGATACACGTCCGCGTTGATCCATGAGTCAGGTACGCTTGGCTTGACGACATGCATGGACATGTTGTACTCGGAGCCTGTCACAGGCGGCAGGCTGCCGATGACTCGCGATACGCGATAGTCCGTATCTACGTCGTCACGTCCCGCAGCGTCAATGGTGATTGTCCCATACACGTATGACCATACTGACATGGTCGGCTCCCTTCGTCCGTCGCTCTCGTTCCCTAACTTGTCCCTATGCGTCCTGTTGCGTCATTGCCGTGCCCCAGTGCCAGCACCAGCCATGGTCGCTCGTGCTCTCGATCTTGGAGAAGTGTTCGCAATACATCGCGTCGCCGTGGTTGACGCAATGGATGCAGGTGTCGCACGTCACTCCAAGCCTCTTCGCAAGCTCGTCAATGTCCTCATATGCGTGATTGTCGCTCATCAGCTCCCATTGGTTGATGATATACCAAGTCAGTTCGTGACGACATTATCCGCCAAGTGCGGGGCGATAGCAAGCGTCTCTTGTCATCCCGAACAAGGTTAAACGACGGCTATGGCCTCGACAGGATGCGGCAGCCGCAGTTCTGGCAATAGTTCGGACGACTGTACTCGCCAATCAACGCGCCGCAATGCGATCAAAAGACGTCGCCTTCGTATAGGTCAGGTATGTCGATGTCGCACGTCGGGTCGATCATGTCCGCAAGCTCGGCACAGACGGACTGCCAGTCCTCGTACCCGTCCGTGCCGAGGGCATCGAGGAACGCACAGATTGGCGATTCCCGCATCTTTGGCTGCAACGTCTCCCAGTCGCGGAGCCTCCGTGCCGTCTCCATGCGACGCCGCATCTTAGAATCGCTCATGTCGCACATCACTATCACTCCTTGACAATCCTCGCGCCGCAGTGCGGGCAGTACGCGGGAACCTCGTCCTGACAATCCGTAGCGTCCTTGCACCATCCGTCCCATGCGATGTGTTCGTGCATGTCGGGTCGACAAGTCTGGCAAGCTCCTCCGCATCGTAGAAGAGGTCGCTCTCAGGCTCGTCATACGAACCGACGCCGACCCTTGGCTGACGCAGCAGCACGTCCCAGCTCTCTCCATACGCACGCACTGTCTCCGACGTCTCGAGACGCTCGTCGGCAGTCGTCGTCATTGTGAGCCACTTCCTTCTTTTGCTTAGGACATCAGACGTCATCGTTTGTCATTTGTTGTTCCCATGAGTCACACCAATTGTCAGGCCCTGCCAGTAGGTATGCATCGTCGTTCAGATAAGGGCACCTATACATTTCATCAGCCGTACTATGCCGGCAATTTTTGCATGTCATGCCAATTTTCTGTATGACGGAATCAATTTGATCGTTCCCTGCCCCTCCATGCCAATAGCGGCACCAATTTTCATTGCCATGTGGCTGCTTAAAACACATGAAACTGCGAGCATCATCATGATACAGGCAATTCTCGCATGTCATCCCAAATGCCTGTACAATCGTATCAATCACCTGATGGGCATCATTCTCTGTCATCTTGATTTCTCCTCTCGCCTATGCCTTCGGACACCAGGCACTGCACCAGTCCTTGTGACCCGCATCATCCACTGTCTCCTTGTGATATGTGCAATAGTCGCTGAAGCCGCGCTCGACGCAATGACCGCAATGGTCGCAGGTCATGTGCAGCTCCTTCGCCATGGCATAGAGCTTTGACCAGCGGTATTGAGAACTCATCGCATCAACGTCAATCGTATCCATAATCATGTCCCTTCGTTGATGACTGGTTTCTGCTTTCGTTGCCACCATTATGGCATGCCAGCTGCCGTGACGGAGCGAGAGAATCGGACGGACACGACATCTCCACAATGCCGTGCCCGTCCTTAGATTTTGCTTGGCTTCGCTTTGGCTGTCGCTTGCCCAGCTAATGGATGTCCCCGTATTCGTAGGAATCGATGAACAGGCTCGCGTCGGCACGCTTCAGCTCGATGCTCGGGTGTCTCTCGCAGAACTCGCGGCAGTGAAGTACACACGACTGAAGTCGTGTGCTTCTGGTTGTTAAAACCGTCCACACACTGTCTCATGCGTCGTGCTGCTGGAACGTACAGTCCACAAGGGAAACCCCATACGAACCCTTATTGCCAGAAGATACAATCCAAGGCAAGGCAAAGGGAAATGAAAGCAAGACAAATGAGCCGAGCTATCCTGCCACACGAGCAAGCCCTTACGAGCAAGCCACTCGCCAAAGATCAATTAAGTCCGACAACACACACTTACTTCGAGCGGAACACCGCGGAACTTTAGCCGACAATGCCCCAAAATCTTCAGAAGACAAACGAGCCTTCAGGAAATCCATCAACAAACGAATATAATACCGCGCACCAATATTATACGCCGCATTCAAATCAGCATTATAAAACTTACCAGACGAGAAACGAACAATAGAATAAGGCAAACCCAATGATACACCATCATTGCCAACAATATACTTACCACGCGACACGCGCCCCGACCCATCAAAAGCCAACTGCGACGTCCCCCAAGCACAAACCTGATGAACACGCAAACCCCACTTATGAGCCGCAGCACAAAGCCGATGATAAACATCACGATAACGCCACAGATGCAACTTCCAATTACGCTTGCCATTCTTACCTTTCGACTTCCGACGTTTACCGTCAGAAAAATTCAGGTACTCACAAGCAATCGCGCAACAAGAATACTCGACAGCGAAATCGACAATTTTATTGGCAAGTTTGATGACCAAATCGTCATTAAGACGATTAACCTTCCTCCACATTTTCTTCAACTTGTGGGCACCGTTCGATTGTGCCTCACGGATACGCTTATGCGCATTAAGGATACGGTCTTTCTCAGCACCAAGGTTGATAAAACGCCTTGCCACGATAGTGCCGTCAGGCTCCATAATGCAGCATGTGGCATCCGTGTTCACACCCAAATCGATAGCGCAAATACGATGCGAACCAGTTTCTAATTGCTCATCCTCGTCAGCCAAATCAAGCTTGGCTTTAAATGCGAACCTAAGTTCCCATGCGTGTCCTCTCCTCGTGAGTGTTGGGGCGTTGGACATTTTGTATTGTTTTCCAAGCCCGTTTATGTATTTAACATCCTGGCGACGGACTGGGATGTCGACCCATATCCAGTTCTTACCGTTCCAGAGTTTTAATTGGATATAGTTCTCGCCTTTCTTGCTGTTCTCGCGGTAGGCGTTCTTATTGTAGAAGGTGAGTGCGGCGTTGTGATTGTATTGGAGCTGTGGTTCAGTTCCTTTCTTGCCGGCGAGTTCCCAGTTGTGGTGGTTGGTGTACCATGATTTGTATATGCCGATTGCCTTTGTCTCGGCGGATCGGCGGATGTATGACGGGAGTTGCGGGAATTCTTTGTCGAAGTCCTCGTATTTGGGGTGCTCATTATTTTTCGTCGCATGGATGAGTGTTTCGAGGCGTGGTCGGCGTTCGTTCTCGTATTCGACGACGTCCTTAATAATAATGTCTGTTTGTTCTTTGTTTATGATGTGTAGTAGGTATGTGATGAGTTTGTTGTAGTATTCTGTTGTGCTTTTGAGGATTCCGTTGTAGGTGCCGGTGACGATTCGGGTGGGGTATGAGATGTCCATCTTGTGTCGTTCACCGTCCTCTTGGTTGGTTTGTTGGTTGGTAATTCTATTCTGTCATTGTATTACAAGTACGGGTGGGGCGCAAACTCTTTTTGCCCGCCTTTTTCTTTTCGGTTATTGTATTGTTGAGGAAAAGAACTGTATGATAAGCATGAATGATGCCGCTATTCGGCATTAAAATGCCGAGTAAGCGCGGCTAATAACTTAGTCCATTCCGTCGCCTGAATGTCTTGCTAACCTTCCTAGCGATACCACTCAGCAGCATCGCGAACAGCACTCCGGCGATGAGGTAGAGGAAGCCGAACGCGTCTCCGACTTGCGTGCCGTTCACCGTGTTCGGCATGATTGGTCTCAGCTCGTACCAGATATCAGTCACGAACTTCTGCGTCTCGAACCCGTTGACGATACCGGCGTTGTCTAATCCGAGGAACAGCAGGTTGAGCAGCTCGAAGCCTGCAATCTGGTTCGCCATGAGTGACATGGTCGACCTTGCCAGAGCATCTGTCGGTGAAAGCCTGCCTACCTTGTCTCCGATCAGTTGGCTTACGCCTAGCCATGCGATGATGCCGCACATGCTGGTGATGAGCGGCGGTATCGGACCAGCGGGGAACGATGCTCGCGCAGCTAGGAACGCAGTGTCGCCTATGAGTGTGTCCATGAGCAATGCTACGCAGAGCGATACGAAAATCATGAGGACAGACGTACTTGCGTTCGCCTTGGCGATGCGTGGGACGTGATGGGAGACGACCCTACCGTACGCTATTAGCGGAAGCATGAAGAGCACCCTCACCATGAGGGCATGCTTGCTTGATGGCGGCGGGCTGACGAAGCCTGGTAGCGTGCCTATGATGACGAACGCTAGAGTGTACGCGCTGGCAAGCCCGACGTCAATCGCTAGGCTTGCCGTACTATTCCCATCCCGCACAATCCGGTTTCGTATCGCATCCAAGACAGCGTGAATGGCGAAGTCGAACGTCGTGGCGCAGAAGAACGGGAACACGAACCATAGTGGGTTGTCGAGCATGAACATGTCCCCGCCAAGCATTGGTTGCCTGACGAGCGTGTCGAAGCTCATGGGCGGTATGAACTCGTACCCTATGACTGGGACTACGAGGTTACCTATGACGCCGTATGCCGCATTGATTGCGAACAGCGGCACTATCAGTCGCTTGATGCGTTTCCATGCCCATGCGATCGGGTGCTGTTCGTGTCTCTCGTGGTAGAACCATCCGCTTGCGAACAGGAACATGCCTATCTGGTATGAGTAGAGCGGGAGCGTGTTTGTTGCGATGTCTATAGCCCCATGCGCATGCGACGCGACGACGAGCAGCCCTGCGATTGCGTAGAACGTCGTCATGACCGGGTCGCGGCGCCCATTTTCGGCATGACGCGCTCGCGACGCTGATGACGCCACGTCCGCCTGATTGCCCGGCGTTACCCTCATCGTGTGTGTCGCCCGAATGGTGGTCTCGTTGCCAGCCGCGTGCGTGTATGCAGCGGCGTCATTGGTGTCACGCACGGGGATGACTGACATTCGCGCGTCGCGGGACGAGCGCGTGGCAAGCCGACGATTGCCATCTGCCGTCGCATTGCGTGGTATTGCCTTCTGTGTCGAGATGCGTGACGTATCGCTTGTCGTCCTCGTCTGGTGTTCCCGTCGTTTGTTCCCGTCCGCGTCAGCCTGTTGTATGGACTGCCATTCCGCAGGCTGACGCCTGTGCGTGTCGCGTGTCGCGTCGTCGGCATCTTGGTATGCGCGTTGCCGACGGCTTGCCGTGGCATCATGCATGCCGATTGCCTCTCCTGTTCGTCTCGATGAGATGCGGTGCAGCTTGCGTGGCATGTCGCCATCCGTCTGTCGTTCATGCGTTGGTGTTGCTGGCATCGGTATTGGCATCTTGGTGTCACTACCATCATGCTGCGTCACTTGCGAGCGGTGCAGCGATGTGTGACGTGGTGAGCCGGCGGTGTGTCCCGTCGCGTTCATCATATTACCGTCTGACGTGTCTCTTGTGATTTTGCTCATGTTGGATTCCGGTCTGATTGCAATTAGGCACATTCTAGCACAGAAATGCATGGATGCAGTATGAGAACGGTAGCGTGTAGTTGATGGGCAAGCGATACGATACCGTTTTTCTCTCAGCGGTGCTGATGCTGTTCGGTATTGTCTATCGGACAGATATCCATCCGTCCAGTTCTGGTATGCGTTCGACGTGCCATGGTCCGACGATCGCACCTGACTTGGCGAGCTTGGCAAGCTTGTCTACGCGGTCGTTGCCTCTCGTCCAGTCGTCGGTGACGCCTTCGTGCGAGTACACGTGCTTGAAGCGGATGTCCATGCCTTGGATGCGTGCTGCCTGTACGGCGCCCATCCAGATTGCCGATATGCCGCTCTTTGTTGCATACAGCCCCTCTGCGACCGCCATGATTCCGATGTAGTCGTGCACAATAAGGAGGCTTTTTGCTCCGAACCTCTCCGCCTTTTTTAGCGCAATCGTTGCGGCGGCGAACTCGCCTGGGATTTGTCCCTGTGGGGTTCCATCTCCGCTTCTGACTGGTATCGCTATCTCGTAGGTCGGCTTCGTGCCAAGCCCATCCATGAGCAGGCATACACCGGCGCCGGCTGAGAACATGTCGTCGCCGCCGGATCCGTCAACGAAGGCGATTGGTCCGCCCTCGTATGGACGCATCGCATGCTTTATCTTGGTCCATGCCTCGTCTGACGTGTTGAACTTTCTGGAGACGAACATGCCCTTCTTTTGTTTCCTGAGTTCGATGACGTCGTCCCATGAAGTGAGAACGCCGTATTGTCCGTCACGCTGCAATATGTATGCGTATGCTGGCATCTTGTTCCTCCTGTTGGCAGCACCATGTGTCACGCCTGTGCCTTGTTGCCGCTTCCTGCGTTCTTGCCTAGCGTCGTTGGCGTCTCCGTACCATCCTCTGTGTCTGTCTCCGTGCTTCCGTCCCGTCGCGCTTTCCGTATGCCGTCGTACCATACGTCATGTTGAAGCGTCTGTCCAACAGTTTCTCGTTGACCCCATTCGCGATAGTCCATATATGCCGTGCTTACTGGCATGATGTCGTTTCGCCGCTAGTCCCTGATGACGACGCCACCACAGAGGTTCATGAGCCTGTCCATGTCTCGCTGCATCTTCCCAAGAACATACTCGTCAAGCTGACGTCCGTCAGGCTTCACGCCACGAACGATGTCCCGCAGGATACCGACGTTGTTCTCCGTCGCATCGACGCGCTGGGCGTGAAGTACACACGACTGAAGTCGTGTGCTTCTGGTTGTTGAGACCGTCTGCACACTGTCTTATGTGTCGTGTTGCTGGAGCGTATAGTCCACGAGGGAAATTCCATACGATCCCTTGTTGCCGAAGGATACAATCCAAGGAAAGGCAAAGGGACAAGAAAGCAAGACAAACGAGTCGAGCCAACCACCCACGAGCAAGCCCTTACGAGCAAGCCACTCGCCAAAGATTAATTAAGTCCGACAACACACACTTACTTCGAGCGGAACATTGCGGAACTTTAGCCAACAATGCCCCAAAATCTTTAGAAGACAAACGAACCCTCAGGAAATCCAACAACAAGCGAATATAATACCGCGCACCGATATTATACGCAGCATTCAAATCCGCATTATAAAACTTACCAGACGAAAAACGAACAACAGAATAAGGCAAACCCAACGACACGCCATCATCACTAACAATATACTTACCACGGTTCACGCGCCCAGACCCATCAAACGCAAGCTGCGACGTTCCCCAAGCACAGACCTGATGAACACGCAAACCCCACTTATGAGCCGTGGCACAAAGCCGATGATAAACATCACGATAACGCCACAGATGCAACTTCCAATTACGCTTGCCATTCTTACCTTTCGACTTCCGACGTTTACCGTCAGAAAAATTCAGGTACTCACAAGCAATCGCACAGCAAGAATACTCCACAGCGAAATCGACAATCTCATTGACGATTTTGATAACAAGGTCGTTATTAAGACGATTAACCTTACGCCACATCTTCCGCAGCTTGGTCGCACCGTTCGATTGTGCCTTCTGGATACGCTTATGAGCATTAAGGATACGGTCTTTTTCAGCACCAAGGTTGATAAAACGCCTTGCCACGACAGTGCCGTCAGGTTTCATAATGCAACATGTGGCATCCGTGTTCATACCCAAATCGATAGCACAAATACGATGCGAACCGGTCTCTAACTGCTCGTTCTCATCAGCCAAGTCAAGCTTGACTTTAAACGCGAATCTAAGTTCCCATGCGTGTCCTCTCCTCGTGAGCGTCGGTGCGTTGGACATTTTGTATTGTTTTCCAAGCCCGTTTATATATTTAACATCCTGACGACGAATTGGGATGTCGGTCCATACCCAGTTCTTGCCGTCCCAGAGCTTCAATTGGACGTAATTCTCACCTTTCTCGCTGTCCTCTCGGTAGGCGTTCTTATTGTAGAAGGTGAGTGCGGCGTCGTGCTTGTACTGGAGTCGGGGTTCGGTTCCTTTCTTGCCGGCGAGTTCCCAGTTGAGGTGGTTGTTGTACCATGATTTGTATATACCGATTGCCTTTTTCTCGGCTGCTCGGCGGATGTATGACGGGAATTTTGGGAATTCCTTATCGAAGTCCTCGTACTTGGGGCGTTCATTATTTTTCGTCGCATGGATGAGTGCTTCGAGACGCATTTGTCGTTCGTTCTCGTGCTCGTTGACGTCTTTGATGATGATTTCTGTTTGTTCTTTGTTTATGATGTGTAGTAGGTATGTGATGAGTTTGTTGTAGTATTCTACCGTTTCTTTGAGGATTCCGTTGTAGGTGCCGGTGACGATTCTGGTGGGGTATGAGATGTCCATCTTGTGTCGTTCACCGTCCTCTTAAC
>Ga0256406_1004873_pt1 | contig 14865 bp, 13 predicted proteins | sample RumenRJG_03DNA_FD_185986 | JGI IMG/M metagenome (GOLD analysis project Ga0256406, IMG submission 185986) | Bovine rumen microbial communities from Lethbridge, Alberta, Canada - RJG_03 | ecosystem: Host-associated > Mammals > Digestive system > Stomach > Rumen | place: Canada: Alberta | collected... | reverse complement strand
GAAGGTCGGTAAGCCGCTTTTGCTTGCTCCAAATCGCCTGAAACACGGGCATCCATGCATGGAAAACAGGATTTCCATGCCGGGTGCCTGTTTTATTTACCCAATACGGACTTTGCAATTGCCATATTTCATCCGGTCCACGGAAGGAGGGCTGTCCTCCTTTCTGATAAAATAGGAGGATTGGAAAGGACCTTCATTCCCATGGAAAAAACAGCGCCGTCCAAATCCAAGAAGCTTGCCTACGGCCTCTCCCTCGGACTCGCCTTGGTTCTCCTCGGAGGCCTTGCTGGATACTTTATCGGATACTCCCTCTATCACCTTTCCTCCGACGAACGGAAGCTGGTGGACGAATACCGTCTCCTGAAGGAAGACTGGCTTTACGGCAGCGAGGACGCATACCTCGAAGAACAAGCGATGAAGGGACTTCTTTCCGGTCCGGCCACCGCAGCGAACGATCCCTATACCTTTTATACCGGGACGGAAGCGGAACAGGGGCTTTCGACATCGCATACCGGATTCGGCTATTCCGCACGATCCTATGACGGAGGGCTGTACATCACGGAAGTGATGAACACGGCGAACGACAACGACAAGAAGATTCAGACGGGGGACATCCTAAGAGCGGCCACGAGGGAAGGGGAGACGAGTCCTTTCGAGTTCTCCTCCCACACGTATGCGGAAATTATGTCCTATCTTTCTTCCGGGACGACCTACGACTTCCGGGTTGAGAGGAACGGAGCAGAAAGCACGCTCACCCTGACGAAGACCTATTATGAGCAGAACGTGCTGACCCTCACTCAGGTTCCGAACGAGTCGAACGGGTACACGATCGGTCTCCGGGTGGAAACCTTCCTCGGCACTCCGGCGGAACAGATGGAGAAGCTTCTCTCCGCCGTTCCCCGGTTTGACACGGTCGTCCTGGACCTCCGGCAGAACGGGGGTGGCTATGTCGCGGAGGCGGAGCGGATGCTGCAGCTCTTCGTCCGAAAAGGGACGCTCTTTGACGAGCTGGTGGACAAGAACGGAAAGGTTCTCTCCCTGGCTTATCAGACCTCGGAGCCGAAGTTCCCGGGGAAGCGATTCCGTCTTCTCATCGACCATGGGACGGCGAGCGCAAGCGAACTTTTCACGCTGGGAATGCGTGCCGGAGCGGACACGACCGTCTACGGACTGCTTTCCTACGGGAAAGGAATCGCCCAGGACTTCAAGACCTTCTCGGACAAGAGCGTCGTCCGCTATACCTCCGCCTACGTCTTCGGGCCGGAGAGGGAGAACGAGACCATGTATGACGAAGGAAAGGACGGGGACTCCGTGATGTGCATCCACGGGAAAGGCATCCAGCCGGACGTCGTCTTCCCGACGGACTACGACTTCCTCGGATTGACGGCGGATTACACCAGCTCGCTTGGGATCTCCGAAGCGGGTCAGAACCATTTCCTGAAGGTGCTTCATCTTCTCAGGCCGGAGAAGAACTATCCGTCGTCCTATTCTTCCTCCTATCTGTTCAACGATGCCGAACGGCAGTTCGGAAAGGAACTCGCGGAGGAGACGGGCAAGGAAGAGTTCGCCGATCCGTTCGAGACGGACGGAAGGCTAAAGAAAATCGTGAACGACAAGTTCCTGAAAGTCAGCTACGACGGCTTCCTGTCCTATCAGAATCAGCTCAGCGAGGAGGTTTACCAACAATGACCGATCCGGACCATCCGTTCGAGCTCGTCTCTCCGTTTCAGCCGACGGGGGACCAGCCTCAGGCCATCGATGCCCTGGTGAAGGGCCTCGGGGAGAACAAGAAGTGGCAGGTCCTGGAAGGGGCGACCGGGACGGGAAAGACGTTTACGATGGCCAACATCATCGCCCGGGCACAACGGACAACGCTGGTCCTCGTCCACAACAAGACGCTGGCGGCTCAGGAATACGGCGAGTTCAAGGAACTCTTTCCGCACAACCGAGTGGAGTACTTCATCTCGAACTTTGACTTCTATCAGCCGGAGGCGTACATCCCGAAGACGGACACGTATATCGACAAGCAGGTCGTGATGAACGACGAGATCGAGATGATGCGGGCGAGCGCGGTCAATTCCCTCCTCGAAAGGAAGGACACGATCGTCGTCGCCTCGGTCGCCTCCATCTATGGTCTTTCCGACCCGAACGAATACCGGGACCTCGCCTTTACGCTCCACGTCGGGGAGCCTTACGACCCGCACGCAATCGCACAGAAGCTCGTCCAGTCTCAATATAAGAGGAACGACATCGACCTCGGCCCGGGAACGTTCCGCATCCGGGGCGAAGTGATGGAGATTTATCCGCCTTCGACGGAGGACTTCTTCCTTCGGGTCTATTCCGACTTTGATGAGATCAGTGAGATTGATGAAATTCGGCCGACGACGGGAGAGGTTCTTCACACGGTCGACTACTATCCTTTCTTCCCGGCTCACGAACATGCCTCTTCGGTGAACCGGATTCAGCGGGCCTGCAAGACGATTCAGGAGGAGCTAAAGGAGCGTTTAGCCTATTTTGATTCCCAGGGGAAGCTCCTCGAGGCCGAGCGGCTGAAGATGCGGACCGAGCACGACCTAGACTCCCTGTCCGAGTTCGGGATGTGTGCCGGCATCGAGAACTATGCCCGCCACTTCGACGGAAGAAAGGAAGGGGAGACACCGTATACCCTTCTGGACTACTTCCCGGACGACTTCCTCACCTTCATCGACGAGTCCCACGTCACCATCCCGCAGATCGGCGGCATGTACCACGGGGACCGGGCCCGGAAGGAGACCTTGGTCCAATACGGATTCCGTCTTCCTTCCGCCCTCGACAACCGGCCGCTCCGTCTGGACGAATTCGTCGCCAAGCAGCACAACATTATCTGCACCTCCGCCACGCCGGGCGACTACGAGCTGGAGAAGGCCCACCAGGAAAAGGTGGAGCAGATCATCCGCCCGACGGGGCTTTTGGATCCGGTCATCGAAGTCCGGCACAACACGAACAACCCGGTCTACGACCTGATGAAGGAGATCGACGAACGGGTGAAGAAGAACGAGCGGGTCCTCGTGATCACGCTGACCGTGAAGGACGCGGAGAACCTGACGGACTTCCTTAAGTCCCACGACTACAAGGTCGCCTATCTGCAGCACGAGATCCTGACGCTGGAGCGGACGGAAATCATCTATAAGCTTCGGAAGGGGATCTACGACGTCCTGATCGGTATTAACCTGCTCCGGGAGGGTCTCGACATTCCGGAGGTCTCCTTGATCGCCATTCTGGACGCCGACCGGGAAGGCTTCCTGAGAAGCACCCGCTCCCTGACTCAGATTGCCGGACGGGCGGCCCGGAACGCCAACGGCAAGGTCATCTTCTACTGCGACAGCATCTCGGATGCGATGCAGCAGACGATGGACGAGACGGCGCGCCGGAGAAGCATCCAGCAGGCCTACGACGAGGCGCACCACATCGTCCCAAAGACGATTCTGAAGCCGATCCTCCCTCCGGTCCGGATGATGGACGACAAAAAGAACAAAGGAAAGCCAGATTCCGGCGGAAAGATGACGAAGAAGGAGACGGAGCTCCTGATTAAGCGGCTGACGAAGCAGATGAACGACGCCGCCCACAGTCTCGACTTCGAGGAGGCGGCTTCCCTTCGGGACCAGATTCTGGAACTGAAGGCAACGCTGGCGTAAAAAGGCCCCTGCCGGATAAGCAGGGGCCGTTAGCTCGAGACCGGAATTTTACTTTCCGGCTTCGGGCTTCTTTTTCTTCTGGATGTGGAGAAGGGCATTAAGGACGATGCCGAGAATCATGCTGACGCTGACCGGAGTGATGGAGACCTTCTGCTTGGTTCCGAACTGGAAGGCCAGTCCGCCGATGCCGGCAACCAGGATGACCGAGGCGACGAAGAGGTTTCTCGTGTCATTCAGGTCAATCTTGTTGTCCATGAGCATCTTGACGCCGGAGCTTGCGATGAATCCGTACAGAATCAGGGAGACGCCGCCGGTGACACAGCCCGGGATGGTTTCGGTTAGGGCCATGACCGGACTGAAGAATCCTAAGAGCATGGAGAAGACGCAGGCTAAGGCGATGACCTTGGTCGAAGCGACCTTGGTGACGCCGACGACGGCCACGTTCTCGCCGTAGGTCGTGTTGGCTGCACCGCAGAAGACGCCCGAGATAGCGGTAGCGACGCCGTCGCCGATGAGGGTTCGGGTGAGGCCCGGATCGACGGTCAGATCTCTCTGGAGGATGTTGGACATATTCTTATGGTCACCGATGTGCTCGCAGATGGTCACGAAGGAGACAGGGATGAAGATCAGTGCGGCCGAACCGACGGCATGCCCGGTGAGGGGAGCGCTTGCCCCTTCGGCGCCTAAGAGGAAGAGGAACTTCGGATAGTCGAGGAAGGACTGGAAGTTCAGCGGCTGGAAGTTATGGATCAGCGGGTCGAAGTTGATGACGTGGAAGGCGTCGTTATGGCATCCGTAGTAACCGATGACCGTGAAGAGGACCGCGGCAAGATAGCCGCCGAGCATACCCATGACGAAGGGAATGAGCTTAATCTGCTTGGTTCCGTAAGTGGCCGAAACGGCTGTGATCACCATGGCGATAAGTCCCGAGGCAAGAGCCGGCCAGCTATAAGACGCTCCGTTTCCCGAGGAGCTCGTCAGGTTCGAGACGGCGCTGCCGGCAAGGCTTAAGCCGATGACCATGATGACCGGACCGATGACGATCGGAGGAAGAAGCTTGTTAAGCCATCCCACGCCGAAGACCTTCAGTAAGAGAGCAACCAGGCAGTAGATGACACCGACCATCAGCATGCCGATGGGAAGAATCCAGAGGTTCGGTTTCCCGGTCTCGGCGTAGTCCACGGCGATGGCTTCGCTCATGGCGGCCATGTAGGCAAAGGAGCTGGCCAGGAACATCGGGCTTCGGAACTTCGTGACGAAGAGGTAGAAGAGGGTGCCGATGCCGGCGCTGAAGAGGGTGGGACCAATCATGAGGGAGGCCAAGGACATCGTCGTCCCGTCGATTGTGACGGAATAGGAAGAGAAGACAAGAAGCGGAACCGTAATACAGGCAACGAACATGGCCAGCACGTGCTGGAGAGCCAGAAGCAGCCAGTTGTGGATCTTCTTGGGGCTCTCGTTGACTTCCAGGATCATCCCGTTCGGATGGACAGCTTTCTCCTCTTCCATAAGTGCCTCCTTTTCTCGCAAAGAAAAAGGGCTGCTACCGAAGGGTAACAGCCCGGGAATGCGAGATGCTGGAACGGAGAGACAGAGGGGACAGAAACCCGATTTTCGAATGGCTTCCGATGAGGCCGACCCGCGTGTTCTGTGTGCTCATGTCTTTACGCCCTGAGGGAAAGTTTATTCTTCTGACCGGCCAAAGGCAAGAGAAATTTCATCGGGTATAGGCCAAGAAGGATATATCCTTCTTGCTTTTTTCGCGTCCATTTCTTTACGGAGTCGGAAAGCATTCGGTATGCTATTAAGCCAGGGGGAAGAGCAATGAAACAGGAATACTCTTACGGGGCGGTCGTCTACAAGGTCGACCAAGACGGGAGGAAGGTACTGGTTGAGCACATGGCGATAGGACATATTTCGATTCCAAAGGGCCACATCGAGAAGGGAGAGACGCCTCTGGAATGTACTTGCCGGGAAATCCGGGAGGAGACGAACCTTGAGGTAAAGGTGGACCAAGGTTTCCATCGGACCGTCCGCTACTCGCCCAGGAAGGGCGTCATCAAGGACGTGACCTTCTATGTGGCCGAAGCGACTTCCTTCGACCTGAAGCCGCAGCTGGAGGAAGTGTCCTCCCTGGAGTGGAAAAGTCCGGAGGAGGCCGAAGCGATGATGACGTATGAATCCGACCGGGAGACGATAAGGGAAGCCATTGCTTATCTTGACCATAAATAATTCATTGCTTACGTTGTTCTGTTCGGTTGGCCTTTTCTTACTGAAGAAGGGGTTGGTTCTTCCCGACTCGGTCCCTTTGTTTCTCACTTTTTTGTCTGCCGACGCTGAAATTCGACTTACTTTGGTTAGAATAGAAAGAGGGAAATGAGACCATCCTTGCCTCCGGAAAAGCTTCCTTCTGACCCGGTTCCGGCTTCCGTCCGGAAAAACATGCAGGCCATTCACGGAAAAGACACTTCCATCGAGCTTTTGCTCAGGAAGGAACTCTACCGGCGTGGGTACCGTTACCGGAAGAATGTCCGTTCTCTGCCCGGTTCTCCGGACATCGTGCTGACCAGGCCGAAGATCGCGATCTTCTGCGACGGGGATTTCTTCCATGGCTACGACCTAAGAAAGATCGAATCCGGTCTGAAGAGGCACGCTTCCTACTGGAGAAGCAAGATCGAGCGAAATCAGGAGAGGGACCGGAAGGACGACGAGAAGCTTGTCGCGCTAGGCTACCTCGTTCTCCATTTCTGGGAGCACGAGATCCGGGAAGACCTCAACGGAGTCGTCAACGAGATTGAGGAAGCCGTGATGCGGCGGGAAGAGGAACTTCCCGGGAAAGGAGAAGGGCATGGATTCTGAGCTGTATCGTTTCGTCGTGAAGGATCAGAAGGGGAAGGAGCATTCCCTGAAGGAGTACGAAGGGAAGGTTCTTCTTATCGTGAATACGGCGACGGGATGCGGATTCACGCCACAGTACAAGGCGCTAGAAGAGCTTTACCGGAAGTACGGACCAAAGGGATTCGTCATTCTGGACTTCCCGTGCAACCAGTTTGCCGGCCAGGCGCCGGGAAATGACGAAGAGATTCATTCGTTCTGCACGCTGAAGTACGACGTCTCCTTCCCTCAGTTCCATAAGATCGAGGTCAACGGAAAGAACGCGGACCCGCTGTTCGTCTATCTGAAGCGCCAGAGAAGAGGTTTTCTCTCCGGACGGATCAAATGGAACTTCACGAAGTTCCTGGTCAGCCGGGAAGGGAAGGTCGTCGCCCGGTTTGCCCCGTCGACAAAGCCGGAGAAGCTGGAGAAGAAGATCGTGTCTCTTCTGGGGGAAGAAGAATGAATACGGAGAAAGAGAAAAAGCCTCCGTTCTCCCTCGAAGAGCAGAAGGTGCTCGAGGAAGCGAGGCAGTACATCGAGAAGCTGTTCTCCTCGGACAGCTCCGGGCATGATGCGGAGCATTCCCTCAGGGTTTACCGCATGGCGGTCCGGATTGCTTCGGAGGAGGAAGGAGCGAATGTCTATCTGGTGGCTCTTGCCGCTCTCCTTCACGACGTCGACGACGTGAAGCTGTTTCCGGACCACCGGTTCTACGAAAACGCCTATTCCTTCATGAGCAAGGAGGGGGTTCCTCTCGCCCTGCAGGAGCGAGTGACGCGGATCATCAGCCAGGTCTCCTTCAAAGGAAAAGACACCATGAAGCCGGATACGTTGGAGGGAGAGATCGTCCAGGACGCGGACCGACTGGATGCCATCGGGGCAATCGGTATCGGGAGGGCATTCGCCTACGGCGGAAGTCACCACCGGAAACTCTACGACCCAAACGAGAAGCCGATGATGGAGATGGATGAGGCGACGTACCGCAGCCGGCATAGTTCGACGATTACCCACTTCTATGAGAAGCTTCTTCTCTTGAAGGACATGATGAACACCAAAGCCGCGAAGCGGATTGCGGAGCACCGCCAGAAAGTAATGAAAGACTTTCTTCGGGAGTTCCAGGAAGAGACGGAAGGAAAGGACGGAATTGTCGAAGACGGGAAAGGCTGTTAGAATAAGCCGTTGATTGGGGAGTGGCGACTATGGAAAAAGAAAAAATCCTCGTTTCGGCCTGTCTTCTCGGCCAGAAGGTCCGGTATGACGGGAAATCCAAAGAAGTGAAGGGGCTCATCGGACTGACCCAGTTTTTTGACTTGATCCCGATGTGCCCGGAACTTTCCGGAGGACTGAAGATTCCCCGTCCCTCGAGCGAAATCATGCCGGACGGCCGTGTCCTGTCGAAGACCGGAAAGGACGTCACGGAGAACTATCTGGCCGGGGCGTACTGGGCTCTGAGCATCTGCCAGATTTACCATATCCGAAGAGCCATCCTGAAGGAGAAGTCGCCCAGCTGCGGAACGCATCTCATCCATGACGGGTCTTTCTCGGACAAGGTTATTCCGGGAATGGGGATCACCGCCAGGAAGCTGAAGAAGGCGGGCATTGAAGTCCTGAACGAAGAGGAGGGATTATCCCTCCTTAAGTCGCTGACGGACGGAAAGAAGTCCGCTTAGGCGAGAGGCAGAGTCCGATGCGTTCCTTTGACATCGCCGGTATTCCCGTTCCGAATCGTTATGTTCTCGGTCCGATGGCCGGAATCACGGACTATTCTTTCCGTAAGGTCTGTTCGGATTGCGGGGCGGGTCTCGTCTATAGCGAGATGGAGTCCTGCGACGCCATCGTCTATCGTAGCGAGGCGACGAAGGAAGATGCCCTGGCAACCCATTTGGACAAGAAAAGCGAGGGCGAAACCAAACTCGCCTTTCAGATATTCGGGGGTAAGCCAGAATTCGTCCTGAAGTCGATTCCCATCTTTGAATCATTGGCAGAATTTGATTTCCTGGACTTCAACTGCGGATGCCCGGTTCCGAAGGTCCTGAAGCAAGGTTCTGGAAGCCGTTGGCTGCAGCGTCAGGACGAGCTCATCGATCTGCTAGGGAAGATGGTCGAAGTCTCTCACCACCCGGTCATCGTGAAGGTCCGAACGGGTTTTGATTCCGAAATTGACTTACCGGCTCTGGCGCGAAGGATGGAAGATGTCGGAGTCCAGGCGATTGCGATACATGGCCGTACCCGAAATCAGTTTTTCTCTGGACCAGTGAACTATTCTTTGATTCGAAAGGTAAAGGAATCCGTTTCGATCCCCGTCCTGGCAAACGGAGGAATTGACGACCAGAATGCGGCTTCCGTACTGGAGCAAACCGGGGCGGACGCCGTCATGATTGCGACGAAGGCCCTTGGTTATCCTAAGGTGTTCGAGAACCTAATCCGTAAGGAAGAAGGAAAAGACCCTCTTCCGGATTCGTTGCTCCGCCAAATTGACGATTTGGAGAAACATATCGAACTGGTTTTCTCGTATAAGGATTCGAAGAAGGCTTCCGATATTCTCCGGGGAATTAGCACGCATTATATTCGTGGATTCGAGAATTCGGCAACCATCCGAGCTTCCCTCGTGCACTGCACCCGGAAGGAGGACTACCTGTCTCTTCTGGAGGGGCTGAAGAGGAACCTGACGGCCTTCTAGTAGGAAAGAGCGGTGCTCTTTTAACGTCCGTCGAAAAAGAGAAAAATGCGTATAAATGGGTGCTCGTTTTGCGTGCTTTTTTGTTGATTCATAAAAGACCAACCTTTAATATATATTCCCGGGGAAAGTAAAAATCATCCCCGACATGCACAAATGAGCGCTAAAAACCGAGATGCCGAAATCTTAAAGCTGCTGGAGGAAAGCCCGTCCCAGTTTGTTTCCGTGGAGTCCCTGGCACAGTACTTCAAGACCAGCGAATCCACCATCCGAAGAGATCTCCAGCGTCTGGCTGAGGAGCATCAGCTTCTCCGTGTCCATGGCGGCGCGGCAAACCTAAATTTCTCCGGGAACTTCCGCTTCGAACGGCTGGACCGGGACTACTTGGAACGGGAGAGAACCGAACCGGACGTGAAACGCAGGATTGCCCTAGCGGCAGCCAAGCTGATCAAGGAAGGAAGCTGCATCTACCTCGACGCTTCCACGACCGTGGCAAGCATGATTCCTTTCTTCCCGGAATTCCGGAACACGCTCTACGTCACCAATTCCTCCCTTCTGGCAAGTAAGATTGCCGAGCGAGGACTGACCTGTTACGTGACCGGTGGCGAACTGAAGCTGACGACGAACGCCTTCATCGGGCCATACGCCATCGACTTCATCTCAAAGTTTAACTTCGATATCGGTTTCTTCGGAACGAACGGAATTCACCCACAGGCAAAGTTCACGACGCCGGATCCTCAGGAATGTGCCATAAAAGAGAGTGCAATCAACAAATGCTACCAGGTTTACATTCTTGCAGATCATACCAAGTTTGACAACATCTCGACCGCCACGTTCTGTGACTTCACCCGACCGGCGCTCATCACCGATAAGACGAATCCGAAGTACAGCTCGCTGATGAAGATCCTCGAAGTACCGGAAGAGACGCCGATGAAGCCGGAAGAAGAAAAGCAATCGCTCTAAAGGGGGCTGAAAAATGATTTATTCTCTGACAGTTGCGCCGTCGATTGACTATACGTTGGACTTAGGAGAGAAGAGCCTTCGGGTAGACGGAGTCAACCGTCCGGAAGCCAAAGGCTTCTCCGTGGGCGGAAAAGGAATCACGGTCTCCCGGATGCTTCGTAATCTCCGGGTGAAGAGCGTTCCGATTGTCGCCGTGGGCGGGGAAAACGGAAAGACGATTCAGAAGATGATCGGCCGGGAATTTGACCGGATCATCTATCTTCCGACGGAGAAGAATTCCCGCATCGACGTTCTGATTACGGGTCCGGATACGGACCTTCGCTTCGACCCGGCAGCGCCGAAGATCACGGAGAAAGGCGTGACCCGCCTCTTCGACTTCTTCAAGAAGCATCTGAAGAAGAACGACATCGTCATCCTTTCGGGGTCGCTCGGTCAAGAGGACAAGCATCTCTATGCGAACCTGATGAGAGAGGCCATCAATCCTGCGGGCGCCTATGTCTTCCTCGATTCGATTGACGAAGCCCTGACGAACGCCCTTCCGGAGCATCCGTTCATGATTAAGCCGAACAAGGAGGAGTTAGGCGACCTCTTAGGACGGCCGATGGTGACGGACGAAGATATCCTGAACGGTGGCGAAGAATTGAAGAAGAAGGGCCCCCAGTCGGTAATGGTCACCTTGGGCAAGGACGGCGCCTACTACTTCAGTGCGGACGGCCATGTCTATCACTGCTCGAACGCCCATGGGAAGCAGATTTCGGCCGTTGGTGCGGGAGATAGCTCGATTGCCGGTTTCATCAAGGGATTCAGTGAAGGCAAGCCGATGGAGACAACGCTCCAGTACTCGATGGCGGCTGGCGGAGCGACGGCCTTCAGCGAGCTGCTCGGTTCCTACAAGCTCTGGAAGAGCCTCCTTCCTCAGATCCAGGTCACGAAGATTCGTTAGTCTCTTCAGAAGTACGAAGCGCCGGGTACGCCCCGGCGTTTTTTTCTCTTCGAACAAGGACATAGGGATGAAAGAGAGAGAAGGGAAACATGCTTTTCCTACCTCAATCCCTTTAAAAGAAGAAGTTTTTTCTCTAAACTAAGGAGGCTTAAGGGGAGTAATTCAATCTCCTATTTCGTCATCTCGCGAGTCGGAAAGAAACTCGCCGGAATAGGGGCCGCGATTATCGGGGATGAGACCTTAGGTCAAGGAATCTTGAAACCGATGAAAAAGAACGATTCTCAGTCGTCGGACGGGAAGTCTTTTTTTGATGACTCTTTTCCTTCCTACACCAAAAGCCCGGAAGAAGTCTGGAAGCACTACGGCACCGATCCCGACCATGGTCTGAGCGAGGAGGAAGCCAAGAAGAGGCTCGCCCAGTATGGCCCGAACAAGCTTCAGGAGGCCAAGAAAGTTCCGTTCCTCGTCAAGTTCCTGGAGCAGTTCGTGGAGCCGATGGTTATCGTCCTTCTCATCGCCGCCTTGATTTCCGTCATCATATTCATCGTCAAGGGCGTGATGAACGTCCAAGGGCTCAACGAAGTGACGGAGAACGGGATTTCGATGGCGAAGCGTCTTCCTTTCTCGTACAACAACGACGAATGGATCGACGCCGTCGTCATTCTGGCCATCGTCATCATCAATGCCCTGATTGGCGCCATTCAGGAACAGAAGGCGGAGCAGTCCTTGGAGGCCTTAAAGAAGCTTTCTACCCCGATGTGCACCGTGAAGCGGGACGGCAAGATTCGCCAGATTAAGAGTGAGGAGGTCGTCCCGGGAGATTTGGTGATTCTCGAGGAAGGGGATATCATCCCAGCCGATCTAAGGTTTATCCAGACCGTGGACCTGAAGTCGGACGAATCCTCCCTGACGGGGGAGTCCGTCCCTTCGGAGAAGGATGCGAAGGCAATTCTTCCTCCAGATACCGTGACGGCCGACAAGGTGAATATCGGGCATATGTCCTGCCCCGTCTCTTACGGGCGAGGAACCGGAATCGTAGTCGGAACCGGCATGAGCACCGAAGTGGGGAAGATCGCCACGATGTTGACGGCTCCGGAAGATGATGAGACGCCGCTCCAGAAGAAGCTGGCCGTCCTGTCGAAGCAGCTCGGAATCATCTGTCTCGTCATCGTCATCGTGACCTTCCTTGCCGGCATGATCTGGGCCGTCGTCAATATTGCGACGGGAGATCACGACTGGTCTCGACTGGGAATGGAGACGCTGAATCTCTTTGAGGAGTCCATTGCTCTGGCGGTGGCGGCGATTCCAGAAGGACTCAGTGCGATCGTGACGATTGCCCTGGCGCTCGGCGTCGGAAAGATGGTCAAGGTTCATACCATCGTCCGGAAGTTACCGAGCGTAGAAACTTTGGGAAGCGTCACCGTGGTCTGCTCGGATAAGACCGGAACGCTGACTCAGAACCGGATGACGGTGAAGAAGGTTTATGTGAACGGACGCATCCTGGAAGCCAGTCAGGCGGACATCAACGAAGTCGGATTCCTAGCGACCGGGATGATGCTCTGCTCGAATGCCAGCATCAACGGCGACCGGTATGGAGATCCGACGGAGCTTGCGCTCCTGGACTATGCCAAGACTTTCGGCATCGAGAAGGAGAAGACGGAAGAAGAGAGCCAGCCGAGGCTGGACGAGCTTCCGTTCGACTCGGTCCGGAAGATGATGTCGGTCGAGAACGAGTTCCATCACCGGCAAATCGTCTATACCAAGGGTGCCTTAGACTCCATCCTGAAGCATACCAAGTTCATCCAGATGAACGGCGAGGTTCGGCCGATTACTCCGGAGGACATTTCAGCCATCAACCAGGCGGCGACCGAGATGGCCTCTCAGGCCTACCGGGTCCTTGCCTTCGCTTATCACTATCATGAGGGCGGAGAGCGGATTCGAGAGGAGGATCTCATCTATGTCGGCATGGTGGGAATGATCGATCCGGAGCGCCCGGAAGCCAAACCGGCGGTAGCCACGCTAAAGAGGGCAGGAATCCGGACCGTAATGATCACCGGCGACCATAAGGATACTGCCTTTGCCATCGCTCGGAACCTAGGCATTGCGACTTCCATCGACCAGTGCTGCTCGGGGGATGAACTGAACAGCCTCACACCGGAAGAGCTCCAGGAAAAGGTGAAGACAACGAACGTATTCGCCCGGGTTTCCCCGGAGAATAAGGTACAGATTGTCCGAGCCCTGAAGGCGAACGGAAACATCGTCTCCATGACCGGAGACGGGGTCAATGACGCCCCGTCGCTACGGGCCGCCGATATCGGCATCGCCATGGGAATCACGGGAACGGACGTCGCAAAGAGTGCGGCGGACATGGTCCTGACGGATGATAACTTTGCCTCCATTGAGAAGGCCGTCGAGGAGGGCCGGGGCATCTATGCGAACGTCAAGAAGGCCATCTTCTACCTGCTCTCGTCGAACTTCGGGGAAGTCCTCGTGATGTTCTTCGTCCTCCTTCTCGGCCTTCCGACGCCTCTGGAGACGCTTCAGATTCTCTGGATTAACCTGATTACGGATTCCCTTCCGGCGATTGCTTTGTCGATGGACGAGAAGGAAAAGGGAATCATGGAACAGCAGCCGAGGAATCCGAACGACGGCATCTTCGCCCATGGCGGCTTCGCCTTCTGCATGACCTACGGAGTCGTCATCTTCCTTCTAACGATAACGGCCTATCTGATTCCAGGACTGCTGGCTTTCACGGGAAGCAACGCAGAGTTTGCCGTCCGTCTGACGGCGGAGCAGCTCGCCTCCTTCGGATCCGGATATCAGGGCTTTGTCGCCTGCATGAATGAAGCCGCCGTTCACCAGGAGGCCACGACGTGGGCGTTCACGGTCTTAGCGATGTCCCAAATTTTCCATATGGTCGGAATGACGGATATCAAGAGAAGCTTCGTCCATGTGTTTAAAGGCGGGAACTGGATGCTTCTGATCTCCTTTGTCTTAGGCTTTGCCTTGCAGCTCTTCGTCACGGAAGTGCCGGGAATCACGACCGCCTTTAAGACGGTTTCCCTGGACTGGCAGGAATGGCTGATTCTGGCGGCGATGGCTTCTCTGACGCTTCTGCTTCACGAGGTCTTGGCACCGGTGTTCCGGAAGAAGAACGTGAAGATCATTTAAGAGGATTGTCGATCTCGAACCGAGGGGTTAGGGTCCGTAATAATAGAACCGTTTTTTCGGGACCCACAAGAGAAAAATAGGAACAGAGGAACAGGAACACGACCGAGGGAGGTCGTCCCGAGAAGGTTCAGTTCAAAGCCGTAGAGGAAGAATAGGCAAGCCGAAGAAGGAAGTGAGGAATTCGCCTAGATAGAACAGGCCGCCTTCCAGAAAGTCATCGACCTACAAATACTCAGGTTCGTCCAGTGCTTCACCGGCATCGAAAAGATGGCAACAAGTTTTAGTGAGGACAAGCCATGAGGAATCCTAAGCGGGATTTGAAGTGCCCTATTCTCAAAGATACCGACAAGAAAAAAGTCCTGAGAACGAAGGACGAATCCTTGGTTCGCGGGGCAATGACGAACAATCAGAATAAAGATCAATAGATACAATAGGCGACGTCGTATTTTCCCCGTCCACGCAAAAAGCGGCGACGGGCTATCTTCCCCCTGAGGGTATTTTCGCCGCCGTGGCGCTTAACTTCCGAGTTCGGGATGGGATCGGGTGTGTCCGCCAGGCCG